>Ga0209913_1000914_pt1 | contig 20098 bp, 17 predicted proteins | sample PersoiDNA2013203_FD_185805 | JGI IMG/M metagenome (GOLD analysis project Ga0209913, IMG submission 185805) | Permafrost soil microbial communities from the Arctic, to analyse light accelerated degradation of dissolved organic matter (DOM) -... | ecosystem: Environmental > Terrestrial > Soil >... | reverse complement strand
CCGCAAACTTCCTGGCAAGCTCCGGATGGCAGGTCGACCAGCCCTGGGGGATCGAAGTGCGCTTGCCGCCTGGATTCGACTACGCGCGCGCCGACCCCGACGTGCGACAGCCGACGACCAAATGGACGGACGAGGGTGTGCAAGCTATGGACGGCGCGCCGCTGCCGGCGTTGGCCGACAGTTCGATATTGCTTGCGGCCGGCGCGCGCGGGCCAGCCTTCCTGGTTGGACCCAACTTCCGCACGATCCTGCGCTACAACAACTCGACCAGCTATGCGCTCGCCGTTGGCCTGCTGGCGCAACGGCTGGCCGGCGGCCCCGCGATGCAGACACCCTGGCCGCGCGATTTGCAGCTACTTTCGCGCAGCCAGTTGCTGGTGCTGCAGACGGCGCTGAACGAACGAGGATTTGACAGCGGAACACCAGACGGCATGATGGGTCCGGCCACGCGGCGCAGCGTTCGTCGATACCAACTCAGCCTGGGCTTGCCGGCGGACGGCTATCCGACGCTGGACCTTCTGCAGCGCCTGCAGTGACCGAGGGGCACCTCGCCTTGAGGCAGTTCAGTACCGAGTTCTTGTCCTGCAACACGCGCCTCATCCACTGACCCCCAGGGGGTCGTGATGCGTTGTCTCTTGGCCAGACCCGAGGCCGGTGAGCGAGGTACAACGGCTCCATCTGGTTCCTCGTCGCATGGAAAGTGGTCGCTACCGGTCGAAGTCTCGTCCGCATATTCTTCTCCGATGGTGGAGCATCGCGCATCGCCAGAATCGACACGGACATAGCGCGAGGCCACAACATGGTCGCGATCTTCTGTCAATGGGGTCTCGAACAACTCCTCATCGCCATCATCGGATGGGTGAGTCAGTTATCTGGCATCTCGTCTACGGGAATTTTGGATGCTCCATACCGGGCATTCGTGATTGCCGGAAAGTGTCTTTTGGAGTCAGTCGCAGTCGCGGTCGCCGATACCTGACGCTCAGCCTCGGTGTGATTGCGCTCAGCCAGGATCGGGATGGCTCATCGGCACTGTTGCCAGCGCCGCCAATATTCAACCGCCACACGCCAAGTGTTGATGTGTACTTGTACCGTCTCTTCAATCCGGTGGCCATAGCCGCCCGCCATGGTCATGGCCAGGGGCACACGCCGCTGCCAAGCCCAGTCGAACACACGACGGTCACGCGCTTGGAGGCCGTCGTAACTGAGCTTCAGGCGGCCCAGACGGTCTCCTTCAAAAGGGTCGGCAGCTGCGAGATAGATCACCAGGGATGGCTTGAAGCGGCTGCCCAGGGCAAGCAGTGCCTGCTCCAGCGCTTGCAGGTAGTCAGCGTCGCCGCAGCCGTCTGGCAGGTGTTGCGGCCAGTGCCAAATTGACCAGGTGTGCCGAGAATCGGTGACCACCCGACTAGCGGAGAATTCTGAGTGTCTATGCGAGCGGCAGGGCCACTGTCCCCGGTCAGTCAAAATCGGTAGGGGTGGTCAAATTGACATCGGCGGCAACACACCAGAAGTAACGCTGCAGTCGAAGCACTGGTGCTGGACTACGCCGCCCACGCCGCCTTTGAGGAAGCAGAGTTCTTGCCTTTGTGCAAGACCATTTTGGAACGCACCAAGTCGCACGTGCGCATCGCCGATTTGTCTCATAAGGGGGACTTGGTCACCTACGGTTCCCGTGCCCTTGTAACCACCACAGCCCGCGCCGCTGCGGGGGCTTCAAACAAAGACGGCTGTCAGGGCGCGATTGCGCGCTTGAGGGTCCGCGCAATAGGCTGCGGCAGATTGGCCAGCGATTGCAGCAGGTGCGGCAACACGCGCAGTTTTAGCCCGGTCAAGCTCGGGGGCACGATGGCCTCAATGAGATGCGGACCCGGGGTGCGCAGTGCGTGCTCGAAAGCCGCCAAAAACTCTTCGGTGGTGGTGGCGCGTTTGGAGGCCACACCCATACCCTCCCCCAAGCGCACAAAATCAATCGGTGGCGTGCGCAGGTCGAGCTGGGCTTTGGCCTTGTCGCTGGCACCGACCGCACCTACGCGCTGCAACTCGACGTTGAGGATGGCGTAGGAGCGGTTGTTGAAGATGATATTGATGACGTCGAGCTTCTCGCGCGCCATGGTCCACAAGGCCTGGATGGTGTACATGGCCGAACCGTCGCCGGCCAGGGCAATCACCTTGCGCTGCGGGCAGGCAATGGCCGCACCCACGGCGTTGGGCAGGCCCTGGCCAATGGCGCCGCCCGTGAGCGTGACCACATCGTGGCGGGGCGCGCCCGCGGTGTACATGGCCAGCATGATGCCGGAGGTCTGCGCTTCGTCCACGATGATGGCGTTTTCCGGCATCAGCTGCCCAATGGCCTTGCAGACCTTGTCGGCGGTGAATTTGCCACGCGGAAGGCCCGGGCGCCTGAAAGCCTGCAGCACGGGGCTGGCCTGCTCGGCACCGACGGCCTTGGACAGCTTGTCCAGACTACCGGTCACGTCCTGTTTGTATGACGCCAAGGTGTGCAACTGGCAGCCGTCAGGCACCAGGTAGCTCTTCTTGCCAGGGTAGGCGAAGAACGAAACGGGCGCCTTGGCATCCACCAGGATCAGGTGGTCCAGCCCGGCCAACTGCACCGACGCCAGTTCGGCCAGGTAGGCGATACGCTCCACCGGTGGCAAGCCCGCACCGCGCTCAAGGCGCGTGGGGAAGACTTCGGCAAACAGCTTGGCACCGGTCTCGGCGGCGATGCGTGCAAGCGCCATCAACGCGGGGGCACGCAAGGCGCGGCCCCCCAGCAGAATGGCCTTCTTGCCTTCGCCTTGCAGGGCCAGGGCGATGGCCGCCACGGTGGCGTCGTCCGCCGCCGCTGGCGGGATGAGGATGGGCGGCGCTGCGGGCACGCCGCCTTCGCCCCATGACACGTCGGCCGGCAGGATCAGCGTGGCGACCTGCCCCGGCGGGCCCATGCAAGCGCCAATGGCCTCGGCCGCGTCTTTGCACAGGTCCTGCGTACTCTTGGAGGTGCGCACCCAAGGCGACACATTGCGCGCCACGGTTTCGATATCCGACTGCAGTTGCGCGTCGTACTGCACGTGGTGGGTGGCGTGGTCGCCCACGATGTTCAGTATGGGCACCCGGCCCTTGCGTGCGTTGTGCAGGTTGGCCAGGCCATTGCCCAGGCCGCAGCCCAGGTGCAGCAGCGTGGCGGCGGGCTTGTCGGCCATACGGCCGTAGCCGTCGGCCGCGCCGGTGGCTACGCCTTCGAACAAGGCCAGCACCGCGCGCATTTCGGGCACGGTGTCGAGCGCGGCCACGAAATGCATCTCGGACGTGCCGGGGTTGGTAAAGCAGGTGGTGATGCCGGCATCGACCAGGGTTCGGATCAGGGCATTAGCGCCATTGGACATTGGGGGGCTCCTCAGAATTTTTATAGGGAAATGCGGACAGGTCTCAGAGGCCGCGACCTGTATTGATGGAACGTGCCGCAGCACGCGCCGTGAGAATGCAGCCGGGCAGGAAGGTGCCCTCCAGCGAACGTTTGCCACTGGCACCGCCGCCGCCAAAGCCCGCCGCCTCGCCCACGCAGTACAAGCCCGGCATCGGTTGGCCTGCGGCATTGAGCACGCGGCTTTGCAGATCGGTCTGCAAGCCGCCCAGGCTCTTGCGGGTGATGAGCTGCATCTGGATGGCGATGAAGGGTCCGGCTCCCGGCTTTTGCAGCGGCGCCGGTTTGCAGGTGCGCAACTTGTCCGGCCCCCAGTGGCGAGCATGTTCAATGCGGCGAATCTGGTCGTCATTGACCACAGAGTCGCCGCGTGAGAAGTTGGCGTCAAACGCATCGGCGGTGTGCTGCAGTACCTCGGGTTTCACGTCCTGCGTGCCGGTCAGTGCATTCATCTTGGCGCACAGCCCGGCCAAGGTGTCGTCCACCAGAAAGTGTTTGCTCTCAGCCGCCATTTGCTTGACCAGACGGTGGTTGCCCAGCAGTGTTTCCTTCAGGAACAGGGGGAACTGCAAATCGCGGATACGCTGGTTGTGCTCCGACCCAGAGATGGCGAACTCCTTGACGGCGATGCGCCAGTTCATCAGCTGCCAGGTGTAGGGCTTCTCTTGTGCGGCGACCCGCTGGCACAACTCGTGGGTGTCAAAGCCCGTGACCAGCGGTTGCGGGCCGATGCGCTCGCCCTTGTGGTTGAGCCACAGGGCCGACTTGGCAGGTATAGCCGACAGGCCATGGCCCGCGAAATGCGGCTGCGGGTGGGGAAAGCCGGCGGCATAGTTCCACATCTCGCCCGCATGGGTGATGTTCCCGCCCAACCCGGCCACGAAGTGGTGCAGCTTGCCATCGGCAAACGGGTGGGCACCGTTGAGCAGGGTGGCTGGCAGGGGGCGGCTTTGGACCCAATTGGCGCGCGTCTCTTCGTGGCTGCCGTTGATGCCGCCCATAGCCAGCACCACCGCCTGCGCGCTAAAACGCACCTCCTGACCCGTGGCTTCGTTGATGCCGGTGGCACCGGTGACCGTGCCGTTCTGCGCGTCCAACGCGGTAATGCGATGGCGGCTGAGCAGGTTCAAACGCTTGCCCGTGCTGGCCTGCTGCATGACTTCGATCATGCGCAGCGTGAGGTGGCGCGAGGTGCCCCACACCACGTGGTAACGCGGCAGGGTGTTTCCGTCGCCTTGCATGCCACGCTCCACCCAATTGACGGCGGGCATGAACTTGAGGCCGTGGTCGATCACCCAGTCGTACACCTGTTCGCGCGAGTGTTCCACGTAATAGCTGGCCCACTGGCGCGGCAGCACATCGTCCTCACCCAGTTCGCCAAAGCGCAGCCAGTCGGCCAAGGCTAATTCGGGTGAATCCTTGAGCTTCATACGCCGCTGCAGCGGCGTATCCACCAGCGCCATGCCGCCAAAGGCCCACAGCGCCAGACCGCCCAGGCGCTCGGGTGTGTCGCGGTCCACCAGCGTGACGCTTTTGCCCGCACGCAAACACTCGATGGCCGTCACGATACCGGCCAGGCCACCCCCCACCACCAGCACATCGGACTGATAACTTGCTGTAGTCATGCCGGGGCCCCTCAGCTTTTGTAGCTGTCGTCGAGTTTGTCGAGCTTGCGGATCAGCGAGGGCCAGACAAACGCGCCGCCCATGCCGCCGGTCTGCACCCGCATGGCCTCGGCCACGCCCTTGACGATGAGCGGGTTGACTTCGGTCAGGGCACCCCCGGCCTGCGCATCGATCTGGATGCGGCAGGTATTCTCAAAGGTGTACATGCTGAGGAAGGCATCTGCAATGGTCTTGCCCACCACCAGCAAGCCGTGGTTGCGCAGCATCAGAAAATTGGCGCTGCCCATATCGGCCTGCAGCCGCACCTTTTCGTCATCGCGAATGGCCACGCCTTCGTACGCGTGGTAGGCCAGCGAGGCCAGTACAAAAGTGGACTGCTGGCTGATGGGCAACACGCCGCACTGTTGTGCACTCACCGCCACACCCGCACGGGTGTGGGTGTGCAACACGCAACCGGCATCGGCACGTGCCGCATGCACCGCGCTGTGGATCACAAAACCGGCGGGGTTCACGGGGAAGGGCGTGTCAATGACCTTGTTGCACTGCTCATCCACCTTCACCAGCGAGCTCGCGGTGATCTCGTCAAACATCAAGCCATAGGGGTTGATCAAGAACTGGTGCGCCCCTGCGCCGGAGACCGACTCGGGCAGCTTAGCGCTGATGTGGGTAAACACCAGATCGCTCCAGCCGTACAGCGCCACCAGCCGGTAGCAGACGGCCAGGTCAACGCGCAATTGCCATTCTTCGGCGCTGACCTGGTCTTTGAGTGAGGGAATATGCATGGTGTCTCCATTGCGGTTGTTATTTGTCTAAGCTCTGCCTCAGCGTGCAACGATAGCTGTTTATCATAGCGAACCCCTTGACTTCAGGAGCCGCCCATGTTGACCGCACAAGCCAGTGTTTCCATGAGCTGGATCAACACCGTGCTCGCTGCCGCCGAACTGACCCAGGACCCCGGCTTTGGCCTCAAAGCCGGTAGCCTGGTGGGGCCGGCCAGCTTCAACGTGGTGAGCTTCATCTTCCAGTCCTCGCCCACGCTGCGCGAGGCGATTGCGCTGGTGCAAAAGTTTCAGCGCCTGATCAGTGACGGCGGGCGCTTCCAGATCGTGGGCGGCGACTTGAAAAGCTGAGTGATTTACCACCCCAGCAAGGCGAACTGGCCTTCAGCCCGCACCAGATCGAAGCCGTGCTGGCCGCTGTGGTGAGCTTCAGCCGCTGGGTCACCGACCACCGCTTCGTCCCGGCGCGGGTGCAGTTCAGCCACAGCCAACTGGGGCCGCTGGCGGGCTACCAGACGGTATTTCAAACCGGGGTGGATTTCAACCAGGCTTTCAGCGGCCTGCAGCTGGACAACACTTTGCTGGACCGAGCCCTGCCGCAAGCCGACACACAGCTTGCCGCCATGCACCGCGATTACGCAGCGGCGCGCCTGGCCGCCCTGAGCGACACCCCCGACTTCTCGGCCCAGGTCCGCCACTGGCTGGGGGCGAACCTGACGACCGGCGTGCCGGAACGCTCGGCCGCCGCCGAGCAGTTTGCCTTGAGCGACCGGGTGTTTGCCGCCGCCTGCAAAGCCAGGGCCTGAGTTACTCCGATGTGGTGGATGCGGTGCGCAAGGAGGCCGCGTGCACCGCGGTGGCCGACACCGATGACACGTTTGTCGACATTGCCCAGCGCCTGGGCTTCTCGGAGGCCAGTGCGTTCAACCGGGCCTTCAAACGCTGGACCGGGCACAGCCCCGGCGAGTGGCGGGCCACGCAGCAAAGTCGATAGGTTTTGCTGTTGTTTTTATAGCTGCTTGCGCAGTATCTGCGGGGGCTACTGGCCTGTTTGGCTTGTAAAGATGGCGCAGATATAGTTTTTCCCGTTGCCAGTCATCCCAAAGGTAATCGAGTGGCGCCGAGAAGCCAATTTGAACGCCAAATTTTGGAACTCACGCCAATCCCAATGTCGGGTCTGGGGCAAGCAGATTGAGAAGTTGTATGTCGGGAACGTGTCTCTAGGAGCCGGTCGAGTGAAAAGGTGCTGAACTTCCCAGCCACTGACTCCAACAGCCACATACCTGACGGTCAGATTTTTCCGATGGATACCCGCATCGTGCCCGCAGGAGTCGTTGACTCTCAAGATATGTCATATTTAAAGCGCACATTCAAAGCGAGTTTCCTACGATACGGTTGGCATCAATTTTGGATTGCCAGCGCCATGTGCCGGACGATCTGAGCGAGACCGTGGTCCTGCCCTACACTGGTTACAACAGGTCGAATTGGCGCCTTCGCCTTTGCTCCAAGGCTCCGTCAACCTCCAGAAATTCTGCCTGGACAAGCGCAATGTGAGTACGATGACGTAATTAGGAAAGGTCACCAAAAATTAATCAATCTTTTGCTATTTACGCGGCAAATTTCGGCCCTGCCGATGCTGCGCTAATGCGTAAAGTTCGTCGCTAGCCCTCCACGTCAGAGAGGCAAAAAACTCGCATCCGTTCAAAAACGCAATGACATTCAACCTGGACGATTTTTGGCTGAGCGCGCGGCTCTTGTTACTGCTTGCCGTGGCGAACGGCGCTCCGGTCGCTGCCAAGAACGTGTTCGGCACGCGCTGGAACGCGCCGTTGGATGGGGGTTGGCGCTTCGTCGATGGTCGGCCATTGCTCGGGCCGTCGAAGACCGTGCGTGGCTTCATCGCCGCGGTAGCGTGCACTGCGGTTGCTGCCGCGTTAATGGGCTTCTCGCTCGGTCTCGGGTCCATGCTGGGAGCATTCGCAATGCTGGGCGATACCCTGTCGAGTTTCGTGAAACGGCGACTCGGTATTGCATCGAGCGGCCGGGCGATAGGGATCGATCAGATCCCCGAAGCGTTGCTACCACTGATCGTGGTCCGCGGCGCGCTGGAGCTGTCGCTGCCTGAGGTTGTCGCAATCACACTTGCCTTTTTCGTGCTCGAGATTCCGTTGTCCCGCTTGTTCTTCACGCTCGGGCTGCGTGATCGGCCTTACTGAGACTGCGCTACGGCCGTGGGCTTAATCAGCCGCGACGCAGCCGGTGCAACGTGATTTCTGGCGGGCAGTTCAGCCGTACATCTACGATTGATGCGCCGCAGCCCACCGACGTGTAGCCGACCATGTCGTGATACTGCCACGCTCCACGAGCGAAGGCGCGCGGAGCGTCTGAGTCCGTGAGGATCGGCACACCGCCGGGCAGGCAGATCTGTCCGCCGTGGGTGTGCCCGCACAGCATCAGGCTGAAGTCGGCGTGCGCTGCATGGCGGTAGGGTTCGGGCGTGTGCGACAGCAGGATCGCGCAGGCATCGGGCGATAAGTCGGCCGCCGCTTTGTGAAAATTATGGGTTCGGAAGTAATGCGCGTCGTCGATGCCGACCAGGGCCAGCGTTTCGCCCGCGCGTTCAATTTGCACCGATTCGTTCATCAGCACGCTGATACCCAGCGCTTCCATGCCCGGCACCATGCGGATGGTGTCGTGGTTGCCGAGAACTGCATAGACGAGTTCGCCGAGGTGTGGGCGCAAACGCGCCAGCGCATCGAGGGCGGGCTCATAGGGCCCGAAGGTGCGGAAGCGAAAATCGCCCGTCAGCACACAGACGTCGTGCGCCAAACCGTGGACGCGCTCGATCAATCGGTTGACATAGTCCTCGCTCATGTCCAGGTGCAGGTCACTCAGGTGCAGCAACGTGTAGCCGTCGAACGCCGGAGGCAGACGGCTAAGCCAGATGTCATTGTCCCGGGTCTGGATGTTCAACGCGTTGCGCCGCCCGCGGCCGTGCAGGCCGGTCACCGTGAGTGCAGCACGAATCAGGCCGTGCACTGAGTACCAGTTCTCGAGGTGAAAGAAATGCGTGCCACGGCGGACGACATGGGCCTCGTGATCGCCCTCCAGCCCCAAGCGCTGTCGCATGTGTGTGCGGCCGATTCGCGCTTCGAGAACAGTGAGTTCTCGGCGCTCCGTTTCGCTGCAGTCGGACAATTTCATAGGCCTTCACCAGAAATAAGTGCTAACCCCAACCGGCGCTCGGCAATCTGCCACCGGCATCGTGAATAGGGATCGGTGGGCCGTTGAGCCAGCTCAATGACGGTTCGGTCGGCGCCGATGAATGAACAAGGCGCAGCAGGCGCGTTCAACTGATGCTGATTCAGGACACGGTAATTATCTGCGGTAACGCTGACTTTTGGTCAATGGCTGTTGGCGCCGACGCGAATTTGATCAGGCGTGCCGACAAATCATTGACCACGCCTAAATGCGAAAAAACAAAGGCTAATTGAAAATTCTCGATCAATGTAACCTGGTCAGCCAATCCTCGGCACCTCTGATCAAATCCGCGTCGGCCGTAACAGCGCTGCATAACGGAAGTCGGTTTCAGTTAAGGGTTGCTGACATCCGACGATCTGAACTGCTCGCTCCATAGCGGTCACAGACTTTGACGCGGCGTGTGTCGGCAATGTGGCGGCGATTTCATCTACCCTTGGCGCGCACGGTGCACAAAAAGGCGTGATTGCTGCTCGATACTTTTAACAGGCACAAAGCGCATGTTAGGCCGGGTGACGGCTTCACAGACGGCGGCTGCATTCGCGGCGTCGTTCTTGCTGCGCTTGCCGCTCATGCGATATGGAGTGACGAACTTGGGTGCCATCATGCGATCGGTATGGCCAAACGTGGCAAACTCGCGCGACCAGTGGTGGGCAGGAGTTCGCGACGGTGTTCGGCTTCGCGGCCACCGATCCGGTGCAGGGAACGGAGCTGCCGGACATCGACTTCGTTGCACTGGCCAAGGGTCAAGGCTGCGACGGCGTCCGGGTCGAGCGTTCCGAGTTTTGGGTATTGGCGAATGACGAAATTGGACCAGCGTCGGCAATGACCGGTTAGGAGAAATCAGTTCAACCCCAAGCGTTGCCGCGACCGTCGGCTCCCGCTGCTCACCCGAATTACGTTTCGCTCCATTGCCGACGTCTGATTTTGACGGTCGGCTTCGGAGATGTTTGGCTGGCTCCTGAAGACACTACAGAACCATTTTCCTGACTTGTTGGGAATGATTTCCACTGCATTGGCAAATCTGTGTACAGTGAGTGCAGCTTGTTAAAAGCGGATGGGTGAGCCTATGTTTCTCTTTCTTCGGATCAAATGATGAGTTCAATGTCGTCCCTGCGAATCGGTTTCATGACTCTTCTCGCCATGACTGCGTTTGCCGGCAATTCGTTGCTATGCCGGATGGCACTGAGGTCCGCCCATATCGACGCCGCTGCATTCACTACGATTCGATTGGCATCAGGTGCCATGGTTCTTTGGCTAGTGGTGAGCATGAGAGGTGGCCAGACTTACGGCAAGGGTAACTGGCTGTCCGCAACTGCATTGTTTGTCTACGCGGCGGCCTTCTCGTTCGCGTACGTGAAGCTGCCTGCCGCAACGGGTGCGCTGCTGCTGTTCGGTGCCGTCCAGGCGACGATGATTGGCTACGGCATTTGGTCGGGGGAGCGATTGCGAAGACTGCAGATGGCCGGGTTGGTGCTTGCGCTGGGCGGACTTGTAGGCTTGCTGTTGCCGGGCCTGTCTGCGCCTCCCGTCGAAGCGTCTGCAATGATGTTAGCGGCAGGTTTCGCCTGGGGCATATATTCTTTGCGAGGCAAGGGCGCGGGTGACCCGACACAGGTGACAGCAGGAAACTTCCTACGCGCAGTTCCAATCGCGGTACTGCTGAACTTGCTGACGTTCAAAGGAGTTCCTGTGGACAGTGAGGGAATCTGGTACGCGATCGGCTCCGGAGCATTGGCATCTGGCCTCGGCTACGCTGCTTGGTACACGGTATTGCCGGCACTGAAAGCCACCAACGCTGCGACGGTACAACTGAGTGTGCCGGTATTTGCCGCGCTTGGGGGCATCATCTTTCTTGGTGAAGCGATCAGTTTGCACCTAATTTTTTCGTCATCGGCAATTCTTGGAGGCGTTGCTTTGGTGCTCCTGGAGAAGAAACTTGTGACAGGTGCCCGGCACACTGCCGCAAGTGATCGGAGCTAGGCTATGTGGTGCCTCCGATTTGCGCAGTTGCGAAACAGCGGGTTCGGAAGTTGTGCTTCGAGATGTCAGGCACGCAAGGAGTGCACTCCAACATCCGTTCCTGGTCGCTTGCAGGTGTCCCTTGGGTCAAGATCGCCGTCACACAGTTGACGGACGACCTACTGATGCCAATGTCGGGTATCGGGCGGGAAATTTGAATTTCTGTAGACCCGCTTTCGCTGCAAAGGCGAAGTAGGCTTTGCGTTCATCAAAGGATCCTTTGTTGAACACGGGCAAAGAAGCCCTAAAAAGGCCCTCGCCTCATTGGTGAACCTGTCTCGGTTCCAATCGACTCAATTAGCCTGGGTGCACTGAGCCTGATTGAGTTGCCGCCTGGGAGTGTTGTTGCCCCGATGTAGGCGGCCCATTGCGCCAGGTCTCGATACTGGTGAACAGCTGCTTGCAGCCAACGCATCGATGAACCCCGGTCGGACGCATAACACCCTCAGCGTCACGCTCAATGACCTGGGCGTATGTCGTAGCGCCACAGGCGTGGCATTTGTTCAAAGGGCTCATGCGATGAGGATACAACGGACACGTGTGCGGGTTGTGGCGGCGGTTTATAAACATAAGCCCTGTTCGATCAAGTGGGGAAACCGTAGCACCCAATGTCGGCAATCTGGCAGGCATTTCCATAAACGCTACAGCCGGTATGTGTCTGGCCGACGGTCAACTTTCTCGGAAGCTGGCATTCAGATTGAAGTTCTGCAATGGAGCGGGACGTACTTCGGCAGTGCAGCGGTTGCTGACATAGGGCTGCCAAAAATGTTCGCTTCATACCCGACATTCACCCCAGAAGCCTGCCGTCAGCAATGTGGTGTCGATTTCGAGGATCGTTGCGCCGGCCGACGACCATCAACAGTCGCGGACATGGCTATTCCATTGCAGTCAGTGGGCTTAAGCGAATTCCAGATAGCTGACGTTGACCGTGCGTTCGAGTGCAGGATCCTGGCAACCTTCTACAAACTCCCCGTCAAAGTCAAAATCGAGTCCGCTATGAACTGCGACCCAAAAGCTCCAGGTAAGCTGCTAGGCAGCATTGACCGGTCTCAACATGGGGGAATGATAGCGACAATCGGCGGCGATTAGATTTGCATTTGTCGCTGCTTGGGAAATCCGCTTAGTTGCCGACTCGCCTTAGCCCATCAGTGCGTTCAAGAAAATGCGCGGCATTTTCAGGTAGCTGGGGCGGTATTGAAACGCCACCAGTAATTTGCCGAGGATGCCGCCCTTGCGGTTGGTAATGAACCATGGGGGGCGCGGCAAGAGGGTGAACGAGAAACTGAGCAGATTGCGTGGGAATGGCCGGAAGGGGGCTTCCACCACGGTGCGCTGGGGTTTGTCGAACAGGCAGGTGTTGTGCACCACACCAATGCCGCTTTGCACATCGGCCAGCGTGTGGGCCGGGAAGGCCCCCCAGGTGGCTTGCGGCGACAAGAAGCCCAGTCCGGTCCACGCGTTGATGGCAATGGTGCCATAGCGCAGTTCAATCAGGATTTCTTCCAGGCGCTGGCGGCCGATGCGGGCAATCGTGGCCGGGTGGATCACGATGTTGGCGCCCAGCGTCCCATAGAGCTGCTCATTGGCAAAGCGGATGGCCTCCTTCAGGAAAGCCTCCGGGTCAGCACCGCTGATTGCAGCCACGTTCATCGCCGGCGCAAACACTTCCGTGCTTTTCGCATTGTCAGGACTGCTGGCGTCCAGCGTTGCCATCAGCACCTCCTCTGTGCCTTGGCGCTTGAGCACTTTGACCTGGGGGTTGTTGGTGCAAAAGTCAGCCAGCCGGTCGCTGGCACCCGGGTAATACAGGCTGCGCGGCTCAGCATCGGCAAACACTTTTTCAAGCGCGCCCAGGAACTCGCCCTTCTGGTTCCATTCTTTCGACACCACCAGCACTTGACAGGCCACGCAGTTGAACCCGGAGTTGTGCAACTTTTGGGTCCCCACCTGCTCAGCCTGAAAACGGATGTCGGCCGCAGACCAAGGACCGGGCACCACAATCGTGGGGCAAACGGCGCCCAGTTCGGACGTGATGTGACGGGTGTTCCTGGGTGTGTTGGCCGCCTTGTTGGCCGCGCCCTCTGCGCCCACACCCCACACAATGGCGTCATGCGAAGCGCCCGCGCCGGTGATGTGAATCGACTCGACCAGAGAATGGTTGCAAAGGTACTGCCCCACATCGGTGCCGCCGCGCACAATGCGCAGAAAACCCCGGTCGATCAGGGGTTTGAGCGCTGGTGTGAGAAAGTCGATCAGGTAATCATTGACCGGATTCATCTTGAGCATCACCACTTCGTTCTCGGCAAACAGCTTGTGAAAGACATCCAGCGGCGCGATGGCCGCAACATTGCCCGCGCCGAGCACGAGCCCGACCTTGCCGGTTTTGTACTGCGGACTGGCGGCGTCGTAGATGGCGGCTGTGTACTGTTTCAGGTTAGCAGCCGTCACCTCAGGCTGCATCCAGACGTCGACCTTCACGCCGCTGAGCAACAGGTGATCCCAGATGGAGTGGGGCAGCACGCGCGCGGCAATTTGGCCGTTGACGAGTTGGCGCACCGGCACATGGTCCAAGTGGTGCTTGCCTTGCACCTGCGACAAGGTGGCCATCATCTGATTACAGTACCCCATGACGGTATAGGGCCCGGACAACCACTCCTCGCCTTCCAGCGGAGAACCGCACGCAATGCCTTTCTTGCGGGACGCGGTTTCGGCCCACGTCTGGGACACCGGCAAAAGCGCGTCCTTGATTTCGTTCAGGATGGCAATGCGCTCCGATACGGAGGTGTTGACCCAGCGGGTACGGTTGTTGGCCAGTAGCTGCAAGTCGCGGTCCAGGCTGGCTTGCACTTGCAGGAGAGTCGGTGTTGTTTGCATGGTTGATATTGGATTGAGTTTCTTCAGACGACGATCCGAAGTTCGCGCCGCAGGATCTTGCCAACGGTGGATTTGGGCAGAGCGCCAATGAAGAGTACCGTTTTGGGCACCTTGTAGGCGGCCATCTCGTTGCGGCAATGCGCAATGACCTCCTCAGTGGTCAGCGCTGCACCGGGTGCCTTGACGACGAACAGTTTTACAGCCTCGCCGGTCTTGTCGTCAGGCATGCCGACGCATGCCGCTTCGGCCACCCCCGGGCACGCACTGGCAACCGCCTCGACCTCGTTCGGGAAGACATTGAAGCCAGACACGATCACCATGTCTTTCTTGCGATCGACAATTTTCAGGAAACCTTCAGGGGTGAACAGGCCGACGTCTCCGGTGCGGAAATAGCCATCAGCAGTAAACGCCGCTGCGTTGGCCTCAGGCTGGTTCCAGTAACCACTCATGACCTGCGGCCCTTTGGCGCAGACCTCGCCAGATTGTCCAAGGGCCACTTCGACCCCCTGGTCGTCCAGCAGCTTGATGTCGGTGCCCGGCAGGGGCAGTCCGGTGGTGCCACTGAAATCACTGATGCTGGCCGGGTTGAACGACAACACCGGCGATGTTTCCGACAGGCCGTAATCCTCGCGAATGAAGTTGCCGGTGATGGCTTTCCACTTCGCCGACGTGGCGCCCACCACGGCCGCACCGCCACCGCCTGACAAGCGCATATTGGCGAAGTCCACCTCGCCAATGCGCGGATGCATGGCCAGGCCGGCGTAGAGCGTGTTGGCGTCCCACACCACCTTGCCATCGGCGGTCTTGACGACCGGATCGGTCAGCTTGGCAATCAAGCCCCGGCTGGCATCTTCAAAATCCTGTTTGTCGTTGAGCGACAGGCTCTTGCCGAAGGCCTGATTGGCGCTGGTCGTGATGGTGGTAGCGGCTTTGGGCTCGGTCTTTGGCGCAGCCGCCGGCTGAGGGAATGCGGCCGGGCTGGCGACCAGGGCGCTGGCAATCAGCGCGGCGACGAGGGGGAGAGTAGGGTTCATGGATGTGTCTCTTGGAGTCTGGTTTCGGGTCAGGCGTTGCGGTCGGCGCGAATCATGTCAGCGGCTTTCTCGCCGATCATGAAGGTGGGCGCGTTGGTGTTACCGCCACACAGCGTCGGCATGATCGATGCGTCAGCGACGCGCAAGCCGGTCATGCCCTTGATCCGCAGTCGGGTATCAACCACGGCCATCGCGTCACTGTCAGGTCCCATCTTGCAGGTGCCAACCGGGTGGTACTGGGTATCGGCACGGTTGCGGATATCGGCCTCCATGGCTACCGCGTCATCGCGGCGCACCGGGTAAAGCATCTTGCCGCGAACCGGGTCGAATGGCTTGGCTTCCATGATGCTTTGCTGAATTTTCCCGCCCTTGAGCAGCATTTGGAGGTCGCGCTCATCGGACAGAAACTGCGGATCGATCTTCGGTGCATCACGCGGATCGGTGCTGTTAAGGCCCACCGTACCGCGGCTGAAGGGCCGCAGCACATCGACGTGACAGGAGATGCCATGACCCATGTGCAGCTTGCGCGAATGATCGTCCACCAGCGCGATGACGAACACCAGTTGTAGGTCAGGCAGCAGCACCGATGGCGAGGAGCGCAGAAACGCCCCGGCCACCGCAATGCTGCTGGTCAGCATGCCGGTGCGCTTGTTCTTCCACTCGAACATGGCACTGGTCAATTTGACCGAGCCACGCAGCGAAACACCGATCGATTCCGTGTTGCTCGCCACACGCCAGCCTTGAACATAGTCGATGTGGTCCTGCAAGTTCTTGCCAACCCCGGTCAGGTCGTGCACCGGCTGAATGCCACTTCTCTGCAGTTCGGCCGCGGCACCAATGCCGGACAACTGCAGCAGTTGCGGTGAGCCGAATGCACCGGCGGTGACGATGACCTCGCGACGCGCCTTGACCTCCTTGAGCTGGTTGTCCTGGTAATAGGCCACCCCGCGCGCGCGTTTGCCTTCGACAAGGATCTTGGCCGACACAGCCTTGGTGAGAACGCAAAGGTTGGGCCGTGCCCGATGGGGCGTGAGATAGCCCTTGGCTGCACTGCAGCGTTCACCGTCTTTCTGGGTCACTTGGTACAGGAAAGATCCCTCTTGCTGCGCGCCGTTGTAGTCGGGGTTGAGGGGCACCCCGTTGGCCCGGGCGGCATCCAGAAACATCTGGGCCAAGGGTGTGTCATGACGCGGATAGGTGACGTTCAGGGGTCCGCCCTGGCCATGAAATTTATCCTTGAATTGCTCGTTGTGCTCGGAATGCTTGAACAGTGGCAGAACTTCGTCGAATGACCAGCCCGGATTGCCAAGTTCTGCCCAATGGTCGTAATCCCACTTGTTGCCGCGCACGTACAGCATGGCGTTGGTCGAACTCGACCCACCCAGGGTCTTGCCGCGCGGCTGGTAGCCGCGGCGTCCGTTGAGTCCGGGTTGGGGCACGGTCTCAAAGCCGTAGTTGTTGATCTTGGTCGGCATCATCGCGACCACGCCCACCGGTGCGTGAATCAGCACGCTCTTGTCGGGGCCGCCGGCTTCGAGCAAGCAGACACTGACCGAAGGGTCCTCGGTCAGTCGCGCTGCAATGACACAGCCGGCCGAGCCGGCACCCACGATGACGTAATCAAATGGTGTATCCACAATAGTCTCCAGTGTTCTGTTCAGGGGATGGGGCAGTCTAAATATGCAACGGGCCCCTTGACTATCCAGATTTCTGCAAACGGACCGGCAAGTACTTAGGACTTTCCCTTAGCTGCCATCGGCTGCGCCCGCGCTGTACAGCAGGCACGCGGGTCTATGCGGATTGACAAAAGAAGCGCACCCGCGATTCAATCGCGAGCTATCCCAGCTGCCGGTAAACCTTGTGCACTCCACCGCCCCCATACCCGATCCTGCCGAATTGGTGCCGTCTGGCGGCATCATCCAACTCAGCGCTTTTGACCCCAAAACGCTTGTGTTGGCATTGCAGGATGGATTCCTGGAACACGTGCAATTGCAAAAAGGACGCTTTCTTGGGCAAATTGCCCAAAGCCAAAGCAGCCAGTGCCGCACTGACTGGGGTCAATACAACCTGGCCATTCTGGCCCAGGGCGACCTGTCAGCCCAATGGCTTACAGTGGGCATATTTCTGCATGGCGATGGTCACTGGCACGTTCAAGGCCAACCGCTGCGCAACGGTGACCTGGTTCTGTACTCCGAAGGCAGTGAGATGTGTATCAGCCTGCCCCCACACGCACAGTGGCTCGGCGTGCAGATCCCGAGGCAGCGGTTGGAGCATCTGGGTTTCAATATGCCCCATGGCATGAACACCTTGCACTTGCCTGGCCAGCTACCGCACGATGCAGCATTCACATTGGCGGGCCTAGCCAACGTATTGGGACCTAGGCGTCTCAAGGGCCCCTGCGCTGCGCTGAGTGATCAGGCTCATGAACAACTGTTGCAAGTGATTTGGACCGAACTGGCACGCCGCTGGCACCAACCCCGGACGAGCGCCGTTGCCAGTCAAAAATCCCGACAGCGTCTGGTTCAAACGGTGCACAAATGGTGCGAAGACCGCAGCGCAACGCCACTGCGCATGGATGCGTTGTGTCAGGAAATCGGCGTACCCATTTGGCAACTAGAGCGCGCATTTCAGCAGACCTATGGCATGCCTCCCCAGCGCCTCCTTACCCTGCACCGCCTTGCCAAAACGCGACTTGACCTGCTGACCCGGACCAACGGCGTCACACAGATTGCCATGGCACACGGCTTTTGGCATCTGGGCCGTTTTTCTGTGCTCTACAAAGACTATTTTGGTGAAAGTCCGTCGGATACTGCCCGCGCAAAACGACAGGCAGCTAGTTGACTGCCCCAAGATGCTAGATTTCGAAAACCGATCTCGTGCTGAGAACGACTGCTTCCATTGCTGCAATGTTTGTGATGGGTGATCGCTTCCCTTAACCGCCACCACCGGTAATGGGCACTTTGCATGCAATATGAATGACCGCTGGCAGGTCCCAAGAACTCTAAATCGAACCGCCAGATACCTGCCCGTGGTGAGCAGCCGCTGAGTATCTTGACCAGTCGGCCACCCGAAAAACTGCCCAACACCCAGGCTAGTGACTCTTTAAGACACACAAGCGACATTCGACTTTCCGAACTGCCTCATCCAAACCAGCCGTTCAAACGTGAGTGTCTGGGTCGGCTTTATGATACTGACCAGGTTGGAGCGGAAGGGGTTGCGCTGCTGAAGGCAGGGAAAACAAAAGCGACGCAAACGAAGCAAGGAACGACAAGTTGAGTTTCATGCGGAGGCCTCCTGGCGCCGATTGTGGCCTTCAGTAGCATCTTGTGCTGTCGATTGCCAAATACTTCCATGGCGCTAACATCAGCAACAAAACCATGAGGAATCGGCATGAAGTTTTCTGAGTACATCCGTTTCGATGCAACCGCGCTAGCTGCACTTGTCGCCGCTGGTGAAGTCAGGCCCGAAGAACTGTTGAGCTGCGCGTTGGAACAGTCCTCCCACGCCAACGTCAAGACAAACGCCATTTGTCGGTCCATGGAGGGCGAAGCACACGAGCAGTTGAACGGACGCCCCCAAGGCCCATTTGCAGGAGTTCCATTCCTCATTAAGGATGGTGTTCAGGACTACGCCGGTCTGCCAACTTCGTATGGAAGCAAATCGATGCTTAGGTTCACGCCAAAGCAACACTCAGCCGTGGTGAAACGCTATCTCAATGCCGGCTTGGTCATTTTTGGCAAAACGAACCTGCCCGAATTCGCCCTAAAGTCAGTCACGGATTCCAAATTGTTTGGGCTGGCCAACAATCCATGGGATTTGGGTCGCACACCCGGCGGTTCCAGCGGGGGTTCGGCTGCCGCAGTAGCCAGCGGTGTAGTACCCATGGCTGCGGGTAATGACGGCGGTGGCTCCATTCGCATCCCAGCCTCGTACTGCGGACTTTTCGGCCTTCGACCGTCTCGCGGTCGCGTGTCTTCTGGGCCCGACTTGGGCGAGGTTTGGGGCGGCGCTTCCAGCGAAGGGGTGATTTCAAGAAGCATTCGCGACAGCGCGAGAGCTCTTGACGTGCTTCAGGGCGCAGAACCCGGCGACCCGTTTGAAGTCACCCGGCCCGAGCTGCCTTATGAACAAGCCATCGGACATGATGTTGGGAAGCTGAGGATTGGATTTTGTACGACCTCGCCTATAGGAACCCCGGTTGACCCACAGGCAATCGCCGCGGTCAAAGATGCCGCACAGCTTCTGCAATCCCTGGGTCATGATGTGCAGGAGCAAAAACCTGAAGTGGACGGCGCAGCGCTCTCCGTGAGCTATCTTCACATGTACTTCGGTTACGTGAGCGCTTCGGTGCAAAGGGCAACGGCCGCGGGCGCCTCATCGCAAGAGTTCGAATTGCTGACACGTATTTTGGCGAAGTTAGGTAATGCCACCTCGTCAGGTGCATTTGTGGAGCAAATGAGCGCTTGGAACAGCTATGCACGCGCGCTTGCAAGTTTTCACAGCAGGTTTGACATGTTGCTGACTCCGACGGTGGCAACACCCGCGCCTGTCCATGGTTCAGGTGACCTACCCAAGGCACAGGAATGGGTCTTGTCAGTATTGGAACGAACCGGTCTATTTCGGTTGCTGGCGGGATTGGGAGCGATGGATGGTATGGTCCAGAATATCGCTCGCGATAGCCTGACTTTCGTGCCATTTACCCAGTTGGCCAATCTCACTGGGACTCCGGCAATGTCGGTACCGCTCTATTGGACACCTGAGGACCTGCCGATGGGTGTCCAATTTGTCGCCCAGTTCGGCAAGGAAGACAAATTACTGCAACTAGCCAAACAGCTCGAAGAAGCGCGTCCCTGGATGCATCGTCTCCCCACTTGGGTTGCTGGTACCAACTGAAATGTGACGGATTCCACTCGGTGGAATGCAATTGCTAACTGTGCCGGTTACTTCAAACTGAAGGCGTGGTTCAAACCCGGGTAACACTTTGTCCAAGTTTCAGCGCGGCTAGTTGACCGTTGACCCATCCAGAAATTTGATTCTCGAACTCACTGATACTCGCTGTCCCTCTTTCTGCGCAGCATCTCG
>Ga0209913_1000913_pt1 | contig 20104 bp, 18 predicted proteins | sample PersoiDNA2013203_FD_185805 | JGI IMG/M metagenome (GOLD analysis project Ga0209913, IMG submission 185805) | Permafrost soil microbial communities from the Arctic, to analyse light accelerated degradation of dissolved organic matter (DOM) -... | ecosystem: Environmental > Terrestrial > Soil >... | reverse complement strand
AACACCCTGCAAGGTGCGTACTTTGCAGGGTGGAAAGCGCATCTGTTTTTCGCCGACATGGCTGCGACCTTTCAGTCACGCAGGAATGGCGCTATTTCATGCACTCAGTTTGCTGCGCAGCAACTCCATCAACTGCGCCGGATTGGCCTTGCCCTTGGTGGCTTTCATTGCTTGTCCGATCAGCGCATTGATGGCTTGCTCCTTGCCGGCGCGGAATTCCGCAACTGATTTCTCATTGGCCGCCAGCACCTGTTCGACAATCGCTTCCAGTGCACCGCTGTCGGAAATCTGTTTCAGGCCTTTGGCTTCGATGATGTCGTCGGCCAGCGAGGTCTTGTCAGACTTGGCTTCCCACATGCCACTAAAGACTTCCTTGGCGATCTTGTTGGAAATGGTGCCGTCGGCAATGCGCTTGAGCAACAAGGCCAGTTGCACGGCGCTCACAGGAGCGGCGGCGATATCGGTGTCTTCCCGATTCAGGGTCGAAGCAACGTCGCCCATGAGCCAGTTGGCGGCTGGTTTGGCTTGTTCCTTGCCAGCTGCATCGACCACGGCTTCAAAGTAAGAGGCCATGGCCTTCGATTGCGTGAGCACGGCCGCATCATATTCAGTCAGGGCAAAATCGCGGACGAAACGTTCACGCATGGCACCCGGCAATTCCGGCATGGTGGCACGTACACGTTCTATCCATTCCTGGGCAATCATCAACGGCGGCAAATCCGGATCGGGGAAGTAGCGGTAATCCTGCGCGTCTTCCTTGCTGCGCATGGAGCGCGTTTCCTTCTTGTCCGGATCGTATAGGCGGGTTTCCTGCACCACACGGCCACCGTCTTCGATCAATTCAATCTGGCGCCGCACTTCGTAGTTGATGGCATCTTCCATGAAGCGGAACGAATTGAGATTCTTGATCTCGCAACGAGTGCCGTATTCTGCTTGTCCGACTGGACGCACCGAGACGTTGGCGTCGCAGCGGAACGAGCCTTCCTGCATGTTGCCGTCGCAGATGCCTAGCCACATCACCAATGAATGCAGTGCCTTGGCGTAGGCAACCGCCTCGGCGGCGCTGCGCATGTCGGGTTCGGTGACGATTTCCAGCAGCGGTGTACCGGCGCGATTGAGGTCGATGCCGGTCATGCCTTGATAGTCTTCATGCAGCGATTTGCCGGCATCTTCTTCCAGGTGGGCGCGGGTCAGTTGCAAGGTCTTGATTTCACTCTTGCCGTCTTTTTCGAGCACGAAGGAAATCTTTCCGCCTTGCACTACCGGGAGCTCGAACTGGCTGATCTGGTAGCCCTTGGGCAGATCGGGATAAAAATAATTCTTGCGCGCAAACACCGAACGCGGCGCAATCGTGGCGCCAATGGCCAGGCCGAACTGGATGGCACGTTCCACCGCACCGCGGTTGAGCACCGGCAACACCCCGGGCAGCGCCAGATCAACCGGGCTGGCCTGGGTGTTGGGCGCAGCACCGAACTGGGTCGATGAGCCGCTGAAAATTTTGGATTGGGTCGAAAGCTGCGTATGCGTTTCCAGACCGATGACGACTTCCCACTGCATGGTGACCTCTTCAAACTTTATCTGTGCTGTTACTGATGGCCTGCGCCGGCTCAGGCCGGTGTGCGCAGGTGCCAGTCGGTGGCTTGCTGATATTGATGCGCGACATTGAGCAGGCGCGCTTCTTCGTAATAATTGCCAATGATCTGCAGACCGACAGGACGGCGGCCGTTTTTCTCACCCTGGCCAAAACCGCAAGGGATGGACATGCCGGGCAAGCCCGCCAGACTGGTCGAGAGTGTGAAAATATCGGCCAGATAGTTGGCGACCGGATCGTCGGTCTTGTCGCCCAGATCCCATGCCACCGTCGGCGACACCGGACCCATGATGACGTCGCATTGACGCTCAGGGCCGGTCAGCGCGCGCTGGAATTCTTGTGCGATCAGGCGGCGGATTTTTTGCGCCTGCAGGTAGTAGGCATCGTAATAACCATGTGACAGGACATAGGCGCCAACCAGGATGCGGCGTTTGACTTCGTCTCCGAATCCTTCGGCGCGCGACTTCTGGTACATGTCAGCCAGATCCTTGTAATCGGCGGCGCGATGGCCGTAACGCACACCATCGAAGCGCGACAGATTGGACGACGCTTCGGCCGGTGCAATCACGTAATAGACAGGGATCGACAGTTCGGTTTTCGGCAGTGAAATATCCACCAGGGTCGCGCCCATTTTTTCATATTCGCGTAACGCCGTGCGTACCGCCTGCTCGACATCGGCAGCCAGACCGGCGCCGAAAAACTCGCGTGGCACGCCAATGCGCAAGCCCTTTAGACTATCGTTGAGCGAGCGCGTGAAGTCTTCCTTGGGACGCTCCAGGCTGGTCGAGTCGCGTTCATCGAAGCTGGTCATGGCGTTGAGCAGCAGGCCGCAGTCTTCGGCCGTCTTGGCAATCGGGCCGCCTTGATCGAGTGAAGAGGCAAAGGCGATCATGCCGTAACGCGAGACGCTGCCATAGGTTGGTTTGATACCGCTGACGCCGCACAACGAGGCCGGCTGACGGATCGAGCCACCGGTGTCAGTCGCGGTTGCCGCCGGTGTCAGACGCGCCGCGATGGCGGCCGCTGAACCGCCGGAGGAGCCGCCTGGTACGGCCGTTTTGTCCCAGGGATTCTTGACTGCGCCGAAGTAGGAATTCTCGTTGGCCGAGCCCATCGCGAATTCGTCACAATTGAGTTTGCCCAAGGTGACTGTACCGGCGGCGTTGAAGAGTTCGACTACGGTAGCGTCAAACGGGCTCGTGTAATTTTCCAGCATTCTGGAGCCTGCCGTGGTGCGCCAGTCGCGCGTGACAAACAGGTCTTTGTGCGCAATAGGAATGCCGGTCAGGGGCGTGATGTCGCCGCTGGACAGACGTAGATCAGCCTGCGCAGCTTGTTGTAATGTCAACGCACGATCCACGTGCAGGAATGCATTGAAGTCGCTTTGACCGATCCGGTCAAGAAACAGCGTGGCCAGTTCGGTGGCTGAAATTTTCTTGGCCTGCAACAACGTCGAAAGCTCTTTGATGGTCTTGGTATGCATGGAAATGTTTTTCAGTGTCTGGGATACGGCAGCAGAGCAGGGGTGTTATTCGATGACCTTGGGTACCAGATAGAGGCCGTCTTGTGTGGCCGGCGCCGGTTGCTGGTAAGCTTCGCGCTGATTGGACTCGGTCACGCGGTCCTCGCGCAGACGCAGTGCCATGTCCGCAGTGAGCGCTGCGATCGGGTGGCTCAGCGGTTCAATGCCGGTGGTATCGACGGCTTTCATCTGCTCGACCAGTGCGAAAATGCCATTGAGTTTGGTCAAGGTTAGCTCTGCTTGTTGCTCTGTCAATTCCAGGCGGGACAGGTTGGCAATGCGTTTAACATCGGAAAGGGCAAGAGTCATGATGGAGTGGTGCGCACAGTGCGCTAAAACTAGTATGTTGAAAAATCGCGTCACTCATAGCCGATACTCGCGTAAAAGCCGGTGAAAACGCAGATGAATCTGGTGTCGGACCAGGATGATAGGCTGCTTTGCCTGCTGGTTTCTCTCAAATTATAAGGTAGAATGTAGGACTAATGCCTCGCTGGCGCCGATTATGTGTCGCCGCAGTCATAAAAGACACCCCCCTCTTACACAAAATGCAAAGCGCGCGGCTCTGGCGCATCAGGACAATTCATGTTTGGATTTTTACGCAGTTATTTTTCTAACGACCTCGCCATTGACCTTGGCACGGCAAATACCTTGATCTATGTGCGCGGCCAAGGCATCGTGCTCGATGAGCCATCGGTCGTCGCCATCCGTCAACAGGGCGGTCCCAACGGCAAAAAAACCATCCAGGCCGTCGGCCGGGAAGCCAAGCAGATGCTGGGCAAGGTACCTGGCAATATCGAAGCCATTCGTCCGATGAAAGACGGCGTGATCGCCGATTTCACCGTCACCGAGCAGATGCTCAAGCAGTTTATCCGCATGGTGCATGACTCCAAGCTGTTCCGCCCGTCTCCCCGTATCATCATCTGCGTGCCTTGCGGTTCGACCCAGGTTGAACGTCGCGCCATTCGCGAGTCCGCGCTGGGTGCCGGTGCTTCCCAGGTGTACCTGATCGAAGAGCCGATGGCTGCTGCGATCGGTTCCGGTTTGCCGGTCTCGGACGCAACCGGCTCGATGGTGGTTGACATCGGGGGTGGTACGACTGAAGTCGGCATCATTTCCCTGGGCGGCATGGTCTACAAGGGTTCGGTGCGCGTTGGTGGCGACAAGTTTGACGAAGCCATCGTCAACTACATCCGCCGCAACTACGGCATGCTGATCGGCGAACAGACCGCAGAAGCGATCAAGAAGGCCATCGGATCAGCCTTCCCAGGCTCAGAAGTACGGGAAATGGAAGTCAAGGGCCGTAACCTGTCTGAAGGTATTCCGCGTTCCTTTACCATTTCCAGCAATGAAATTCTGGAAGCGCTGACCGATCCGCTCAACAACATCGTCTCAGCGGTCAAGAATGCGCTGGAGCAGACGCCGCCAGAACTGGGTGCTGACATCGCCGAAAAGGGCATGATGCTCACCGGTGGTGGTGCCTTGCTGCGCGATCTGGATCGTTTGCTGATGGAAGAAACCGGCCTGCCGGTGATTGTCGCGGAAGATCCTTTGACTTGCGTGGTGCGTGGCTCCGGTATGGCGCTTGATCGTATGGACAAACTGGGTTCGATTTTCTCCAGCGAATAATTGAACGCATGCGCAGTAGGTTCGGGTCAACCTCAAGTAAGTGAAAACCAGCGATGACAGTGTACAAGCAGAGACGGTCGGTGTTGCGAACCAACAGTTCGCATAGCGGCCGAATTTCGACTGCAATGACATGGCTGGGAGAGGCACTGCTACCGATGTTTGCCGCGCGTTTGATGGATTGCTGCATAGGTCGTCTTCCTGATCGCGGTACGGATCATTTTACAGCGTACACACCTCTGAGTAGCCGCCCGCCTGATTTGCCGATCATTGTCCAGCCCGCCGCGTGCGGGCTGTTGCGATTTTCGCTGCAGCAGCCGATGCTTCAGGCCTGACAACACATGGATATCCCTCCACTTTTCAAGCAAGGCGCCTCGGCCCTTGTTCGTGCCGGCTTTTTTGCCCTGATTGCCGTGTTGATGCTGGTGATCGACTCGCGCATGCATGCCTTGACGATCGTGCGGCAGGCGGTGGGGACGGTGCTCTATCCGTTCCAGATGGTAGCAATGCTGCCACGCGACGCCATTTATAAGACGGGGGATTATTTCACTTCCTTGTCGACTCTGCAAAATCAAAACAACGCTTTGCGCCGCCAGCAGACGCTGAGCGCCGAAATGCTGCAGCAAGAACGTCAGATGGCGGCTGAAAATGCACAATTACGCAATTTGCTTAACATGCAGCAGCGTATTCCGAGCAAGTCGCTGGTCGGCGAAATTTTATATGACGCGCGTGATCCCTTTACACGCAAGATCATTCTCAATCGCGGTTCGCAGCAGGGTGTCGACGCTGGGCAGCCGGTGATCGACGATATCGGCATTGTCGGTCAGGTCACTCGCGTGTTTCCGTTTACCTCCGAAGTCACCCTGCTTACCGACAAAGATCAGGCAATTCCGGTTCAGGTATTGCGCAACGGCTTGCGCAGCGTGGCCTACGGACGTGGTCAGTCAGGCGTGCTGGACCTGCGCTTCATGGCTGCCAATGCTGATATCCACAAAGGTGATGCGTTGGTGACGTCCGGCATTGACGGGGTCTATCCGCCGGGTTTGTCGGTGGCCACAGTGTTGCAGGTCGAAACCAAATCTACCGATGCATTCGCGCATATTGTCTGCCTGCCGTCGGCGGGTGTTGATCGGCACCGACAACTACTGATCCTGCTGGCCGATCATACCGAGCCGCCGCGCCCGGATACTGATGATGTGCCGGACAAGAGCGACAAGCTGCTCAAACGGCGCCTGCGCGATAGCAATAAAGAGGCACCGGCCGATGATCGTAAAACACCGTCGGAAGAACGCAAGGGCATTCCTGGCATTGCACCTGCAGCCGCAACTGCTCCTGCTCCTGCAGTCAAGCCAGCTGCTGCCTCTACTGCAGCCGCCCAACCAGCCAAGAGCACCCGATGAACGACCCCCATTACATCCTGTTGCCGGCTAACCCGCTGTTCATTGCGTTTAGTCTGGTCGTCGCCTTTTTGCTGAATCTGTTGCCCTGGGGGCAATGGGTAGGGGTACCCGATTTCGTTGCCTTGGTGTTGGTGTTTTGGGCCATTCACGAGCCCCGCAAGATCGGTATCAGCATCGCCTTCATGATGGGCCTGCTAATGGACGTCAATCAAGCCACCTTGTTGGGTGAAAATGCCTTGGCGTACACACTGCTGTCGTATTTTTCCATCATGATCCACCGACGCGTGCTGTGGTTTCCGGTAGGCAACCAGGCATTGCACATCTTGCCATTGATGTTGCTCACACAGACAGTGCAACTGCTGGTGCGTCTGATTGTCAGCGGTAAGTTCCCGCACTGGTATTACTTCAGCGAAAGTTTTGTCTGCGCCTTGTTGTGGCCGTTGGTGAGCTGGCTGCTGCTGGCACCGCAACGCCGTGCAATCAATCGCGACGACAACCGTCCGATTTGATGGATCAGGCAGCATGACAGAGTTTAAAAACACCGAAAATGAACTGAGACTGTTCCGGTTGCGTTTGTTTGCCGTGGCGATGCTGGTTCTGTTTTGTTTTGGCTTGTTGGTGGCGCGTTTTGTCTGGCTGCAGGTGGTTCGCTATGACGCGTATGCTGCTCAGGCCGAGGAAAACCGTATTTCGGTGGTGCCGATCACACCCAATCGGGGCCTGATTCTGGACCGTAATGGCGTGGTGCTGGCGCGTAATTACTCTGCCTATACGCTGGAGATCACGCCTTCCAAGATTTCCGGCAGTCTCGATGATCTGGTGGATCAGCTCAGTACCTTGGTCGAGATCCAACCCAAGGATCGACGTCGTTTCCGCAAATTGCTGGATGAGTCCAAGAACTTTGAAAGCGTACCGATCCGCACTCGTCTTTCCGATGAAGAAGTCGCCAAATTCACGGCGCAGCGCTATCGCTTCCCAGGCGTCGACATTCAGGCTCGATTGTTCCGTCAATATCCGTTTGGCAAGAGTGCTGCCCACGTGATCGGTTACATCGGTCGCATCAGCCAGCGTGATGCCGATGCTCTCGCCGATACCGACGATGAAGCCAATTACAACGGCACCGACTACATTGGTAAAGAAGGTCTGGAAAAAAGTTACGAAACCCAGCTGCATGGCACCACCGGTTACGAAGAAGTTGAAATTTCCGCTGGCGGCCGCGCTGTGCGTACGCTCTCGCGCACCCCCGCCAGTCCGGGGCACAACCTGATTCTGTCGATCGATATCGAATTGCAGAAAGTCATTGAAGATGCGTTCGGCGATCGCAAGGGCGCGCTGGTTGCCATTGACCCCGCCACCGGCGACATTCTGGCCTATGTTTCGCAGCCATCCTATGACCCGAATGTGTTTGTCGAGGGGATTGACCAGCAAACCTGGGACGAGCTCAACAATTCGGCCGACCGGCCATTGGTCAATCGGCCCCTGTCGGGCACCTATCCACCCGGTTCCACCTACAAGCCTTACATGGCGTTGGCGGCGCTGGAGCTGGGCAAGCGTCGGCCTAGCGACACCATTCGCGATCCCGGTTTCTTCTGGCTCGGCAATCACAAGTTTCGCGACGACAAAGAAGGCGGTCATGGCGTCGTGGACATGTATAAATCGATTGTCGAATCGTGCGACACCTATTACTACATGCTGGCCAATGATCTGGGCGTGGATGCCATTCATGACTTCATGAAGCCGTTCGGTTTCGGTCAGATCACCGGCATTGACCTGGAACATGAGCGCAAGGGACTGTTGCCATCAACCACCTGGAAGCGAAATGCCTACCGCAAGCCGGAGCAACGCAAGTGGTATGCCGGGGAAACCATTTCGTTGGGTATCGGCCAAGGCTACAACGCCTTCACACCGATTCAGATGGCCCATGCCGTGGCCACGCTGGCCAATGATGGCGTGGTGATGAAGCCGCATCTGGTCAAGATGATCGAAGACGGCGTTACCCATGACCGTACGGTGACCGTGCCCAAGGAAAGCTACCGTATCCCGCTCAAGCAAGAAAATATTGACATCATCAAAGCGGCGATGGTTGGCGTGAACAAGGAAGGTACCGGCGCGCGCGTATTTGCCGGCGCGCTTTATACCTCGGCCGGCAAGACCGGTACCGCTCAAGTGGTATCGATCAAGAAAAATGAAAAATATGACGCTAGACATCTGGCCACGCATTTGCTCGATAATGCGCTCTATACCGTCTTCGCCCCAGCCGACAAGCCTCGCATCGCTATTGCCGTCGTCGTTGAAAACGGCGGCTGGGGTGCCGAAGCGGCAGCGCCCTTGGCGCGCAAGGCGCTGGATTATTTCCTGCTGGGCAAGCGCCCCGGTGACAGCAATAAACCTGACGTCAAAGTGGATGAAAATGCGGCCGTCGCGCCTGCCTTGGATGCCGCAGGCCACCCTTTGAAGGACTGAATCACATGAGTCTGCACCGACCGCCCTTGTGGCAAATGATCAAACCGCATCTGGCGGTGTTCGACGGCAGCTTGTCGCTGATCATCTTCCTGATCGTCTCAGTCGGTATCGTCACACTCTATTCCGCCGGCATCAGCATTCCCGGTCGCGTAGAAGACCAGTTGCGCAATATCTTGATTGCTTTTGTGGTCATGTGGATTGCCGCTAACGTATCGCCCCAGACCCTGCTGCGTTTTGCCGTGCCGATCTACACCATCGGCGTGACACTGCTCATCGCGGTCGCTCTGTTTGGCATCGTCAAGAAAGGTTCGCGTCGCTGGCTCAACATCGGCGTAGTGGTACAGCCTTCTGAAGTCATGAAAATCGCCATGCCGTTGATGCTGGCCTGGTATTTCCAGAAACGCGAAAGCATGATGCGCTGGCATGTGTTTCTGATTGCCACCTTGTTGCTGGCGGTTCCGGTCGGCCTGATCGTGCGTCAGCCCGATCTGGGTACCGGCCTGCTGGTGCTGGCGGCGGGATTCTATGTGATCTTTTTTGCCGGTCTGTCGTGGAAAGTACTCAGCGGTCTGTTCGTCGCTGTCGCTGCCAGCTTGCCGGTGGTGTGGTCGTTCATGCATGATTATCAGCGACAGCGCGTGATGATGCTCATCGATCCGACCTCGGACCCACTCGGCAAGGGCTTCCACATCATCCAGTCGACCATTGCCATCGGTTCCGGCGGAATTACCGGCAAGGGCTGGCTGATGGGGACTCAGGCCCATCTGGAATTCATTCCCGAGCGCACTACCGACTTCATTTTCTCGGTATATTCGGAAGAATTCGGTCTGATCGGCAACCTCATCCTACTCGTGCTGTACCTGCTGCTGATCGGTCGCTGCATGATGATCACTGCTAATGCGCCGACCATGTTTTCGCGCCTGCTGGCGGGCTCCATCACGATGATGTTTTTCACCTACGCCTTTGTCAACATGGGTATGGTCAGCGGTATCCTGCCAGTGGTTGGTGTACCCTTGCCATTCATGAGTTACGGCGGTACTGCGTTGGTGACACTGGGGCTGGCGGCAGGTATCCTGATGAGCATTCAACGCCATCGCAAACTGGTGCAGACCTGATTTGCCGGGGCGACTCTGGTATCTTTGCGGTTCAATGACGACAGGCAAAATAAACATGCATTTCGGAAACGCAATTTTGCGAGACACTTTAACGCTGACACCGCGCCTGCTGCGCGGCTTGTCCATCCTGTTACCACTGGCGCTGGCCGCTTGCAGCAGTGCCCCGCCGCGCAATGATGCCACGACGGCAACGGCGACCCGCAGCACCAACAGCAAGCCGCTACCGGCGTTGCCGCCGGCCGGCTCCGGCCGTGGCGGTTACTACAAGGATGACGGACCGGGCGATCAGCCACCTGCCGGTTTGCTCGACACGCCTGATGCCGAGCCAAAAATAGAGCCTTATTCAAAAGCAGCCAGCCGTCCCTATGTGGTCTTTGGCAAAACCTATACGCCGATTGCCGATAACAGCCCTTATAAGGAACGCGGTATTGGCAGTTGGTATGGCAAGAAATTCCATGGCCAGAAGACTTCTTCGGGCGAGCTTTACGACATGTACAAGATGACGGCTGCGCATCCGACGCTGCCGATTCCATCGTATGCCCGTGTGACCAATCTGAAGACCGGTGCGCAAGTGATCGTGCGTATCAATGACCGCGGTCCGTTCCACACCACCCGGATTATCGATCTGTCCTACACCGCCGCACTGAAGCTTGGTTATCTGTCCTCAGGTAGTAGCGAGCTGGAAGTCGAACGGTTGTTGCCGGACGAGATCAAGCGCATGGCCGCAGATAAGCGCAATGGCGTACAAGTGTTACCCGTGGTCGGCGCAGCCGGCGCAACCGGTAGCACTAATGCAGTGGCTGCCAGCGCTACTGCAGTCGCGGTGACGGTGGGAGAAGTCGCACCACCAGGGCAGGTGACGCAAACAGAAATGCCAGCCACAGCTGCCTTGCCCTCAGGCGCTAACGGTAGCAATACCACGGACGTCAAAGCCGCGTTGATCCCGGGTATCTATCTGCAGCTCGGGGCATTCAGCCAGGAAGCCAATGCCCGCGCTGCCCGCGATAAACTCATGGCTAGTCTCAATGGTGCGGTCAGCAATCTGGATACCGTGAACGTCAACGGCATGTATCGCCTGCTGACCGGACCCTACTCCAGCCGTCCTGTAGCGCAGGCTACCGCACAACAGATCCGCCAGCGCATCGACGTGACGCCCTACATTATCGAACGCTGAGTCAGCGTGGGAAAAACGCATGCATCCTTATCTGTCGCTGGCCATTGCGATCGTTTCCGAAGTCGTCGCTACTTCAGCGCTGCGCGCGGCGGATGGCTTTAGCAAACTGCTGCCCTCGGTGGTGGTGGTGATCGGCTATGCGCTGGCTTTCGTGTTTCTGTCGCTGACGCTTAAATCCATCCCGGTCGGTATCGCCTACGCGATCTGGTCGGGGTTGGGTGTGGTACTCATTTCGATGGTTGCTTATTTCGTCTATGGACAAGCCCTGGATGCGCCGGCACTGATCGGTATGGCATTGATTGTGGCTGGTGTGCTGGTGCTCAATTTGTTTTCTAAATCTTCAGTGCACTAGGGCCTGCTAACATTCGCGGCAGGCTCTAGCATCATGAATTGGTATTATCCCGAATCTGCAAAGCGCGCTCATAGAGCGCGTTTTTCTTTTGGCCGGTAATTTGTGCAGCCAGTGCGGCGGCCTGTTTGACTGGCAACTCCGCCAATAAAATCTGCAACACTCGTTCGGTTTCGGCGTCGGTCTCGGCATCGGCAGTCGTTTGTGCACCGGCCACCAGAATCACGAATTCGCCGCGCTGGCGATTGGCGTCTGCCGCCAGCCAGGTCGGTGCCTCTGCCAGCGGACAGTGATGTACGGTCTCAAACAGTTTGGTCAATTCGCGCGCCAGCACGATTTGACGCTCAGGGCCGAATGCCAGCAGCAAGGCATCGACGGTTTCAACAATGCGGTGCGGTGCTTCATAGAACACCATGGTGGCGCTGTCGTGGGTCAACTTGTGTAGCGCCAGTTCCCGCTGCTTGCCCTTGTTCGGCAGAAAACCGATGAAGTGGAAGCGGTCATTGAGCAGTCCGCTGGCCGACAGTGCCGTCACTGCGGCCGACGCTCCCGGCAGCGGCACCACGCGCAGACCGGCCGCGCGCACGGCGGCGACGATGCGTGCGCCCGGGTCTGAGACCGCTGGCGTGCCGGCGTCAGATACCAGCGCAATGCGTTCACCTTGTTGCAGACGGACGATGATCTTCTCAGCTGCCTCGTGTTCATTGTGCTCATGTGCGGCGATGAGATGTTGGCTGATGCCGTAGCGACTGAGCAGATGACTGGTGTTGCGGGTGTCCTCGCAGGCCACGGCATCGGCGATGGTCAGCACATGCAAGGCACGCAGGCTGATGTCGCAAACATTTCCGATGGGGGTGGCCAGCACATATAATGCCGATGCAGGATAGCTTTGCTGTGCGGCTTCGCTCAAGACTGACAACGCAGGGGCGGAAGCGGAAAGAGATGAACTCATGGAGAAGATGATGTCGGGAAAATGGGTAAAAGTCATTTTGCTGTACGCAATGCTGAGCGGATTGTGCGCTTGTGCACAAGCAATTACAACCGCCGTGGCGGCCGTGCCGGTATCGAACAATCCTGATGTCCCGGTGCGGGTAGCCTTGATGCTGCCCATGCGCTCGCCACTTTTCGGTGCGGCAGCCGAAGCCGTGCGCAGCGGTTTTATGAGCGCCTACGAACACAAGCACGGCAACCTGGTCGTCACCATGATCGAAACCGGTGATGCCGCACCGGATGTGCTGGCGACTTACCGTGATTTGACCAGCAAGTACGACATCATTGTCGGGCCGCTCTCGCGCAGCGCCGTGACGGCGCTGGCGCAGTCCACTAGCGTGGTCAAGCCGACCATCGCACTGGCGCAGCCGGATGTGCCGGATCAGCCCGGTAGCACAGGACTGAACGCCAGTGCCCACTGGCCGATGCAGATGCTGATGATGGGGCTATCCATCGAGGATGAAGCGCGTCAGGTTGCGGTCTGGACCGAACACGATAAAAAGCCGGGCAAGATCTTTGCTCTCACCACCAATGTCGCCTGGCAGCGTCGCGCTGCCAATGCCTTTGCCCAACAAGCCCAAAAAATCGGTCTTAGCGTCGAGACGCTGGAGCTGAGTCTGCCCAATGGCGTTCTCAGTCCGAGCGGTCTGGTGCAACTGAATCAGCGTATTCAGGCTGAAAAGCCCGCGTTGCTGTTCGTTGCCCTCGATGCCGCCCAGACCGTCCAGTTACGCAATGCGATTGGTACCGAGCTGCCGCTGTACGGCACGTCACAACTCAATCCCTTGATGTTGAGCGCTGCTGCGACCAATGGCAATCGTGATCGGGGGCTGCCTGAACTCGACGGTGTGCATCTGGTCGATATGCCCTGGCAGTTGCAGGCCGATCATCCTGTGGTCATGACTTACCGCCAAACGCTAGCAGCGGGAGCCGGTCGTCCCAATGCTGATCTGGCGCGCTTATATGCGCTTGGCATTGACGCCTTCCGGGTGGCGCGGCAAATTGCTTTGCAGCGTTCCGGCTTTGATCTCGAAGGGGTTACCGGTCAGATCTACGTCAATATGAGTCGTGCAGCGACGTATTTTCAGCGCCGCGAAACTCAGGCGGTGTATCAGGACGGCATTGCCATTCCGATAAGTAAGCAGCACTGAGGCAGGCATGTCCTTATTGGCGCGGATCAAGACTGCCGCAACCCGTACCAGCAAGCAGCGTAGCGGTGCCGCCGCCGAAGATGCTGCACTGACTTTTCTGACGGCGCAGGGCTTGACGCTGGTGCAACGCAATTTTGCCTGTCGCGGTGGCGAAATCGATCTGATCATGCAAGACAGCCAGACGCTTGTATTTGTCGAAGTACGCCAGCGCAGCAGCACCAGCCACGGCGGTGCCGCCGCCAGCGTCACACGCACGAAACAAAAGCGGCTGATCATCGCAGCACAGGTATTCCTGCAGCGTTACCGCATGCCGCCATCTTGCCGTTTTGATGTCATCGCTTATGACGGTGCTCAAAGGCAATGGCTGAAAAATGCGCTGGAAGCCATGCCAGATGCAGATTGAAAGGTTTGTTTACCGCCCTGGCGCGAGCAGGCCTGCGCAATACACTATAATTGCCTGGACCGCCGCTGTGCCATAGCTGATTGTCGGGCGCTGTGGCAGCCGGTTTGGCCAGAGTTTTCTGCTCCCGTTCCCACGCTCTATTTACCATTTCGCACCATGACCAATCAACGTATCCTCTCGCATTTCCAAGAAAGCGCCGAACTCAAGCTGCATGCCGCCTCTATATTGGCAGAGCCGATTGAGCAGGCGATTGAAATCATGTTCACGGCACTGTCGAACGGCAACAAGATTCTTGCTTGCGGCAACGGCGGCTCTGCCGCAGATTGCCAACATTTTGCGGCAGAACTGGTCGGGCGTTTCGAACGGGAACGTTTGCCTTTGCCGGCACTCGCACTCACTACGGATACCTCGATCCTGACGGCCGTGGGCAATGACTATAGCTATCTGGAAATTTTCTCCAAGCAGGTACAGGCATTCGGCCAGGCCGGTGACGTGTTGCTGGCCTTTTCGACCTCGGGCAATTCCGGCAACGTGCTGGCCGCCATTGACGTCGCTCAGGAGCGTGACATGCGCGTGGTGGCGCTGACCGGTAAAGGTGGCGGTGCCATCGGCAGGAAGTTGACCGACGCCGATGTCCACATTTGTGTACCGCATGATCGTACTGCACGCATCCAGGAAGTTCATCTGGTGACCTTACATTGTATTTGCGACGGTATCGACGTCGCGCTTTTCGGAGGTGATGGGAATGAATGAAGTCAAGGCAGGCACGACTCCTATACGCAACTGGCGTCGTCCGCTGGCCGTTGTAGCGCTTAGCAGCATGCTGGCGCTGAGTTTGCAAGGCTGTATCGGCGTGATCGCCGGCGGCATGCTGGCCGGCACCTTTGCCGCCAGTGATCGCCGTACCCTGGGTGCTCAGACGGAAGACAAAGCCATCGTCGTCAAAGGCGAAACGACGATGAGCAACGTGTTGCCAGCCGGTTCACACGTGAATGTAACCAGTTTCAATCGTCATGTGCTGCTCAGTGGCGAAGTGCCTGACGAGGCTTCCAAGGCGCAGGCTGAACGCGAGATCAAGAATATCACCGGCGTTGAGCGTGTCTTCAATGAACTGGCCGTGTCGGGTTCTTCGAGTTTTTCGTCGCGCTCCAGTGATGCGCTCATTACCAGCAAAGTATTGGCCAGTCTGGTCGATGCCAAGGATTTGTACGCCAATGCCTTCAAGATCACCACCGAACGCGGCATCGTCTACATGATGGGCCGTGTGACGCAACGTGAAGGTCAGGTCGCTGCAAAAGTCGCCAGCGGCGTCAATGGCGTGCAAAAAGTGGTGACCTTGTACGACTACATCTCCGAAGACGACGTCAAGGCAATCACCCAGTCGCCGCAAACTCAGGCTAAATAGCCACAGTTAGCAGGCCTTGCTGCTGCGGCAGCAAGGTTGGCAGCTGACGACTATAATGTGGCCAGCGCTTTTGAAGAAGGAACCAATATGGACGTTAATACTGCCAAGCCTGCCGGTCGGCTCGGACTTAAGCTCGGGGCACTTGCTGTTGTCGCCGCTGTTGCGGTGTTCGGCTTCACTTCGCTGACAGCACGTGCGACCGCGCCTGACGTCACTTTCGTCAAGCTTGACGGCCAGAAGATAGCGCTCAAGGATTTGCGCGGCAAGGTCGTCATGGTCAATTTCTGGGCCACCAGTTGCACCACCTGTGTGGGCGAAATGCCGCAAATGGTCGCGACCTACAACAAGTACAAGGATAGCGGTCTCGACTTCGTGGCTGTCGCCATGAGCTACGACCCGCCTAACTACGTGCTCAATTACGCCGCCACACGCAAGTTGCCGTTCAAGGTAGCGCTGGATCCGCAAGACACGCTGGCCAATGCCTTCGGCGACGTCAAACTGACCCCGACCACCTTCGTCATCGGCAAGGACGGCACCATCCTCAAGCGCTACGTCGGCGAACCGCAATTCGCCGAACTGCATCAATTGCTGGAAAAGGCATTGGCTGCCTGAGTGCATCCCTTGCCTACAAAGACGCCGGCCAGTCTCATCGCTCCGGCGTTTTTTATTGCCTGGGATCTTTGCATAATGCCAATGCAGAAATGATAACGTCCCGCTATAATCGAACGCTTGGGACGCATTACGGCAAGCCTTATTCAGGCGCCGCCTACGAGCACCTGACAAACCGCTGGCAGCGGCGTTTTGTCAGGTGTTCTACATCATAATCAAATGACAACACAACTCAATGCGGTCGTACCGGTCACGGAACTGGACACGCTGACCCAGGCACTGGCTCGTGAACGTGTCGCGCGTCAGCGCGCTGAGACCGATGCTGAAGGCCGCATGCGTCAATCGCATCAGCGTGAACAGCAATTGCAGTTGCTCGAAGCCGTCGCTACGGCCGCCAATCAGGCCGAAACACTGGAAGAGGCATTGCGTTTTGCGGTCGAGGAAATTTGCCGTTTTACTGGTTGGCCGTTGGGGCATTGCTATCTTGGACTGCGCAGCGGCAACCGTATCGTACTGAAATCGAGCAACATCTGGCAGGGCGCCAACCGGCAAGAGTTTGCGGTATTCTGCGCGCGTACCGGCAGTGCCCAATTTTCTCCTGAGCAGGATCTGGCTGGCCGCGCACTGCGCGAAGGCAGTCCGGTCTGGACTGTCAATCTGGGTGTTGACCGCAGCGCAGCCCGCGCCGATATCGCCCGTGTTGCCGGCATCAAAGGCGGCGTGGCATTTCCGGTACTGAGCGGTGGTGAAGTGGTTGCCGTGCTCGAATTTTTTTCCACCCGCATGTTATCGCTGGACGATTATCTGTTGCGCCTCATGTCGCTCATGCGGCAGATCGGCAGTCGGCTTGGCCGTGTCGCCGAGCGGCAACGCAATGTGCAGCGTTTGAGCCATGCGGCCACGCACGATGATTTGACCGGCTTGTCCAACCGCTCCCTGTTCCTGCAACAATTGGACCAGGCACTGCAGCAGCAGTGGCAGGACGACAACGCCAAATTCGCCGTGCTGTTCATCGACCTGGATCGCTTCAAGGTGATCAATGACAGTCTCGGTCATCTGGCTGGTGATCGCGTGATTATGCAGGTGGCGGCGCGGCTCAAGAACGCCTTGCGGCCCGACCATATTCCGTTGGCCATTCCCAGTACGGTTGCTTGGCCCGGCGCTGTCGAGCCTGCCGCGAGTCAGTCGCGTCACGTATTGGCGCGCATGGGTGGCGACGAATTTACGGTGTTGTTGCGCGATCTCGCCAATGTCGACGAAGCGCTGCGCATTGCCGAGCGCATTCAGGCGGCAATGGGGTTGCCGTTCCTGATTCGCGATCAGGAAATTTATGCCAGTGCCAGCACTGGAATTGTGTTCAGTGACGTTGGCCATACGCTGGCCGACGAAGTGCTGCGCGATGCCGACCTGGCCATGTATCACGCCAAGGCGCTGGGCAGGAATCGTTATGAGATCTTCGAACGTAGCATGCGCAAGAGTACCGTCAGCAGACTGACGGTGGAAACCGCCCTGCGTCATGCACTCAAGAACAACGAATTTGTACTGCACTACCAACCCATCATCGAATTGCAAGGCGGCGCCATTGTCGGGGTCGAGGCGCTGGTACGCTGGCGTCGCGATGGCAGCGATGAGCTGGTCTATCCGGCCGACTTCATTGATGTGGCCGAAGATACCGGCCTGATTCTGCATATCGGCATGTGGGTGCTACGTGAAGCCTGCCGGCAGATGCATCAGTGGCATAGCCAGTTCCCGCGCAGCAAGCCGCTGACCATGAGCGTTAATATTTCACCGCGCCAGTTCGTACAGCCGAATCTGCTGGAACAGATCGAGCACATCATTGCCGACACCGGTATTGATCCCAACACCTTACGCCTGGAAATCACCGAAAGCGTCACCATGGGCGACGTCGAGCAGACCATCAAGATCTTGTCGCAGTTGCGTGCGCTGGGTGTGCGTTTCAGCGTTGACGATTTCGGCACCGGCTATTCTTCGCTGAGTTACCTGCACCGTTTCCCGCTCGATGTGCTCAAGATAGACCGCTCCTTCGTCAACGGCATGCACGATGACAAGGAACGTCTGCAGATCGTCCAGACCATCATGACGCTGGCACGCAATCTTGGCATTGAAGTGGTGGCAGAAGGCACCGAGACCGACATGCAGGTCGATCATCTGCGTAACCTCGGTTGCGATTTCGGGCAGGGTTTTTTCTTTTCCCGCGCCTTGACGGCGGAGACCGTCACCGACCTGTTGTACGTTCCGGATCACGTCCTCAACACCGCCTACGTCAATTCGCTACAAACCTAGTGTGCTATACCGGTGCTGGCGTGTCGGCGTCGAGCGGATACACCGGACGGCGTACGTGGCGAATCGGAAACAAGGCAAAATTGGAGCTGGTCGGGCCGCCGCTGTCGGAGTCGCATTCCACCAGACCTTTACTGATCGGCACAAACACCGGGCGGCAATACATGCGCGACTTCAGGATGACATAGTCCATGCCGGCCGGATCCAGCCCCAGGCTGGTGAACACGCCAAGGTCGTAAGGCTCGACCCGCTCTTCGGTAAGTACGATGCTGGCCGCGCCAGTGTCGAACCAGACGCTGCGTCCCATGTTAATGGTTGAACCGGTATAAATCGGACCGCGGACCTTGAATGTACCGTCCGTGATTGCCACTACCTTGCCGCTCAATTGCAGCGGGGTTTTGCTGATACCTTGCTGCGCCAGTTCCACCTTATTGCCGATGGCCAGCGTGGCGCTGCCGCCGACACCTACCTCGACCAACGCTGCTACCGCCTCCGGATCGCTGACGGGACCGGCAGCAATATTGCGTAGGCCGGCGGCCAGTGCTGCTTCGAGCACGTCCATGGTGTTGCAGGTGCCGCCCGACATGACATTGTCGCTATGGTCCAGCAACAGCACCGGCCCGGAGCCGGCCCCCTCTTGCAACAGTCGCGCCTGTGCCAGCGATTGCTGCAGCGGCAGACTGTCATAGACGAAATCATCGCGCTCCTGCCAGATCGTGTGCACCAGCGTATCGGCAACCTGCTGCGCCAGCGCACGGTCGTTGTCGGTCACCACCACCACCGACATGCCGGCATCGCGGAAATCCGACAACGGGAAACCCGCCAGCACCGACACCGCCAGCACACCCGGCTGTTGTTCGGCCAGCTTGGCTTGTTGTACGGCACGTTGCATCGCACTGGCAGAAGTATTGCTGGTCAGCGTGGCCGACAACAAAGGAATCTGACGCCAGCCGGTGACCGGACGTGCGCGGCCCTGCAGCAGATCGACCAGCAAGCGGCCGGCATGCGCACCGGTCTCGAACATGTCGATATGGGGATAGGTCTTGAAGCTGACGATGATGTCGGCATGGTCCACCATCTTTTGCGTGACATTGCCGTGCAAATCCAGTGCCACGCACAGCGGCGTGGTTGGCGCGATGGTACGGATGCGTTGCAGCAGGCTGCCTTCGCCGTCGGGGGCATTGTGCGCCACCATGGCGCCATGCAGATCGAGCATGATGGCATCGCAACCAGCGGCGACAGCGGCCACGATGGCATCGCTCATCCGGGTATAGGCATCGGCCTCGACGGTCGCACTCGGATTGGCTGTAGCTGCCACTGGCGTGACGATGCTCGCTCCCAGGCCATCAGCGATCTCCAGAAAAGCACCCATGGCCGTGCGTGCGCCTTTCTGATCGGCATAGGCTGCCGCGTCCCACTGTGGCGCAAACGCTGCCAACGGCGTGGCAATCGGCGAGAAGGTGTTGGTTTCGTGGTTCAAACGGGCGACGACGATTTTCAATGACATAAGTGGCTTTCCGCTCAGACGATTTTTGCGCTGGCCAGCATGGCATGCAGCAAGACATTGGCACCGGCTTCCAGATGTTCCGGCTTGGCGTCTTCGATTTCGTTGTGACTGACGCCATCCTTGCAAGGTACGAAGATCATGCCGGCCGGTGCCAGTCGCGCCGCGTAGATGGCGTCATGACCGGCGCCCGAGACCACATCCATGGTGGCGTAGCCGAGCATGGCTGAAGCATCGCGTACGGCGTCCACGCAGTCCGGATGGAAAGGGCAGGGCGGGAAATACGACACCCGCTCAAGTTCGATTCCTAGGCCGGTCTTCTGGCGCGTCTGTGTCAGATAAGTGAGCAGGTCTTCATGCATCTGGTTCAGCAGTGCGTCACTGACATTGCGCAGATCGATCGAAAACTTCACCTGCCCCGGAATCACGTTGCGGCTGTTCGGCATCACTTGTACCGCACCGACTGTGCCGCGACCATAAGGTGGGTAGCGATTGGCAATGGCG
>Ga0209913_1000912_pt1 | contig 20126 bp, 16 predicted proteins | sample PersoiDNA2013203_FD_185805 | JGI IMG/M metagenome (GOLD analysis project Ga0209913, IMG submission 185805) | Permafrost soil microbial communities from the Arctic, to analyse light accelerated degradation of dissolved organic matter (DOM) -... | ecosystem: Environmental > Terrestrial > Soil >... | reverse complement strand
TGAAGTTGTTTCGTGAAAATATTGCGGTTTGGCACTGCTGTAGTTCTCGGTCAAGGTAGTGACGTTCTCGGTGGAGGGCTGCGTGGCCCTTGCAGTGTTGATGGCGGCGGCGTAAAAGCCGCGATAACAAAGGTTGGCATGTTAGAATCTACGGTTTGAAGTCGCTACCTGCCAACGCTGTCGCAGTCTCTGGGGCAGCGTTCGTATTGCAGGCCTGATTTAACAACCAAGATCAATACCTTCCGACTCGCCAATGGATCAATTCGCCAAAGAAACCATCCCTATTTCTCTTGAAGAAGAGATGCGCAAGAGCTACCTCGATTACGCGATGAGTGTGATTGTGGGGCGCGCATTGCCGGACGTGCGTGACGGCCTCAAGCCGGTGCATCGCCGCGTGTTGTTTGCGATGCATGAAATGAACAATGTCTGGAACCGCCCATTCGTCAAATGCGCGCGCGTAGTCGGTGAAGTCATGGGTAAGTATCACCCGCACGGCGATGCCTCGATTTACGACACGCTGGTGCGTATGGCGCAGAATTTTTCACTGCGTTACATGCTGGTCGATGGTCAAGGCAATTTTGGTTCTATCGATGGTGATGGCGCGGCAGCGATGCGCTATACCGAGTGCCGTCTCGATAAGATCGCCAATGAGTTGCTGGCGGACATCGAGAAAGACACCGTCGATTTTGATCCCAACTACGATGGCAAGGAAAGAGAGCCGTCAGTACTGCCGACCCGTATTCCCAATCTGTTGATCAACGGCTCGTCCGGTATCGCGGTGGGTATGGCGACCAATATTCCGCCTCACAACATTACTGAAGTCATCAATGGTGCCTTGCATGTGCTGGCTAATCCGCATTGCACGATTGATGAGCTCATTGAGCTGATTCCTGCGCCGGATTTTCCGACCGGCGGCATTATTTATGGTGTCTCCGGTGTACGTGATGGTTATCGTACCGGTCGCGGACGTGTCGTCATGCGCGCCAAGACCCACTTCGAAGAATACGGCCGCGAAGCGCGCATTGCCATCATCGTTGATGAATTGCCTTACCAGGTCAATAAAAAGGCTTTGCTGGAACGTATTGCCGAATTGGTACGTGACAAGAAGCTCGATGGCATCTCCGATTTGCGCGACGAATCCGACAAGTCCGGCATGCGTGTGGTGATCGAGTTGAAGCGCGGCGAAGTGCCTGAGGTGGTGCTCAATAATCTGTATAAGCAGACCCAGTTGCAAGATACCTTCGGCATGAACATGGTGGCGTTGGTTGATCGTCAGCCCAAGCTGCTCAATTTGAAGCAGATGCTGGAATGTTTCTTGTCGCATCGTCGCGAAGTGGTCACGCGCAGGACTATTTTTGAACTGCGCAAGGCACGCGAGCGTGGTCACGTGTTGGAAGGTCTGGCCGTTGCGCTGGCTAATATTGATGACTTCATCGCCATTATTCGCGCGGCACCAACGCCGCCGGTTGCCAAGGTAGAGTTGATGGCGCGTGCCTGGGATTCTTCCGTGGTGCGTGAAATGTTGTCCCGTACTGGTGCTGAAAATACGGGTGGCATCAATGCATTCCGGCCGGAAAACTTGCCGGTGCACTATGGCATTCAAGGCGACGGTTTGTACAAGTTGTCTGACGATCAGGCGCAGGAAATTCTGCAAATGCGTCTGCAACGCCTGACTGGCCTCGAGCAAGACAAGATCGTTAATGAATACAAGGACGTGATGGAGCAAATTGCCGACCTGCTGGACATCCTGTCCAAGCCGGCGCGTGTGACGGCCATCATTATTGACGAAATGACCGCCGCCAAGAATGACTTCGGTATTGGTGCCAAGGATGAGCGACGCTCGCAGATCGAGCTCAATGCGACCGATTTGGGTACGGAAGATCTGATCACGCCGCAGGATCTGGTGGTGACCTTGTCGCATACCGGTTACATGAAGTCGCAGCCGGTGTCCGAATATCGTGCGCAAAAACGCGGCGGTCGCGGCAAGCAAGCCATGGCGACCAAAGATGACGACTGGATCGATCAGTTGTTCATCGCCAATACGCACGACTACATTTTGTGCTTCTCCAATCGCGGCCGTTTGTACTGGCTGAAGGTGTGGGAAGTACCGCAAGGTTCGCGCAATTCGCGCGGCAAGCCTATCGTCAACATGTTCCCCTTGCAGGACGGCGAAAAAATCACCGTGGTCTTGCCGCTGTCAGGCGAGAATCGAACTTTCCCGGAAGATCGTTACATCTTCATGTCGACCAGCTTGGGTACCGTCAAGAAGACGCCGTTGTCGGATTTCAGTAATCCACGCAAGGCGGGCATTATTGCTGTCGATCTGGATGAAGGTGATTTCCTGATCGGCGCTGCACTGACTGATGGTCAGCATGATGTCATGCTGTTCTCTGACTCAGGCAAGGCCGTGCGCTTCGATGAAAACGATGTGCGTCCGATGGGCCGTACCGCCCGAGGGGTGCGCGGCATGAACCTGGAAGACGGTCAGCAGGTCATCGCTTTGCTGGTGGCTGAAAACGAACAGCAATCGGTGCTGACGGCAACTGAAAACGGTTTTGGCAAACGTACTCCGATCACTGAGTACACACGCCATGGCCGTGGCACCAAGGGCATGATTGCAATTCAGACCAGCGAGCGTAATGGCAAAGTGGTGGCCGCGACCTTGGTGGAGACCAGTGATGAAATTATGCTGATCACTACCGGTGGCGTCCTCATTCGCACACGTGTGGCGGAAATTCGCGAAATGGGCCGCGCCACGCAAGGCGTCACACTCATTGCGGTGGAAGATGGTACCAAGCTGAGCGGTTTGCAGCGTGTGGTCGAGTCGGATGCTGAGGTCGATATTGAGACTGATGCCGCTGCTGTGGATGGTGTTGACGACGCGGCTGCAAGCGCGGGTGACACGACTGAGCAATAATATGGAGTAACCACGAGGCGGCCGGTTTTCCGGTCGTTTCCTTTTTTGCTTCTTTTCCTACTCTGATCATGATTTACAACTTTTCCGCTGGTCCGGCCGTGTTGCCGAAAGAAGTGCTGCAACAGGCAGCCGACGAAATGCTGGACTGGCATGGTAGCGGCATGTCCGTGATGGAAATGAGTCATCGCGGTAAAGAGTACATGTCTATCATCGAGGCAGCCTTTCGCGATATGCGGGAGCTGTTCGCTGTGCCCGATAATTACAAGATTTTATTCCTGCAAGGCGGCGCCATTGCTGAGAATGCGATCATTCCGATGAATCTGGCAGGCTTGCGCAGTAGTAATGGTCAAGCTGGCGTGGCCGACTATATCAATACCGGCTCATGGTCGGTCAAGTCGATCAAGGAAGCGCGACGCTATTGCGAGGTCAATGTTGCGGCTTCTTCCGAGGCTGAAAAATTTGCCCACATTCCTGCTCGTGAGAGTTGGAAGCTGTCACCGAACGCAGCTTACGTCCATCTGTGTACCAATGAAACCATTGATGGTTCTGAATATCATTTCACTCCCGACGTTGCTGCCGATACCAATAACGCACCGCTGGTGGCGGACATGTCTTCGCACATCCTCTCGCGCGTAGTGGATGTATCCAAATATGGCGTGATTTACGGCGGCGCGCAGAAGAACATCGGCCCGGCTGGCGTAACCATTGTCATCGTGCGCGAAGATTTGCTCGGTCATGCCTTACCGATCTGTCCTTCGGCATTCGACTGGAAAATCGTTGCCGACAACGACTCCATGTACAACACGCCGCCAACCTATGCCATCTACATTGCCGGTCTGGTGTTTCAATGGCTCAAGCGTCAAGGTGGCGTCGCTGCAATGGAGCGACGTAATATCGCCAAGGCAGCATTGTTGTATGACTATCTGGATAGCACAGATTTCTATACAACACGCATCGTCAAAGAGTGCCGTTCACGGATGAACGTGCCGTTTTTCCTGCATGACGATCGCTTGAATGAACAATTTCTGGTCAGCGCGAAAGAGCGTGGCCTGTTGCAGCTGAAAGGCCATAAGTCGGTCGGCGGCATGCGCGCATCGATCTATAACGCGATGCCGCTAGAGGGTGTGCAAGCGCTTGTGGATTATCTCCGCGAGTTTGAACGCAGCCACTGAACGCTCACTTGGCAGAATTGGCCTGCAGAAAGTTTTCTCGCGGGCAAACGCCGTCCGGATGCGGGCGGAAGGCTGGCAGTCAACGCCGGTGGCGGGCTGCTGCACGACAGCGCAACAAGAAAGATAACCATGAGTGAAGATAAACTCTTGCCACTGCGTCAAAAAATTGACGCCATCGATGCTCAAATCCTCGATTTGCTCAATCAACGTGCGCGCGTTGCGCAAGAAGTCGGCCATGTGAAGGCCGAAACAAATGCGCCCGTGTTTCGTCCCGAGCGCGAGGCGCAGGTGTTGCGCAAGGCTGCCGAGCGCAATCCCGGTCCCTTATTGGGTGCCGATATTCAAACCATTTTCCGTGAGGTCATGTCAGCTTGCCGTGCACTGGAAAAGCGTGTGGCCGTTGCCTATCTGGGGCCGCAAGGCACATTCAGCGAGCAAGCTGTCTATCAGCAATTCGGGCATGCTGTTGAAGGACTGTCCTGTGTCTCGATTGATGAAGTATTTCGCGATGCGGAAGCCGGAACTGCCGACTTTGGCGTTGTGCCGATCGAGAACTCTTCCGAAGGCGTGATCAACCGTACGCTGGATTTGTTGTTGCAAACCACTTTGCGTATCAGCGGTGAAATTTCCATCCCTGTGCATCATAGTCTGATGACCTGCGGCGGCAACATGCAAGGCATCACCCGCATCTGCGCACATTCGCAGGCGCTGGCACAATGCAACGCCTGGCTCAATCAAAACTATCCTGGCATTGAACGTCAGGCGGTGGCTTCGAATGCCGAGGCGGCGCGCATGGCCAGTGAAGATACGACGGTCGCTGCCATCGCTGGTGAAATCGCCGGCCAGAAATACAATCTGCAAACTGTCAATGCCCACATCCAGGATGATCCACACAATCGTACGCGTTTTGCGGTGATCGGTCGTTTGCAGACAGCGCCGTCTGGACGCGATCAGACCTCGATCGTACTGTCGGTGCCGAACAAGGCAGGTGCGGTCTATAACTTGCTGGCACCGCTGGCGCAGCATGGCGTATCCATGACGCGCTTTGAATCGCGTCCGGCACGCATGGGGGCATGGGAGTATTACTTCTATGTTGATCTGGAAGGTCATGAACTCGATGAAAAGGTTGCCAAGGCACTGGCTGAATTGAAAGCCAATGCGGCCTTTTTCAAACTCTTGGGTTCGTATCCATTTACTGCCTGATACGGCTTGAATATTTGTTCAACTATCTGCGCTATCTGCTTAAGTACTCATCAATACCGATTAAATTAATCTAAGGTTCCTCATGGCTATTCCACTGGGTCCGGCATATATACGTGCCATTGCGCCTTACCAGGCTGGCAAACCGATTGCCGAAGTCGCTCGCGAATTCGGTTTGGAAGAAAGCAAGATCATTAAACTGGCTTCCAATGAAAACCCTTTGGGTATGCCGCAGTCGGCTAGATTGGCCATGCAGCAGGCAGTAGCCGATATCGGCCGCTATCCTGATGCCAATGGCTTCGAATTGAAGGCTGCTATCAGCGCCAAGTATGCTGTGCCGCAAGACTGGATTACCTTGGGTAACGGCAGCAATGACATTTTGGAGCTGGCTGCTCATGCCTTCGTTCAGGCGGGCCAGTCGGTGGTGTTTTCTCAGTATGGCTTTCTGGTCTACGCGCTGGCTACGCAAGCTGTTGGCGCCCGCGCAATCGAGGTCAAGGCTTGTGAGTTTGGTCATGATCTGGACGCTATGGTTGCCGCAATTGCCGACGATACGCGCCTGATCTATATCGCCAATCCTAACAATCCAACCGGGACCTTCCTGGCACCGGCTCAACTCGAGGCTTTTTTACAGCGTGTGCCAGCACACGTGGTGGTGGTTCTCGATGAAGCCTATAACGAATATCTGGCTGCCGATCTGCAGTATGAATCGACTCACTGGGTGCGCAGTTATCCCAATCTGATCGTTTCTCGCACCATGTCCAAGGCTTATGGACTGGCAGGCTTGCGCATTGGTTTTGCGATTGGTCAGCCAGCCGTGACGGATCTGCTCAATCGTATTCGTCAGCCATTCAATGTCAATTCGCTGGCGCAAGCCGCAGCGATTGCAGCCTTGAACGATACGGCATTCCTGGCGCAGAGTGCGGCCTTGAACGCGCAAGGTTATGCTCAGTTGATCGAGGCATTTGATGCATTGGGCTTGGACTATGTCCCGTCCTATGGCAACTTTGTGCTGGTCAAGGTAGGGGAAGATGCTACTGCCGGCGCGCGTGTCAATCTGGCGTTGCTGCAACAAGGCATTATCGTCCGTCCGGTGGCTAATTACGGTTTGCCGCAATGGTTGCGCATTTCGATCGGCTTGCCGCAAGAAAACGCTGCGTTCATCGCGGCTTTGAAGGTGATTCTGGGTTGAGTATTGTGAAGAAAATTGTCATTTTCGGTGTTGGTCTGATTGGCGGCTCGTTTGCGCTGGGCTTGAAACAAGCTGGCGCCGTGCAGCATGTGGTCGGTGTCGGGCGCTCCGAGGCGTCGCTTTCAAGAGCGCTGGAATTGGGCATCATCGATGAAGTTGCCAGCTCGCTGGAAGCTGCACTCGATGGTACTGATCTGGTTATGCTGGCCGCGCCGGTGGCGCAAACGCAGGCTATTTTGGCAAGTATTGCGCCTTATTTGCAGCCGGGCACGGTCGTAACCGATGCCGGTAGTACCAAGGCCGATGTGGTGGCTGCTGCGCGTGTTGCACTAGGTGACAAGATCGCGCAGTTTGTACCGGGGCATCCGATTGCCGGTGGCGAACAGAATGGGCCACAAGCGGCGCTGGTTGATTTGTATCGTGGCAAAAAAGTCGTCATCACGGCGCTGCCTGAAAATCAAGCGGGCGACATCGAACGCGTGGCACAAGCCTGGCAAGCTTGCGGCGCTGACATCCATCGGCTTAGCGCGGGCGAACATGATGCGATATTTGCCTCGGTCAGCCATTTGCCGCATTTGCTGGCGTATGCACTGGTCGATGATGTCGCCTCCAAGCCACACGCGGCGATCCTGTTTGAATATGCGGCCAGCGGTTTTCGCGGTTTCACCCGCATCGCCGGTTCATCGCCTGAAATGTGGCGCGATATTTCCATGGCTAACCGTGCAGCTCTGCTGCATGAGCTCGATGCCTATCTGGTGCAGTTGATTCGCATGCGCAAGATGCTGGTGGAGCGTGATGCCGACGGTTTGGAAAAAATATATACCAATGCGCAGCAAGCACGGCACAATTGGCTTTCCGGCAATGAGAGCGCTGAGCAGTAAGGTCTGTGGTCAATGAGTCCGATGTCAGATCGGGCTTTTGGGTTGTTGAATTGTTATCTCGTATGCGCTTAACTTAATAAAGAAAATATTTCCCATGAAGCAAGCCACTTATCCGCACTACATTGACCTGGCGCCGGTGGCGCACGTGCAAGGCACGGTCAAGCTGCCAGGCTCCAAGAGTATTTCCAATCGCATCTTGCTGTTGGCTGCGTTAGCGCGCGGTACGACGACCATCAGGGATTTGCTGGCATCTGACGACACCTTGGTGATGTTGATGGCATTGCAGCAACTGGGGGTGAAATGGGAGCAGATCGGTGAAACCCAGGACTACATCGTCCATGGTATCAACGGTGTGTTGCCGGTACATCAGGCTGACTTGTTCATGGGTAATGCCGGTACCGCCATCCGCCCATTGACTGCCGCCTTGGCCGTGATTGGCGGCGACTATACCTTACACGGTGTACCGCGCATGCATGAACGGCCGATCGGCGATTTGGTCGATGCGTTGAATGCGGTCGGCATGCGTATCGATTACACCGGCACGCCAGGATATCCGCCCTTGCATATTCGTCGCGGAGCGCTTCATGCGCATCGTATGAAGGTGCGCGGCAATGTATCCAGTCAATTCTTGACGGCCTTGTTGATGGCGGCGCCTATCATGGCTCGCCATGAGGCGATGACGATCGAGGTCATTGGCGAGCTCATTTCCAAGCCTTATATTGAAATCACATTGAATCTGATGCATCGTTTCGGCATTGAGGTGCAGCGCGATGGATGGCAATCTTTCACGATTGCCGCAGGTCAATCCTACAACAGCCCAGGCACGATGCACGTCGAGGGTGATGCCTCCTCGGCGTCGTATTTTCTGGCGGCCGGCGCGATCGCAGGCGGTCCGATCCGGGTTGAGGGCGTCGGCCGTGACAGTATTCAGGGCGACGTTCGTTTTGTTGAGGCGCTGCGCCAGATGGGCGCCGACATCGTCATGGGCGATAACTGGATCGAAGCATCCTCGCGCGGTGTTCTCAAGGCGATCGATACCGACTTCAACCATATCCCCGATGCCGCCATGAGCATTGCTATGGCAGCCTTGTATGCCGACGGTACTAGCGTCTTGCGCAACATTGCCAGCTGGCGGGTCAAGGAAACGGATCGACTCACAGCCATGGCCACTGAGTTGCGTAAACTGGGCGCGATTGTCGAAGAAGGCGCTGATTACCTCAGTGTGACGCCACCATCGCAAATCTTGCCTGCGAGCATTGATACTTACGACGATCATCGTATGGCCATGTGTTTTTCGCTGGCCTCGCTAGATGGTGTAGCAAGACGCGGTGCGCGCATGCGGATCAATGATCCGAAATGCGTGGCCAAGACTTTTCCTGACTACTTCAACGTGTTTCAGAAAATCGCTGAACAAAATCTGATTTGAGCCTGTCGGCCCATGAACTAATTGGGAATCCCATGAGTAATGCAACTATCCCCGTCATTGCTATCGACGGACCAACTGCCTCCGGCAAAGGGACGGTGGCGCAGCAGGTGGCGCGCCAGCTGGGCTTTCACTATCTCGATTCAGGTGCGTTGTATCGCCTGGCGGCGCTGTCGGCGTTGCGCCGCGGCATCGCCATGAATGATGAGCATGGTCTTGCCAAGGCAGCCGAACACTTGCATTGCCATTTTGACGGCGCCCATATTTATCTGGCCAACGAAGATGTGACCAATGCCATTAGGGCGGAAGAAGTTGGTAATACGGCATCGAAAATTGCAGTTCTGGCAACGGTTCGACATGCCTTGTTCGGTCTGCAATTGAGTTTTCGTAAGGCGCCAGGTCTGGTGGCTGATGGTCGCGATATGGGTACGGTGATCTTTCCGCATGCTCCGCTGAAGGTATTTTTGACCGCCAGTGTCGAAGCAAGGGCACAAAGGCGCTATAAGCAATTGATTGACAAGGGTTTTCCTGCTAGTATAGACGACCTTTCGAGGGATCTGAGAGAGCGCGATGCGCGCGACATGAGTCGCACGTCCGCCCCGCTCAAGCCGGCGCAAGGGGCTAATCACCTGGACACTTCCGACATGTCTGCCGATGAGGCAGTCAAGCAAGTACTGGCCTGGTATGCCGCACTATAAAATTTATTTCATTTGTTGTACCTGTAGCACCATTGGTGCTCGTCGGATGCAAAGTCCTGCGAGTGTTGATAAACCTAAACCCATTATTTAACGCCATCTGGATTTCTCGTCTACAGCTTCATTGATGTGAATGATGGTGACCCAATAGTGGCCAACACCTTTCTTAAATCTATGTCAACCACTACTGTCCTGGCTCCTGGAGCCGCTGGCGCTGATGCATTTGCAGCGCTGTTTGAAGAATCGCTGTCACGTCAAGACATGCGTTCTGGTGAAGTTATTTCGGCTGAAGTTGTCCGCCTCGACCATAACTTCGTTATCGTCAACGCTGGCCTGAAGTCCGAAGCCTTCATTCCTATCGAAGAATTCAAGAATGACAACGGCGAACTCGAAGTCAATGTAGGCGACTTCATCTCCGTGGCCATCGAGTCGCTGGAAAACGGTTTCGGCGACACTATCCTCTCGCGTGACAAGGCCAAGCGTCTGGCATCGTGGCTCTCGCTGGAAAAAGCGATGGAGTCCGGCGAGATCGTCGTTGGTACCGTCAATGGCAAGGTCAAGGGCGGTCTGACCGTTCTGACCAACGGCATTCGTGCCTTCCTGCCGGGTTCGCTGGTCGATACCCGTCCGGTCAAGGACACTACGCCTTTCGAAGGCAAGACCCTGGAATTCAAGGTCATCAAGCTCGATCGCAAGCGTAACAACGTTGTGCTGTCGCGCCGCGCCGTCATCGAAGCATCGATGGGCGAAGAGCGTCAAAAGCTGATGGAAACCCTGAAAGAAGGCACCGTGGTTACCGGCGTCGTCAAGAATATCACCGACTACGGTGCGTTCGTCGATCTGGGTGGCATCGACGGCTTGCTGCACATTACCGATCTGGCATGGCGTCGTGTGCGTCATCCTTCGGAAGTGCTCACAGTTGGTCAAGAGATCACTGCCAAGGTCCTCAAGTACGATCAAGAAAAGAACCGCGTTTCGCTGGGCGTCAAGCAATTGGGCGACGATCCATGGACCGGCCTGTCACGTCGTTACCCACAAGGCACACGCCTGTTCGGTAAGGTCACCAACCTGACCGACTACGGCGCATTCGTTGAGGTCGAGCAGGGTATCGAAGGTCTGGTGCACGTTTCCGAAATGGACTGGACCAACAAGAACGTCGCGCCTAACAAGGTTGTTCAGTTGGGCGACGAAGTTGAAGTCATGGTTCTGGAAATCGACGAAGAACGTCGTCGTATCAGCCTGGGCATGAAGCAATGCAAGCCGAACCCATGGGATGATTTCGCGATCACCCACAAGAAGGGCGACAAGGTCAAGGGCGCAATCAAGTCGATTACCGACTTCGGCGTGTTCATCGGCCTGACCGGCAACATCGACGGTCTGGTGCATTTGTCGGATCTGTCATGGACAGAAACTGGCGAAGAAGCAGTTCGCCGCTTCAAGAAGGGCGACGAGCTCGAGGCAGTCGTGTTGGCCATCGATGTCGAGCGCGAGCGTGTTTCGTTGGGCGTCAAGCAACTCGAAGGCGACCCGTTCAACAACTTCGCTGCCATCAACGACAAGGGTGCATTGGTTACCGGTACAGTCAAGTCGGTTGAGCCTAAGGGCGCAGTGATCCAGTTGTCCGAAGAAGTTGAAGGCTATCTGCGTGCATCAGAAATCTCGCGCGATCGCGTTGAAGATGCTGGTACTCACCTGAAGGTCGGCGACAGCGTTGAAGCCTTGGTCATCAACATCGACCGCAAGGCTCGCAGCATCCAATTGTCGATCAAGGCAAAGGACAATGCTGAAACTCAGGAAGCAATGCAGAAGATGTCGACCGATTCGAGCGCCGCTTCTGGTACTACCAGCCTGGGTGCATTGCTGAAGGCAAAGTTCGATAACAAGAACTGATCCATCAAGCATAATGACCAAGTCTGAGCTGATTGCTCGCCTGGCTGAGCGTTATCCGCAACTTGTCGCCAAGGATGCGGATTACGCGGTCAAAACCATTCTCGATGCCATGGTTGATGCACTTGCAACCGGCCAGCGTATCGAGATTCGTGGTTTTGGCAGTTTTGCGTTGAATCGCAGGCCGCCCCGCATCGGTCGTAATCCCAAGTCGGGCGACAAAGTGATGGTGCCGGAAAAACGTGTACCTCATTTCAAGCCCGGCAAGGAGTTGCGGGAGCGTGTCGATGCCATGGTGGGGCAGCCCATCAAGGAAGACTGATCGTTGGCCGTTGTAGAATGGCTGAAGTAAGTTGAGCGATGTCGTTGTAAATAGCGCTTAACAAATGAGACGGCATCTTTGGATGCCGTTTTTTTTCACGTACAATTTCAATTTTCTAGCAATATTTACGCTAGGCATGAAGTATAAGTTCTGTGCATGATATGTTTTTTGCAAAACGTACTGACTGACTAATTTCGCGAAAAGGATTTGCGCCATGAAAATAATCTCCAGAGTAATAGCGGCAATCCTCTTTATTCTTTTCTTTTTCTTCGCGCTCAAGAATACGCAGGAAATCACCTTACATTTTTTCCTCGGTTATGAACGCACCGATCCGCTGGTGCTGGTATTGTTGGTATGTTTTGTTGGTGGTGCCATACTTGGCGTACTGGCGATGACGCCGATGGTGTTCCGCCATCGTCGTGAAGCAACCCGCCAAAAGAAGGCCGTTGCACTTCTGCAAAAGGAACGGGAAGCACAACAACAGGTACAAAAACAGCCGCTGCAACCCGATAGTGTGGTTCCTCCGCAGCATCTCATCTAAATGATAACGACTTCGTATGGAATTTGAATTCTGGTGGTTGCTTGGCATCCCGGTTTTTTTCGGTCTGGGATGGATTGCTGCGCGCGTGGATATCAATCAGTTGATTTCCGAGTCACGCACCTTGCCGCGTGGTTACTTCAAAGGTTTGAATTTTCTGTTGAACGAGCAGCCGGACAAGGCTATCGACGCGTTTATTGAAATCGTCAAACTTGATCCAGAAACAGTGGAATTGCATTTTGCACTGGGCAACCTGTTTCGCCGACGCGGTGAAACCGAGCGAGCCATTCGCGTGCATCAAAATCTGCTGGCGCGTCCCGACTTACCGGCTGAGCACAAAGCACATGCCCAATACGAATTGGGACAGGATTATCTCAAGGCCGGCTTGCTGGACCGCGCCGAAGAAACCTTTCATTTGCTCAACGATACTCAGTATGGTGCCCAAGCTGGCCGCGCCTTGCTGGAAATCTATCAGCGCGAGAAAGAATGGGCGCGCGCCATCAAGGCCGCTGAAACGCTGCAGGCTTCGGGCGCTGGTGGGAGGCAAAAAGAAATTGCTCAGTTTTACTGTGAACTGGCTGAAGATGAGCTGGTGCATACCCATCCTGATGCTGCCATGAGCATGCTGGAAAAGGCGCTGGCGACAGATCGCAATAGCGTGCGCGCCAATATTTTGTTGGGTGACGTTTATCTTGCCAAAGGTGAAATCGAAGCAGCACTCTTGACGTGGCGTCGTGTCGAGCACCAAAGTGTGCCGCATGTGGCGCTGGTGGCACAGCGTTTGCTCGATGGATACCAGGCGGTGGGTCGCATGCAGGAAGGCCTCAATTTGTTGCGTTCCTATCTGGCGGAAGCGCCATCGATCGATTTGCTTGAAGTCGTCTTCAAGGCTGTGCTGGAGCTCGATGGTGTTGACGCTGCCAACCAGTTGGTCAGTGATGATCTGCGCCGTACTCCAACGTTGCTTGGGTTGGACAAGTTCCTGGAGGCGCGCATGCTCAATGCGACTGAAATACGGCCAGAATTTGCCGTGGTCAAGACCTTGGTTCACAGTTATACCCAAAAGCTGGCGCGCTATCAATGTACGCAATGTGGCTTCAAGGCACGCCAGTTTTACTGGCATTGTCCTGGTTGTAACCATTGGGAAACCTATCCGCCACGTCGTACTGAAGAATTAAATGTGATGAACTAGAGTGCGCATGCATTCGCTCTTGTTGGGGAAATATGAAAATTACAATTATTGGCACCGGCTATGTGGGTCTGGTCACCGGTGCTTGTCTGGCGGAACTTGGCAATGATGTCTTTTGCCTGGACGTTGATCAGAACAAGGTTGATATTCTCAACGGCGGTGGGATTCCTATCCATGAACCGGGTCTGGAAGATGTGGTTGCGCGTAATCGCGCCGCTGGACGCCTGACGTTTTCAACCGATGTAGCCGCTAGCGTGGCGCACGGTGAGGTACAGTTCATCGCTGTGGGCACGCCACCTGACGAAGACGGCTCAGCTGACCTGCAATATGTGCTGGCAGCGGCACGCAACATCGGAAAATACATGACTGGTTTCAAGGTCATTGTCGATAAATCGACCGTTCCGGTTGGCACTGCCGACAGAGTCCAGGCAGCCATTGACCAGGAGTTGCAACAACGTGGTGCCAAGGATGCGACGTTCTCGGTAGTGTCGAATCCGGAATTTCTCAAGGAAGGGGCTGCAGTCGAAGATTTCATGCGACCCGATCGCATTGTCATTGGCCATGACGATACCGTGCTAGGTCAGCAGGCCTATGCGGTGATGAAGACGCTGTACGCACCGTTTAATCGCAATCATGAGCGTACCTACTGGATGGATGTGCGTTCGGCAGAGTTTACCAAATACGCCGCTAACGCCATGCTGGCCACGCGTATTTCCTTCATGAATGAACTGGCCAATCTGGCCGATAAGGTTGGCGCCGATATCGAAGCAGTGCGTCACGGTATCGGTTCGGATCCGCGTATCGGACATAGCTTCCTATATGCCGGTTGTGGCTATGGCGGCTCCTGTTTCCCCAAGGATGTGCAGGCGCTTGAACGTACGGCACGCGCCTACGGCCAGGAATTGCATATTTTGCGCGCCGTTGAACAGGTCAACGATCAACAGAAACATGTACTTGGCAAAAAAATCGTAGCGCGTTTTGGTGAAAATCTCAAAGGCAAGCATTTTGCCTTGTGGGGCTTGGCATTCAAACCGAATACGGATGACATGCGTGAAGCGTCCTCACGGGTGTTGCTGAGCGAGTTGATTCAACGCGGTGCCACTGTGGCAGTCTACGATCCGGTGGCAATGGCCGAAGCTAGACGTGTGCTAGCCTTGGATTTCAGTGATGATCAAGCCGCGCTGGCACGTATCATCTTCAGCGAAAACCCGATGGCCGCCCTGGAGGACGCTGATGCGTTGGCGATCGTGACGGAATGGAAAGCTTTCCGCAGTCCCGACTTTGATCAGCTCAAGATGAAATTGAAAACACCGGTTATTTTCGATGGCCGCAATCTCTTCGAGCCGCAGGTGATGGCTGAGGCGGGCATTGAATACCATGGTATCGGCCGTTCCATTTTGACCAAGGCTTAAGCAATGACTACAGTAATGTCTCTGCAACCTGCGCGTATTCTTATTGCAGGCGATATCATGCTTGATCGCTACTGGTTTGGTGAGGTCAATCGCATCTCACCGGAAGCCCCGGTGCCTATCGTCCGTGTAGAGCGCCGTGAGGAGCGCCTGGGTGGTGCGGCCAACGTTGCCCGCAATGCCGCTACGCTGGGTGCGCAAACCGGCCTGCTGGGTGTGATCGGTGAAGATGAGGCTGGCGCGGTGGTGGAAGAGTTATTGGGTGAAATCGGCATCAAGAGCTTCTTGAGCCGAGATCAAGCCATCTCAACCATCATCAAGCTGCGGGTGATCGGGCGCCAACAACAATTGGTGCGAGTGGATTTTGAAGATGCGCCTACCGACGCTGTGCTGCGTGACAAACTGACACAGTTCAACGCCTTGGTTGACCAATACGACGTCATCATTTTTTCGGATTACGCCAAGGGCAGTCTGGTCAACGTCGCCGATATGATTGCGGTGGCCCGCAAGCTCGGCAAGCGTATTTTGGTCGACCCTAAGGGCGATGATTTTTCACGTTATAAAGGGGCCTCGATTCTGACGCCGAATCGATCTGAGCTCATTCGTATCATTGGTTCCTGGAAAAGCGAAGAGGAACTCACTGCCAAAGCACAGAACCTGCGCCAGTCGTTAGAACTGGAGGCCTTGTTGCTGACCCGTTCAGAAGAGGGAATGACACTCTATCAAGACAATAACGTGATCAATTTCCCGGCGGTCGCCCGCGAGGTGTTTGATGTCTCTGGCGCCGGAGACACCGTCATTGCCACGCTGGCCGTGATGCTTGGCAATGGCGTGGCCTTGCCAGATGCAGTGCAGATTGCCAATCAGGCTGGCGGCATTGTTGTCGGCAAGTTAGGAACCGCTACTGTTACGCGCGAGGAACTGGCGCTTTGATCGTTCTCGTCGCAGATCAGTATTGTGGCTTAAGAAATTCGAGTTTTTCAAAGTAGTTTCTTTTTTGATAATTGTTTCTTTTTGGCATCGTAAAATCCATCTGCTGACCATATTTTGTGGTGAGTTGTACTGACGCAATGTCATGCATGGATAGCAGTAAGCCATTGAAAGGAACACTATGTTGAAAAAAATTATCGCTGGATTATTCGGCCTTGTCATCGTTATGACCGCAGCGCTGGCTCAGGTTGATGTCAATAAGGCTGATCAGGCCGCATTGGATGGCATCAAGGGTATTGGCCCGACCCGCTCCAAAGCGATATTGGAAGAGCGCAAGAAGGGCGTATTCAAAGACTGGGGCGATTTTGAGAATCGCGTCAGCGGCATTGGAGAAAAGAGCGCTGTCAAATTGTCCGAAGCAGGTCTTACCGTCAATGGCGAGCCACGTAGCGCGTCAGCGGCCGCACCGAAGAAGGTGATTGCGAAGAGCAAGGCTGGTGTCGCTGAAGATAAGGCCACCAGCAGCAAGAACTAACCAATCGGATTTTTTGAAGCCCCGCATAAGCGGGGTTTTTTTATTGGAGAACGTGATATTGCTTGCTTGAATAGAGGCGCAATAGGCACTACAGTTATAGCAAAATAGACAATAAAATTGCATTCGTTTCTGATGTATCGCAATGCGGTATGGAGGAGAGATGCCGGGCAAGGTAAAGCTGCCATAGACATTCAATCTGTCGACACCGGTCATGAGAAAAACGAGGCCAATTTTGGGATGGGGGAGCCATGAAAGTTGCAGATATCCCTTTCAATGAGCAAGACCGTGTCGGTGAACTGCATGCGCTGAACATTTTGGATACGCCGCCCGAAGAGCGCTTTGATCGTCTGACAAGATTGGCGCGGCATCTGTTTTCCGTGTCGACGGCCGTGGTCAGTCTGGTTGATATCCGACGGCAATGGTTCAAATCTCATATCGGCGTGGTGATACCTGAAATATCGCGTGATATGTCTTTTTGCGGGCATGCGATTTTGGGAGATGAGATCCTGATCGTCCAAGAGGCGCTGGAGGATGAGCGATTCCACGATAATCCTATGGTAATCAATTATCCCTATATCCGTTTTTATGCAGGTTGCCCGATCAAAGGTCCAAGCGGAAACAAGCTCGGCACTTTATGCCTCTACGATACCAAGCCCCGATCATTCGATGAACAAGAGTGCGCCTTGCTGGAAGACTTGTCCTGCATGGTGCGACAGGAATTGATTGCGGTACATTTGGCGACGATGGATGAGCTGAGCAAACTGTCTAACCGGAGAGGTTTTGAAGCCCTGGCGCAGCATGCACTGCGGATGTGCAAGCGATTGGACAAACCAGCCACGTTGTTGTATTTCGACCTTGATTTTTTTAAGGAAATCAATGATCGATTTGGTCATGCGGAAGGAGATCGTGCCTTGATGAGTTTCTCGCGCATTCTACAATCTACGTTCAGAGAGTCTGACGTCATCGGCCGTCTCGGTGGCGATGAGTTTGTGGTGCTGCTCGTCAACAGCAGCAAGGATGACGCGCCAAATGCACTGATTCATCTGGAGCGGATGGTTGTCGAGTACAACAGTGATAGTCAGCGTGGTTATGATTTGTGCTACAGCGTCGGCGTGCTCGACTTTGACCCAGCGGGTCATGATACGATTGCTGACTTGATGAACTGTGCCGATGCCTTGATGTATCAGCAAAAAAAGCTGCGCCGCGAAGCACCTTAGTTACTCCAGAGCGGGACGCATGACGTAATTTTTTTAATGAAACGATAGAATTAATGATTCCTCTGCAGCAAGTCATATTATCGGGCGGTTCCGGCACGCGTCTGTGGCCGCTCTCGCGAGAACAATACCCCAAACAATTGCTACCTCTGGTCGGCACCGACACCATGCTGCAGGCGACCGCCCTGCGCCTGCAGGACGACAGCAGCATGTATGCTTTGGCTGCGGCGCCGATTGTGGTTTGCAATCAGGAATACCGCTTCATTACTGCCGAACAACTGCGTGCGGTAGGTAAGCCCAGTGGTCATATCATGCTTGAGCCGGTTGGCCGAAATACAGCACCGGCCTTGACGCTGGCAGCACTACTGGCGCACCGTGACGGCGCTGATCCAATTTTGCTGGTCATGCCGGCGGATCATGTGATCAATGACATTGCGGCATTTCAGCAAGCCATTGAGCAAGCATTGCCGCATGCTGCCGAAGGCGCCATGGTGACCTTTGGTATTGTCGCCGACCGACCGGAAACAGGTTACGGCTATATTCAGCGTGGCCGACAGGTCGATGGTGCACACACGATTGCTCGCTTCGTTGAAAAACCAGATGCGGTTACGGCTCAGGCTTATATCGATGCAGGTGAATATTTGTGGAACAGTGGCTTGTTCATGATGCGTGCAAGCGCCTGGTTGCGTGCCATCGAATACTTTCAGCCAGTCATGGCGAAAGCCTGCCGTGTTGCTTTTGAAAATGGTCAACAAGATCATGACTTTTATCGGATTGAAAAATCCGCGTTCGAAGCGTGCCCCTCAGACTCCATTGATTATGCGGTGATGGAAAAACTGGCGGATGCACAGACATTGGGCATTGAAGGCCGAATTATTGCGCTTGATGCTGGTTGGTCGGATGTCGGCGCCTGGGATGCGTTATGGCAAGTGTCTGAGAAAGATGCCTGCGGTAATGTGGTGCGTGGCGATGTCTTGCTGGAAGAAACATCGAACACGCTGGTGTTTGCACAGAGTCGTCTGGTCGCTGGTGTCGGCGTCGATAATCTGATCATTGTTGAAACCCCTGATGCAGTGATGGTGGCTGACAAGAACAAGATGCAGGCGGTCAAACAGATCGTCGCACGACTGAAGGGGAAGCAGCGCGACGAAGCGCTGACGCATCGCAAGATTTACCGGCCTTGGGGTTGGTATGATGCTATCGATGCCGGTGAGCGCTTTCAGGTCAAGCGTATTGTTGTCAATCCTGGTTCATCGCTGAGTCTGCAGATGCATCATCATCGCGCCGAGCACTGGATCATCGTCAAGGGGACGGCGCGCATCACGCGTGGCGAAGAGGTTTTTCTGTTGTCAGAAAATCAGTCGACGTATATTCCCTTGGGTGTGACGCACCGGCTTGAAAATCCCGGTAAATTTCCTCTGGAAATGATTGAGGTGCAATCAGGCAGTTATCTGGGTGAAGACGATATCGTGCGTTTTGACGATACCTATGGCCGCAAGTGATCACGGCATCAATTCATTGATAGACCGTTGGTGGGCATGGAAATAGCATAAAATGCCCACCTGAACCAACGTCGCCGTCCTATCGCCCATGTCCTATCAAGTTCTCGCCCGTAAATATCGTCCCCGCAGCTTTGACACGCTGGTCGGGCAGGAACATGTTGTACGGGCGTTAACCCATGCGCTGGAGCAGCAGCGCTTGCATCACGCCTATCTATTTACCGGTACCCGTGGTGTCGGCAAGACTACCCTGTCGCGCATTCTGGCCAAATCGCTCAATTGTCGCGGTGCTGATGGCAATGGCGGTATCACCGCTCGGCCTTGTGGTGTGTGCGATGCCTGTGTGGCCATCGATGCCGGTCGCTTTGTCGATTATATTGAAATGGATGCCGCCTCCAATCGCGGGGTTGACGAAATGGCGCAATTGCTGGAGCAGGCGGTCTATGCCCCCTCCAATGCGCGTTTCAAGGTCTACATGATCGATGAAGTGCACATGCTCACCAACCACGCCTTCAACTCCATGTTGAAGACGCTGGAAGAGCCTCCTGAGCACGTCAAATTCATTCTGGCGACGACCGATCCGCAAAAAATACCGGTCACCGTGTTGTCGCGTTGTCTGCAGTTCAATCTGAAGCAAATGCCGCCTGGTCATATCATCAGTCATCTGGACGATATTCTTGGTCAGGAAGCCATCGAATTCGAAGCGCCGGCCTTGCGTCTGTTGGCGCAAGGTGCGCATGGCTCGATGCGTGACGCTCTGTCATTGACCGACCAGGCGATTGCCTATGCCGCTGGCAAGGTCACACTCGAAGCGGTGCAGGGCATGCTTGGTGCGCTTGATCAATCCTATTTGATTCGCGTTCTCGATGCACTTGCGGTTCAGGATGGCAGTAGTTTGCTAGCGGTCGCCGACGAAATGGCGGCACGCAGCCTGTCCTACAATGCCGCGTTGCAAGACTTGGCAACCTTGTTGCACCAGATTGCTTTGGCGCAGACTGTACCTGCTGCGTTGGCAGAAGATGTCTCGCAGCGCGAAGACATCATGCGGCTGGCGGCGCAGTTCAATCCTGAAGAAGCGCAGTTGTTTTATCAAATCGCCGTGCACGGCCGCAATGAACTCGGT
>Ga0209913_1000910_pt1 | contig 20189 bp, 17 predicted proteins | sample PersoiDNA2013203_FD_185805 | JGI IMG/M metagenome (GOLD analysis project Ga0209913, IMG submission 185805) | Permafrost soil microbial communities from the Arctic, to analyse light accelerated degradation of dissolved organic matter (DOM) -... | ecosystem: Environmental > Terrestrial > Soil >... | reverse complement strand
TTTTTTTTCTCGGTTAACTTTTCTTTAGCCGCAGCTGACGCTTCTGATTTTACTGGAACGCCTGCTTTTGCATCTTTAGGGTTCGATAAGTGACCAGATAAATCTGCTTCATGAATGTTAAAAGATTGATCAGTACCATCTTCAACAATATAGTCCGGGTCGATGCCCTTGGCCTGAATCGATCGACCTTTTGGTGTGAAATAGCGAGCCGTCGTCAGTTTAATGGCTGCGCCATTATTCATTGGCATAATTGTTTGCACTGAACCTTTACCGAAGCTTCTGATGCCCACTAACGTTGCGCGTTTGTGGTCTTGCAATGCACCCGCTACGATTTCTGAAGCAGACGCAGAGCCGGCGTTAATCAACACAACCATAGGTACAGTTTTTAAATCTGCAGGAATATCACGAATATAATCATTAGTAACTCCGCCACGCGCGTAATTTTCTGGGCTAACCGTCAATTGCATTTTAGAGTCAGGTGCACGGCCTTCTGTGTAAACGACTAGAGCGTCTTTAGGTAAAAATGCTGCCGCTACGCCTACCGCACCATTGAGTAAGCCTCCCGGGTCATTGCGTAGATCTAAAACAAAGCCTTTGAAAGGACCTTTATTTTCATCGTGCATGGTTTTAATGGCTTTTGCTAAATCTTCACCTGTGTGTTCTTGAAACTGGGTTACTCTTGCGTAGGCATAACCGGGCTCCGTCATTTTATATTTCACACTTTTATTTTTAATAATCGCGCGAACAAGTGCAAAGGTAAGTGGTTTAAGTTCACTTTTACGGAGTACGGTCAATGTGATTGGCGTGTCTGGTTTGCCGCGCATGCGTTTTACGGCATCGTTCAAGTTCAAGCCTTTTACTGGCGTGTCATCTAATTTCATAATTAGGTCACCACTTTTAATGCCAGCTTTGTAAGCAGGTGAATCTTCAATTGGTGAAATTACTTTCACTAAGCCGTCTTCCATGCCCACTTCAATGCCCAGACCACCAAACTCACCTTGTGTTGACGCTTGCATGTCTTTGAATGCATCAACATCCATGTAGGTAGAGTGCGGATCTAAGCCGGTTAACATGCCGCTAATCGCTTCGGAAATCAGTTTTTTGTCCGCGACAGGCTCAACATAATCACTTTTTATTTTGCCAAATACTTCGGCAAAGGCGCGCAGGTCTTCAAGCGGCAATTGCGGCTTGGCCATTTTTTCAGCCACGGCAGAATAAGTTAAACTCAACATGAGACCAAGCACTAAGCCAGAACTAACAAGGCCTATTTTGGTAAAACGATGATATTTATTTTGAGCTTGCATGTATTATTCCCAAACGATGATAACTTGATTAACTAATCTGATTAACTAAGACAAGTTTAGTTTTAATAGTTTCGAATTATAGTAAATTATATTCTGTACAACAGTAGTCTAAAGTATACCAGTCAGGACCTCTAAATTGAGTAAGCACAACATTGAAATTACTTATTGCACGCAATGCCGCTGGCTTTTGCGGGCGGCATGGTTGGCGCAAGAGCTGCTGACAACATTTGAGCAAGACTTGGCCAGTGTGGCATTAAAACCCGGTAGTAATGGTATTTTTGATATTACAGTGAATCAGCAGTTGATTTTTTCACGTAAAGAGGCTGGTCGTTTCCCTGAAGCTAAAGAAGTGAAACAGCTGGTGCGCGATCAAATTGATCCAGATCGTGATTTGGGCCATAGCGATAGCCCTGTCATCAGGCCTGTTAGCTAAATGTGCCAGAACCTGCTAATTTATTGAGATAGGGCAGATTCTTTCATAGCACTTTTTTGTTGGTCTATACGTTGTGCACCGCTGAAGTGGCGCACCCAGTAGCTGTCTTGCATATTTTCTACCCGTACTTTTCCGCCAGCGCTAGGAGAGTGTATAAAGCGATTGTTGCCTAAGTAGATGCCCACATGAGAAAAAGTATTTTTTAGCGTATTGAAAAACACCAAGTCGCCCGGTTGCAATTCATTTTTAGGTACGGTTTTACCTAGCTGACTAATGGCGAGCGCGCTGTGCGGCAATGTCAGGCTAGCTGCCTGCTTAAACACATAGCGCACAAAACCACTGCAATCAAAGCCTGTTTCAGGTGAATTTCCGCCGTAAGCATACTTAATCCCTGTGAGGCTCAGTGCATTGACCAGCACTTCACGTGCACGACCAGACCAGTTTTCCGGGGTTTCATCACGGATGTTTTGTTCTAGTGTTTGGCTCTCAGCGACTGTCGGCATGGGCTCAATAGCCGCACATGATGTGCTGGATAAAGCCAGCACTATGCACAATAGATAGTGTGTTCGAATTTTAATCACAGTTTTATTCACAGTGCGATTATAAGAACTTAAGTGGAAAATGCAAAATGCTTATATTAAATGTTACTTTTATTAACATTTTTGCAACATAAGCACTATTTGTCTGCAATGAGTCAACTCATGGGATAATCACAACCCTTATGAGCACATATACAATTCGCCAGGTTTTTGAAAAAGACGGCATTTTAGCTACACATATTGAAGGTTACAGTGAGCGCACTCAACAGCTGGAAATGGCGCTGGCGATTGCTGATGCTATTGAAAACAATACACAATTAGTCGCTGAAGCGGGTACTGGCACAGGTAAGACTTTTGCCTACCTGGTGCCGGCGCTACTTACTGGCGGCAAGGTGATTATTTCCACCGGTACTAAAAACTTACAAGATCAATTGTACAGCCGCGATTTACCTAATGTGCGGGATGCCTTAAAAGTACCGGTCACGGTTGCCATGTTAAAAGGCCGTGCCAATTATGTCTGTCATTATCATCTCGCTCGCGCCGAACAAGAAGGCCGTTTTGCCTCACGCGAAGATGCCAAATATGTACACGTGATTAAGACCTTTGCTGAAAATAGTAAAACCGGCGACAAAAGCGAGCTTAACTCTGTGCCAGAAAACGCCATGATTTGGGCGAGCGTTACCTCAACCAGAGATAACTGTTTAGGCTCAGATTGTAGTTTTTATAAGGAATGTTTTGTCATGGAAGCCCGTAAAAAAGCGCTGGCAGCCGATGTTGTGGTGGTGAATCACCATCTGTTTTTTGCCGACGTAATGCTGCGTGATGAAGGTGTGGCCGAGCTTTTACCAAGTGCGAACACGGTTATTTTCGATGAAGCGCATCAATTACCCGAAGTGGCAGGACTGTTCTTTGGCGAAGATGTTTCAACCAGCCAATTGCATGAATTAGCGCAAGATTGCACAGCTGCACATTTAACGCTGGCTAAAGATTGCATTGAGCTAGGCAAAGCGATTCCAGTCTTAGAAAAAGCCGCAAAAGATTTCAGGCTTATTTTTGCCTATGAAGGCTCGCGTTTACCCGTGCAAAAGGCGTTGGCTTTAAAAGGCTTTGAAGAAGCCTATAAACACATGCAAAGTCAATTAAAAGCATTGGCGAAAGTGCTTGAAACCCAAGCTGCACGTGACCCATTGCTTGAAAAGTGCTGGCAACGCAGCGAGGCGCTGTATGATTTATTTAACCGTTGGCAATCTGCTGAGAACAATAACCTGGTGCGCTGGGTAGAAGTTTTTACCCATTCAGTGCAGCTGCATGCTACGCCTTTGAGCGTGGCTGAAGGTTTCGGTAAGCAGCTCAATGCGCAACCACGTGCCTGGATATTCACCTCTGCTACGCTGGCCGTTAAAAGTGATTTTAGTCACTACATCGCGCAAATGGGTCTTCAAGCCGCCACTACAGGCTATTGGGAAAGCCCATTTAATTACCAGGAGCAGGCGCTTTTATACGTACCTCCAGATATGCCAGACCCTAATAACCCGAGCTACACGGCCTGTGTGGTGGCCGCAGCGCTGCCCGTATTGCAGGCCAGCGGTGGCAGGGCTTTTGTGCTTTCCACCAGCTTGCGTGCCATGCGTGAAATTCATGCTTTATTGAAAGAGGCTTTTTCTGAAAATGGCATAGAAAGCCCGCTGTTGTTACAAGGCGAAAGTTCACGCACCGAGTTATTGGATCGCTTTCGTAAGTTAGGTAACGCCGTGTTGGTCGGTTCGCAAAGTTTTTGGGAAGGTGTAGATGTGCGCGGCGAAGCCTTGAGCGTAGTCATTATCGATAAGCTGCCTTTCGCCCCGCCAGACGACCCCGTGTTATCTGCAAGGGTGGATAAGCTAAACGCAGAAGGCAAAAACGCCTTTATGGAATACCAGTTGCCGTACTCGGTTATCACCCTAAAGCAAGGCGCGGGTCGGCTGATACGTGATGAAAATGACCGGGGCGTGCTAATGATTTGTGACCCGCGTTTAATCACTAAGTCTTATGGTAGAAAAATTTGGCAAAGCTTGCCGCCATTTAAGCGTACTAGGGAAATTGCCGATGTTCAGGCGTTTTTTGGATGAATTTAAACGCTGGCGTAAGGACATCTGCGGTGTGCATGACGTCTAAGCCACCACACATGTGCGAAGTAAATGATTGACTTTGGTGGCTGGTGACTTGAACAAGCTCGTCAACCCAGATGTCGTCTAAGTGGGACATTGGATTAAACCTTAATCAAGCTTAGTGCTTTAGCGTGTTAAAATACAGTTGAAGCTGGCTAGACAGTCGCCGCTTGCGCAAGCAAGGGGAGGAAAGTCCGGGCTGCACAGAGCGGGATGACGGCTAACGGCCGTACGTTGAAAGTCTTGTTGGCGCGAGCTGGCAAGATATAAGATGCGGAATAGGGCCACAGAGACGAGCGTATTAAGTTACGGTGAAACGCGGTAACCTCCATTCGCAGCAAGACCAAATAGGCTAGTATTTACCTTCGGGTAATCGGCGTGGCTCGCGTCACTAGCGGGTAGGTTGCTTGAGCGTACGAGTAATCGTGCGCCTAGATGAATGACTGTCAGCCTTAGCAATAAGGCCTACAGAACCCGGCTTATCGGCCAGCTTCACTCTTTACTTGCCACTTTCGCGTACGAATAGCCAGCTTTAGCTGGAATATTCTGCGGCGAAGACCCTTGCGGTCTTGGTGGCTTAGTAAATAGGCGAAGCCCCTTCACGATGTTCAATGCGAGTTTTATTGAGCATTAGAACAGATGGGAATGTCCTTGCGGCATTGCGGGCTTTATATCAAACTTCACCGATTTTATTTTAACAATCACCGCATTTTCCTCCCCAGTTACAATTCAAATGGTTTCAGCATTGTTCTCATAACTTACATTCACATAATTTCGTATGTGCTTCATTTATAACGAAATTATTTTTATCACAAAAATGCGCTAAGTCATTGAGATATATAGAGAAAATAGTAAAAAAGGGCTTGCATTGCTCTTTTTTTTTATCTATAGTGCATCTTAGTGGGGAGAAGTGGGATTTTGTGGGAAATTATGCTTTAGGCAGTAATGCCGAATGTTAATTTTTAAACGCAATTTTGGTCGCTACTTAAGATTTATTCAGGGTTAAGGAAAATAACGGCAAAATGTTTCGCGGTGCAACCTCATTAAGTTTAGACGCTAAAAGCAGACTGGCTGTGCCGACCAAGCACAGGGAATCTCTGCAGCTTGAGTGCGCCGGTAACTTGGTGTTGACTGCACATCCACATCGTTGCCTGTTGCTATACCCGCAGCCGGCTTGGGAGCCGATTCAAGCGAAGATGATGGCGTTATCTTCGTTTGATAAGCAATCTAGCGCGTTACAGCGTTTGTTGGTAGGTTTTGCTGAAGATATTACTTTAGATAGTGCTGGTCGCATGCTGGTTTCACCGGTGTTGCGTGAATTTGCTGGTTTGGATAAAGAAGTGATGCTGGTAGGCCAAGGCAGCCATTTTGAATTGTGGAACATGGAAGCCTGGCGTGCGCAGCTTGCGCAGGTGATGCAGAACGATAACTTCACCATGCCAACCGAACTAGAGGGCTTCTCGCTGTGACCAAGGGCGTGAACAGCGCGCCCACCAAAGCATCATTGTCTGCAAAACAAGCATCTCCAAAATCAGCGACTTCAAGCGTCGCATTAACGTTAGAAAAGTAAACGCCAGAAGTGTCCGAATTAATCTCAAATTCAAATTCAAATTTAGAAGACGGTTCTTCTATAGATTCGTCTTCTATCAATTCGCACGTCACGGTTTTGTTGGATGAGGCTGTGCAAGCGCTGGCGATTAAGCCAGATGGCATCTATGTGGATGGTACATTTGGCCGCGGCGGACATTCAAAAAAAATCTTGGAACAATTGGGCACTCATGGCTGTTTGATTGCGTTTGATCGCGATTTAAGCGCGATTGAATCAAGCAAAGCGATAGCTGATCCACGATTTAATATGGTGCATAGCCATTTTGCGGGCATGCAAGCCAAGTTGGCTGATATGGGTATTACTCAAGTGGACGGTATTTTGTTGGATTTGGGCATTTCATCGCCACAAATTGACGAAGCAATGCGTGGATTTAGTTTTAGGTACGATGCGCCGCTGGATATGCGTATGGATCAAAGTAGCGGAAAAACGGCGGCAGAGTTCCTTGCCAATACAACAGAGCAGGTTTTAGCGGAGGTTATAAAAAATTATGGTGAAGAACGGTTTGCTAAGCAGATTGCAAGGGCGATTATTACGGAGCGCAATGACGGGCGCGCCATCACCACTACAGGGCAACTTGCCAAGGTCGTGGCAGGGGCAGTCACGCGGTTTGAGCCCGGCCAGAATCCCGCAACGCGCACATTTCAGGCTTTACGGATTCACGTCAATCAGGAGCTTGAGGAGCTTGCGCTAACCATGCCGCAGTGTTTGGCCTTGCTGGCACCACAAGGTCGTTTGGCTGTGATTAGTTTTCATTCTCTGGAAGATCGCATTGTGAAGCAGTTTGTGCGCGATCAGGCGAATCGCGATGACTTGCCTGTGAATTTCCCTGTGCGTGCGGCCGAATTGCCACAGCCAAAATTAAAAGGCGTAGGTAAAACAATTAAGCCGAGTGCTAAGGAAGTTAAGCGTAATCCGCGTTCACGTAGCGCGGTTTTACGTGTAGCCGAGAGAACAAACGTAGCATGACACGCCTGAATCTCATTTTGTTTTTTGCGCTGATTTTTTCAGCATTGGGATTGGTGAATTCGCAGCACAAAGCGCGCAATCTCTATATTGAGCTTGAGCAAATTGGGCAGGCAGCAAAACAATATGATCAGGAATATGGGCAATTGCAGCTTGAGCAAAGCACTTGGGCTATGCATTCACGTGTAGAACAGATTGCTACGCAGCAATTACAGATGCAAGTGCCTGACGCTAAACGGGTGCAAATGGTCACGATTGGTGGTGTGGCGGCGCAAACGAAGCCTCCAGTTCAGGCTAAGGCGCCGGTGGACATTAAGCAAGAGTCGCCGCAAGTAACGCGGCATGGAGCAGCTCTGTAATGGCTATGCATAACACTCCTGTCTTGGTGAAGCTTCCTGCATGGCGCCGTCGCGTTTTGTTGGTGGCGGTTTTGTTGGGCTTTGCCGCGTTGCTGGGACGTAGTGTTTACTTGCAGAATTTCCATAAAAAATTCTTACAAGAACAAGGTGATGCACGCTATAGCCGCACGCTGGTTTTACCTTCACATCGCGGAAAAATCACCGATCGATATGGTGAGTTATTGGCAATTAGTTCTCCCGTTGAGTCAGTATGGGCAAGCCCGCCAGATGTGGAGATCAATGCAGCACAAACAAAAGAGATTGCCGGCCTGTTGCAGATTGATGCAGCAGAGGTCAGTAAAAAACTAGTGAATAGTGAGCGTGGTTTTGTCTACTTGAAGCGCAGGATTTCGCCAGAACTTGCCGCGCAAGTCATGAAAGTTGGCGTGCCAGGCATCTATTTACAGCGCGAATATAAACGCTATTACCCTGCGGGCGATGTCACTGCGCACTTGGTGGGATTTACTGGCCTGGATGACAAAGGCCAGGAGGGCTTTGAACTTGCCATGAACGATGCGCTCTCCGGTAAGGAGGGTAGTCGCCGCGTCATTAAAGATAGATCTGGTCATATCATTGAAGATCTGCAGGCGGTAAAAGTGCCGCAAGATGGTCGCGATGTGGTGTTGTCCATTGATCGTAGAATCCAGTATTTAGCATATCGCGAGTTGGCAAAAGCAGTTGAGCTGCATAAGGCGCAGGCGGGAGCGGCCATTGTGCTGGACGCAAGAACTGGTGAAGTGCTGGCCATGGCTAATGTGCCAACCTATAACCCGAATAACCCGGTGAATATTAAAGGTAAAACACGCAACCGCGCCATTGTGGATATGTTCGAGCCCGGCTCTACCATGAAGCCTATGACGGTCTCGGCCGGATTAGAGTCCGGACAGTATCAGCCGGATACGAAAATTCAAACATCGCCGGGTTACTTGAATATTGGCCCTGCAACCATACATGACTCGCACGCGCATGGCATATTGACGGTGGCCGAGGTGATTCAAAAGTCATCTAACGTAGGCGCGTCTAAAATAGCCTTGTCGCTTGATAAAAAATATATGTGGGATACGTTTAACCAACTGGGTTTTGGTACTAAAACGCATATTGGCTTTCCGGGAGAGGCTGCCGGGCAAGTGCGTAATTACAAAAACTGGCGTCCAATTGAACAGGCTACCATGTCTTTCGGTAACGGTATTAGTGTCACCTTGTTGCAACTGGCAAGGGCTTATACCGTTTTTGCCAATGATGGCGAGTTAAAGCCGGTTTCGCTATTAAAGCTGCAAGATATGCCGGTGGGTACACAAGTGTTCAGCGCAAAAACCGCTAATGAAATGAAAGATATGCTGGAAATGGTGGTCTTGCCAGGTGGCACGGCACTAAAGGCGCAGGTGTTAGGTTATCGCGTGGCTGGTAAAACCGGAACGACGCATAAACTAGGGTTGCATGGTTATGAAAAAGATAAATATGTAGCGTCGTTTGTTGGCATGGCGCCGGCATCCAACCCGCGCTTGATTATGGCGGTAATGATTGATGATCCTAGTATTGCTGGCGACCAGTATTATGGCGGCGCAGCAGCGGCGCCAGTATTCAGTACAGTGATGACCGATGTGCTGCGTATGTTAGCGATACCGCAAGATGCGCCGAATAATAATGTGGTAATCCCTGATGATGCACCAGCTAATGTTGATGACGTGAAGGAGAGCACATGACCATGCGCTCAAGCATACTTGCATCATTCAATCGGTCATTCACAACTATCACCGCCGATAGCCGTCAAGTGCAGGCCGGGTCCTTGTTCCTGGCCTACCCTGGGGCTGTCAGCGACGGACGTGATTATATTGCCCAGGCCATTCAAAAAGGCGCAAGCGCCATTGTTTGGGAGCAAGCTGGATTTACCTGGCCGGCAGACTGGAACGTGAACAATCTGGCAGTGGCTGGGTTGAAGAATCAAGTAGGCCAGATTGCTGCAGAATATTACCAATATCCTTCAGAAAAATTGACCATGATCGGTGTGACCGGCACCAATGGTAAGACTTCTGTGAGTCAATGGCTGGCGCAGTGCTTAAGCTTGTTAGGCAAAAAATCCGCAGTATTAGGCACCATAGGTAATGGCTTCATCGATAGTCAGGCGACTATGTTAGCTGAAGCTGCCAACACCACGCCAGATGCAATATTGCTGCAGTGCATGTTAGCTGGTTTTGTAGCGCAGCAGGCCGATGCGGTGGTTATGGAAGTTTCATCGCATGGCTTAGATCAAGGCCGCGTCAATGGAGTCGCGTTCGATATTGCGGTACTGACAAACTTGAGTCGTGATCATCTGGATTATCACGTAACGATGGAGGCTTATGCGGCGGCTAAGCAAAAGTTGTTTGATTTAGATGGTTTAAATGCGGCCGTGTTGAATGCAGATGATGTTTTTGGCCAAGCAGTAGCAAGTTCACTAAGCAAGCAAGGTAAGGCCTTTTTAACTTACGGCCTGCAGCATGGTGATGTGCGTGGAAGCCAGTTGCAATTGCATGATGCTGGCATCAGCATGAACGTCGCGACGCCAAACGGCGATGCTCTATTAGCCGCACCAGTGCTAGGCCGCTTTAATGCTTATAACGTGCTTGCGGTTCTGGCGACTTTGCTTACGCTGGAAGTTAGTTTAAATGATGCTGTTGCTGCAATCGGCCAAATCAAACCCGTTGCCGGACGCATGCAGCAATTTGGCGGCGACGCCTTGCCGCTAGTGGTGGTGGATTACGCACATACACCGGACGCTTTGGAAAAGGTGTTAAGCACCTTGCGTGAGCAATTGCAGAATCAGGCAAAGCTAATCTGCGTATTTGGTTGCGGCGGTGATCGCGATACCGGCAAACGTCCGCTGATGGGCGCTATTGCTGCAAAACTAGCTGATACCGTGATTGTGACATCTGATAACCCGCGCAGCGAAGATGCCGGTGCTATTATTCTGGCGATTATTGGCGATAAGCCTCATGAATACTTGGTTGAAGCTGACCGTACCAGCGCAATTAATATGGCGATCCAGTTGGCCAATAAAGGCGACATTGTGCTGGTGGCTGGTAAAGGCCATGAAAATTATCAGGAAATATCAGGCGTTAAATATCCATTTGATGATGCGCTGCTTGCACAGGATGCACTCAATAAGCATGTATTAAATAAAGGTTCGCTTAACCAATATCAAACTAAGAGCGATGCTGGGGTGTCTCTATGATGCTACTTTCAGCAGCGGCAAACGCTGTGCAAGCTAGCCTTGTCGGCAAAGATGCGACCTTTAGCAGCGTTGGCACTGATAGCCGTAGCGTCAGTAAAGGTCAGTTATTTGTTGCGTTAAAAGGTGATAATTTTGATGGACATAATTTTTCTGCACAGGCCATTGCACAAGGCGCAGCCGCGGTGCTGGTGTCACATCTGGAGTCAGGAGTAGAGCCAGCGCTTGTCGCGAATGATACTTGCCTGGCCTTGGGCGAGCTTGCCGCGTATTGGCGTAGTAAGTTTGATATTCCTGTCGCTGCAATTACCGGTAGCAACGGCAAAACCACTGTAAAGGAAATGCTCGCTTCTATATTAAGGGCTGCATTGAGTGCGGCTAGCAATCATCCTGAGCAAGTATTAGCCACCGCGGGCAACTTGAATAATCACATTGGTTTACCTTTGACCTTGCTTAAATTGACTGATCAACATCGTTACGCAGTGATCGAAATGGGCATGAACCATACCGGTGAGATTAGCTATTTAACCAAGATCGGCAAGCCTACCGTGGCTGTCATCAATAACGCCGGCAGTGCGCATATCGGTGAGCTGGGTTCTTTTGAAGCTATTGCCAAAGCCAAGGGCGAGATATTTGAAGGCTTGGCTAGCAATGGCACCGCTGTCATTAACGCCGATGATGCATTTGCCGCACTTTGGGTTGCGCTCGCCGGCAATCACAAAATAATCACTTTTGGCTTGGATAATAAAGCCGATGTCAGCGCAACTTACCAACTGCAAGCCAATAGTAGCAAGCTGGAAATTCATACGCCGCAAGGCATGGTGAGCGTGCAACTGCCAGCGCCAGGCAAACATAATGTAATGAATGCCTTGGCTGCAACTGCTGCGGCGCTGGCAATGGGTGTGCCATTGAACGCTGTTGCTACTGGATTAGAAATATACGTTGGTGCAAAAGGCCGTTTGCAAAGTAAAGCAGGTCTTAATGGCGCGTTGGTGATTGATGATACCTATAACGCAAATCCTATGTCGATGAAAGTTGCCATTGATGTGCTGATGGCAAAGCCAGGTAAAAAATTATTAGTGCTGGGTGACATGGGTGAGTTAGGTGAGAACGCGGCTGAGTTGCACGAGGAGATTGGGCGCTATGCCAAAGCGGCCGGTGTTGATGCATTGTTTACCTTAGGGACATTGAGTGTGGATATGGCAAGTGCATTTGGCGCAGGTGCGAACCATTACGAAACGCCACAGGCATTAACTACCGACCTAATCACACAGATGACTCCGGAAACGAACGTGTTAGTAAAAGGTTCGCGCTTTATGGCGATGGAGCGCGTAGTGAATCAACTTGTAGTGAATTAAATAATCGTGAAAGACAGCAATAACAAAAATGGGGAGGCACACTAAATGTTACTGGCATTAGCACAATGGCTGGCACACGATATTCGCGGATTTCATGTGTTTAACTACATCACACTACGGGCAGTATTAGCCACGCTCACCGCCTTGACCATTTCTTTCGTGGTTGGTCCTACTTTAATTCGTAAACTTACGCATTACAAAGTAGGCCAATCGGTACGTGATGACGGGCCGCAAACACACTTGATCAAAGCCGGTACACCAACTATGGGTGGCGCCTTGATCTTGGTTGCAATCGCGATCTCAACTTTGTTATGGGCAGATTTACATAACAGATTTGTGTGGGTGGTGCTGTTCACCACGCTGGGTTTTGGCATCATCGGCTGGGTAGATGACTGGCGCAAAGTCGTGCACCGCAATCCCAAAGGCTTATCTGCAAAAGAGAAATATTTTTGGCAGTCTGTGGTGGGTTTTAGTGTGGCAATATTTTTACAACAAACCGCAGTAGTGCCGGCAGAAACTACTTTATTGATCCCGTTTTTTAAAAGTTTAGCGATTCCACTCAGCGCATTTGGCTTTATTTTGCTGACCTATTTAGTGGTTGTCGGCAGCAGTAATGCGGTGAATCTAACAGATGGCTTGGATGGCTTAGCGATTATGCCAACGGTGATGGTGGCTGCTGCGCTGGCACTGTTTGCCTATGTGACAGGTCACTTTTACTTTTCAAAATACTTAGGCATTCCATTTGTGCCAGGAGTTGGTGAACTGGCGGTATTCTGCGCGGCTATGGTGGGCGCTGGATTAGGCTTTTTGTGGTTTAACGCTTATCCCGCTGAGGTGTTCATGGGTGATGTTGGTGCATTGGCCCTAGGTGCGGCATTAGGCGTGGTGGCGGTAATCGTGCGACAAGAAATCGTTCTGTTCATTATGGGCGGTGTGTTCGTGGTTGAAACCTTTTCGGTTGCGGCGCAAGTCATCTATTTTAAATATACCAAAAAACGTTTTGGTGAGGGGCGCCGCATCTTTTTAATGGCGCCTTTGCACCACCACTATGAGCAAAAAGGTTGGAAAGAAACGCAAGTAGTGGTGCGATTCTGGATCGTTAGCATGATGTTGGTGCTGGTCGGCTTATCAACACTGAAACTCAGATAGAACTTTAGATAAAAACTGACACAAAATTGATGAAATTAGAGCTTAAAAATAAACGTGTATTAGTACTAGGCCTTGGTGAAACAGGGGTCTCGACCTTGCGTTGGTTAAACACGCAAGGCGCACGTTTGTCTGTGGCCGATACCCGTGAAACGCCACCTGGCATCGAAGTATTAAAAGCTGAATTGCCGCAGGTGAAGATTCATACAGGTGCCTTTACCGCCGAGATGTTTAGCAACGTAGATTTAGTCGTGGCAAGCCCAGGTGTGGCATTGTCTGAGCCAGAGATTCAAGCCGCCATTAGACGCGGCATTAGTGTCATCGGTGATGTTGAATTATTTGCGCAATATCGTCCAACTAGTGCCAAAGTCATCGCGATCACAGGTGCTAACGGCAAGACCACCGTGACCACTTTGGTGGGAGAAATGTGCAAGGCGGCTGGCTTAAAAACCATCGTGGCGGGCAATATTGGCTTGGCTGTACTAGACACATTGAGCATGGAAACGCCTGATGTTTACGTGTTGGAGCTATCCAGTTTTCAGCTTGAAACAACCAGCACTTTACAGGTAGATGCAGCCACCATGCTTAATCTATCTGAAGATCATATGGACAGATACGCGAGCTTTCAGGACTATGCGATTGCAAAAGCGCGCATCTTTTACAATGCAAAGCTACAAGTGCTTAACCGTGATGATGCCTGGAGCATGATGATGGCACGGCCAAAATTGGCACAAGTGACTTTTGGCTTGTCTGATGACAGTGGAAATGGTGATGGCATTAATGGCGATGAGCTCTCATATGGCTTGAAGCAAGTAGATGGCGACACATGGCTTTGCGAAGGCGAAAAAGAACTGATTAATTTGCAAGACCTCAAAATCGTTGGCTTGCATAACGCGGCTAATGCGCTGGCCGCTGTTGCCTTGTGTCGCGCTATCGGTGTTGATTACGCGCACATCATTCAAACGCTTTATAACTTTAAAGGTTTGCCGCATCGCGTGGAATGGGTTGCCAATATTAATGATGTGGATTATTACGATGACTCAAAAGGCACCAACGTAGGAGCAACATGTGCTGCAATCGCAGGTTTATATAAAGATGGCTTTCCACAAAAACTGGTGTTGATTGCTGGCGGCGAAGGAAAAGGTCAGGATTTTTCACCTTTAGCAGCTGCTGTGACAGAAAATACGCGTGCAGTGGTGTTAATTGGCCGTGATGCGCCGCTGATTGAAGCGGCATTGTTAAAAACTAACGTACCTTTATATCTGGCAATTGATTTACCTGAAGCGGTCAATATTGCTAAAAAACTCGCCCAAACAGGCGATGCCGTATTGCTATCACCGGCCTGCGCGAGTTTTGATATGTTCAAAAACTATGTGCATCGCGCCGAAGTGTTTATAAATGCAGTCTCTCGATTGAAGGAGGCTGCATGATTACGGCCATGTTAAATCGCGATCGCATCAATTCTCCAAGCTATGACCAAGGCTTGCTGTGGGTGGTGCTGTGCTTGCTAGGTATAGGTCTGGTCATGGTTTATTCAGCGTCGATTGCGATTGCTGAAGCGGATAAAGGCGTTGGCCATAACAGTAGTTATTACTTGGTACACCAAGCCATATTTATGGTGGTGAGTCTCAGCGCTGCGTTTGTGGCATTTAACGTGCCTGTTGCCTGGTGGCAAAAAATGGCACCGTACTTATTTTTGCTGGGTTTAGCGTTGCTGGTGTTAGTACTTATTCCGGGAATCGGCCTCAAAGCAGGCGGTAGCCGTCGCTGGTTGAGACTGTTTGTGATTAACCCGCAACCCTCAGAATTCATGAAGCTATTTGCTGCGATGTATGTGGCGGATTACACCGTGCGCAAAGCTGCGGTGATGGATAGTTTTAGAAAAGGCTTTTTACCCATGCTAGTGGTAATGCTCATGGTGGGCGGCTTGTTATTGCGCGAACCAGATTTCGGCGCATTCGCTGTGATTGCCGCAATCTCAATCTCCATATTATGGCTAGGCGGAATTAACGGTCGTATTTTTGCCGGTTTACTGGTGTTGCTAGTAGTGGGGTTTGTATTCCTGATTTGGAGTTCACCTTACCGGTTAGAGCGCGTGATCGGCTTTATGGACCCATGGGCAGACCCATATGGCAAAGGCTATCAGCTTTCGCATGCACTTATTGCTTTCGGTCGTGGCGAGTGGTTTGGTGTGGGCTTGGGCGCCAGTGTGGAAAAATTATTGTATCTACCAGAAGCGCACACTGACTTTTTATTAGCGGTAATCGCAGAAGAATTAGGTTTTGCAGGCGTATTGGCAGTGGTTGCCCTATTTTCATGGATAGTGATTCGTTCGTTTAGCATTGCAAAAGAAGCGATTGCCAATGAACGCTATTTTGCAGCTTTGCTGGCACAAGGTTTGGGTGTCTGGATGGGCGTGCAAGGCATTATCAATATGGGTGTGAACATGGGCTTGTTGCCAACCAAAGGCTTGACCTTGCCTTTGTTGTCATTTGGCGGCAGCGGCATTTTAGCTAATTGTATTGCCATGGCAATCGTGCTCAGAATCGATTTTGAGAATCGCCGTTTGCAAAAAGGTCTGCCATCATGACCGCGAAAATCAACACAGCACACAAGACCTTAATGGTGATGGCCGGCGGCACAGGCGGACATGTGTATCCAGCTATGGCCGTGGCCGACTATCTGAAAACTCAAGGCTGGAACATCGTGTGGCTATGTACTGAAGGCGGTATGGAAAACCGTTTGATTGAACATAAAGGTTACCAAAAAGCCATGATTACCATGCGTGGTGTGCGTGGAAAAGGTTTGATGGGCTGGATATTGCTGCCTGTTAAGTTGAGCATTGCACTCAAACAGTCATATCAGGCGATTGCAAAATTTCAACCCAATCTTGTATTGGGGATGGGCGGGTTTGCAGCGTTCCCAGGTGGTTTAATGGCTAGTCTATTAGGTAAGCCGCTGGTGATTCATGAGCAAAACTCAGTGGCTGGTTTAACCAATAAAACCTTATCATTCTTTGCAAAAAAAGTATTAGCGGCTTTCCCAGCGGCTTTTGGTAGTAAAGCAAAATTAGTCGGCAACCCTGTACGTTCCGATATTACACAAATTACGCCGCCAGAAGCCCGGTTAACCGAGCGCACCGGGCCATTGCGCTTACTGGTGGTTGGTGGAAGTTTAGGTGCCCAAGCTTTGAATGAGGTCTTGCCCAAAGCATTGGCTGAAATTGCCGTGAATAGTCGCCCGCAAGTCGTGCATCAAGCCGGTGAAAAACATATCGCTGCATTGCAAGCCAACTACAAAGCAGCCAATGTAGGCGCCGAAGCAAAAGCATTTATTGATGATATGGCAGCCATGTATAGCTGGGCTGATATTGTTGTTTGTCGTGCCGGCGCACTAACTGTGGCAGAGGTTTCAGCCGCTGGCGTGGCAAGTGTATTAGTGCCTTTCCCCTACGCGGTGGATGATCATCAAACTACAAATGCCCATTATTTATCAGATGCAGGCGCGGCGATATTGATTCCACAACCTGAATTTACCGTAGCTAAAGTAGTGGCGTTGCTGCAAGGCCTGACACGCCAACAATGTTTAAGCATGGCAATTAAAGCGCGCGCACTAGGCAAGCCACAAGCAACTGCTGATGTTGCCAATATCTGTATGGAGCTCGCAGTATGAAACATAAAGTAAAGAATATACATTTTGTTGGTATCGGCGGTTCTGGCATGAGCGGCATTGCCGAGGTGTTGATCAACCTGGATTTCATCGTGACCGGTTCTGATCTGGCAGTAAATGCCACGACCCGGCGCTTAACAGATTTTGGTGCAACTGTGCATCAGGGGCATGCAGCTGAAAACTTGGGTGATGCTGATGTTGTTGTGGTTTCAAGCGCGGTGAATGAAGAAAACCCGGAAGTTAAAGCTGCAAGAGCTAAAAATATCCCAGTGGTGCCGCGGGCGCTGATGTTGGCAGAACTGATGCGTTTCAGGCAAGGTATTGCCGTTGCAGGTACACATGGTAAAACCACTACTACCAGCTTGATCGCTAGTATTCTGGCTGAAGCCGGCATGGATCCAACTTTTGTGATTGGCGGTAAATTAGAAGCGGCCAACGCTAATGCCAAGCTTGGTACCGGTGAGTATATAGTCGCTGAGGCCGATGAATCAGATGCTTCATTCTTGCACTTAACGCCGGTGATGGCGGTAGTCACGAATATCGACCAAGACCACATGGATACTTATGAGCATAGTTTTGACAAGCTCAAAAGTGCTTTCGTAGAGTTTATACAACAATTACCGTTTTGGGGTATGGCGGTGGTGTGTCTGGATGACGCCAATATTCGCGAAATTCTGCCGCGTGTGACTAAGCCTGTGATGACTTATGGTTTTAGTGAAGATGCACGTGTTAGAGCGATTAATGTACGCGCCGATGACGGCAAGATGCATTTCACAGTGCAACGCATCAATGGTGTGACTACCCAGTTTGACGTCACACTGAATCTGCCGGGCAATCATTATGTATTGAACGCGTTAGCCGCCATTGCAATTGCCAGCGAACTTAACGTGCCTGATGCCTCGATTATCAAAGCCCTCAAAGAATTCAAAGGGGTAGGGCGACGTTTTGAGCGTTATGGAGAAGTTAAAGCTCTAGCTGTCAATGGTAACCCTGAAGGTGCTTTTACGCTGATTGATGACTACGGACATCATCCTGTGGAAATGCAGGCAGTGATTGCCGCTGCGCGTGCGGCATTTCCAAATCGTCGGTTGGTCATGGCGTTTCAACCACACCGTTACACGCGTACACGCGATTGTTTTGAAGATTTTGTCCGCGTGTTATCCAGCGCCGATGCGGTATTGCTGACTGAGGTTTATTCAGCAGGTGAAGCGCCTATCATTGCTGCAGATACGCGCTCGCTTATTCGTTCGATTCGCGTGGCTGGTAAGGTTGAGCCACTATTTGTAGAAACAACCGATGCTTTGCCAGAAGCCATTATGAGTATGGCGCAAGCCAATGATGTGGTTATTGTGATGGGGGCTGGCTCAATTGGACAGGTGGCTGAGAAAACAAGAACACTGGCTAATCAACATGAGGTAGGCGCTTCAACAATTGAGGCGCCGCAAAAGTGATAAGTAAAGCCATACATCCTTTTGCCGGCAAGCTGTTATTAAACGAACCACTGGCGCGTTATACCAGCTGGCGCGTGGGCGGTGCGGCGGATCAGTTATATATTCCAGCCGGATTGGATGATCTGTGCTTGTTTTTAAAGAGTTTAGATGCAGCTCAGCCCGTATATTTTATCGGTTTAGGTTCTAACTTATTGGTGCGTGATGGTGGTGTTCGAGGCACGGTAGTGTTGATGCATAACGTCATGGCCGATTTGAGGATGGATGGCGGCCTTGTGTATGTAGAAGCCGGGGTGACATGTGGAAAGTTAGCGAAATTTAGCGCGAAAGAAGCTAAACAAGGCGGCGAATTCTTTGCCGGTATTCCGGGGACAGTAGGTGGCGCGCTTGCCATGAACGCAGGTTGCTATGGTGCGGAAACTTGGAATGTGGTGCGCCGTGTGATGACCATTAACCGCCATGGCGAGCTGCATACCCGCGAGGCATCTGAATTTATTGCAAGTTATCGCCATGTCGACATGCCAGTCGCTGATGAATGGTTTATTGCGGCTTGGTTGGCTTTAGCAGATGGAGATGCAAATGAATCAGCACAAAAGATTAAAGATCTATTAGCACAGCGCTTAGCTTCGCAACCACTTAACTTGCCGAGTGCAGGCTCTACGTTCAGAAATCCGGCGGGTGATTATGCCGCGAGGTTGCTGGAAGCCAGTGGGCTCAAAGGCTACATCATTGGCGGTGCGCAAGTGTCTGAAAAGCACGCCAATTTCATTGTGAACATCGGCGGTGCAAATGCATTGGACATTGAGTTGCTGATTAAACACATGCGCGAGACCGTACTGGAACAGCATGGTGTTGCTTTGCAGCAGGAAGTAAAAGTCATTGGGGAATATGAGCTGTGATGGGCTTGGATAGAAAAATGGATAAGAGCTTCGAGATTAAGAACTTAGAGATGGATAAGAACCTAGAAATGAATAAAAAGGAAATGAATAAAAAGTTTGGAAAAGTCGCCGTATTGCTAGGTGGAAAATCAGGCGAGCGTGAAGTGTCGCTAAAAAGCGGTACAGCGGTATTGGCTGCCTTACAAGCACAAGGTATAGATGCACATGGTTTTGATCCGCGCGACAAGCCTTTACATGACCTAGAAGCTTTTGACCGTGTATTCATTAACTTACACGGACGTTTTGGTGAAGATGGCTGCATACAAGGCGCGCTCGAAATGCTGCATATTCCTTATACCGGTAGCGGCGTGATGGCATCGGCCATTGGCATGGATAAATGGCGTACAAAATTATTGTGGCGCGCAACCAATGTAGTGACGCCGGATTTTGAATTGGTGACGGCCAGCAGTGACTTTGCCGCTATAGAAGCCAAGTTAGGTTTACCGTTGTTTGTAAAACCAGCCAACGAAGGCTCAAGTATTGGCATTACCAAAGTAAAAGAATCTGGCGGTTTAGAAGCCGCATATAAGATTGCCGCTGAAGCTGACCCATTAGTCATCGCTGAAAAGTTCGTGGATGGCGGTGAATATACTGTAGGCATTATTGGCGATGGCCAGGGTGGTGGAAAGGGTGATTTTATGGCCTTGCCTATCATCCGAATCGTGCCAAAAAATGAGTTTTATGACTTTGAGGCGAAGTATTTGCGTAACGATACCGAGTATTTGTGTCCCTGTGGCTTAAACGCGGAAAAAGAAGCGCAGATCCAACAAGAGGCTTTGCTTGCGTTTAGAGCCGTCGGTTGTCGAGGTTGGGGCCGCGTGGATTTTTTAATGGATAGCGCAGGTAATCATTACTTTTTAGAAGTAAATACCAGCCCTGGCATGACCGATCACAGCTTGGTGCCGATGGCGGCCAAAGCGGCCGGCATTAGTTTTGAAGCGTTAGTAGTGCGAATTTTGGAGCTGGCCGATGTGGGATAAACCTGCATTACTCAATTGGATAGCCAGCCTCTTGTTTGCCTTGAGTGTG
>Ga0209913_1000909_pt1 | contig 20250 bp, 20 predicted proteins | sample PersoiDNA2013203_FD_185805 | JGI IMG/M metagenome (GOLD analysis project Ga0209913, IMG submission 185805) | Permafrost soil microbial communities from the Arctic, to analyse light accelerated degradation of dissolved organic matter (DOM) -... | ecosystem: Environmental > Terrestrial > Soil >... | reverse complement strand
CTATAATCATGCCTCTTGGCCTGGTAGCTCAGTCGGTAGAGCAGAGGATTGAAAATCCTTGTGTCGGTGGTTCGATTCCGCCCCGGGCCACCAAGAATTTCTATGTATATCAAAGGGTTACACGCCTCGGCCTGTAGCCCTTTTTTGCTTTGCGAAGAAGTTTTACGCCCGTGTAAGCGCGGTGTAACCGACGACTAAATTCACTGTCTAGCGGCCTAACACGGTGATGCCTACAGATAACTTGCGGCGATAGCACCTAAGCGCGATCTTTTCGAACCCAATCCTAGGCGATCCGAGACCCGGGCGGCCTTATACGAATTAAGGCAACTTTTGCCATATAAACGGTCTCGCCATTCGCTTTACTGCGCACGCCTACAGTTTCCTCAACACAATGGTTGTATTTAATTGGCGGTTTCCTCATACCGAGGCAGGTGTGCCAGTGTATGCCGTATTGTGATCAAGACGGCTTGCGGTCGCCGGGGAGAGCTAAACACCAATGCGTTTGTCGGATTTTCTTACAGGGTCAGTCTGTGGAAAAAACTGCGTCCGCATACCGCCATCACTCTATTTTCCGGACGTAGGCGAAGATAATGTTTCCATTGAGAACAGAAATGATTCTTGTGTATGGATGCAGATTGTCGGAAATAATTACATGGTGCGATGCAATACCTAAACTGATACGTAAATACACTTTCCTCAAACTAATGATTTTCCAGAGAAAGATTGACTTGGGTTGTTGATGGCATGTTCCTTGCTGAGTGGTTGTCGTGCCTGTCGGAAATCCCGACCGGTCTTATAACAACTACCGGGGAGTCTGCATTGAAAGTCCTTACAGCAATCTCAATCGCCGTCGGCATACTTACCAGCTCGATGGCCCAAGCAACTAGCAACCAATTTCCTGTAGAAAAAACGGCGCCTGTCGCTGATCTTGGCTTGGCGCCGCTGGACGAAGTGCGCGGCCTGACACTAGCGCTAGCCGTGAAGGATGTGGCCGCGATGGATGCTTTCGCAACTTCCGTCTCCGACCCAGCCAGCGCGAACTATCACCAATTCATCACTCCCGAAAGTTTCGGCGCCCGCTTCGGCCAGGACGATGCCTCGATCGCGGCAGCAGTGAATTTCCTCGTGGCGCAGGGACTGAAAGTCGACCAGGTCTACCCGAACAAGCTGTTCATCAGCGTGTCCGGAACCAACGCGCAGTTTGCCGCCGTATTCGGAAGCCCCATCCACCTTTTCCAATCGCAAGGCCAGACCTATGAAGCACCGGCCAGCGCCACCGCCGTGCCGGCTCAGCTCGCGGGCGTGGTCAGCGCGGTGCACGGAATGGACACGCGTCCGCTGGCTCGGAGCAATGCGGTCACCCAGCCGAGTGCTGGCGTGGCCTTAGGTGAGAGCATCCTACGTCCGAGTGTAATTCCGACTCCGCAGGCCGCGGCCACCTCGTCGCCGGGCTCATACACGGTTGCCGATTTGGCCCGGCAATACAATATTGCACCGCTGTACAGCGCTGGATACACTGGAGCCGGCCGCACCATCGGCATTACGACCCTAGCGGCATATCGCCAGTCCGATGCCTATGCTTACTGGGCTTCGCTGGGCCTTGCCGTCAGCCCGACCCGGATCACTGACGTGTTGGTCGACGGCGGCGCCAGTGCCGGCTACGGAGTAGGGAGCGGCGGCGCCGGCGAAACTACACTTGACGTCGAACAGTCGGGCGGCGTCGCCCCGGGTGCCGACATGCGCGTGTATATCGCGCCGAATACCACCAAGGGTTTCCTCGACGCGTTTATAAAGCCAATCAACGACAATATCGTCGATACGCTGTCGATCAGCTGGGGCTCGGCCGAGATCGCCGAAGGTTCGTCGACTGTAAAGACCCTGCACACTGTGTTTGCCCAGGCCGCAGCGCAAGGCATCCCGGTGATCGCCGCGTCAGGCGACGCCGGCGCTTACGACATCAATCGTTCCTACTACACCTACCCGAGCTGCACCACGCTGCTGAGCGTCGACTACCCTGCGGCCGATCCCTTCGTGCTTGCGGCAGGTGGCACGACACTGCCGCACGTCCAACCTCACCGTTACGGCAACATCACGATTCCGCAAGAGCGAGCCTGGGCTTGGGACTACCTCCGGGACTACATCATCAAGTACTACGGCCAGGCTTTTTACCTGAACAACTACTTCCCGGTCGGCGGCGGCGGCGGCGTCAGCGTAAATTTCGCGATGCCGAATTACCAGTCGGGCGTCGCTGGCGTCGCTTCGAGCGCCTTGGGACAAAGCTTGCTGTGCAACGGCCAGGTTGCCGGCGGACCGTCCCCGACGACTTACTATGACTTGATCGACATGCCGGCGCGCTATCTCGGTCGCAACTTACCGGACGTGTCTTTGAACGCCGATCCGTACAGTGGTTACTCGGTATACCAGGACGCCACATGGTCGTCGGGTAGCGGAGGAACCAGCTTCGTTTCGCCGCAACTGAACGGCATCTTCACATTGATCGCCGCTGGCACACCGAAGACCGCAGGCAACCCGAATGGGCGATTGGGCCAGCTGCAGCCGACGCTTTACGGCATCTTCAAGACTCAGGGCTACGGCACGAGCTCGCCGTTCCGCGCTATCACCGCCGGCACGAACTTCTTCTACCAAAGCAAAGCCGCATTCAACCAGGCGACCGGCCTCGGATCGCTCGACGTCGCCAATCTGGCTCGTGCGATGGGCTTAGCCGTGCCAGCGTCTAACTAATCACAAACTGGAATATCACCAAATGAAAAACACTAAGAATGCATTGCTGGGGTTGCTGCTCGCGACCGCCGCCGCCGCCTCATCCGCCGCGGCAATCACGGGCTACGACTTTGTCATGGGCACCCCGGGGGCGGGTACCCGTCAGGACTTCCACTTTACCATCGGCGACTCCACGGTCATGAAGGGCGACACCTTTAGCTACGACCTGCTCTTCAATACCCCCCCGCTTGCCCCCACGACCTACTTCGGCTTTTACGCAACTGGTTACCAGCCGGACACGGTTACTTTCGACAACGCCATGTTCACCGACTTGCTCGGCAATTCGATCAACAACTACGCATTCTCCTTCGACAGCATTGCCGTCAGCGGCAGCGGCTTCCTCGACAGCGGTACCTATGATCTGTTCGTGTCTGGCACCTTCCTTTCCGACGGTGCCTTTATCTCCGGAGCAGCCGTCGACGACCTAAGCGCAGCAAGTATTCCGGAGCCGATGAGCCTGAGTCTGCTTGGCATTGGACTGGCTGGCATGGCTGGCCTGCGCCGCAAAAAACAGGCGTGATTTGCGTCCCGCCCCGCCATCGACGCAGGGCGAAAACAAAAAGAAGCCTCCTGTGAACTTATGCCGTTCAGTAAAAATGAACGGCATTTTCTTTGAAATAGAGAATTTGGTTTTTGCCTTTCGGCAGCAATGTTCGACAATACCATTCACTTTTTACGGGCAGAAGATTGCCCTTGGCCGCCGCGTTTATCCCCGCGTTAGCATCATTATGTGCTTTCCGGGATTAGCAACACCCCTTGGACAATCATATAGGAAGCGTCTGGTTACTGCGAAGACACACTAAAATTAAGCGATCTGCTCGAGATGGTTTCAAAACCTCAAGTAACGCAGCGCGCAACGATTTTAGCCAGTTCGCGCCCCAGCGCCCAAATTGATCACCTTCGTTGTTGGCAGGACAGAGTCAGTGCATCGCCCTCTTCCGCCTCAGCCCGCTGCTCACCATCATTGCCGCAGTGATAAGTGACGGTTAACCGCTTACGTGCGGTGGGGGCGGGGTCGCCGCAAAGGTTATTGCCCGCGGTCACAGAAAAATTGCTGCCGCGTCCAATTGCCTGGCGAACTGCCGTCAGCGCATCGCAGCTGGCGCCTCGCACGCCGTAATCCGCCCGGTCAATTTCGACCCGATAGCGAACATCGTTGCGACCTTCATACTCGCGGCGCCCGCCACCGAGGGCGGCTTGGCCGTCGCGGTAGCCCTGGTCGTAGCCGCGTTTGTATTCCTGGCTCTGCGCCATGACTGATAGCGAGGTGAGGGTTAGAAAGGCGGCCACGCTCAGGCGGAGCATCTGTCGTGTGGTTGAGGAAATGGTCATATGGTTCTCCTGTTGACTTGTTGTAATGGAAATGCAGCTTCATGACGTGTCGCTCAATAACCTTATCGCGCACGCTATCCGCCCCTCCGTGCGATAACGCTCGCAATCCATTGCGGAACGATTACAGCTTTCGTTTTACGAATGCGACGAGAAAACAAAAGCTCAACAGCAAAAGCTAAGGTGCGCGCAGCGCGGGGCTTGAGGCGTAGGGCAGATCTAGATGGCCAGGCAGTGGTTATGCACGGCCAATAACGACGCAGTATTTTTGCCCATGCGTAACGACCCGAATCGAGGTTTGCCAGGTACCCCTTTGATATTGAACAATAAATACATTCACGATGCGTTTAAAACCTCCCTCTACTGCAGCTGTTCCTTATTCCACCAAACTGCGACAAGTAGGTTTGGCAGACGTCGCGGCACTACTGGGGGGATTGCCACCCTGCGTGGCACAGCTCTGAAACTGACTAACTCCAGCGCGTCTAATACGGTGCGTTATCTAGACCACTGAGGATTTTTCTCGAGGCGCTTCGGGCCACGCATGCACATGGATAGTGTGTTGAGAGGTTTGCGCACCTGCCGCCGCGATCATTGAAGCTTAGCGACAATTAGACAGACGACGATGCATGGTCAAAATTCGCTCCGTCTGAAGCGAAGCAGTCCAGCACCTCGCGGCAGCGCATGCGCCTAATCGACCACGTTCTGTGGAAGGTCCAGTGCGTGCAGACTTGGCAGACCTAACCTCCCTTTGATATCGCGGATGGACCAGCCTGTCAGCTCATGGATGCGAATTATCAAAGTTGGGCCTAACTTCATTCGGCCCGAGCGAAGATGAGAAAGCGATGAAGACCGAATGCCCAACCCTTTCGCCAGATCGGCATCGTAATGCAGCGGCTGCGGTGTGCTGAAGCTTTCCTTTTTGATCAAATCAAGAAGTTCAGAAGTCGTCAGCATGGGTTCATCCGCAAGATCTCAAGTGGCACGTTGCCAATATATCCTGAAGTCTAGCAAAAACGTATTTTTACGCTTACCTGGCGGCTCATGCTACGATTCCGTCCTCTGCTAGGAGGTGATCATGGTTACGTGCAAGCAATGCCAGACCGATTTCGATTTCAAAAAACTGCAGCCGGAAATCGATGAAGTTGACCTTCACTTTTACTTCCGCTGCCCGGACTGCGGGCATAAGAACACGCTGATCAATGTTGCCAAGCCTGGGCGGCCTTTACTGCTAACGCAGTTTGACGGTTGATGAGGTGCTTTGCTGAGACGCCTTTTACGCTTTTCCGCCTTGCTGGCGTTTAGCGACTGCATCGATGATGTACTCGCAAAATCGCACGTATGAGACCATTTCATCGTAGGGCATTCGGCCCTCGACGAAATCCGCTTGCATTGCCGCCACTACAGCGCCAGGCTCGCCGACAGATGAATTGAACTTAGCCACCAACGCTTTGCGCTCGGCGACCAACGCAAGCTTGTCAATCGGTTGCCCATCCAAAGAAAGGGAGTGATTCAAGTTAATCGGCCTAACGTATCTCATACAGTTCAGTGAAGATATTGCGGCGACTAACGCGTTAATATTGGGAGCTTTTAGAAGCTGTAAAGTATAACATTCGCTCGAATGAATAGCCTTCGTCCCAGCTTGCTGCCGTAAATCAAATGCGAATGCTACAAGTCAGGACGTGGCGGCTTCAGACAACAACATTCTCACCGCACCCGCCAGTTCCGCACGATCGTAAGGCTTGTTTAACAGGTTAATCCCTTCGTCCAGACGGCCATTGTGGATCAATGCATTTTCCGTGTAACCCGAGGTAAAGAGTACCCGCAAATTCGGATGGAGCACTCGTGCACGCGCCGCCAAGTCGGTGGCGGAAACCGCGCCGGGCATGATCACATCGGTGAACAGCAGATCGATACGGCCTTGCCCATCCAGCCGAGTCACCGCCTCGTCTGCCGACGCCGCAGTCAACACGCGGTATCCAGCTTCGCGCAGTATTGCGGAGACGTTTTCGACGATATCCTGCTCGTCATCCACCACAAGGATCGTTTCGCTCCCCCCGGTAGCAATGACGCTCGTGTTCGCTGGTTTGGGGCGGTCCAGCACTGCGGCGCGAGGAAGCAAAATATTCACCGTAGTTCCAGCATCGAGCGCGCTGTCGATGTCGATCTGCCCGCCGCTCTGGGTCACGAAACCATAGGCCATCGACAGACCGAGTCCGCTGCCTTTGCCGACGCCTTTGGTCGAGTAGAACGGCTCGAAAGCGCGGCTTTTCACTTCCGCTGTCATCCCGTGACCACTATCGCTCACCGCCAGCCGGACAAAGTCGCCGTCGCCGCGCGACTGATTGGTGACGAGGAATTTGAGCCTGCCGCCTTCCGGCATCGCTTCGGCAGCATTCATCGCAAGGTTCATGATTACGTTTTCCAACTGCTGGGGATCGGCCATCACGTTCCAGACGCCGTCAACGAAGTCGAGACCCACTTCGATCCGCTCGCCGACCGCGCGCTTGAGCAGCAGGTCGATTGCACTGAACACGTCGGGCAGCCTGACCGAAGCTGGCTGAAGCGGTTGTTTGCGCGCGAACGACAGCAATTGTGATGATAGTTTCGCGCCGCGCCGGATTGCCGTCTGCGCCGAATTGCAGCGAAGATGTACGGGTTCATTCGCCGGGGTCATCATCTTGATCAGGTCGAGATTGCCATTAATGATATGGAGCACGTTATTGAAGTCGTGGGCAACGCCGCCCGTCAGCTTGCCGATCGCTTCGAGCTTCTGAGAGTTCATCAACGCGGCCTGGGTGTTTTCCAGCTTTTTGGTGCGCTCCGCGACAAGGGTCTCCAGATGCGCGTGCTGGTCCGCGAGTGCTCGGTTTGCCACGGCCAGTTCAGCAGCGCTCGCCGCCGCACCGAGATAAACCCTGTTAACTTCCTTCAAATATAGGACCAGCATCACGCACGCCGATGCCAGTGCGTTGAGTCGTCCCACATACCATCCGATGGAAAGGCGCGTACCGCCCGCCATGGTAATGGCGTTGTCAAATATAAGCGCCACCATGGCCACGCCCAGCCAGGCATGCATGGGCGTGCGAAACCGGTCAGCCCGCCAAAGCAGCAGCAACGCGGCCATGATCATCAGTTGTATCAGGGGGGCGTAGCCGGTGCGGGTGATCCGGCTGAAGTCGCCTTTGACGTCGACGACGGGTAACCAGTCGTGGAACACGGTGACGGCGAGAACGCTGGCAAGCACGGCGCACAGGGTCAATGCTGCGCACTTGGCAAACGCATAGCTTGCGCCGGAGACCAGGTGACCGTGGCGGCGCCGTTCCGCGACCGCGTACCCGAGCAGCATCCCGCTTGAGCCCAGGTGCCAGAAGCACCACAGCCAGCTTGGGGTCTGTGAGCCTCCCACAAGGCGTACGTCGGATACGAATGCGGAAGGAAATGAAAAGAATTGCACCGCCAGAATAGTTGAAGTGTAGACGCAGCCTCCCCACAGATACAGGAGAGCATGTTGGTGGGTCTGGCGGAAATATCCGTAGATAAGGTAGGCGACCACGCCGTAGCAACAGATTGTCGCCGTTTGATAGGCAGGCAAGAATGCTGGAATCGCGGGCCAGAGCGAAGACGCGACGGGCATCAGCAAGGTGGTCACGACCGCAATTAGCAGTGATGCCGCGATCGCCTGGCGCTGAAATGGCCTTAGCCCCGATGCTGTCCTTGCCTGCGGCGGCAAGTCGGTAAAAGAGTGATTCATGCATGCTCCCAGATATCGCTGCGCGGGCCGACGCAGCGGCCCCACGGCGAGAAGTTTCGCCCGATGAGTTTAGCAGCGATCCGGGGACGCGGTCGCGCGAGTTGCTTTCAAGCCACAAACTGCATCTTTGCAGCGGTAATCCGCTCTCATCGCACGCCGGGACGAATTGCTCGTAAAGGAGTGGCAGTCCGGGCAGCGGCGTTTATTAAGCGCCGCAGAGAGCACGCCGCGCAGACCGCTAGTATTGTGGCGTTCCTAAAGGAACGGTGACCGATCGCCTTATATCAGCCTCGGGGCCGGATTAGGAAGTTGCAACAGCCCAGGATTTACGCGCTTTACGTCGATGACTTGGCCAAAAAATGCTTGATCGCCAGTCAGTTAAACAGTGATGCCATTGCGAGCAAGTCTGGGCAGCCGTGGACGACGGCGATTGTCGACTCAATTTTAACGAACATTAAGTGCACCGGACCGCTGGTCTTCCTTGGTCACGTGCCACCCTTGAAGCATATCAAAGTGCTACCGGCGGTGCTAATCGTGCGATCATGTCGATTACCAATAACGGAGGCACGAATGGCCGAAGGTACGACTGCGAATACTTACAGAGGCTATTCGATTGATGTTACGCGAAGGCGTGAGGACGATTTGCGGTGGCGGGCGCATTTTCGCGTGAGGGGAAAGCTTGGAACAGTCCATCGAGGTGACAGCGCAACCCACGACAATTTTCTGGTGGCGGAAGCCGAAGCATACGCTCTCGGGCGGCGGCACATTGATGCCCTGGTCGACGAAGTTTCGCTAGCGGCTTCAGCTTCACAATGGACGTTGCCGATCAGATAGCTGCATGGGTCCTCGGCGCTGGTTATGCCGACCGAAACCTTTTGACTTGCCGAACTGGCGGTCCCATTCCTTTGATATTTTTCGAAACTCGCCAATATGAATCTCCTCCAATATGCGGCGGTCTTCCGCGCGTCGCCTTACCCGTACTTGGTGATGACGCCCGACTTAGTCATCATTGGTGCTAGCGGCGCATATCTGCGCTCAGTAAAAAGGACGGAAGCGGAGATCTTGGGCAAGTACGTTTTTGACGCGTTTCCAGAAAATCCACTCGATCCAGACTCCACCGATGTTTCTGAGGTTAGAGCGTCGATGCTTCGCGCGCTTGCAAAGGGTGAGCCAGACACGACCGCGTTCGTTCGCTACGCAGTGCCAGTCGACACGCCCTCCGGCACTGACTTCGAAGAGCGATATTGGAGCACCGTTCATACGCCTGTTTTGGATGCCAACAGGGTCCCAATTCTCGTCTTCCAAAACCCTGTTGACGTGACTGAGCTCTACCGATTCGATGCGCTCGCCAAGCGGGAAGTGCTCGAACTCACTCCACCAGGGGCGACCAATGCAGAGAACTTCAACCGCGCGCAAATGCATGAGGCTCTGTCACGCATTCTTAACGACGAGCGTGAACATTTACGAAGCTTGTTCAACCAGTCGCCAGGGTTTGTCGCGGTCCTGATGGGCCCACAGTTCGTTTTTGAGTTGGTGAACGAATCGTATTACCAGCTTGTCGGACATCGGGAACTAATCGGCAAGCCGCTGTGGGACGCACTGCCGGAAGTTGCTGGCCAAGGGTTTGAGCAAATCCTCGAACGGGTTTATACGACGGGAGAACCGTTCAGCGCCCGCGCAGCGCGATTTGAAGTGCAACGCGAACGCGGCGGGCCAATTGTTCAACGCTACGTCGATTTAGTTTATCAGCCGTACAAAGACCGATATGGAACTACTGTTGGAATATTCGCTCAAGGCTACGATGTGACGGATACCATCACAGCTCAAGACGCCAGAGAGAAAAGCGATGAGCGACTTCGCGACGGAATGGACGCTGCCAAGATGGTCGTCTGGGATTGGAATTTTGCCACTAGTAAAATGAGTTATTCGGAAAATATAGTTCACGTTCTCGGCGTCGCCCCTTCAAAAATTCAAGACGTTAGTGAATACATTCATCCAAATGATCGCGAGAAGATAAGCGCCGCGCACAAACGTGCCCGCGAGCTAACGGGAAGCTATGAGGAAGTCGTCCGCTTCAACCGACCGGATAACGGTCAACAATTATGGGTGGACAGTCGAGGTAAAGTTCAATACGACAGTGAAGGCATCCCCACAAGCATGCGAGGGGTCACTATGGACGTAACTGACCGATACCAAGCAGAACTTGAACTGCGCGATGCCAATCGTAAAAAAGATGAGTTTCTTGCGATGCTGGCGCATGAGCTGCGCAATCCACTAGCCCCAATCACCACCGCAGCGGAACTTCTGCAGCTACCTGGCGTTCCGATTGCGCGCATCGCGAAATCGGGCGAAGTAATCAGTCGCCAAGTTAAGCATATGTCGAATCTGGTAGATGATTTGCTAGACGTGTCGAGGGTGACGCGCGGCTTGGTTAAGTTGGACCTAGAGTACGTCGACGTGAAATCAGTTGTATACAGCGCCGTCGAACAGTCTCGGCCACTGCTAGACTCTCGACACCAATTTTTAACGATACGAACTGAAGGCGAAAATTCTACAGTTCATGGTGACCGCACCCGGCTCATCCAAGTCGTTGCCAACATCCTAAATAACGCGTCCAAGTACACTCCACAGGGAGGCGAGATCTCGTTATCCGTCGCTTCGGGCGCCGGATGGGCGGATATTTGTATCGTAGATAACGGCATCGGTATGGATGAAAAATTGTTGCCGCACGTGTTCGAATTGTTCACACAAGGCGAGCGAACACCCGACCGAGCCCAAGGCGGACTCGGGATTGGCCTGGCACTCGTCAAGACAATGGTAACTCTACATGGGGGCGAGGTTAGTGCTCACAGTTCCGGCCTGGGTCGAGGCAGTAAATTCACTATTGTGCTGCCTTTAGCGACCGCCGATTATCAGGAGAACGCAAATATTTTTGCAGGCGTCGAGAACGCCAAAGCGCCTGCGTTGAGAGTAATGGTGGTAGACGACAACGTTGATGGGGCAGAGTCTTTGGCGGCTTTGCTTGAAGCGCAGGGGCACACTGTTAGTGTGGAGGATCACCCTCTGAATGCAATCTCGACCGCTAGGGCAGTTCGACCCGAGGTGTTTATTCTAGATATTGGTCTTCCCGAAATCGATGGCTATGAACTAGTCCGGCGCCTACGATCAGAACCTTTGCACCGTGATTCAATATTCATCGCGTTGACAGGATATGGCCAGGCCCAAGACCGGGTATTGTCGAGGTCGGCGGGCTTCCATCATCACTTCGTGAAGCCTTTAAATTTCGAGATCTAAGAAGAGTACTCGCTGGAGTTTGACCGTGCAGCCATGCGAAATTCTCATTTCGGCGTATCGGATAGGCGCACTGCAGAGCCACGCCCACTGCCGTGCCCTCCAGTACCGTTTCACTGGATCGCCCCTTGAACAGCAAGTTTTCCTCTTCTGGCGTGCGCTGCATCAAAGTTTTATATAATGGAGCGCGTTTCATCAAAGCTGCTATGCGAGAAGACAACGATGCGCCAGCATGTTTTAGTAGTCGAGGATGAGGTCCACCAGCGCGAGCTCACTAGCGACATTCTGGAGGCCTAGGGACACGCGGTTAGCGTCGCGTCAAACGGGCAAGAGGCGCTTGAGGAGTTGCTGACTGGCGAGCGGCCCGCCTTGATATTGCTGGATGTAACGATGCCCGTGATGAGCCGTAGAGAGTTTCTCGACGTGATTTCGCGTTCGTTCCCTCACCTCGCAAACATTCCAGTAGCAGTGGTCTCTGCCGTGACCGACTTCGCAGATCTCGAACATCGCTACAGTTACGTGGTCTCAATCATAAAGAAGCCGTTGAAGATCGAGACACTTTGATCGCTTGCTGAAAAATACGCGGGCTAGGGAGAGTTGGAGGAAGCCGAACGATACCCGGCATCAATATTGCAGGTTGCCGAAATATTTTCTTAGATTTTATGTCTGCTGCGGAAAACTGGCAGAGCGACCGGACCGCCCTCCGCACGCGCGCCTGAACGGGCAGCAGGGAACAAACTCGTCATCAAGAGCAACCGACCGAATCGATTTGTAACCGCCCCTTCGAAACTTGTTGTCTGCGTGTCTAGCTCCACATTGTCTGCCAGGATGTGTGGAAAATCCAGGAATTGCGCAATCGCGGTACGGATTAATTCGCAGTTGCTCATATTCTTAGAAGAGATCGTTGAATCACTATTGTTGCGGTACCAGAACGTGCGCAGTATTTTCCGCTGCGGATCATCGGTCATGATGAAAAAATACTTTGGCTTGCCGAAGCCGTTCTTGCCTGAAGTTCTTGCTTCAAGAACACAAGCACCATGGTCTTGCGAATGAAAAAAATAGAGCAAAGCATCCTCGCGAAATTTGAAAATCAAAACCACATGTTTTCATGTACGCGATTTCGCTATAAATGGTTTCATCGATACACGATTGCACCGCTTAACGGCGTAGAAGATGAGGTTGACGCGGCGGCGGGCTCCGGCTGGTAGGTGCAACGTCCGCGCAACTCCTTACAGCGGAATATTGTGTTTCACCATCAAACGATAGAGAGTCATTCGCGAAATTCCGAGCATGCGCGCCGAAGTGGTCACGTTATTTCCGTTCACTTGAAGAATTTCGCAGATCGCCGCCCGTTCGGTGCTCGCTCGCACAGTGACAAGCAACGCGTCCGCGTGCTTAGAAGGTGGTAGAGGCAAGTTCATGTCGGACGCCTGGATCAGGCTTCCTTCCGCTAGTACCATCGCTCGGCGAATGCAGTTGCTCAGCTCGCGCACATTGCCCGGCCAGTCGTAACTCTTCATCGCAAGAATTGCTCGACTGCTGAACCCTTTTACGTGCGCCGCTTTCTCTTCGGAATATCGTTGGAATATTGCCTGCGCTAATGAGGCAAGATCGTCCTTGCGCTCTCGGAGCGGAGGCACATGAAGGGGCAGGACATTTAGACGGTAGAACAGGTCTTCTCGAAAACGATTGGCGTTGAACGCAGCCTCGAGATCGACATGTGAAGCTGCCACAACCCGTACATCGAGGCGAATTTCGCGCGTGCTGCCGACGCGCATTATCGTCCCCTCTTGCAAGAAACGAAGTAGGGTCACTTGAGTGTCCAACGGCATATCGCCAATTTCATCAAAAAAAATCGTACCGCCGTTCGCTGACTCGATAAGCCCGATTTTCGCCGTCATTGCGCCTGTGAAGGCACCCCGCTCATGCCCGAAAAGCTCAGACTGAATTAGGCTTGTCTGGAGAGCCCCGCAATTGACAGGAACGAACGGACCGCTAGCGCGCCGAGAGTGTGTATGGATTGCATGAGCCACCAATTCCTTGCCGCTACCGCTCTCGCCCCCGATTAACACAGGTGCATCGACTACAGCGAACCGCCTGATTTGGGTGCGCAATGCTACGGTGCACGGTGCACAGCCATCAATCGCTGCGATCGAATTGTCCTGAGCACGCGCGCGGGAGGCTGTGAGATTGGCCCGACCGTGAGCATGCCCGAGCGTATGGCACAGTCTGACGTGATCCAAAGGATATGTATGGAAGTCACAACAATGATCTCGGACCAGATCGGCCCAAGTAGGGTCATCGATTAATTCGCGGTTGATAACGCTAATCCAGTGGACATGGCTGTGTCGCTGCAGGAACACATGCAATATCGCCACTGTTCCCACATCGTCCAAATTTAGCAGCAGACCAACCAGGTAGGACTGGGTGGCCAGCACAGCCTGCGCCTCCGTAACGTTCGCGACAGTGCAAACATCCCATCCGGGCAACACGGCTGAATGTTGAAGAGCCAAGGCTCCGTTCGGCGAAATGCATATAAGCCGCTTAACGCTCATTGGGTAATTTAGAAAATCCTCAATGTTGCATTGACAATGTTTAAACACCAAAATCAATTCTAATCGACTCAAACAGTGTTAGATTGGATTTGGAAAAAAAAGATAAAATACGCAACGAATTTTCTGCACAAATTCGCCTGTGCTGAAGACTATTTTGAACAGTAATATCGAAAGCAAGCGACACGACATGCTCTGATTTTGGCTGGGTTGCGTCAGCTGAAATGTAGGACCTCTCTTACTTATAAACAATCCACGTCATTCCTGTACATCCAAAAAATCTCTATATCATTGAACTTTGAACAGAAGCGTCACGTTTTGGCTCGCTAGCAAAATCGTAACGCCGTCGAAACTGAATAGACGAGTGGATTTCAGAACAGCGGAGTTAGTGGACATCGCCTTGCTCACCAAAGCTGCATTCGGAGCGGATGCAGCCGCGAAGTTTTTGGAGTTACGAGGGATTGACAACGGTCTAATGCGCGAAATGCTGGGCGTGCCGATGGCAGAAGTGCGTGGCCGCCTGACTTTTGCGTCATCAGCTTCGGATGGTAGGCGCATGTCGAGGCGCGGCTAACCGGTCCGTCTTGCGGTGGATGGGCGCGCTACGGATGAATCGATACATGCCGACGCCGCTGATCCAGCGTTCAAGACCTCTAATGCGCGAGGCATCCAGTTGCGGTGAGAACAATGACTGAAACCGCTGAGGATAGGCATTCACAGCTTGGTCAGGGAATCAAGGTCCCGGACAACTATCATTTTCGGAAGCCGTAGAACGATCTACGGCACTATTTTGCCGAGACGGGTTCTGACGCACTTTGCAATGCTGGAGGCGCTTTGCTTTGTTGCAAAATATGGCAATGCAGTTCTACTGTTAAGGTTTCTATTCGTGCCGTTAAGGTGTTGGTCAACGTTGTCAGCTCAGTGTTTTGCCGCAGTAGTGTGAGCATAAGCTGGGCGTCCTGCGTGGCCATCACCGCCAGCGCCTCGCGATGCTTTGCATCGGCTTCGGTCCCAGCCTTGTCGCGCTCAGCCTGGCGTGTTTGTGCCAACAGTATGAGCGGCGCAGCATAGGCCGCCTGGAGGCTGAAAGCGAGATTCAGCAGGATGAACGGATACAAGTCAAAATGCACTACCCCACTTACATTGGCGCCGATCCACAGCAATACGACTATCGTTTGCGCACCAAGGAAAAGCGACGTGCCGAAGAAGCGGGCAAACGCTTCCGCTTTGATCGCAAAGGTGTCGCTGCCAAATGTGTGTGTGAGGTGCTCATGCGCGCGATGAAACCGAAGGTGATCAACCGCTGCTACACCAGGGTCAGAATCGGGAATTGCGAGAGGTTTCATGTCATTGCTCCAGATGGCAGCGTACGCAGTCCACCGCACATTTAGCGTGGCGCGCGCGTATCGAAAAGGCAGCATACACTAGCGTAAAATTTTAATGCTGTCTGCATACTCAAGCGCGCTGCATAGGCTGATTGCATGCTCTCTTGCCAGCGCAGCTGGGCCGTATCATTTAGAGGATGGCTAAAAATGTACTACGGCGAACGTTTCAATAGCATTACGCATATCGTTGGTGCCTTCTTCGCTGCTTCGAGCAGTTTGGTATTGATCGTTACCGCCGCGCGGGGTGGTGACCCTTGGAAGATCGTCAGCTTCAGCGTGTACGCGACCATGCTGCTTACGCTGTATGTGACATCTAGCTTGTATCACAGCGTGCGGGGCGCCGCCAAGGAAGTGCTGCAAAAGCTCGACCATTGCGCTATATATCTGTTAATTGCGGGCACGTACACGCCGTTCACAGTGGTGACTCTGCGCGGCATCTTGGGATGGTGGATGCTGGGCGTCGTATGGGCGCTCGCATTTCTTGGCATCGTCCAAGAAATTTGGATCGCGAGGGGTGCGCGCGTCATATCGCTGGTCATTTACGTGTTGATGGGGTGGATTGCTTTGATTGCCATCAAGCCTTTGCTGGGAGCGCTGGGCTTTGCTGGCTTCGCATGGCTAGTCGCCGGCGGCTTGTTTTACACGGTTGGCATCGCTTTTTACGCCACCGAACACAAAGTCCGACATGGCCATGGGATATGGCATCTTTTCGTGTTGGGAGGCAGTGCGTGCCACTACATAACTGTCCTGCGCTACGTCGCTTAGAGCGCGCCCCTGGTTGACACGCGCACGATTAAAAGAATGCGCACCTGAGATTGTCCCGCTAACTGTGTGGCGCAGAGCCATTTTGCGCGAGCATGCGCTGCGCAAAAATATACTTATGAATGGGTTCGTTATGGACGTATCCTTCCACATCTATAGAAGACAGGGGCGGCACTGGTAGTTGACGCCGGATGCAGGGTCGGTCGCGGATTGAAGGAATCTAGCGGTAGCCACAGCGCCCACGAAAGCAGCAGCGCTCTAGCAAAGCGGTTCGACAAACATGCGCAAACTCTTTGGCCTCAAGAACCCGTAGCGAACGCAAAGCATCGACATAGAGGAGAGAATAATGCGGGTGTGGAACGTAAGCTATACCGACAAAATAGGCAACCCCCACGAGCTAGAAGTTAGTTGGCATCATAAACCCAGTCGGGAAATTGTTGCGCAAGAGATTCTAGTGGCCCTGTACAACAGTCGCCGAGGCCAGAACCCATTGCGTGCCATTGATGTCTTAAAGACAGACCAGACGCCCCGCCTGACCAAACTAGGCGCTTTAGGCTACACAATAGTGAGAATTAAAGAGGTGGACCCAAATGCGCAGGCCTAAAACGGGCGAAGAGCGGAAGGCAGTGAACAGTCACGATGGCCACTTCACACGGCCAGACTGATGCAGTCGTTTTGAGGCTTTTTACAATATCGCACGCCGCGAACCGACTAAAGCCCCCGCCAGAGCAATAAAGCGCCTAGAATCAATTCCACGTCGCATCGTTTCCACTGCAGGGAGAAGCCCTCGCATCGCCGCGCCGCTTTACCTAAGAGGCCTCATATGATGCACAATTTTCTTGCCAATAATCGCGACGATCTCATCGCAAGATGCGCGGCGAAGGTAGCAAAGCGGCCCACAAGAAACGCATCGCGCGAGCAACTATTGACCGGGGTCCCCCTTTTCCTTGGCCAGCTGACTCGCACTCTCGAAGCAGAATCAGACGGCGGCGTCGATGCGATCGCCATTTCGGGCCCCTCCGGCGGAGCCGGGTCGGCCTTGTCGGAAATGGGAGTGTCCGCAACGGCGCACGGGAAAGCCCTGCTGGACCTAAACTACACCGTAGACCAGGTGGTCCACGATTACGGCGATCTCTGCCAAGCCATCACCGACTTGGCGTTCGAAAGGGACGCCCCGTTCACCGTCGATGAGTTTCGAACCCTGAATCGCTGCCTAGACAACGCGATCGCGGACGCGGTGACGGAGTTCAGCTCGCAGCGCGACACGGCCATTCAAGCCGTTCAAACGTCTGAGGTCAACCAGCGGTTAGGGTTTCTCATGCATGAGCTGCGCAACGCACTGAGCGCGGCCACGCTCGCGACAGAGGCGATGCGGGTCGGGAACTTGACCCTAAATGGTGCGACCGGATCGGTGCTGCAACGTAGCCACAGGGCGATGTCGGCGCTGATCGAGCGCTCGCTGATGGAAGTGAAGGCACAAGGAGCCGAGCTTCCGCCGCGCGATGTCTTCTCGCTCGCAGCTTTCATTGAGGAGGCGCGCGAGACTGCCGCGCTTGGTGCGGAGTCCAGGGGCTGCCGCTTCTATGTCTCGCCCGTCGACCCCGCGCTGGGGTTGGAGGGCAACCGAGAACTGCTGTTGGCGGCCTTGGCCAATCTGCTCGGCAACGGCTTCAAGTTCACCCACCCTGGGACCACGGTCACCCTGGTCGCCAGGGAAGTCGAGGGGCGCGTTCACATCGACGTGGGCGACCACTGCGGCGGACTGCGTCAGGGCGACGCCGAGCGCCTGTTCGTCCCGTTTAGCCAACGCGGGGACGATCGAACTGGCGTAGGTCTTGGCCTATCCATTGCGCGGCAAAATGTCGAGGCGGACCAGGGCACGCTGAGCGTTCGCAACCTGCCCGAGATTGGGTGCGTATTCTCGATCAATATGCCGAAGCGAACGCTGAATTAACCGCAAATTCTCGCACCATTCCTAGCGAGCCCGCGCGCGATCACCGCGCAAGTCTAATGAGCGGGGGAGCTTGACGGCAAACACGGTGCCATTGGAGGCGTCGGATTGAACCGAGATTTCGCCACCGTGCGCAACTGTGATTTCTCGCGCGATAAACAGGCCAAGGCCCAAGCTGGTCGAGGCTGCGCCCTTCTGATCCGCCGAAATCGAAAGCTGCACTAGTGGGTCGAAAATTGCACGAAGCGATTCTGGCGGAATCTCTCTTCCAAAGTTAGTGACTGTCGCAGTAACGCCGACGTCGCCGCCTTCAATGGCCAGGGTGACCGGCTTTTCCCCGCTTCGGTATTGCGCCGCGTTGTTAAGCAAGTTCGAGAATACTTGCGACAGGCGCGGCGCGTCGAAGTCGCCAATCGTTTCGCCTTTGCAAATCAGCTTAAACTCACACTCCGGGTGCGCCGCGCTGGCCTCCTCGACTGCGTGAGCGCAGATGTCGCGCAAATCGCCAAGGCTTGGTGCAATAGGCATCTTGCCGCCAAGTTCGGTGCGGGCGTATTCCAAAAGATCGTTGACCATGGTCGTCATGGCAGCAGCGCTGCGTTTGACGCGAACGCCGATTTGCGCGGTGCGCTCTGTGCCTTCGCCTTCCCGCGTCAAAAACAGGCCAGCCATAGACATGGTGGCGAGCGGGCTTCGCAAATCGTGGCCTAGGATTGCCAGAAAGGTGTCCCTGGCGCGGTCCGTTCGCTGCGCGTATTGGATGGCCGACTCCTGTAACGCTTGGTCAATCGCTTCGTGAAAGCGCGCCATGTCGTCCGCCGTCGTCTTAGACACCGATTTAATCATCGGCATCCACAATCGAAGCACGCTCGCCCTGAGCGCGCGGTATTCCGCCGTTAGTTGTGGCAGGGTAAATCCGCTCGCTTGGCGACCCGCTCCGTGCGCCGCCGCTGGCGTCTCTGCGCCAGTCATCTCAGAGACCTGACCGACCGACTTCTCCTGCTTTTGCTTCGGCGTCTGCTTGGAGTCCAGATCCCTGGCGATTGTAACCAAAATCGCTCTAGCGTGATCGCGAAGCTCTTCGACCGAAACATCGATAGACGCCGGGCGCAGCGTGCCTGCAAACGAGACGAACTCGGCAACAATCTCGTCCATATGAGTTGTAATAAATTTAGAAAGTTTCATTTTTCGCTTTTAACCGCATCTTTAGCCTCACCGTACCCTGTGTAGGCGTCGAGCACGTCTGCCGCCCCCTTTCAGCGGGGGGAAAGAATGTGTTATGCCGCACATTGCTATCCGACGACATATTTTCGCTAGCTAGCGCCGCCAGCTGTGGCCGCGCGGCTACGGGACATTGCCCGGCTTCGCAGCACCGTCCTCTAACCCGATGAATAGCAATGCCTCCTAGGCAGTCTTCGGCCCACTTGAGCAGCTAGCCTCGTTAAAGCGCTGAATTGGTCAATCAGCCGTGAAAGAGTTCAGGCGTTACCAGGAAAGTCAGCGGGTTAGGGGCCCCCAAGGCCATTATGCTCACTCTAAGAGCAGATCGTGCGAATCTCGATTTTCACTTTTACAGTAGGCTTCTACCTGGCCCCTCAACTGCCTTCACTATCGCCGATAGGGAAGCGGGCTTTCCAATGTGGACGTCAAAGCCGCTGCTTGTTGTTAGCTCCACGGTTGGTTGATCAGTCCACGCAGTTAGTGCTATAACGCGGCAGCAATCAAGCGAATTGTCTTTTCGTATCTCCATCGCCACCTGGTATCCATTCATAATGGGCATCCCGATATCGAGAAGCACTGCATCGGGGAGCCAAAGCTTCGCCAGAGCTAATCCACTAGCGCCGTCAGTACGAAAGACCGCATCGTACCCGACCGCATCCATTAAAAGACAGAGCGTTTCAGCCGCGTCTAAGTTGTCATCAATGACAAGTACTTTGCGGCGGTTAAAGTGTTCCAGTTTCATATCACCTTCGTAATCGAAGGCAAATGGTCACGGCCAACTAACATGAAGTTCCCGAAAGGAACACTTTGATAGTACGCGAGTCCTAGTTAAGTGTAAGGGTTGTTCTCTGGCATGGACGTAGGTGCTATCCTACGCGCCACTTTAGGCCTACGGCATAGCCCTCAGAAGGCTTACGTACATGTTCAAAAAGTGCGTGCGCTGTTTTATGAACAGTTTTGCAGCACGTATTTCGGGCTATTCACATACGGTCGTTTTTGAACGGATTCTCGCCAACAACGCTCGCACAGCGCGTTAGGCAACTGTGGGCTGCCACGCGCTCGAGGGATCGTACCGCTCACGGCGAACGTCTGTTTTGGGTCCAGGCTGTGTAAAAACGTCAATCGCTGTAAACGAAACCTGACCGGTAAACGTTAAGCCAGTATCTCATCACTTGGGGTGCCCAATGAAGCGCTTTATCGAAGGTGCAGACCGCAGCCAGTCTACGA
>Ga0209913_1000907_pt1 | contig 20305 bp, 10 predicted proteins | sample PersoiDNA2013203_FD_185805 | JGI IMG/M metagenome (GOLD analysis project Ga0209913, IMG submission 185805) | Permafrost soil microbial communities from the Arctic, to analyse light accelerated degradation of dissolved organic matter (DOM) -... | ecosystem: Environmental > Terrestrial > Soil >... | reverse complement strand
ATTTCGAACTGGAATACTCTGGCGGCATGATGAATTTCGATTCGGCGATAATCCCGATGCTTGACAATAAGGGCAGCGTCTATCGCCTTATCTGCGTGACCCGCGACATCGCCGAACGCAAACGCATAGAGCAAGCGCTACTCGCAAGCGAGCGCGAATTCCACAGCCTGGCGGAAAATACATTCAATATGATTGTTCGCTATGACCGTGAGTGTCGTCGCGTTTACATCAATCCGGCCTATATCCGGGAGACAGGCCTCTCCGACACGCACGCTGCCTTTAACCAGCAGCCAGGCAAGGCATGGTCTCCCGTCAACATCACGCCGCAGGAGTACATGGTTGTGCTACGCCGTATCATGCAAACCGGTGTGCGCGAAGAGGTGCTGCTGGAGTGGCCTGGGCAGGATGGGCTGATGAACAGCTACCTATTTACCATGACGCCGGAGTTCGACGATGCGGGGCGTGCCGTCGCTGTACTGGCAATCGGCCATAACATTACCGAACTCAAGCTTAACGAAAAGACGCTGTTGGAACTCAACCTCCAACTGGAAGAAAACGCGCGAAGCCTGGAAGAGCAGACCACGGAACTCGAAGCCCAGCAAGAGCAGATCAAACTGACCGAGGCGTGGTATCGCGACATTGTCCGTTCTGCGCCAGACGGCATGGTGGTGGTTGATGCGCGTGGACGTATTTCCCTGGTGAATGAGAACCTGGAAAAGATGTTCGGCTATGCCGAAGGCGAGTTAGTCGGGCAGCCGATGGAGATTCTGTTGCCGTCCGGTATGCGTGAAGGACATGTCGCCAAACGTAACGGCTTCTTTGCGAGTGGGGCAACGGGGCGTCCGATGGATGGAGTACTCGGCAACTTGCAGGCCTGTCGTAATGATGGGTCGGTATTCCCTGTGGATGTGAGTCTGTCGCGGCTGCAGGATGCCGACCGGGCAGGGGTTGTTTGCGCCGCGATACGAGACATCACGGAGCGTAAGCACATGGCGGATGCGCTTATGGCACGTGAACGAGAATTCCGCACGCTGGTGGAAAACCTGCCGACCTACGTGGTGCGGCTGGATCATGACCTGCGCCGGGTTTACGTCAATCCGGCTTTTGTGAATTCCGTTGGCATTGCCGAGGCCGAGCTTCTTGGCTCGCATGTCAGCACCCCCCACTGGCGTGCGGATAATATTTCGGTCGACACCTATGTCGCGCTGCTGACGCGCGTGCTGTGGTCCGGTCGGCAGGAAGAAGTTACGCTGGAGTGGCGTGACGAATCCGGGTGGCTGTTCAGCCATCAGGTGCGTGTGACCCCGGAATTTACAGCGGGCGGCGAAGTGCAGGGCCTGCTGGTGCTGGGCTTCGATATTAGCGAGCACAGTCGCCAGCAAGTACTCGAAGCCGAGCGCCAGCGCGTGTTCGAGACCATTGCCCATGGCGGTGAGCTAACCGAGACTCTCGATCAGGTGGCTCGCTACGTCGAGTCTGCTAAAGCTGGCAGCTATTGCAGCATCCTGTTGCTGGATGAAGGCCGCAACCGTCTGGTCGGCGTTGCCGCACCGTCGCTCCCGTCGCCATGCCGCGGCATCCTCGACGGCATTGAAGTGTGTGAGGACAACAGAGGTTGTACTGCCGCAGCATGGCGCGGCGAGCGCGTTGCCGTTGATGACCTCGGCCACCTTACGTGCCCGGAAACCTGCCGGGTGTTCTCGCAAGAAAACGGTGTGGCAGCCAGCTGGTCAGAGCCGATTGTTGACGTATCCGGCAAGACGCTCGGCGTGATTGTCATTTACCTGGATCAACAGGCCGAAGCCGATAGCCAGGATTTGGCCTTGCTACGGCATGCCAGTTATTTATCTTCGATTGCCATTGAGCGCAAGCGCCTCGAGTCACAGATGCACCACCAAGCCAGCTATGACAGTCTGACCGGACTGCCGAATCGGCGGCTGTTCGGCCATCGCCTGCACGAGGATATCACCAAGGCAGGGCGGGGCGGGGATAACGTGGCCTTGTTCTTCATTGATCTCGACCATTTCAAGGAAGTTAACGATACTCTGGGTCACGAGATCGGCGATCTGCTGCTGATCGAAGCGGCGGGGCGCATCCGCGCCTGTATGCGCGAATCCGACACCGTGGCGCGTCTTGGCGGTGACGAGTTCGTCGTTATCCTGACCTCGGTCGTGGAGATGTCACACTTGGGCCGTCTTGCCCAAAGCATCGTCGATGCCATGGTGCGACCCTTTATGCTGGGCGAACATACGGCTTATATTTCCGCCAGTATTGGTATTGCTGGCTACCCGCTGGATACCGATAACGCCGAGAGCCTCATCGGCTGTGCCGACCAAGCCATGTACGCCGCCAAGGAACAGGGCCGCAATAACTTCAGCTTCTTCACTGCAGCCATGCAGCAGCAGGTACAGGCACGCTTGCTGCTGGCCAACGACCTGCGCGATGCGCTCGACAAGAATCAGCTCCAGGTCTGGTACCAGCCCATCGTTGATATCGCGACGGGGCAGGTGAGCAAGGCCGAAGCCTTGCTACGCTGGAAACATCCGGTGCGCGGCATGGTGCCGCCGGATAAGTTCATTCCTGTTGCCGAAGAAAACGGCCTCATCCACGAGATTGGCGACTGGGTGTTCCGCCAAGCCGTGGCAGTGGCGCAACGTTGGAACGCCGACGGCCAACACCGGCGTCAAATCAGCGTCAATCTGTCGCCGCGTCAATTCACGAAAGGCAATATCGACACTGTCTGGCTGGATCATCTGCAACAACTAGGCTTCGACCCTGCGCATATCGTTGTCGAGATCACCGAAGGCCTGTTGCTCGACGACCGCTCGGAAATCATGGAAAAGCTCGTCCGTTTCGGAGCCTCCGGCATGCAAGTAGCGTTGGACGACTTCGGCACAGGCTATTCGGCGATGGCCTACCTTAAAAAATTCCCCATCGATTACCTCAAGATCGACCGCTCGTTCGTACGCGATCTGGAGACCGACCCCAGCGACCGCGCGATTGCCGAGGCCATTGTGGTCATGGCACGCAAGCTGGGGCTCAAAGTGATTGCCGAAGGCGTGGAAACAGCAGGGCAGCTCGATCTGCTGGCGGCGGTGGGTTGCGAGTATGTGCAGGGTTATCTCTATGCCAAACCCATGCCGGAGGAGGAGTTCATGAAATACGTGGCTATTAATGGGGTTGCCGCAGAAAGCGGATGATAAAGCCTAAGACTTTACTTATTACCAAGCAATCCCTTTCCCAGTAGCCAGTGCTTTCTAAGTATGTTTATATGGCTGACACTCGCGCCGATGCTGGCGGCAGGTCAGTGGTAGTCTACTAAACCAGAAAAGGAGAGGCTCGTGGCTGTAAGTGTTTTACATGTGAATGACAAGCAGTGCCGCGTTGTAATCGATGTTGAGATGACGATTGATACTGTCATGGAATTGAAAGACGAACTGCTATTTCCCTTGGCTAAATATAATGAGATAGAAATCGACTTGACTGCTGTGAGTAAAATCGATTCATCTGGCTTGCAGTTACTGATGATTGCCAAGGCTGAAGCCATTCTACTGGGGAAATCCTTGCGCATTCCCAGCCGTGGTTCCGCAGTACTAGCGCTCCGTGGTTTGTACGGTGGCGTCCATTCCATTAGCCTGAGCCAAGGTAGAGAGTGCATGTTTCACTACGTTACAATCAAAGCCACGGGGTATCCGTGGCTTTTTTATTTTCAAGGTTCATGAGGTTGCGTTTGAATCGCATCAAATCTCTAATGATCATGCTGTTGTTTGCATCTTGCGCCCAGATGCTAACGCCATCTGAACGTATGGTTCAAGCAGATCACCCTGCCGCACAGGCAGGGTGGGATTAGGCATTGATCGATACCGATGATTTCATCTTTCTGACTTATCTGTCCCCCATTCAGGCAAAGACAGAGATCCTTACCGTTTATATTGAAGGCGATGGCCTTGCTTGAATCAATGCATCAACGCCTTCATCTGACCCAACTCCGATGAACCCTCTGGCACTGAAACTTGCCTTGCGTGATACGACACCATCGGCGTACCTTGCTCGGCCATGCCAATATGTCGGTACGAAGTATCATCACAATTGCTCCAGAAAATATTGGACCAGCTATCGCTTTGCACTAGAAGTGATCCAGTCCTCCAGTCAGGCGATTGACCAGCTCAAGAAAAAATTCGGCGCGACAAAACTAATACTGGTGGGCTATTCCGGTGGTGGTGCAGTAGCGGCGCTAATCGCAGCTCAAAGGCAGGATGTATTAAAATTGATCACGGTTGCAGGCAATCTCGCTTCGCGCACATGGGTGGCAGCATCATCTGTCACCGCTGTCTGGATCGCTCGACCCCGTGGATGCATGGCAACAATTGCAACGTATTCCGCAAATGCATTTCGTGGGTGGGAAGGATTATGTTGTTGGAGAGTCGATTGCCCGTGCCTATGCTGCAAGATTTCCGGCACAATCCGTACCGGAAATCATTGTCATTCCTAACTTTGATCATCATTGTTGCTGGGTAGATCGTTGGATGACCTTGAAGAGTTTGGCAATCCAATAGGGTAGGTAAAATTAACGATAAAATTTTCCATTCCATATCGCTGGTTTGTCTGTACAGCTAAAATCAAACGAAAATAATTGGTTCCCCATAAGCCGATGCTTGCCACCGGCAGGAACGAGTCTATTCTGTTGAAAAACACATTTTTTGCTTGTAACGCCCTCTGGCAAGATTTTGGTTACTCTAGAAAAAAGAGGTTCTCAACGGAATAGGTCATTTTTGCCCTTTGGCCTGCTAAGTAGCTCGCCATAAAGCAGACAGTCGAAAAAATAATCAACATTATTTTACGAAATTTAACAACCTTGTAGCATTACCTATAATTTGGTAATACACAAAACTTTACGAATACCCATAAAATTAAATCTAGGACTGTCACTTTAGATATTTATGAAGCACATACCTAAGGCTTCCCTTACCACCAAGCAATCCTTTTCCCAATATCCAGCGCTTTCTAAGTATGTTTATATAGCTGACACTCTCGCCGATGTCGGCTGTGGTGCAGAAAAGGAGAGGCACATGGCTGTAAGTATTTTGCACGAGAGTGACAAGCAATGCCGCATCGTCGTCAATTGCGAGATGACGATTGATACCGTCATGAAATTGAAAGACCAGTTGCTATCTCCTTTGGCTAAATACAAAGAGGTAGAAATGGATTTGACTGGTGTGAGTGAAATCGATTCGTCTGGCTTGCAATTACTGATCCTTGCCAAGACCGAAGCCATTATGCGGGGCGGATCCTTGCGCATTCCCAGCCATGGTTCCGCAGTGCATGCACTTCGTGGTTTGTACGACCTGAAAGGCTTTTTTAGTGATCCAGTCTTGATTCAATTAGTGGAGTAAAAAAACATCAATGTCGGCGATGCATTACAAATATTTATCGCCGAAAGCCTAGTTGTCAGTACTTGAGTTGTCAGCACGATAGAAACAGATAAATAGAAACCGACAGGATGAAGCCATGGGTAGCTTGGCACCGCTGGAGTATCCGGAAATAATAAAAAAATAACAAGGCCAAAAAGTAATTGAAGATCCAAAGGAGAGGCTCGTGGCTGTAAGTATTTTGCATGTGAATGACAAGCAATGCCGCATCGTTATCGATGGCGAAATGACGATTGATACCGTCATTGAGTTGAAAGACGACCTGCTATTTCCTTTGGCTAATTACAATGAAATAGAAATCGACTTGGCCTGCGTGAGTGAAATTGATGTTTGTGGTTTGCAGTTATTGGTACGAGTTAAGGTCGTAGCAACGGTATATGGAAAATCATTGCGTATTGTCCGCCATAGTTACGCGGTGCTAGCTCTTTTGAGGCAGTGTGATCTGAAAAGATTTTTTTGTTATCCAGTCGTGAATACACTGCAGTAGGAAAACAAGAATCTCAATAAGGCATAGCAAATCTTTATCACAGATAAATGGGTGGGTCGCAAGAAATAAGTAAGTGGAATAAAACTGCGCACAGCAAGGCCCTGTTGGATGCAATAAAAAATAACAGGACTCTATGGATGCGGGACATGAAATATAGCGCAATAAACACCAAAACCTTGCTGGTTGATGGGTAGTGTTTGATTTTGAGTGGAGATCTAAAATGAATGCGGTACTACAACTATCACGCCAAGAGCCAGGCAAATCAATTGAGACAAAAACCACATGGCTATCTAAGCGTATCTATGCAGCATCTCAGGGGCTTGTGGATGATTTGTTAGCAGATATTGCCAGTCTCAATGCCCAGATATTTTCTGAAGACCTCAGTGTGGTGATGCTTTTAGCCGAGGAGTCATTCCGCACGATGTCACCTTTGTATGTGGAATATCGTATCCAGCATCCCAGCCACGGTGCGCGCTGCCTAAGCGCTAACTTCATGCCGGTAGTGCAGGGAAATGGCGGCATACAGTGGCACGGTTTCATCAAAGAGATTACTGAACGCTGGCAAATGGAAAATGTGCTGACGCACTTATACAAAGTCTTAGATAGTATTGCTGATCCAGCTTTTGTTAAAGACAGGGAGCATCGCTGGATATTCCTCAATGATGCGTACTGCCAGATGATAGGTCACGACCGTGATGAACTGATAGGCAAAACTGACTTTGATTTTTTTCCTGAGCAAGAAGCTAAAGTTTTATGGGAAAAAGACGAGGAAGTGTTTCATAGCGGCCAAGAAAATATCAACGAAGAAAATCTGACCGATAGTGACGGCAACAAGCAAACCATACTGACCAAGAAAACACGTTATACGGATAGCCACTGGCAGCATTTTATTGTTGGCATTATCTCTAATATTACCGAGCGCAAGCAGGTTTTAATAGATAAGCAACGCTTGCTTACTATTATGGATGAATCCGTTGATTATATTGGTATCGGGGATTTACAGGGCAATCTGTTGTATCACAACCGTGCAGCGCTCAATATGGTGGGTCTGCCAGAGGATTTTGATCTTTCCGCAATGCATGTTAGCGATATGCGCCCGGCATGGGCGGCGAAGATCGTGCAGGAAATAGCCATTCCCACCGCGCTGGCGCAAGGCATGTGGCGTGGTGAGACCGCTTTGCTACACCGTGATGGGCGAGAAATCCCTGTTACTCAACTCGTGCTGCTGCATAGAGGGGCTGATGGTCAGCCGGAGTTCCTTTCGACTGTCATGCAGGACATTTCCGAGCGTAAGCAGATGGAAGCGTTACTGGCGAGTCATGAACGCGGATTCCGCGCCATGATTGAAAATGCGTCAGACAATATTGCACGTTATGACCGAGATCTACGCTTTCTGTATGTCAACCCAACTTTGGAAAAAACCTTGGGACAACCTGCGGCGACATTAATCGGTCTCCGCCCGGTTGAGAGGTACCCCGACAGTCTGGTCATGCACGAATACCAGAAAGTGCTGGAGCAGGTAGTCAAAACAGGGCAGGCTGCAGAGTATTTGATGATTAGTGGGCAGGATAGTTTTGGTCGGACATTGTACGACAACATTAATATTGCGCCAGAGTTTGCGGTGGATGGCTCAGTACAGGGCATCATTGTTATCGGACGCGACCTTACATCGACACGGCAATTAGAGATGAAAATTGCCGAACGTGAACGGGAACTACATGCGTTAATCGAGAATACGCCAGATGTCATCATTCGTTATGACATCAGCTGCCGCCGTACTTGGATCAACCAAAATTACGAGCGGGTATACGGCAACCCAGTGTCTGCTGCGTTTGGCAAGAAGCCCACCGAATCTTGGGGTAAACCGCGCATGGCACCTGAAGAGTATGAACGTTTATTGCATGAGGTGATGGTTAGCGGAGTACCTCGGGATATCGAATTGGACTGGTTCACTCCTTATGGAGAGTACATTTGCCAATCAGTTCGCGCGGTACCTGAGTATGATGGGAACGGTGTGATATGCAGCGTGCTGTCGTTCACACGTGATGTCAGTGAGCTTAAGCGGACCGAGTTACGTCTTGAAGATACCCATGCCCACTTAGCCACTGTACTGCAGACAATCCCTGATATTGTCTGGATGAAGAATCTGGATGGGATTTATCTGACGTGTAATTCAGCATTCGAACCCCTCTTTGGCGCAAAAGAAGCTGACATCGTCGGCAAGACGGATTTTGACTTTATGGGTGTAGAGTCGGCGATGCTCTGCAAGCAATCAGATATGGAAGCCATCGCGGCCGATACTGTTTGCATCAGCGAAGAATGGGTTACTTTAGCCGATGATCAGCGTCTGGCATTGTTTGAAGTCCGCAAAGTGCCAGTTCATGGTACAGATGGTAATGTGATCGGTGTATTGGGCATTGGCCGCGATATTACCGAACGCCGGCAGATGGAAATAGCGCTTCAGACCAATGAACAGGAGTTCCGCACCTTGATCGATAATTCGCCGGATATGATCATTCGCTATGATACAGAATATCATCGAGTGTTCGTTAATCCTGCTTATCTAAAAACCATTGGCATTAGCCAGGAAGATGCTCTGGGTAATATGCTGGCAGATAGCTGGCTGCCAGAAAATATCAGCAGTGCAGACTACCAATCGCTATTGCAACAAGTGATGGATAGTGGTGAGTCAAGCAGCGTTGTCGTCGAGTGGCAGCGGTGTGATAATGTTTTTATAAGCCACGACATGCGCATTGTGCCTGAATACGATGTTAACGGACGGGTGAACGGCACGTTAGTGATTGGGCACGACATTTCCCGACTTCGGCGCGCTGAATTTGAACTGATCAAGCGCGAGCAGGAATTCCGGGTACTGGTAGAGCATTCTCCCGATACCATTAACCGCTACGACCGCGAATGTCGCCGAATCTATGCCAATCCTAGAATGCAGATTGACGCAGGAATGCCGTTGGATGAGATTATGTTTAAAACCCCAGAGGAGTGCCCTAGTGGCGAGCAGGCCGCCGCATATCAGGAAAAAATCCGTCAGGTGCTAGGTAGCGGTGAGGCGAGTCAATTCGAGTTGACCTGGCGTACCCGCAATAGCAAGGAGATGTGCTCGCTTGTTCACCTAAGCCCGGAATTTGACCCAGAGGGCCAAATAATAAGCGTACTTGCCGTGGGTCGCGACATTACCGAAATCGCTGCTTACCGCAAGCAGATTCACAAACTGGCATTTTTCGATCCGCTCACTAACTTGCCCAATCGCTCGCTACTCAGCGACCACATCCGTCAGGCCGTCGCCGATGCAGCCAGACATGGACAGCAGTTCGGCCTGATGATGATAGATCTCGACCGCTTTAAGGAGATCAACGATACGCTAGGACATAGTGTAGGTGACCAAGTGCTAAGTGAAACCGCCGAGCGCTTACAAAAATGCGTGCGTAGCTACGACACGGTAGCACGACTGGGCGGTGACGAGTTTGCCATCTTGTTCCCAGAAATCCGTAGTGGTCTTGATCTCGATATCATTGCCAGCAAGATACTCTTTGCCTTCAACCATCCTTTTATGGTCGATGGCAAAGAGCTATTTGTCTCTGGCAGTATCGGCATTGCCCTATACCCCGATGACAGCATCGATATCGGAACCCTGTTTCGCTACGCCGACTCGGCGATGTACCATGCCAAACAACAAGGTCGCAACAACTTCCAGTTCTATTCAGCAGACTTCAGCGAAAAAAGTGCAAGACGCATGACTATTGAAAACGACCTGCGCAAGGCACAGGAGCGCAATGAACTCGAACTCTACTACCAGCCGCAAGTAGAATTAGCCTCAGGCAAGATCATAGGTGCAGAAGCCCTGTTACGCTGGAACCATGGCAAAAAAGGCATGATCACCCCAGATAAATTCATCCCTGTCGCCGAAGAAACCGGTCTTATCGTTGGTATCGGTGAATGGGTACTGCACTCGGCCTGTCTAGCCGCCGTGGCATGGAATACCAACCGCGAAATTCCACTGTGCATTGCCGTTAACCTATCTACCCGCCAGTTCATCCGCAATGATCTGGTCGGCACGGTGCAACGTATCCTTAAAGAAACTGCTTGTAACCCTCTCTGGATCAAGCTGGAAATCACCGAAAGCCTGCTACTGGAAGACAGCACGGAAATTGCCGCCATGCTCGACACATTTAACCTCATGGGGCACGCCATCTCTATCGACGACTTTGGTACCGGCTATTCAGCTTTGAGTTACCTCAACCGCTTCCCTGTCAGCCAAATCAAGATTGATCGTTCATTTGTGAAAGACATTCCGAACGATCACAACAAAACAGAACTGGTGAAAGTCATGATCTCAATTTCACAAGTGCTGGATATGGAACTGGTGGCAGAAGGTGTTGAAACACAAGAACAGGCGGATTGCCTGCTATCCAATGGTTGCACCGTAGCGCAAGGTTATCTGTTTGGTAAGCCGATGCCCTATGCGGCATTTGAGGCATTGATAGCGATAGATGTTGTTTTCTGCCTGGGGAAGCTTTTGTAGGAGGGAATCTCGGCCCCGAAGGCGATGGTGGATGCGGGGACTGTTTTGCTCACGGTCCCTTCGACGAATGCAGTGGCTACCGCTCCTATAATGGCACAATTATGCGGTGTTTGAAGCCTGTATAGAAAAAGATGAGTCGGTGTTATACGGGTATTGCCAGTGGAGATTCTCGTATTGACTAGCCAAAATAATATTAACAAGAAGAGTAAATTGGGCAGATGAACAAATCAGATATTACAGAACAGGAATTTGGAAAGTTTCGTGAATTGATTTTCCAGAAAGCAGGCATCAGTATGTCTGCCGCCAAGAAAACGCTGGTGGCAGGTCGCTTGGCGAAGCGGCTTAACTTTCACAAACAGTCTAGTTACATGGATTACTACAATCTGGTCACCCGTAATGGCAGTGAAGCTGAGCTGCAGGTCATGATCGATTTACTGACAACCAACGAAACACATTTTTTTCGTGAGCCCAAGCATTTTGATTTCATGCGAGATCGTGTTCTGGCCGGGCGTCCTAAGGGTCGTCCGTTACGCGTCTGGAGTGCGGCTAGTTCCACAGGCGAAGAGCCTTATAGTATTGCGATGCAACTAGCCGACTTGCTTGGAGATGCACCGTGGGAAATCGTTGCATCTGACCTTAGCACGCAGGTGTTGGAAAAAGCCAAGCGTGGCCTTTTCTCAATGCAACGTGCGGAAGAGATTCCTAAAGAATACCTAACGCGCTTCTGTATGAAAGGTACTGGTAATTCAGAGGGAAGTTTCCTGGTGTCACGCGAATTGCGTAGTCGAGTGAGTTTCATGCAGATTAACCTGAACGAACCATTCCCTAAACTAGGTGAATTCGACGTGATTTTTTTACGCAATGTCATGATCTACTTCGATAATAAAACCAAACGCGAAGTTGTGCATCGCATGCTGCCACTGCTCAAGTCTGGCGGACATTTGATGATAGGCCATTCGGAAAGTTTGAATGGTGTGACTGATGCATATCGCATGATAGTTCCATCGGTGTATCAGGTACCTTCAATGATTCAAACGTCAGTGGCGAATCAGCAGTGAGCGTTATTCCATTTCAGCCATTAGAAATATTTCTACAGCCGGGTGATTATTATTTCGGTGACAGGGATACGCGCATTCGTACGGTACTTGGTTCCTGTGTGTCGCTTACGTTCTGGCATCCGAAACTGCTGGTTGGCGGCATGTGCCATTACATGCTGCCGAGTCGTGACAGCGAGCGCCGTAGCGCTGCCAGTCATGCGCCTGATGGGCGTTATGCTGATGAGGTCATCTTGATGATGATGAAGGAAATCGATGCTATCGGTGCTTCTCATAAAGAATATCAGGTCAAACTGTTCGGTGGTGGCAATATGTTTCCCGGAACGCTCAAGCAGAGCGGTGTAAACGTAGGGCAACGCAACGTTGAAACAGCCAGAATGCTTGTTAAGAAGCACGGTTTCTTTTGCCTGGCTGAGCATCTGGGTGGTATCGGGCATCGTAATGTCATGTTCGACGTGTGGAATGGCGATGTCTGGATCAGGCATAGAGAAAATCTGCGCACAGATACTAGCAATGAAAACGAAAAAGAAAGGAGGTTGGGATGAGTCGTATCAAAGTAATGATTGTGGATGATTCTGCAGTCGTGCGCCAAGTGCTCACTGCCGCACTGGCTTCAGACCCTGAAATTAATGTCATCGGGGTTGCTGCAGACCCGTTGTTTGCGCTGGATAAAATGTCAAAAATGTGGCCAGACGTGATTGTGCTGGATGTGGAAATGCCACGTATGGACGGCATCACTTTCCTAAAAAAACTCATGGCAGAGCATCCTACTCCTGTCGTAATTTGCTCTACGCTGACAGAAAAAGGTGCCGCAACCACCATGCAGGCACTGGCTGCTGGAGCCGCAGGTATTGTCGCCAAGCCAAAAGTCGGCCTCAAAAACTTTCTACAAGATAGTGCTGATAACCTGATAGGCACAATCAAAGCCGCTGCGCGCGTAAATGTTAAACGGTTGGTTCCTCGCCAATCAACAGTAGCGGCACCTTCAGCGATGCTGGCACCTGTTCCCGCCAAGCTGACGGAAGATGCCATTTTACCTGTAGCTAACCATGCGATGGCAGAGACAACTGACCGCGTCATTGCCATTGGAACTTCTACGGGAGGTACGCAGGCATTGGAGCGCGTGCTAACGGCGTTGCCCAGAGTTTGCCCAGGCATCGTTATTGTGCAGCACATGCCGGAAAAATTTACCGCTGCTTTTGCTGACAGGTTGAATAGCCTGTGTCAGATTGAAGTTCGAGAAGCTAAGTCTGGTGATCGCGTGGTGCCAGGCCTTGCCCTGATTGCACAAGGCGGTAGGCATATGCTGATGAAGCGTAGTGGGGCGCAATATCACGTGGATGTTGTGGATGGTCCGCCCGTGAGTCGGCATCGACCTTCTGTAGATGTGTTGTTTCGCTCAGTTGCTAAATGTGCTGGCAGAAATGCACTGGGCATTATCATGACGGGAATGGGCGACGACGGTGCTAAAGGCCTGAAAGAAATGCATGACATGAACGCCCAAACACTGGCGCAGGATGAAGAAAGCTGCGTGGTATATGGTATGCCGAAAGAGGCGGTGAAGTTGGGTGGTGTGGATAAGATTGTCTCACTTGATGACATTGCTCAAGAAATTATTATGTATGGGCGTGGGCGGTAGCTGGTTACAAGAGCTTAGGGAGTGCGATTTTAAGGTGGACTGTCAGAAGGTATGCGCATCTACAGGGACGGCCCAATGTTGTGATGTATTGGATTATGTATAAAAAAATAAGTATTCAATAATCAGGAGCCGTAAAAAAATGAAAATAAATATGCCCGTCACCAATACTGAAATTATGTTTGACGATTCAGAATTCATGCTGACCAAGACCGATCTTAAGGGAATCATTACCTACGCTAATCAGGATTTCATCAAGACTAGTGGTTACAGCGAAGCCGAGCTTATCGGCAAAAGCCACAACATCGTGCGTCATCCGGATATGCCAGTGGAAGCCTTTGAAGACTTATGGCGCAACCTGAAGGCAGGTAAACCCTGGACTGGCATGGTTAAAAACCGTACCAAGGATGGTCATTTTTACTGGGTGAATGCCAATGCTGCCCCGGTTTTTGAAAATGGGGTGGTGGTTGCTTATCTTTCAGCGCGTAGAAAACCGACACGCCAGCAAGTAGCAGTCGCAAGCGATGCTTACCGCTTGTTTAAAGAAGGCAAGGCTCAGGCCAGTGGCTTACTTATCACCGACGGTAAAGTTGTTAAAAATACTATTTTTTATCGGCTAAAAAGTGCACTGCAAAAAATTAGCGTAGGCCGGCGCATGCTGGGTGTTGTTGCGTTGGCACTAGTAGCGTTGGTGACGCAAGCCGGATTCAGTTTTTATGAACTATCTCTGGCAAATGGCAGTCTGCAAACGGTTTATGAGGACCGTCTTAATCCAGCATTGGATTTAGGTGAAATCTCCAACCTCCTGCAGGAAAATCGGTCACAAATTAAGAGTACGCTCAGTGAAGTGAAGGTTGATAGCGCCAGTAAGGAAGCGGTGCTAGTCATGAACCCGGAAGCGGCTGCAAAAGCCGCTGATATTATCGAACATAACATTGAGACGGTGAGCGGCTTGTGGAAAGGTTACATGGCGATTTATTTAACGCCACAAGAAAAGATACTGGCAGGTAAGTTTGTCGAAAGCCGTACCAAGTTCGTCCAAGAAGGTTTGAAGCCAGCCGTGGCTGCATTGCGCGCACATGATTATGCAGCAACGCAGGCACTGTCAGTAAAAGCTGGTGAACTTTTCGACGCAACCAAGCCTGATGTGGCGGCATTGATAAAACTGCAACTCGATGTTGCTCATGAGGAATACCAAGGCGCTGCCAAACGCTATGAAGATGTCAGGCTACTTACGTTCGGCGGCCTGGCTGGCATCCTTGCCATGCTGGTCTGGTTTAGTTTATTCGTGGGGCGTACTATTACTAACCCGTTAGCAGGAGCCATTCGTGTATTAGGCAATATCGCGTCAAACAAGTATGACACTGCGATTGACGTCCACGGTGATGATGAGGTGAGTCATGTATTGCAAGCATTAAAAACCATGCAAACCATGCTCAGCGTCAATGAGAACGAAGCGAAAGTACTTACCAATAAAGTCAAAGAACAATCAGCCCAATACGAAAACCAACTCGCCGCCATTAGCCACTCCACAGGTGTGATTGAGTTCAATATGGACGGCAGCATCATTGCGGCCAACGATATTTTACTCGGTGTGCTTGGTTATAATTTGAGTGAAGTGCTTGGTCAAAACCACAACACCCTTGTTGATGTTGCTTATCGCAATAGCCCAGACTACAAAACTTTCTGGGAGAAACTTAATTGCGGTGAAGCCATTACTGGTGAATTTAAACGTAATGATAAAAGTGGCAAGGAAGTATGGCTACAAGCCTCTTACAATCCTATTCTGAGCGCTACTGGCAAGCCTTACAAAGTCGTGCAATATGCAACGGATGTGACTGAACAAAAGCTCAGAAATGCCGACTTTGAAGGTCAAATATCTGCCATTGGTAAATCACAAGGCGTAGTCGAGCTTAGTCTGGACGGCATTATTCTCAAAGTCAATGAAGTTTACCTCAATATGCTGGGCTACACAGAGCAAGCATTGATAGGCCAGCACGTCAGCATGGTGATGGATCCAACCTTTGCCAAGAGTTCTGCCTATACCACGTTATGGGGCAAGCTGGCGCAAGGCGAAAGTGATACTGGGCAATACAAACGCATCGCAAAAGATGGTAAAGAAGTATGGATTCAAGCCTCTAACAACCCAATTTATGATTTGAATGGCAAGCCATTTAAAATTGTAGCTTACACCTTGGACATCACCGCACAAAAACTGCAAGCCGCAGACAATGCCGGTCAACTTGCCGCCATTGATAAAATCCAAGGCGTTGTTGAATTCGACCTCACGGGCAAGATACTTAGCGTCAACGCCAACTTCGCCAATGTGACCGGCTACTCCGAAAAAGAAATCATCGGCAACCACCACAGCATGTTTGTCGAACCGACTTATCGCAACAGTCACGACTACAAAACTTTCTGGGACAAACTTGCAAGAGGCGAAGCTGAAATTGGTCAATACAAACGTATTGCCAAAGGCGGTAAAGAAGTCTGGCTGCAAGCCAGCTACAACCCGATTATGGACATCAATGGCAACGCCTTCAAAGTGGTCAAATACGCCACCGACATTACCGAACAACACAATAGTGCAGCCGCACTCGCAGAAGCCGTAGAAGAAACGCAAGGCATCATTGAAGCGGCAAAAGCCGGGGACCTCACAAACCGCGTCTCACTCGATGGCAAAATTGGCGCCATTGCCAGCCTCTGTGACGGTGTGAATGCCCTGATGAACCAAATGACCGACGTCATCGTACAGGTTCGCGAGTCCGGTGAAACCATCAATACCGCCGCCGGTGAAATCGCCTCAGGCAACAACGACCTTTCTAACCGTACAGAACAGCAAGCCTCCAGTCTGGAAGAAACCGCCGCCAGCATGGAACAACTAGCCTCCACCGTTAAAAATAATGCAGAAAACGCCAAACAAGCTAACCAATTAGCCATTGCCGCCTCAGGCATTGCCGTCAAAGGCGGTCAAGTCGTGTCTGAAGTTGTCAGCACCATGGGCGCCATTAACAGCAGTGCTAAAAAGATTGAAGACATTATCTCCGTCATTGACGGCATTGCCTTCCAAACCAATATCCTAGCTCTCAACGCTGCGGTAGAAGCCGCCCGCGCTGGTGAACAAGGCCGTGGCTTTGCTGTAGTGGCGGGTGAAGTGCGTAACCTTGCACAGCGCTCAGCATCGGCTGCAAAAGAAATTAAAGAACTGATTACTGATTCCGTGAGCAAAACAGCCGAAGGCACCGTACAGGTTGAAACCGCAGGCAAGACCATGCAAGAAATCGTCGCTTCTGTACAACGCGTAACCGACATTATGAGTGAGATTGCTGCGGCCTCAGTAGAACAAAGCCAAGGCATTGACCAAGTAAATACTGCGGTGACCAGTATGGATGAAGTGACGCAGCAGAATGCCGCTTTGGTAGAGCAAGCAGCAGCAGCAGCGGAATCTCTGGTTGATCAAGCTGAAAGTCTTATAGAAGTGGTGAGTGTGTTTAGATTGAATCGTGGAGCATCACACGTTGCAGGAAAATCGGCATCGTGCCCTATGGCAAGGCTAACATCATCCAAGCCAGTTTTGAGTTCGGTAGCATCAAGGCCGTTAGCCAGACTGGCTCCAGTAAAGGCAATTGCGAAGTCAGCAGGGAACGATGGTAATTGGGAAGAGTTTTAAACGATATGCTAAGCATTTGCTAAGGTATACACACGATTTTTAGAATGGCTGTTAGACAGCACATGGATCAAACAATGACACCACTAGAGCTGGCTCGCCAGACATTAATGCAGCTTTCCAAAAGCCAGACACCACCAACACCTGAAAATTTTCGTCGTGTATACGATGAGATTGCAGGGGTTAAATCGGTAGATTCTGCGGCTATACTGAGTAAGTCGCTAGAAAATGTTTTGCATGAAATGGGTAAGGCTCGTCCAAAGTACCTGACGGCAGCCCAGAAAATTTCCAACTTGGTTGAAAAACAGGACTCAACCAATCTGGAAGACCAACTTCGCAAGCTCTTTCCCGCAGAAACGGGTGTGACGGAAGGTGTGAATTGGGCAACGCTTATACGCACACTTATCAAGCAGCTGGATGTTAATCATCAAGGGATAACGCTCAGCCGGAAAAAAGACGGTTTGAATCGTGTCATGATTAATTTTGCGAATGATCCTAACCAATTGGGCCAAAAAATTCAGGCGTTAGTGACGTCTTGGGGTGACGGCCAGCCCGCCATTCAAGTTGCTGAAACTAATCCAGCAGAGAGTGTAGAGGCTGTTCAAGCGCAATCGGCTACGCCGGTGAATACTTTGCCTGCCAGTCTTGTGGCTAATGCTGATGATAATAGTCAGCGAAAACTTGCCATTATTTGGCGCGACATGCTGATTAGAACTATTAGCCTGGTTGTGCTTCCGCAGCTCGCAGATATTCCAGGTGTAGCCCTCCGGGTAAACGCTCTGATTAAACGGGCACAAGAATCTTTAGCAATTGAAGATGCGAATGAGTTGAGTGAGGCCTTGAAGTCAATCTTGCTTAGGGCCGAGATGCAAAATGATTCTCAGCATCATATGCAGGAAGCGCTATTGCAAATGCTACGCTTGTTGATTTCCAGCATGGGGGAGTTGACCGTAGATGACAAATGGCTGCATGGGCAGATTGCGATTGTGCAAGCCATTATTTCAAAACCGCTCAATATTGATTCAATTTACAACGCTGAAAGCAGTCTTAAAGAACTGATCTTTAAGCAAGCAAGCATCAAGCCAGGGCTTATAGAGGCTAAAGACACACTTAAAACTATGATAAGCACTTTTGTAAGTAGCCTGGCCGATATAACGGCGATCACCGGCACTTATGAAACCAAGATTAATGATTATCAGAAACAAATCAGTACTACCCAAATCAGTACTATCGAAGATATGGGGCAATTAAACGCTATCCTGCAAAGTCTGGTTGGCGACATTCAGGTCATGAGCGCCGATGCAAAACAATCTCACGTCGCCTTTCAAGAAACTCAGAAGCGGGTCGAGGAAGCGGATAAAAAAATTAATGAACTTACGATTAAACTGGATTACATCAGTGAAGTTGCGCATGAGGATTTTTTAACTGGCGCATTAAACAGACGCGGCATGGATGAAGCGTTGGGAAAGGAGTTTGAGCGATCTGACAGACATAGCACACCAATATCACTGGCGATGATAGATATCGATAATTTCAAGAAAATCAACGATACCTTGGGTCACGCTACAGGTGATGTGGCGCTGGCACACTTGGCTAAAATCGTTAAAGGGGTCTTACGCAGTACCGATATTCTGGCACGCTATGGCGGTGAAGAGTTCGTTGTTATTCTTCCTGGCACTAAGCAGGCTGATGCCGTGAGCGTGGTGACTGGTGTGCAGCGTGATCTAACCAAGAACTTTTTTCTGCACAACAATGAGCGTGTCCTCATTACCTTTAGCGCGGGTGTCGCTGAGCGCATGGCTGGAGAGGCAGTTGATGCTGTTTTGCCGCGTGCTGATGCTGCACTTTATGTGGCCAAACAAACTGGCCGTAACCGCGTCGTCGGTGCTGACCCTGTTTTGCTAAGCATATAGCAACACACTGATATTTCAATCAAATAATACTATGCAGATTAATCAAAATACCCCTCAGCATCTTGCTGAAGCAGTCTGAAATTGAAGGCAAGCGTTGCATCAGAGTCTTTGTAGAGATGAATCATCTGGCATATTTGAATCTAGTTATAATTTTAATAGCACTTATTGTTAATGGAGTCATTGATGGCTAACCTACCGCGAGTTTGAAGGAGATATATGGGCGCGATGAATAAACCACTAAATAAGAGGTTTGAAATCCAATCTTATTATAGTAAAATATGTATCTTGGATATCAGATTATAAATATTTTAAATTTATAAAGCACCAAGATATGCACCAAGCGAAATTAAATTAAACTTTAACAATTTGATTTAATTGAGTTTTTTAGTGGAGGTCGAATCTCACCTCTTCCGCCAATAATTTACTTTAAAATAAATTACTTACGATGCTTTTTGATTTTCAAAAATACAAAATCCTATAAAATATCTTGATCAATCCCGTAGTATCTATATCCTCCTGATTTCTGGTTTAATTTCTTAGTTAAATTTTTTCCTGAAACTGTCATTATTTTAAATGGGTTCTGTAAGACCCATCAATAAAAGCTGTATTTGCCCTCGAACCCCAATACTCGCGGCTCAACTCGATGAATAGTCAGGTTGCCCAGAAAATCCCGATCTCGCATCGCTATGGTGTCTTTGTCAAATAGATTGTGGATCCACAGACTGAAATCCCAGTGCGAATTGTCTGGGAGATAGCCCAAGCGAATATTGACCAGTTCTCGGCTGGGGATGCTGTGTACAGTCGGATCATTAATGACGTTTGAGAAGGATTTTCCGTGATAGCTATATTCGCCGTAGAAATCTATCTTTCCATTGATGTTGGGCAGGTGCATGCCGTAGTCCGCAGTCAGAGCAGAAGTGAAGCTTGGCGCATAAGGTAAGCGGTGGCCAGTGCAGTTAACAGTGGCTGAACAGTTACTGAAGCTTTTGAAAAAAGCTCGGCCTAGACCAAAATTAAAACCGAGGTCTAGTTGAGGTGTGGCTCGTAGCGCAAAACCGGCATCTACGCCTTTAGATTGAACGGTAGCTGCATTTGTAAGCTCTATCGAAGTTGCGCCTCCGCCCAGATTGACGAACTGGGATATCTGGAAGTTCTTGAACTGGCTAATGTAAGTAGCGAGGTCATAACGTATGCGTCCGCCGAACAGTCGGCCTTTCGTCCCAACTTCATAGCTATTCACGGTTTCTGTATCAAAAGCAGGCTTATTGGCTGCATTAGTGCTCAAGAAATCAGTATTCCAACCACCACTTTTGAAGCCCCGTGAATATTTTGCATAGACGTTCTGGTTTTTGCTCAGTGTATAGGTTGCACCTACAGTAGGCGATAGGTTGTTGTCTGAGCGTGAGTTGCGGTAATTTGTCATACTGCCTATAGCAAAATTACCACTCTGCGAACCATCCAGATTGAAAAGCAATTCCTTCGTCTCATGGGTGTAACGGGCGCCAAGATTGAGGGTCAGTGCGCTGATGATCTCGTAATCTATTGACCCAAACACGGCTGTGGTCTCAGTTTGTATTT
>Ga0209913_1000905_pt1 | contig 20324 bp, 23 predicted proteins | sample PersoiDNA2013203_FD_185805 | JGI IMG/M metagenome (GOLD analysis project Ga0209913, IMG submission 185805) | Permafrost soil microbial communities from the Arctic, to analyse light accelerated degradation of dissolved organic matter (DOM) -... | ecosystem: Environmental > Terrestrial > Soil >... | reverse complement strand
GTCGCGCAGGCGCCAGGTGGTTTTTTTCTCGCCCAGCCCCAGCGCCGCCAGCTTGTGCGCCACCGCATCGACCGCTTGCTTGAACGACATGCCGCTGAAACTGCCGGAGTTGATGGCCACGCCACGCTGCTTGTCGGCGTACCAGTCCTGCCAGTGGTCGTAGTCAAAGTTCTCGCCGTCCACCTGCACCACCTGCTTGATCGGCAGCTCATACTTTTTGGCAAAGGCGAAGTCGCGCTCATCATGCGCGGGCACGCCCATGACGGCGCCGTCGCCATAACTCATCAACACGTAGTTGCCGACCCACACGGCCACTGGCAATTGGGTCAGCGGATGGGTGACGACCAGCCCGGTGTCCAGGCCTTTTTTCTCCTGCGTGGCGAGCTCGGCCTCGGTGGTGCCGCCGGTCTTGCATTCCTCGATGAAAGCGGCCAGCGCCGGGTTGCTCCGGGCGGCGTGCAGCGCCAGCGGGTGCTCGGGCGCCACGGCGCAAAACGTCACACCCTTGATGGTGTCGGGCCGGGTGGTGAAGACATACATGCGGCCGTCGTCAATCAGCGCGCCGGACGCGTCGCGGATGTCATGGGTGAAGGCAAAGCGCACGCCCTCACTCTTGCCAATCCAGTTTTCCTGCATCAACTTGACACGCTCGGGCCAACCCGGCAAACCGGTCTGCACCTGCCCCAGCAACTCCTCGGCGTAATCGGTGATCTTGAGGTAGTAGCCCGGAATCTCGCGCTTTTCAACCGTCGCCCCGGTGCGCCAGCCCTTGCCGTCGATCACCTGCTCGTTGGCCAGCACGGTCTGGTCGACCGGGTCCCAGTTGACGACCTGGGTCTTGCGGTAGGCAATGCCTTTGTCCAGCATCTTCAAAAACAGCCACTGATTCCATTTGTAATAACTGGGATCGCAGGTGGCAACCTCGCGGCTCCAGTCGATCGCCAGCCCCATGGCCTGCATCTGCTGTTTCATGTAAGCGATGTTCTCAAAGGTCCACTGGGCCGGTGGCACACCGTTTTTCAGCGCGGCGTTCTCGGCTGGCAGGCCAAAGGCGTCCCACCCCATGGGCATCAACACGTTGTAGCCGTTCATGCGCAGGTAGCGCGTGAGCATGTCGTTGATGGTGTAGTTGCGCACATGGCCCATGTGCAGCTTGCCACTGGGGTAAGGCAGCATGGAGCAGGCGTAAAACTTCTTTTTCGACGAGTCTTCGGTGACGCGGTAGGCATCCATCGCCGTCCAATGACTTTGGGCGGCTTGTTCGACGTCGAGAGGGGTGTATTTTTCTTGCATTTGATTTCACTCTGGCGACCACGGGATCGCAATCGATCGATTTTAGGGCGCCACTGGCGGCTTGGGATCGGTCACAAAACCAATCCGGTTCAATCCTGCTTTTTGGGCAGTTCCCATGACATCAACGATACGGCCGTAGGGTACTGCGGTATCGGCACGCAGCTGCACTTCAAGGTCGGGATTGAGCATGGCGGTTTGCGCCAGTCGGGTGGCCAACTCAGTCAGCGTCAGCGCCTGGTCATCCAAAAAGGTTTGCCCGGATTTATCCACCGCCACGGTCACGAACTTCGGTGCCGCGCCGACTGGGCTGGCTTCGGCTTTAGGCAGGTCCAGCTGGATGGAACTGGCCAGCAGCGGCGCGGTGATGATAAAAATCACCACCAGCACCAGCATCACATCGACCAGCGGCGTCATGTTGATCTCGCTCATCGGCTTGGGGCCGGGTGTGCGCTCTAGACGACCAAACGACATATCCGTATCCAGGCCGCGGCCTAAACCTGCCAAACCGGCTGGGTGCCCGCCAGTTCCCGCAGGTCACGTGCAAAGCCTTCGAGTTCCGCCTCAATGCGCCCAATCACGCGGCCCAGCACGTTGTAACCCAGCACCGCCGGAATAGCCACCGCCAGGCCCGCGGCGGTCATGATCAGGGCTTCGCCGACGGGGCCAGAGATTTTGTCGATGGTCACCTGCCCGGCGTTTGCAATGCCAATGAGGGCGTGATAAATACCCCAGACCGTGCCCAGCAGGCCCACAAATGGCGCGGTGGCGCCCACCGTGGCGAGCAACACCTGACCATAGTGAAGCTTGGTCAAGGCCGCGTGCAGCGCATCGCGCAGCACCCGGGTCAGTTGCTGGGACTTATCCCCGGCGCCAGCCAGCGTCCCATTTGCTTCAAGTTTTGTAGCAACAACCAGAGGAATGACGAGGGCTTCACGGTCAAAAGCCTGCAACTTGTGCAGCGCCTCTGCAACCGATATTGAGCTCCAGAAGGCGGCGACGCTGCGCACCACGTCACCACTGGCGCGGTGCAGCAACCACGATTTCCACACAATGACGACCCAACTGCCCACCGACATGGCCAGCAACAGCAACGCCACACCCCGGGTGAGGGGGTCGCCCTGCCAAAACAACTGGGCCGCGTTCATTTCAGGTTCAGTACGTCAAACATGTCGTACAAACCCGCTTTTTGCTTGTTTAGAAAACGCAGCGCGCGCAAGCTGCCCTGCGCATAGGTGGCACGGCTGGACGATTTGTGGCTGATCTCAATGCGCTCGCCAATACCGGCAAACAGCACGGTGTGGTCGCCCACAATGTCGCCGCCGCGAATGGTGGCAAAGCCAATCGAGGACGGGTCACGTTCACCGGTGACGCCCTGGCGCGCATAGACGGCGCAACTTTGCAGGTCGCGCCCGAGTGCGCCGGCCACCACCTCGCCCATTTTGAGCGCCGTGCCGGAAGGGGCATCGACCTTGTGGCGGTGATGCGCCTCGATGATTTCAATGTCATAACCCGTGGCCAGCGCCTTGGCCGCCATTTCCAGCAGCTTGAGCGTGACGTTGACCCCCACGCTCATGTTGGGCGCCATCACAATGGCAATGTCACGCGCGGCCGCGGCGATCTCGGCCTTTTGCGGGTCGCTGAAGCCGGTGGTGCCAATCACCATGTTGATACCCAACTCACGGCACATGCGCACATGGGCCAGCGTGCCTTCAGGCCGGGTGAAATCAATCAGGGTCTGGGCCTCTTTGAGCCCGACGGCCAAATCAGCGGTGATCGCAACCCCGCTGGTCTGGCCCAAAAACGCCATCGCATCAGCACCCAGGGCGGGGCTGGCCGGCACGTCCAGCGCGCCGGTCAATTCACAGTCAGAGGCATTCTTGATAGCCTCGATCAGCATCTGGCCCATGCGGCCAGAGGCGCCCGCGATAGCCACACGGTGGGTCAGGTTTTGAGTCATGGTCGCGAACGCTGGAGAGGCGGGAAAGATTGGAAACGCTGGCTTAGCGGGCCACCGGCTCCAGCGGCGGGTAGCTCGCGGGCAGCGGTGGCAGCGGCTTTGGCTCGGCCGTTTTTGTCGGGGTCGGCGCTGCCGCCAAACTCTCTGGCGACATTTCCAGCACCGGCACTTTGACGGTTTTCCGTCCTGAATCGAGCGAGGCCACGAACTCAGCCTCCGTCGGCAAGGCGTCAGCCTCTATGCGCTCCAGCGCATCATCCTTGAAAAACACGGTGACTTTGCGCGCCTGTGGCTCCAGGCCCTGGCGCTTGAAAGTAAAGACATAGTCCCAACGGTCAGCGTGGAAAATGCTGGTCAACAAGGGCGTGCCCAGAATATCGCGGACCTGCGCACGGCTCATGCCCGGCGTGACCGCAGCGGCCTGCTCCTGGGACACAAAATTGCCCTGAACGATGTCAATTTTGTAGGGCGTCACGATACTGGCGATGCTGGTGCTGGCGCCATTCAGACTGCCACAGGCCACCAGGCTGGCGCTGGCGGCAAAAATCAGGCTCAAACGGGTAGCGAGACGTTGAAGATCAGTCATGAGGTGGTGTGGGGAGTGGCGATATGATCAGGCCATTGTACCGGCTGTGCCTGCAGGATCGACCTGGCAGCCGGCAAGACCGAGACCCGCCATGACCAAGATCGAAGAACTCAAAAGTACCGGCCTGAAGGCCACGCTACCCCGGCTGAAAATACTGGAATTATTCCAGACGGGCGGACAACGGCACATGACGGCCGAGGACGTGTTTCGCGTCTTGCTGGAGGAGCGCTCGGATGTCGGTTTGGCCACGGTGTACCGTGTGTTGGCCCAGTTCGAGCAAGCCGACATCCTGATTCGGAGCCATTTTGAGAGCGGCCGCGCGGTCTATGAGCTCAACGAGGGGCAGCACCATGATCATCTGGTGTGCCTGGATTGCGGCAAAGTGGAAGAGTTTTATGACCCGGAAATCGAAAAACGCCAGCGCGCGGTCGCCAAGGCCAAAGGATTTGCCATTGCCGACCATGCCTTGAGTCTCTATGCCCATTGCACCCGGGAGCAGTGTCCCAATCGCCCCGCGTCGACCGACGCCCAGGATTAAGCAACGACGACAGCGCCGCACCGGCCCGTCATCGGGCCCGCTTCATTCGCTCAGTTTCATGGCCTTGCGGTGACGCTCGACAAATTCCTGGTAAGTGTCGATGCCGCGCAATTGCAGGATGGTGTTGCGCACGGCAGCTTCTACCAGCACCGCGATATTGCGCCCCGCCACCACCTGGATCACCACTTTGCGCACCGGCACATCAAGCACATCCTGAGTCAGCGGCTCATAGGGAATGCGCTCATAGTCGCGCTCCATCGTTTCCCGGCGCACCAGATGCACAATCAGCTTGAGCCGCATGCGCCGTCGCACGGCGGTTTCGCCAAAGATGGCCCGGATATCGAGCAGCCCAATGCCCCGCACTTCCAGCAGGTTCATCAGCAACTCGGGGCAGCGGCCCTCAATCGTGTCCTGATTGATGCGGTCCAGGTCGACCGCATCGTCGGCCACCAGGCCATTGCCGCGCGAGATCAGCTCCAGGCCCAACTCACTTTTGCCGAGACCCGACTCCCCGGTGATCAGCACGCCCAAACCCAGAATATCCATGAACACGCCGTGCATCGTGATGCGGTCGGCAAAATATTTGGACAAGTAGGCGCGCAGCACATCAATCACAAAAGCCGATGAGCTCGCGGTGGCGAACATCGGAATCTGGGCCCGTTCACACATCGACAACAGGGCTTGCGGCGCATCCTGCCCGTCGGCCAGAATCAGTACCGGTGGCTCCAGCGTGACAATGCGGGAAATCCGGCGTGCGCAGTCGTCCGGCGTCGAGTTGGTGAGATAGGCAATCTCGCGCTGGCCCAAGATCTGGATGCGATAGGGATGGATGTAATTGAGGTGGCCCACCAGATCAGCGCCGGAGCGCGCGGCACGCACCGCCACCTCGTCGAAGCGGCGCTCCGAGGCCCCCAGTCCCGCCAGCCACTCCCACTTCAGGGTGCCACGAAACTCCTCGAAAAGCACATCGGCGCTGACAACGTTAGGCTTCACACAGCATCCAGTGGATCAGATCGAGGCCTTGGCCAGGGAATCAGGCCAACTGGGCCGATTGCCACTTCACGATCAGCTCGTGCAGATCCGCCGTGCTGGCACTGACGGCCATTTTTTCCCGCAACACCGCATCGCTGAGCATTTCGGCAATTTCCGAGAGGATTTCCAGATGCTTTTGCGTCGCCGACTCGGGCACCAGCAGAAAAATCAGCAGACTGACCGGCTGCTCGTCAGGCGCATCAAAGCCAATCGGGTGGGCCAATTGCAGCACAGCGGCCATTGGCGTCTTCAGGCCCTTGATACGGCCATGCGGAATGGCAACGCCATGTCCGAGCCCGGTGGAGCCCAAGCGCTCACGGGAGAACAGGCTGTCGGTGACCAGTGAACGGCTGAGGCCATGCAGGTTTTCGAACAGCAAACCCGCTTCTTCGAAAGCTCTTTTTTTGCTGGTGGCATCAACCTGCACAAGCACCTGTGCACGGGGGAGGATGGCTGCGAGTCGATTCATAATTTAGGGCGAATTATGCCCACATCCGGCTTGGGCCAAAAAAAAACCGCCCGGCGGAGCAGGCGGCTGGGTCGGATCTCAGGCCGGTGGCCTCACATCAGACGTTTCGGCGCTTCGTGATGGTGATCCTGCAAACGACCTTTGTGGCGGACAACCTGGCGATCGAGCTTATCTACCAGTTCATCCACGGCAGCGTACAAATCGGCATGTGAGCTCTCGGCAAACATGTCAGTCCCCTTGACATGAATATTGCACTCGGCGCGCTGCCTTAAATCTTTTTCGGTTTGCTTTTCTACGGTGAGCAGAACTTTGACATCGACCACCTGGTCAAAATGCCGCTTGATCCGGTCCAGCTTGCTGGTAACGTAACTGCGCAAGGCCGGTGTGACCTCGAGGTGATGACCGCTGATCGTCAAATTCATAAATAATCTCCTGTTACTCTCAGGGTTGAAACAGTTGCCGACGCCATGCAAACAACACAAAAAATCAAGGCAAAAATGGACGCCGACAGATTCACTATGCCCCCGCCTTAGCGGAAAAGCAAATCCTTTTTATTAACTTTTTTTGTATCAAGTCGCAAAAAATGATTTATGTCCCATTGAAATGAACCAGCAACGACACACGGCACTGGCGGACCTGGCACCATGAGCCGCGCCAGCAAAAACGCTACCGGCGATTCTTTTTTTGCCTGGGATGGCGATGTTCTGGTGATCAATATTCTGGGCAAGCCCAGCGCCAGCAAGGACGCCATCGGCAAACCCTTTGGCAAGCAACTCAAGGTCAGCGTCGCGGCGGCACCAGTGGCCGGCAGGGCCACAGATCACATGGTGCGCTTTCTGGCCACTCAGTTTGGAGTGGCCGCAGCCGACATTGAGGTGGTGTTTGGCCGCATGAATGTAAACAAGCAGGTGCGCATCAAAGCACCCAAAAGGCTGCCAGCTGTGTTTGCGCAGGGTTCCCTGCTAACGGACGATGATGAGGGAAAATAGTGGCAGATGGTTTTTGGGGCAAGGTCGGCAAGCGCTGACTGAGACCTCACCCGCGCGCTGGAACTTTGCCGATTAGCCTGACTCACACTTCGCAATGAATTGCCACAAATTTCCCCATCGCCTTATTTTTGCTATTTTATTTATAGCGTCTTGTATAATAACGACGGGGGCTAGAGGCCAAAACGCCCCTCAATCTGTGGTCAGCACCGAGCAGGTGCGGGCCGAGCTGATGGTGCAGGCCCCGGATGGCGTTGACACTGGAAAAACGGTCTGGCTGGGCCTGCAATTGACGCACCAGCCTGAGTGGCACACCTACTGGAAGAACCCAGGTGACTCTGGCTTGGCCACCACGCTGCAATGGACACTGCCCGCGGGCGTGACAGCGGGCGAGATCGCCTGGCCCTTGCCCAAAAAGATTCCGCTTGGCAACCTGACCAATTATGGCTTTGACGGCACGGTGCTGCTGCCGGTGCCGCTGACCATCACGCCTGCCTTCAAGCCGTCGCTACTCAACAGTGACCTTGAAATCAAGCTCAAGGCCAACTGGCTGGTCTGCCGGCTGGAATGCGTACCCCAGGACGGCGAATTTGTCCTGCATGTGCCGGTGCGCGGCTCCTCCGCGCTCAATAGCGCGGCTTTCGCCGCCAGCCTCAAGGCCCAGCCTGCCGCACTGGAAGGCGACAGCCGGGTGGCGGTGGATGGCAAGCAGCTCAAGCTAACCGTGGTCGGCTTGCCGTCGACGCTGCGTGGCAAACAACTGGAGTTCTTCCCGGAGACGCCCGAACTGATCGACCCTGCGGCGACCTGGTCGCAGCAATGGACAAAAAACGGGCAGAGCGATGTCTGGACCGCCAGCGTGCCTTTGTCAGGACTTCGCAGTGAAAGCCCGGCGCTGATACCCCTGGTGTTGGTGGCTGACGTCAACGGCCAGCGTCAGGGTTTTCGGGCCCAGGCCCAGGTGCTGGGCAATTGGCCGCCCGTAGCGGGTGTGGCCAGCAGCAGCCCGCCTGGCCCGCCTGAGCTGGCCCCGGCTCTGGCCAGCAACAGCGGCGCGACCACAGCCCCGACTGGCCCCCAGGTTTCGTTCGGCCTGTGGGCGGCGCTGCTGGGCGCGCTGCTGGGGGGCATGATCCTCAACCTGATGCCGTGTGTGTTCCCGGTGCTGGCGATCAAGGTGATGAGTTTTACCCGCCATGCCCATGACCGGCGTGGCCACCGCGTCAGCGGCCTGGCTTACAGCGCCGGTGTGGTGCTCTCGTTTCTTGCGCTGGGTGCGCTGCTGATCGGCTTGCGCAGCGCGGGCGAGCAGCTGGGCTGGGGCTTTCAGTTGCAGTCACCGGCGGTGGTGGCAGCGCTGGCGGTGTTGTTCACCGTGATGGGGCTGAACCTGGCGGGCCTGTTTGAGTTTGGCCGCTTTTTGCCCAACGCGGTGCTGACGCTGGAAACCAAAAACCCGGCGGTCAACGCCTTTTTGTCGGGCGTGCTCGCCGTGGCCATTGCTTCGCCCTGCACCGCGCCCTTCATGGGCGCCTCGCTCGGCTTGGCGCTGGGCCTGCCGCCGCTGCAAGCCTTGCTGATTTTCATGACGCTGGGCATCGGCATGGCGCTGCCGTATCTGGCCGCCAGCCTGACCCCGGCAGTGGCGCGCTGGCTGCCGCGCCCCGGCGCCTGGATGGACACGTTCCGCCGTGCCATGGCGTTCCCGATGTTTGCCACCGTGGTCTGGCTGGTGTGGGTGCTGGGTCAGCAAAGCGGTATTGACGGCGCTGCCGCTTTGCTGGCACTGCTGGTGGCTCTGAGCCTCGTGCTCTGGTCACTCACACTCAAGGGCCGCAGCCGGGTCGTAATAGCTACTATTTCAATAGCAACTCTCGCCCTGCTGACGGGGGCTATCGGCCAGAATGTCATAAAGATGGCAGGAGCCTCCCGCGTTGCCAGCAGCAGCCGCTGGCAACTCTGGGCACCCGGACGGGTGGAACAAGTGCTGACCACCGGGGCGCCGGTGTTTGTCGACTTCTCCGCCGCCTGGTGCGTCACCTGCCAGTACAACGAGAAAACGACGCTGGCCACCCCCGAGGTGCTGGCCGACTTTGCTGCCAACAAAGTCACCTTGTTGCGTGCCGACTGGACCCAGCGCGACCCCGCCATCAGCGCCGCGCTGGCGCAACTCGGCCGCAGCGGCGTGCCGGTGTATGTGCTGTACCAAAATGGCCGTGCGCCCGTGGTGCTGTCTGAAATTCTGAGTGTGCAAGAGGTCCGCTCGATGCTGGCCAACCTGAAAAATTCATGACGCCATGATGAGTCAAACCGAAACCATCCGCCAGATTTTGACGACTTGCCGCACCGTCGCGGTAGTGGGCCTGTCGCCCAAGCCAGAGCGCGCCAGTTTTGAGGTGGCGCGCTACATGCAGGCGCACGGCTGGCGCATCATTCCGGTCAACCCGGTCGCTGCGGCCAGCGGGGCGGCCATTTTGGGCGAACCGGTCTACGCCAGCTTGCAGGAAGCGGCGCAACACGCGTCCATTGATCTGGTCGACGTGTTTCGCAACAGTGCCGATGTGCCGCCGGTCGCGCAAGAGGCCATCGCCATTGGCGCGCGGGCTTTGTGGCTGCAACTGGGCATTGAAAACGCCCAGGCCGCCGCAGCGGCCCAGGCCGCGGGCTTGTGGGTGGTGCAGAACCAGTGCCTGAAGGTCGCACACGCCGCCAGCGCTTGAGAAGGCGCGCTGCCCGACGCCCCCGAGGCCGGATCAGCTAAGCAAATCTTAAGGTGGCAGGGTTATCGTTTGGACTCCTTACCCAAGAGAACGCAGCATGACAACAAGACACCACACCCCCCATCTGCTGGCCTGCCTGGCGCTGGCATTGCCCCTGGCCGCAGCCGCCAACCCGATTCTTGACGCCTACCGGGCACAAGCCAAACAGGAAAACGCGGCTTTCAAGGACTTCACCGTGGCCGCCGGTCAAAAGCTCTACAGCACCAAAGGCGCCGAGCTGTCGTGCGCCTCATGCCATACCGATTCGCCCAAAGCCGAGGGCAAGCACGTCAAGACCAACAAGGTGATTGCACCGATGGCACCGTCGGTCAACCCCAAGCGCTTCAGTGACGCCGCCAATGTCGAAAAATGGTTCAAGCGCAATTGCAACGACGTCTTGGGCCGCGCCTGCAGCACGCAAGAAAAAGGCGACTTCATGACCTATGTGCTGTCAGTCAAGTAAAGGGCACGCCATGAAACTCATCAAACCATTGCTGCTGGCCGTGCTGGCCGCCACCTCGCTCGGCGCCTATGCCAAGTACAACGGTGAAGACCGTGGCCGCCCCACCCTGCCGTCACAGGTCAACGCCAAATGGCAGGCTGAATGTTCAGGCTGCCACATGGCTTTCCCGCCCGGCTTGCTGCCCGCAGCCTCCTGGAAAAAAGTCATGAGCGGCCTGGACAAGCACTTTGGCACTGATGCGTCGCTGTCGCCTGCTGACAGCGCCGAGATCACCGACTTTCTGGTCAAAAACCCGTCCAACCGCTGGACCTCCAACGCAGCACCCCTGCGCATCACCGATGCGCAATGGTTCAAGGCCAAACACATGAGCGGCGAAATCAACCCGGCGGTCTGGAAGCGTGAGTCGGTCAAGAGCCCCGCCAACTGTATGGCCTGCCATGGCGGTGCCGACAAGGGTGTGTTTGACGAACACGGCATCAAGATCCCGAAATAATCCGGCAAGCGCCGACCTTCGTCGAAGGCTGGCGCGCCTTTTCCTCCTCCCCGCCTCCGCCTGAAAGCCAGCCGCCATGCAACGCACCCTGATCTGGGACCTGCCGACCCGCCTGTTTCACTGGACCCTGGCGCTGAGCTTTGCCGGGGCCTGGCTCACCAGCGACGGCGACCAGTGGCGCGCCATCCACGTTTTTTTGGGCTACCTGATGCTCGCTCTGGTGGGCTTTCGGCTGCTGTGGGGCTTTGCAGGCTCGCACTTTTCGCGCTTTGCCAGCTTCTGGTTCGGCCCGAAAGAGGCCCTGATTTATCTGAAACAGGTGGCATCGGGCCGCGCCCAGCGCCACGTCGGGCACAACCCCACCGGCAGTCTGGCGATCTACCTGCTGCTGGCACTGGTGGTGGTGGTCGGGGTCACCGGCGTCCTGACCCTGGGTGGCGATGAACAGCAAGGCATCACGGCCGGCTGGGCCACATTTGCCCAAATCCAGACCATCAAGAAGCTGCATGACCTGTGTGCCACGCTGATGCTGTTGGTGGTCATGGGGCACATCACCGGCGTGGTGGTGGAAAGCGTGCTGCACAAGGAAAATCTGGCACGGTCCATGGTCACGGGCATCAAGCTGGCTGACGCCGACACGCCGGTGGCCAAGCGGCATACCGGGGTGGCGCTCCTGATGCTGGTGCTGATCACCGGGTTTGCGCTCTGGTGGTTTTATTACGCGATTGACCGACAGCTTGACAGCCAGCCAGGGCACGTCGAATCAGTCGCTGACAACAATGAGCCTCGTGTGAAATTTGTCGGTCGCCAGTTGCCCGACAACGCCCAGTGGCGCGACGAATGCGGCAGTTGCCACGCCGTGTTTTACCCGGGCCTGCTGCCCGCGCGCTCGTGGCAAAAAATCATGACCGAGCAAAGCCAGCACTTTGGCACCGACCTGGGGCTCGATGCCAGCACCGCCGCCGCGGTGCTGGCCTTCATGACGGCGAACTCGGCCGACCAGCACAGCACAGAAGCGGCGTTCAAGATCGAACAATCGATTCCCCGGGACGCCACCCCGCTGCGCATCACCGAGACGCCCTACTGGCTTCATAAACACCAGGAGATTGCCGCCGCCGACTGGGCCTCGCCGCTGGTGAAAAGCAAAAGCAACTGCGCCGCCTGCCATAGCGATGCCGATCAGGGTACTTTTGAAGACGCGGCCATGCAGATCCCCGGGCCGCCGCTGACCAAGCCCTGAGGGCTGTTGCACCCTGATCGGCCAGCGATCGGGGTCGGTCAAGTGCGCTGCTGTTAAGCTGCAAACCGTCTTCTCGTCCAAAATTCCGAACATGCCACCTTTCTCGATTCAAAACGGAAAACGGGTCGGCACCTTGCTGGTGGCGCTGCAATTGGGCCTGCTGCTCGTGCTGGCAGCGTTGGCGGCACCGAATGTGGTGCATGGCGCCATTCCCGCCAGAGCCTTCCTGCTGGCGGGGACCTCAGTCGCGCTCGCCGCATGGACGCTTCTTCACAACCGGCTGGGGAATTTCAACATCCACCCTACGCCCAAAGTTCACGGCGTATTGGTCACGACCGGGCCGTATCGGTGGATTCGCCACCCCATGTACACGTCCGTTCTATTGGGTGGCGCCGCGCTGGCGTGGTCATCCGGCCTTCTCATCGGCTGGGTCACGTGGTCAGCACTGGCCATTGTCCTGCTCAAGAAATCAACGCTCGAAGAGCGCTGGATGTGCGAGAAACACCCCGGCTATGCCGCTTACATGTTGGGGAGCAAACGCTTCTTGCCTTGGCTGTTTTAAACCCGGACGGACAATTTGGCTTGAACGCTTCGGCACTCAGCACGCCAGCTAAAGCGACGCGAGCGTTGTTTCGTCAGGCGCTCCACCAAAAAACCGCTCCAGCGCCTGACTGAAAACCGGCTCATTCGGGGCGACTTGGGCGAAAAGCGTCATGCATGACCTGAATTTGAGGTCATCGGGTGAGCCGAAAACATCGTGAATAGACTTGTCGCCGACCACCAGAACGAGCTTCGTGCACGCCTTCAGGCGCGGTCCAAGGACGGGGTGCTTCCAATAAGCAAGCGCCTCGTCCCTTGACTCGATGCCAAAGTGTTTGGCAATCGGACTTCGGCCAAGCGCCTTAAGCTGAGGAAAGATGAACCACATCCAGTGGCTTGTCTTTTCCCCAGCTGCAAGTTCTTCAGAAACCGACCGATAGACGCGGTCTTGCGCCTCTACAAACCGCTCCAGACCGTTGTGGGTCAAGTCGAATGGCATGACTGGTTACCTCCGAATAATGCGCACTGGCAAGCTCCGCTGCTGGCTCGACCGACTTCAAGGCCGGCGAAAAGTCACTTGCTGGGATGCCCAATATCTTGAGTTCAATTGATCAAGCCTGACCTCCCCGCCCGTGGATGGCGCGTGGACAAAACGGCCAGCGCCAACATAGATGCCAGCGTGGGTCACGACGTCGCGTTGGGCAAAGAGGACCAGGTCGCCCGAGCGAATGTTGTCGCTCAATACCGACTGACCCCAATGTTGCATCCTGGCGACGGTTCGAGGTGGCGCCAACCCCGCCCTCCTCTGGTAGATGTAGCCAATCAGTCCACTGCAGTCAAAACCCGAGTCTGGTGTGTTGCCACCATAGTGATACGGCGTACCGACAAGGCCGACAGCATAAATCGTGATGTCATCGGCTTGCCCTTGCGAGATTCGCGATGGCACTTCCAGGGTTTCATTGGAAACAAGGCCACGAGGGGCCGATGGCGAGGTAGCACAGCCCCCAAGGATTAGCAGGAGCGTCAAGAAAACAGCTAAGAGGCCGAGTCTGTTGAACATGTTCACGCCGGTTTATTGAATCCCGAAACAGATGAAGACGACACCAATCGAGTCAATTCCACTGGGTATAAAGCCATCCGCACAAGCCAGCACCCACAACCCAAAGCAACCACGTTTGCGACACAGCATACGGATACACCATCAAGACCACGCCGGTCCAGGTCAGTGCGGGCGACACTGTTTTCCGACCGCGCCTGAACGCCACGTAGCCCATGATGCCAAACAAAATGGCGCCGACAATGTACGAGGGACTGGGTAAAACCAGGCCGAGGGATTCGAGATTTTTGATTTCATCCATGCGACATCGTAAATCAGGCCCGCTGGCTACTTCCCCAACGCCCGCAGCGCCAGCCTGATGCCCTCGCTCACGCCCACGTCACTCGGCAGCGCCTTCAAGGCGGCGGCGGCTTCCTTGTCGCTGTAACCGAGCGCCAGCAGCGCCTGCAAAATGTCGGCCTGACTGTCATTGGCCACACTGGCGGCCACGCCGATATCGGGACCGAGTTTGCCTTTGAGCTCCAGCAGCAAACGCTCGGCGGTTTTCTTGCCGATACCGGGCACCTTCATCAGCCGTCCGCCCTCCTGCAATGTGACCGCCTGCGCCAGCTCGGCCACACTCATGCCCGACAGCACCGAGAGTGCGGTGCGCGGCCCGACGCCCGATATTTTGATGAGCTCGCGAAACGCCGCGCGCTCCTGGCTGGTGGCAAAGCCATACAGAATCTGCGCGTCTTCACGCACCACAAAATGCGTCAGCAGGCTCACCTTGGCGCCCAACTCGGGCAGGTTGTAAAAGGTGCTCATCGGCACCAAAACCTCGTAGCCCACGCCGTGACAGTCCACGATCACTTGCGGTGGATTTTTGTCGTCGAGCGTGCCGCTTAATTTGCCAATCATTTATTGCCTATCATGGGGGATGTTTCGGGACTCACGCAAAATTGTTCCAGCTAGGCGCGCCTTCGATGGCAGTACGCCTGGTACGGCGAGAAGGCGCAACGACGCTGGAGCGGTTTTGCGTGAGTCCCTTTTTCAGGAATTATCAACTTGATTCTCCGACACCTATTTTCTCCGCCGAATAACACCCGCTTAGCTCACCTGTGCGGCCCGATGGACGAGCATCTGCGCACGATCGAGGTCGCGCTGCAAGTCAAAATTGCCCACCGGCACGAGCAGTTCAAGGTCGACGGCACAAAGGCCAATGCCAAGCGCGGCATGGAAATGCTGCAAGCCCTGTACGAGATGGCAGCGCGTCCGATCGAGCCTGCCACCGTGCAACTCATGCTGGCGGGCGACGCCGACATGAATGACACTGACGGCCCGGGCCTGAAAACCAAGCGCAGCGACCTCAAGCCCCGCACCCTCAATCAAGCGCTCTACCTGGACCAGATTGCCAGCCACGACATTACCTTTGGCATCGGCCCGGCCGGCACTGGCAAAACCTACCTGGCGGTGGCAATGGCCGTGGACGCCTTGGCGCGCAGCGCCGTGCAGCGCATCGTGCTGACGCGCCCCGCGGTGGAAGCGGGCGAGCGACTGGGCTATTTGCCCGGTGACCTGGCGCAAAAAATCGACCCCTACCTGCGCCCCTTGTACGACGCGCTGTATGAGCTGATGGGTTTTGAGCAGGTGCAAAAAGCGTTTGAGCGCCAGACCATCGAGGTCGCGCCGCTGGCCTTCATGCGCGGGCGCACGCTCAACACCGCTTTTGTGATTCTGGACGAGGCGCAAAACACCACGCCCGAGCAGATGAAGATGTTTTTGACCCGCATCGGCTTTGGCTCCAAGGCGGTGGTGACCGGTGACGTGAGCCAGATCGACCTGCCCAAGACCCAGCTCAGCGGCCTGATTGACGCCGAGCGCGTCTTGAAGCGCGTGCCCGGTATTGCCATCTGCCGCCTGACCAGCGCAGATGTGGTGCGCCACCCGCTGGTGGCGCGCATTGTGGACGCCTACGATGCGCCCGGGCGCGCCAGCGCAGCGCAGCGACGCCAGGACGACGACCTCGACGATGAGGTGGCAGGACCAAAGCCGCGGGTGCGTGCGCGCAAAAAACCGGTCTGATCCGGCTAACTACTGAAACAATAGCTACTTACGCTTATTCCACGGGGGCTAGCGACCTATTTCGCTTAAACATTATGTTAAACCAACTGACTCTTTCGCTGCAATTTGGCAAACTTGAAAATGCCGCCCTGCACCGCAGCGCCCTGCCCCGCCACAAGGTGGCGCGCTGGGTTCGCCATGCGCTGCAAAGCGACGCCGAAATCACCGTGCGCATCGTCGATACCGAGGAAGGCCAGGCGCTGAACCGCGACTACCGGCACAAGGACTACGCCACCAACGTGCTGACTTTCGACTACACGCAGGAGCCCGTGGTAACGGCCGACCTGGTGCTGTGCGCACCGGTGGTGGACAAAGAAGCCAAGGAACAAGGCAAGACGCTGCAAGAGCACTACGCCCACCTGCTGGTGCACGGCGCGTTGCACGCGCAGGGCTGGGACCACGAAGCAGAAGAGGACGCCCAGGTCATGGAATTGCGCGAAAGCGAGATCATGGCCCGGCTGGGTTTTGAGAATCCTTATTGATACCGGCGCACCCCACCTTTCCCCAACCGCTCCTTTATGCACACCACAGCCCTCGTCCTTTTTTCTGGCGGCCAGGACTCCACCACCTGCCTGGCGTTGGCCCTCTCCAAGTACCAGCGGGTGGAGACCATCGCCTTTGATTACCGCCAGCGCCACCTGGTCGAACTCGATGCGCGCCTGATCGTGCTGAACGAGATTCGCGCCAGGTTTCCGCACTGGGCGGCCAAACTGGGCGACGATCATCTGCTGGACCTGGCGGTGCTGGGCGAGGTCAGCGACACCTCGCTCACGCGCGACACGGCTTTCAAGATGGAACAAAGCGGCCTGCCCAACACCTTTGTGCCGGGGCGCAACCTGCTGTTTTTAACGCTCGCCGCCGCCGTGGCCTACCGGCGCGATCTGCAGGTGATGGTCACGGGGGTTTGTGAAACCGACTTTTCCGGCTACCCCGACTGCCGCGACGACACCATCAAGGCCATGCAACTGGCGCTCTCGCTCGGCATGGACAAGCGCTTCTTGATTGAAACACCGCTGATGTGGATCGACAAGGCCGCCACCTGGGCGCTGGCGCACGAGCTGGGCGAAAAATCCGGTGTGGCCGGCGGTGGCCAGACCTTGGTGGACTTGATCATTGAACACACCCACACCTGCTACCTGGGTGACCGCCAGCACCGCCATGCCTGGGGTTACGGCTGTGGCGAGTGCCCGGCTTGCCTTTTGCGCGCGCGCGGTTATGAGCGCTATTCTGCTGCGCGAACGGCTGGCTGATCGGCACTCTGCGCTTTCAGCCGATACAGTGCCGGTGCGCCTTCCGGCAACTTTTCCAGCACCCAATGCTGCTGATGAAAAGCCGCCATGGTGGGGCGATGTGCTATTGAAATAATAGCTCCTTGCGTAGACTGGACGAGGGCCAGGAGTCGTTTATATATTTTATTTTCAGAAGCTTCGTCGAGCGCGCTGGTGGCCTCATCGGCAAACACCCATTTTGGTTTTTTCAACAGCACGCGGGCAATGGCCAGCCGCTGCTGCTCGCCACCGGACAGTTTTTGGCTCCAGGCGTCGGCCTGATCCAGTTGCTCCGCCATTTGGGGCAGCAGGGCTTCGTTCAGTGCCTGGCGCAATTCGGCATCGCTGTAGCGGGCCGGCGTTTCGGGATAGGCCAGCGCATCGCGCAGCGCTCCGTTGGGGAAATACGGCCGCTGCGCAATGAACATGGCCTGCGCCGGGCGGGTGACGGTACCGCTGGCAAACGGCCAGATGCCCGCAATAGTGCGAAACAAGGTTGACTTGCCGCTGCCAGACGGCCCCTGCAGCAGCACGCTGTCGCCCGGCTCGGCGTGCAGCGCTGCCCCCGCCAGCAGCACAACACCATCAGGCAGGGCCACGGTCAGGTCATGCGCATCGAGTGCTACAGAGTCAGTAGCTAACAACGCAGGATCGACGGGGGCTAGAGCCCTAAAAGATGCTTCAAAACTGGTCAGACGGTCGGTCGTCGCGCGCCAGCTGGCCAGATTGCTGTAGCTGTCCACGAACCAGCTGAGCGAGCCCTGCACCTGGCCAAATGCGCTCGATATCTGCATCAATTCGCCCAGCTGGATGGCGCCGCTGAAAAAGCGCGGCGCCGCCACCACAAACGGGAACACCACCGCCGCCTGACCAAAAAAACTGGTGAACCAGATCAGGTTCTTCTGCGCCTTGATCAGCGCCAGGTAATTGCCCAGGACGCGCGAGAAGCGCAGGTCAAGCTGCACGCGTTCCACCGCTTCACCCCGGTCCAGTGCAATCGATTCGCTGTATTCGCGCAGGCGCACCATGTGATGACGGAAATCGGCCTCGACCCGCTGCTGCTGGAAATTCAGCTTGATCTGGGGCCGCCCGATGTAGTGCGTCAGGACGCTGCCGGCCGCACAGTACAGCACCGCCATCCAGACCATGAAGCCGGGAATGTTGTACTCGCCGCCGTTGAATGAAAACGCAAAGCCGCCCGACAGTCCCCACAAAATGCCGACAAAGCTGGCCAGCGTCACCACGGCATTGAGCAGCCCCATGGTCAGGGAGATGGTGTAACTGGTGAACAGGTTGATGTCTTCCTGAATACGCTGGTCCGGGTTATCGGGGTTGCGGGCATCACCATTGGCTTGCAAGGTGAAGCGGTTCAGCTCCAGCTTGTAAAACGCATGGTTGGCCAACCAGCGCTGCAGGTAGTGGCCGGTCATCCAGGCGCGCCAGCGCAGCTCCAGCAACTGCGTCAGGTAGAACTTGTAAACCGCCATGATGATGAAGGCAAACGCGAGGTAGGTGAAGCGCCCCAGCTGCGTCCAGAACACGGCCGCATTTTTGTCCTGCAGCGCGTCGTAAAAAAGTTTGTTCCAGTCATTGAACAGCACGGCCATGTAAACCAGGCCCAGATTCAGGGCGACGATGGCGACCAGCAGGCCGCGCGCCTTCCACTTTTCTTCGGACTGAAAGTAGGGCTTGGTCAAGGCCCAGGCCTGGACCGTGAAGACCTTGAAGGCGGTGAGTTTTTGGGACCAACCCATCAACGGGTTTTTATGCGCTCGCAATGACGGCTCCTCAAGCATTCGAGATGCCGCTCGCCACATGACCCGAGGGCACATGGCGTGAGGCCGAATCAACGTGCCCGGTCTGGTCGTCAAAAAAGAAGTCGGGCTCGAACTCGCGCAAAAACTCGCCCTTGGGCAGGCCGCCGAGGAACATGGCCTCATCGACCTCGATGTTCCAGTCCATCAATGTGCGAATGGCCCGCTCATGCGCCGGGGCGCTACGGGCCGTGACCAGCGCGGTGCGGATGCGCATGCGGGGCGTGCCGGCCTGTTGCAGGCGATGCAGGGCGGCCAGCAGCGGCTTGAACGGCCCCGCCAGCAGGGGCTGCTGCGCTTTATCGGTCTCGTGCTTTTGAAATGCGAGCAAGCCTTCGGCCTGGTAGACACGCTCGGCTTCATCACTGAACAGCACGGCGTCACCGTCAAAGGCAATGCGCACTTCATGCGGATAGGCGTCGCCGGCGTGGACCGATTGGGGATAGACCTGCGCAGCGGGCACACCGGCTTGCAGCGCGGCGCGCACGTCGCTTAAATGGGTGCTGAGAAACAGGTTGGCGTGCAGGGGCTTCAGGTAGCGCCACGGCGACTCACCGCGCGTGAAGCTGCAGCGAATGATGGGCAAACCATAGTGGGCGGCCGACTTCATCACGCGCAGGCCGCTGACCGGATCGTTGCGCGAGAGGATCACGACCTCCACCGGTTGGTTATTGGCGCTTGAAAGGGCAGCTTGCGACCCGCCATGGCCGACTGAAGTCGACCCTACAGCATTAAAAGCCAGCATTTTTTTGACCAACGAAAACGCCACGCCCGGCTTGGCGGGCATGTCCAGGCGCTGCAGCTGCAGCGCCATGTAGGCGCGGTCATCACCCTGCTCAAAGAGCTCGTTTTCTTCCTCAAAGTCAAACAAGGCACGGCTGGAGATCGCCACCACCAGCTTGCCGTCAAGCGAGACGCTCATGACTGCAAAAACATCCGGTACACCGGGTTACCGGTTTCTTCCACATACGGGTAGGCCAGCGTATTGAGAAACTCGTCAAAGTCGGCGTTATCGGCCTGCGGCACCTGCAGCCCGACCAGAATGCGGCCGTAGTCCGCGCCCTGGTTGCGGTAATGAAACAGGCTGATGTTCCAGCCCGGGCGCATCAGGCTCAAGAACTTCAGCAGCGCACCGGGCCGCTCGGGAAAGACAAAACGCAGCAGGCGCTCGTCCTGCGCCAATTTTGAATGGCCACCGACCATGTGGCGAATGTGCTCCTTGGCCAGTTCATCGTGCGTCAAATCCAGCGCGGCAAAGCCATGCCTGGAAAAGTTGGCGGCAATCTTGATCGATTCGCCTTTGCCGTGTGTCGTCAGGCCAACGAACACATGGGCTTGCGCCGCTTCACTGATGCGGTAGTTGAATTCGGTCACATTGCGCGGGCCACCCGGCAGGTTGCCGATCAACTCGCAAAAACGCCTGAAGCTGCCGCGCTCCTCGGGAATCGTGACGGCAAACAAGGCTTCCCGCTCCTCGCCCACCTCGGCGCGCTCGGCGACAAAGCGCAGGCGATCAAAGTTCATGTTGGCACCGCACAGAATGGCGGCATAAGTTTCGCCTTTGGTCTTGTGCGTCGCGACATACTGCTTGATCGCCGCCACCGCCAGCGCACCGGCGGGCTCCACAATGCTGCGGGTATCGACAAACACATCCTTGATGGCAGCGCACACCGCATCGGTGTCCACCGTGATGAACCCGTCAACCAGTTTGCGGGCAATGCGGAAG
>Ga0209913_1000904_pt1 | contig 20364 bp, 22 predicted proteins | sample PersoiDNA2013203_FD_185805 | JGI IMG/M metagenome (GOLD analysis project Ga0209913, IMG submission 185805) | Permafrost soil microbial communities from the Arctic, to analyse light accelerated degradation of dissolved organic matter (DOM) -... | ecosystem: Environmental > Terrestrial > Soil >... | reverse complement strand
CAAGCTGGCGGATGGTGAGGCCTGCTCTTTTGTTCAGCTTGATGTAGAGCTGAACAGCTCGAACTCTATCCTCGTACGAATACATGAACTACTCCAGAAGGTAGTCCAAGAAATCGTCCGCACCCCCAGGTGTTATCGTTGAAAGGAAACACAGATGAGCACCCTGATGGAAGACGACATCAAGCGTTGGACTGCCAAGAGAAAGACGGCTTTGGTCCTGGACATCATTCAAGGTAAGACCACGGTCTCAGAGGCCAGCCGGGCCTACGACCTCAATCCATCTGAGGTTGAACAGTGGGTCGATGAAGGCAAGCGCGGCATGGAGAACGCCCTGCGCAGCAAGCCCCTGGAAATCAAAGAGCAGTACGAACGGCAACTCAGTGATTTGCAGCAAGCCTACGGCGAAGCCATGTTGGAGCTGCGTGCTAGAAAAAAGCTGGCCTCCCTGCTGGGCAACGAGGACGAGAAATGATCCTCAGCCTTCAGCAGGGATTGGCTGAAGACGGGATTGCGGTCAGCCTGGTCAAGCTGTGCGAGTGGTTCCAGATTCCACGACGCACGGTGTACTACCGCAGCACCAAATCGGCGCCCAAGGTTCAGGAGCACTTGGTTGGGCCCATCAAGGCCATGATCGAGGAGAACCCCTCGTTTGGTTACCGGACAGTGGCGCACCTGCTCGGCTTCAACAAGAACACTGTGCAGCGCATCTTCCAGATCAAGGGCTGGCAGGTACGCAAGCGCCCGGTGGGCTTCAGGCCCAGAATCCAGGCCTTGCCGTCGGTGGCCAAGGCCCCAGATCAGCGCTGGGCGACGGATCTGTGCCGGGTGTGGACAGGGCGCGATGGGTGGGCCTCACTGGCCCTGGTGATCGACTGCTACAGCCGTGAATTGCTGGGCTGGCACCTGAGCCGCAGTGGCCGATCCAAGACTGCTGAATCGGCCCTGGAGCAAGCTCTGATCGCGCGTTATGGGTGCCTGGGCAAGGTCAAACATCCGTTCTTGCTGAGGTCTGATAACGGCCTGGTGTTTACCAGCCGAAGCTACACGGCCCTGGTCAAAAGCTATGGCCTGCAGCAGGAGTTCATCACGCCCTACAGCCCCGAGCAGAACGGCATGGTCGAGCGCGTGATCCGCACGCTCAAAGATCAATGCGTTCATCGTCACAGGTTTGAAACCCTGCAGCACGCCAGCAGGGTGATTGCAGATTGGATCGGCTGGTACAACCACCGGCGCCCTCACCAGGCGCTGAAAATGAAGACCCCCGCTGAGGCTTATGCGTTAGCGGCCTGACCTGTGCAGAAAGTGCTGGGTCAATACAGGTCGAGACCTACATTGCCGACCACCTGATGGAGCCGCGACTCGGGCCCGATCTGCTTGCTGCACGCTTCAAGGTCTCTCGCCGCACGCTGTATGGCCTGTTCGAGGATGCACCGCTGTCGGTCAGCGGCCTGATCCGGGAACTGCGCCTGCAGCACAGTGCGCGCGATCTGCGCAGCGCCGGCCATCCGGGCGTGCTCGCCGTGGCACTTCGCTGGGGGTTCAACGATGCCTCGCACTTCTCGCGCCTGTTCAAGCAGCGGTTCGGCATCTCCCCTCGCGGCTTTTCAGCTGGCGAGACGCCGACCGCCTAGACGATCAAGCGCAGCGGGCAAAGGACATCTGCCGCTGCACACCAGCCCAGCAGAACGCAACAGGCGCTACTTTCGCTTGCCGAGGATCTCACGGGCCATCACGATCTTCATGATTTCCGTCGATCCCTCCATCTGCTTGCACATGCGCAAGTGGTTGTAGAAGTCCCCGAACGGATAGTCATCGATCGCCAGCCCCCGACCGCCCAGTATCTGCATACAGCGATCGACAACGCGGAGTCCTGCGTCAATGCAATAACCTTTGACCATGGATGCTTGCAGCCGAGCTGCATTGAAGCCGCCGCGGTCCACCAGCCATGCTGCATAGTAGGTATTCCAGCGAATGGATTCCATGTCGTACTGGTTATCTGTCAGCATCCACTGGATCGCCTGATTGTCACTGAGCTTGCCCCCAAACACCTCGCGGCTGTTTGCGTACTCGATGGCAAGTTCCTGGCTGCGTTCGGAGACGCCCAGCGCGAGCCCACCTAAGCGCATGCGAAAGCGATTGAACTGATGCTGAGCAATCTCGAAACCTGCACCCTCATCACCCAAGAGGTTCTCACCCGGCACGACAACGTTCTCCAGCTTCACCTCCTGCTCAATGCCCCACGTGCGCGAGAGCACAGGAATGTCGCGAGTTTTCTCGAAGCCTGGTGTGTCGTTATCCACCAGGAACACACTGATGCCTCGATAACCCTTCGAGGCGTCCGTGACGGCAGCCACTGCGGTGTATGACGCCCCATGATGGCCTGTTCGCCACATCTTCTTCCCGTTGATGACCCAGCTATCACCCTTGCGAACGGCTGTCGTACGGATGCCTGCCAAGTCCGATCCCGCTTCCGGTTCCGTGAAACACATGGACCAACCCGTCTTGCCTTCCAGCACGGGATACAAATACTTTTCCTTGATGCGCTCTGAGGCCTTGTACATGACCGGCCATGGAGCGAAGGGGCAACCCGGCATGCGGCGCGGTGACTTCGAGAACTCTGTCAGCACGATCACATCTTCAGTTGCGCCGAGGCCCTGCCCTCCGTGGTCCTTGGGTACGATCAGCTTGGTCAGACCATACTCCTTGAGTTTGGTTTTCAAAGTGGCGGTCAACTCAGGGCTGTAGTCGGCCGAACTGACGGGCCAATCCCGGTAGAAAGGCAAAACCTCCGTTTGAATGAAAGTGCGAGCCCGGCGCTGCAAGTCCTGTTGAGCATCAGTAAGTTCGAAATTCATGGTTGATCTTTTGTTGAAAATGGTTAGGTAATGCGGGGTCGCGCGCCGTCAACCAGAGAAGGACGCCGCAGCACGGTATTGGTCTCTAACGAGTCGCTTGAGAAGCTTGCCCGTCTCTGTCCGCGGGAGCACCGTAGCGAAATCCACGGATCGCGGGCATTTGATAGGCGACAACTGCGCACGGCAGTAAGCGATGAGCAATGCTTCGGTTTCCTGGGAGGCGTTCTGCGGATCCCTGAGTTCCACAACGGCCTTCACCTCCTCGCCGAAATCCTTGTTAGGTACACCGATGACAGCAACGTCTTGCACAAGGGGATGCTCCAGCAGTACGTTCTCGGCCTCCTGCGGATAGATATTGACGCCGCCGGAAATGATCATGTTGGCGAGGCGATCCGTTAGGTAGAGGTAGCCGTCCTCATCCAGCCGGCCGATATCCCCATAAGTGGCCCAACCTTGTGGGGTATATGCGTCAGCAGTCTTTACCGGGTCCTTGTGATAGGCAAATCGAGGCCCTCCCTCAAAGCAAACCAATCCCTCTTCGCCCGGAGCACACTCCTTCCAATCGCCATCAAGAATGTGGACCTTGCCCTGCACTGCAGGCCCTACCGAACCAGGATGGGCCAGCCAATCCGCAGCGGAAATCACCGTTGTGCCTGCGCGCTCAGATCCGCCGTAGTATTCCCACACGATGGGTCCCCACCACTCGATCATCCGCCGCTTGATGTCCACTGGGCAGGGAGCCGCAGCATGCACGGCGTAACGGTGACTCGATAGGTCGTAGCTCGCTTTTATTCGTGGATCCAGGTTCAGCATTCGCACGAACATGGTCGGTACCCACTGTGAGTGAGTAACGCGATACCTCTCGATCAGCGAAAGAGCGCGTTCAGCGTCAAATTTCAACATGCTGACGACCATTCCACCGTTCGTCAGGCAGCGCATCGAAAAGCGCAGCGGGGCCGCATGGTAGAGCGGGGCTGGTGAGAGATAGACACTATCTTCGTCCAGCTTGAAGAACGACACCCATCCTCCGTTCTGAAGAGCCACTGCCAATTCCTTGTCACCAGTCAGCGCATGGCGAATGCCCTTGGGCTTTCCGGTCGTACCCGACGAGTACGCGAAATCAATGCCGGCGGCCCGATCTGGTAGCGTTGGAATGCCCCCTTCCAAAGCGACCTGCTGATAAGAAAGGCCTGAGGATTCGCTGCAATCCACCGTCAACACCCGCACAGCCGCCTTCAGATCCTCAGGAAGCGCACCGACGATGGCGTTGAAGCGTGCCTCGGTGAACAGAACCTTGGCGTCGGAATCACGCAAAATGTACTCGAGCTCACCCACAGTCAAGTGGCTGCTGACAGGGACAAAGTACAGGCCAGCTCTGCGGGCGCCAAAGCACACGTCGAAATATTCCAGCCGATTCCCCAGGAGTATTGCAATGACCTCCCCTTGCTCGAGATTTCGGGCTAGATAGTCTGCAATACGCGCTGATCGTTCGTGCAATTCAGCGAAGGTTCTTTTATCCCCGGTTTCGGCGATGAAGATGGCTGCCTTCGTGGGGTTCTTGCTAGCAAAGTTTGCGAGGGTGGTCATTGCAGTGATTGCGGTGATTAAAGTCGGTGACGGTGGATAGGAATCTGATGCGGTCTCACGAGTCGTCCAGGGTGACGACAATCTTTCCAAGGGCTGCGCGCGACTCCAACCGCGCGATCGCATCGGGCGCCATCGAGAGTGCAAAGCGCTCGGTGACCTGCGGACTCAGAAGTCCGTCGTGCCACATCTTCAGCAACGTTTGCAAGTTGCTCGCATTGGCAGCGGGCTCTTCCTGGATAAACATGCGCCAATCCACGCCAACGATGTGCGCACGCTTAAGCAGCGTCAGGTTCAGCGGAACACGTGGAATGCCGGCCGTGAAGCCGACGACCAGCAGGCGACCACCACGGCCCAGATTACGCAGCACTGGCTCGCTGTAAACGCCACCCACAGGATCAAAGACGACGTCGGCCCCATTGGGCAGAATCCGCTTGAGATCGCTGGCGAATTCCTTTTGGCCCTCGCCGGCATGGAGGCCGGCGTCGTAGATGACACCGTCGTCCGCGCCACGCGTCTTGGCGAACTCCAGCTTCGCGGAAGAAGAAACAGCGGCGATCACGCGGGCCCCCATGGCGCGCCCCACTTCGACCGCCGCAGCCCCGACGCCACCCGCTGCGCCCAGTACAAGCAGTGTCTCTCCCGAACGCAGTCGACCGGCATCGTGCAATGCGTGGTATGCCGTCGCGTACGCAAACTGGAAAGCAGCTGCCTCGGCAGTGGGGAGTCTGTCTGGAATCTTGACGCAGCGATCCTGCGACAACGCTAGGTACTCTGACATGGCACCCCAGCCGCATCGGCCGATCACGACATCTCCACGCGCAAACTGCCTCGAGTCAGCACCGACTTGTTCTACGACACCGCAGAACTCACTACCAGGCACTAGCGGTCTCGGGGGCTTGACCTGGTACATGTCGCGAATCAACAGGCTGTCAGGAAAGTTCACTCCCACGGCTCGAACCCGAATCAGCAACTCTCCGTCACCAATTGTTGGAATCGGCCAGTCCTCCAATACGAGTGACTCGGGACCACCTGGCTCTCTACTTACCCAGACCTTCATTGGCTACTCACTTTCATTTTTCATTCGACTTGGATGTTGAATCGCTTGATCAAAGCCGCCCAACGTGCCTGGTCGTCTCGCATCACCTTGAAGAAGTCGCTAGATCCCAAGCTCGTTCGGCGAATCACTTGAAGGTCGAGGACACTCTGTAACTCTGGATCAGCCAAGGCTGATCGCATGTCATGCTCAATCTTGGCTATGACAGCTTTGGGCGTTCCTGCAGGAACGAAAATGCCATGCCATCCGACCATCTCGAAGCCCGAATAGCCAAGCTCTCTCATCGTCGGGATACCTGGCAACTGCCTAATGCGTTCGGTTCCAGTGACCGCCAGCACCTTCACGGATTTATCGCTCGCGCGAACAATTGACTCTGCAGAAGACAGAAAGGCCCAATCGAGACGTTCGGAAACAAGATCGATCACCAGCGGACCAGCACCTTTGTACACAGCGTGTGATGCCTTAATTCCCTTATCTGAAGTTAATAGCTCAGCCCAGATATGCCCAGTCTGTCCGACCCCAACGGAACCGTAGGCATGGCCCCTGTCTCCTTTCGCCTTGCCATCGGAGACAAGTTGATCAATGGTCGAGATAGCACTCCTTCCAGGCACGGCAAGGCCCATCGGTTGTCCGCCGATCTGAATGATGGGCACCACATCTTTCAGTGGGTCATAGACAGCACTCTTGTTTATGAGCGGGTTCTGAATGATTCCGGTGAGGTGGTACAGCAGGGTATGTCCATCAGGTGGTGCCTTGATTACCGCCTGTGTGGCAACTAGCCCGTTCGCCCCAGGGCGGTTGTCCACGATCACCGGTTGCCCCCAAATTTTGGCGAGCTTGGTTGCTAGCGGTCGCGCTATAGCGTCCACGCTGCCACCGGCTTGATAAGGCACAACGATCACCACCGGCTTGGTCGGAAAAATCTGTCCATTAGATGGCAACGGTAGGGCCGCGAAGGTCACTGCAGCTACAAGGAAATTAATAATTTTTATGCCGGCCTTTTTCATAATTGTCTCCATTAATTTTTATGCCTCCAATTTCTACGCAAGAGAATTGAGATCAAACAAGCCCTATGCATTGCCATGAGCGCTGGATATCTGCCACGCTACTGACCATCCTTGTGACTCGGGCTTCTGATTCCGATACAGAAAAGCGCGGTGCGGGACTTGGCTGCGTCTCCCCGGCCAGATCCGAGAAAGCCGCCCTAGCAAGAAGATGGCGATCTTTCAGACTCTCCTCCAGCGAATTGACCGGAGCCACGCAAGCGTCACTCCCAGCGAAGATGGACACCCACTCGTCTCTTTCTCGCATCGCGAAGATTTGTTCCAGTGCAGCCGCCTGGTCGCACCATAGCGAGCGATCGTGTTGACTGGAAAACAATGGGGTGCTTTCCAACTTCAGCTGCTCCAAAAACAGTCTGTAAAACTGGGGCTCGATGGCACCTACAGACACGGCCTTTCCGTCTTTGCAGCGATAAGTTCGATAAAAGGGGGCTGCCCCATCAATCGTGTTGCTCTTGCGCTTGTCATTCCACCGTCCCACGTGATGCAGTCCATGCATCAATGAGAGCAACGAGACAGCGCCATCGCAAATCGCACAATCGACCACTTGTCCTTTGCCACCGTCACGGGCGTGAAGAACGGCTGCCAATACCCCCATTGCGAGATACAACGCGCCTGAGCCATAGTCACCGACCAGATTTAGCGGGATGGCTGGCTCATCGGCTCCTATCGCATGCAAAGCGCCAGAAACAGCGATGTAATTGATGTCATGACCAGCCCGTTTGGACATGGGGCCTGTTTGACCCCAGCCAGTGATTCGGCCATAGACCAGCCTTTCATTTCGAGGCATCAGCTGATCTGGGCCGAGTTCCAGGCGCTCCATAACCCCGGGCCGAAAGCCCTCCACAAAAACGTCAGCTGCCGATGACAAGGACAAAAGCGCTTCACGACCTGCTATCGATCTCAGGTCAAGTTCGATTTGCCTTCTGCCGCGCAGCGTGGCACCTTGTTCCATCTCAATGTGGCCAGGTCTAACCACCCGTACTACATCAGCCCCCATATCCGCTAGCAACATGGCGGCGAAAGTGATTGGCCCCAGACCTGCAACCTCAATCACTCGCAGGCTTGCCAGAGGACCGGATCCCGTCGGAGAACAAGGTGAACTCATGTTGCAACACCTCGTGCACGCTCAAGCACTTGCTGACAAGCATCGATTTCCCCATAGCAGACGATCCACTCGTATCCGTCAGCGATTTCACGAGCAGCCGTACCATCTACATAAAAGACATTCACGTTGGATGAATGACTCGATAGATACTTTTCAATGTCACCGCGATACTTGGACTCAACAAGCAACGCCCGTGCTCTTCCATCTACCAATATCGAGGCCACCTGATATACGTTGTCCGCATCGATGGAGACGCGCTCAATTCCAGCTCTTGACGTCGCCCATTCCACTTCTAGGGCACGCACGACGTTGTTGATTAATATCCCGATGCAATCTCCCGGACGCAGGCCCTCCTTGATGAGATGCGCACCAAGTCGGATAGACCGCTCATGGAGTCGCAGGTTGGTTATTTTTTCGCCCGAGCGTTCATCGCAAGCAGCCACCTCTTGCGGGCAAAGCGCGGCCCGCCAGCTCAACTCATCCATGTTGTAGCTCCCTATTCGAGGGTGATGTTGAATCGCTTGATCAATGCATCCCAACGATGAAAGTCTTCATGCATGATGATTTCAAACTGCCGGGGGTTGGTCCCGGTTGGTTCAATAGCCAACTGTTTGAACCGATATGCCATCTCGGGCTTGGCGAGCGCCATTCTGGTGTCTTCAGCGATCCGTTCAACGGTCGCTACCGGAGTCCCCTTGGGAACAAAAAGCCCATACCAGCCCACGATGTCAAAGCCTTTGACCCCTACTTCACCCATGGTCGGCACCGCAGGCAAACTGGGTTGGCGTTTCGGTCCAGTCATAGCGAGGATGCGCAGCGTCCCATCTTTGCCACGCTCTGTTGCAGTTGCCGCAGAGACAAAGCCAAAATCGACACGCCCACCCATGATCTCTGGGATAAGCGGCGCTTCCCCTCGGTACGCTACGTGCGGCATGGTCGACTTGACCGAACTGCGCAACAGTTCGCCAAAAATATGCCCTGTAGAACCTGCTCCGAAAGATCCGTAAGCAGCATTTGGAGGATCACTGCTCAGCCATTTGACAAGCGACTGCACATCTTTGTAAGTCGATTTGGGACTTACCGCGAGCCCCATGGACTGTGTTCCAAGTTGTGTTACAGGAACGATGTCACTGAACGGGTCGTAAGGACGCTTCTTGTAGAGGCTGACGTTCTGAATGACGCCCGTTAAGTGCAGGAGGATCGTATGCCCGTCTGCCGGCGCTCGCATTAAGGCCTGCGTAGCTACGATACCGTTGGCACCCGTTCTGTTGTCGACTAACACCGGAACACTCCAAGCCTTCGACAACTTATCCGCTAGCGAGCGAGCCACGACATCAGCGGAACCACCAGCGCCGTAAGGGACGATCAACGTGACTGTGCTGCTTGGGAACGTGCTCTGGGCCATTGCTCCAGGTAGTAGTAGCGTTGTCGCAGTTACAGCGACAACGAATGACATGAGGCTGGTGAGAAAAGGCGTCTTCATGGCCTAGAAGTCTATTTTTGGCCATAAAAATCCACATCACATATGTGATGCATGAGGTAGAGAAAACCCTAAATTGTTTGAATGAATTCAGAGATTAGAAATCGTTGAAGCCCGCCTCGCTAGGAATCAGCGAAGAGCAATTTTCAAAGAATCTTGACTAAAGCTCGCCAGAGCCGAAGACTGCTGAAGGGGTGCGGTGCTTCAATTGATCAAATGGCAAACCGTTTTGCCGAGCCTTGGTAACCATTTCTGTCGTCTCCGAGAAGGAGGCACACATGCGTTTCCTGAGCGCACTGGGATGGATTGCAGTCCATGTGTAAATCGTACTTTGTACCCGCGATATGTCCCACGCTAAGCTGCAGTCGAAGATGCAGTAAACGTTCGCAGGACAGCGAAAGCGTTCAGCGTTCAGCGGCATCGTGATGAAGTTGATATGCAAGCCTTTCGCAGGTTGCATGCAACTCCTTCACGAAGCGCTCTTGATCTTGCAACATACGCGCCTTCCGGGCCCCCACGGTCAACGCCATGGAAGGTTGCCGGGGCATGGTGGGCAGGGCCACGGCCAGCGTTGCACGGTCCGGCTGAGGGTAGTCCACGGACAAAGCCCACCCTTGTTCTCGGATCTTTCCGATCTCTGCCATGAGTTCGCTCGTAGACACCCTATCCTGAGGCTGGACTTGCGCATTGGCGCTTCGCGCGGTGCGCAAAATTTCCGCATTGGACAACCCAGCCAGAAGAACTTTTCCTACTGCTGAGCGACACACCGGCCGCAAAACTCCTACGGGGTAGTGAATAGTCGTCGAGTGTGGCCCACGAAGAGAAAGGATAAAGCGTACATGGATGCCTTGACGAAGACCTACCATCACAGTCTCCCCTGTGCGCAGACGAAGATCTTCCATTGCCGAGATCAGGCTACCAGATCCAAACAGTTCATCTTGCAGCCATGAACCTAACAGCATCACGCGCAAAGTCGGTGTGTAGCTCCTGTCAGATGGATCAAAACGCAAGTACCCAAGAGATTCCAGTGTGGCCAATAACATCGACGTACTGGATTGAGGATAGTTGAGCGAAGTCGCCACCTGCATCACGGTGGACCGTCGCTGCTCATTGGCGAAGAACTCCAGCAACGCTAACACTCGCTGCGCAGACTTGACTGACGGCTTCTCATCCATCCGCTACATGATACTTGGCCAAGGCTGTAGCTTCTACCCACAAACCATGGGTGAATGACCCCGGAGCGATTCACTCGTCCTTTGGACGAAGGATGCGGGCCAGACGCTCGCATACGGTCAAAAGAGTAAGTAGTTCAAGCTTGGCCACGATATGCGCTTTGAACTCAGCGCTGTGAATTCGCCGGCGACGCCGGCCTTCACTGAGGGCTACGAAAGTGTCCATTTCTCCACCAAGAGTTAAGTGGAGAAGAGCATCCTTTGTTATTCCCAGGAATCAAGGTGGGTTGGCTGGACGCTCACGTCAAGATGGTGCGGCTAGCCGCTCACCGAAGGTCAGCTTTACGGTGCTGTGCTCACAAGTAGCTAAGCCCGGCTTCGGCCAGGAGTTGCTACTGGCGATAAGAAGAAGCGGGCTTGAGACTGAGCCGCGAGCGGCGGCTTGTCGAGGCGAGTCGGCTCGAGCAATAGGTTAGGGGGCATGTGTGGGTGCGCGTAAAGGCAGCCCGAACTCTTTCTCATAAATTGCTCGAAGATAGTTGGAGATGGTCCTAGTTTGCTCTGCAAGTAGGAGGTCGAGATCAGTGGGTCGGCCCTCGTGCAAGAGCTCGCTTCTCAAGCTGTACGCGTGATCAAGAACTTTCCAAGCGGCTGTGTCACCTGGAAACCAACGGAGACAATGCCTCTTCAAGGCTTGGCGTACGGACTCTCGCTTAAGTTGCAATAGCCGCCCCCTCAAGGACTCTTTAAGCCCTGCGGGGATAGTGGCGTTCTCGTAGAGGTGGGCCGCTAGCTCATCAACTGCGCTTGAAACTTCATCACCAAGCAATTCCTGCACGGCCAACGGCTCCAGAGCCGAAACAGCCATTACAAATCTAGCGCGATCATTCGATTCAAGAGCAGCTGAAGCAAAAAGCTCAAGCGATAGCAGCAATCGCCGGTTCTGCAGCGGAGTCTCAATTGCTCGCCAAAGCTCGGAAAGAACCGTATCTTGCTGCCAACTTGTGTATGCAGTGGCGAAACCAAACATCCCAGCTGATAGTGTTCGATCAAATACGGTCGGCGGTTCGTGTGATTGGTAGCTCAAACGAAGGCCAAAGTCCAAACTGACTGCACAAAGCAACAGCGCTTGTGCCATCTGCATCCCCGCTGCTTCGGCATCGCTGGCTGTAGGAAAACCCTCAACCGTTAAATCGTAGGACTTGCCTCCTTCGACCTGGAAGTCAAACGCTTCATCGGGTTGTATGGTTGCCAGTGAACCATCCGGCAGTAGTAGGGAAACGCTCTCAAGGTCACCAATATGCGCCGACCGCCGAATTTGAAAGGTGAGTCGAGCGCCATACTTTCTGCGGTGATCCCTCGCAACGATCAACTGACGTTCAACCAAAGGTGGCTTACGCGCCATGGCAGTCCTTTTAGTCATTGATCGTGTGAGTCCAACTAGGTACGCCCATCTTTGACAGATATTCGACTAGCTTTCTATCACCGTAGAACTTAATACGTCCATGCTCTTGAAAGGCTAGGGCGGACTGATCAATTTTCTGACCTGCTGCGCGTGCTTTGGCCGTCAGGCGGGCGAGCACTTGGGCATTGGCTGAGTCGGTCCCATTGGCGGAACGTGCCTCGAATACGGCGAAATCGATCCAACCTCCCGAGGTGGATCGCTCCCGTAAGTGTGCATAGTTAATTCTCATGTTGTTGATCCCACTGTCGACGACAGCCTAGCCTTCTTCCGAGGTTGATTCAAGAAGTGCAGCGTTAGGTTGAACGCTTCTGATGAACATCGATGTCCTCATGCCGCCTATTCGTTCTAAACACTATAGCCTGAACACCGATCAGACCTATGCCGGAGGAATCCCCAGCCCATTGGACTCCTTGGCTTTGAACTTGCCATCGGCTGAATGACGGCTCTGTGCCTCTTATCTTGTTGCCTGCTCAGGGTCTGTTGGTGCCGATGCGATCTTGACCAGCTAAAGCGCCCTCAGGGCAGCACCTTCCAGGCCAGTGCGAAGATACCGGAGTTGGCAGTATTGATGAGCTTCTCTACCTCCGAATCGTATTCGTCGCGGTTGAACCTGACTTTGTGGTACTGGCCCCAAGTACTGAAGACATCGTGCATTGCTTGTCCGGCCTCGATGTCTCCCCTTAGCCAATAGAAGGTGTCGGCCTCGATATTTATGGCATAGGGTGGCTTCTCGTTCCTATGCTCACTTGCGCCGAACATACTTGGGCCCGTCAAGTTACTACTACCTACGACTGCGATGACCGGTCTATCGGAGTGGAACACAGCAATTTTTGCGTGCCATCGATAGATGTTGTCTAACCTTTGTTGCTGCTCGTCCAGCACGTGGGCCGATGCGTCAAGCCCCTTGTTACAAAGAGCGTCCCTCAAATTGCGCATTGCATCGGCATCTGCATCGGAGTACCCGCCGTACAGGAAGACCTTCTTGCCCCTCATTTCCTCCGAAATGCTGAAATCAGGTGCGACCCATTCGAGCATTGAAATAAAGTCCGTGAAGAAGCCCGATGCGATGTGGGCCTCGACTATTGAAGACGCCTCCATAGCTCGAACGAAGGTATCTCGATAAGATGCCTCGTGAAGTCCGTGGCGGACAGATAGGGCGAGTGGCACTACTTTGACTCCTTAGAAGGTCTTACGGTTCAGTGGTCAGGGAAAGTGTCTACCTGTTCATGACTGGTCAGTAGCTGTGACTCTTCCCTACGCAGAATCCATGATTCGATGAGTTCGTGATGAGTCCGCAACAAATCTAGCGGCCGCACTGTGTAGTGCAATCTTGATACGCACCATCTCGGTGGAGTCACTAAAATTTGACACTCACTCAAGATTCGGTAAAATTCTATCACTTCCGAGCTCACGCAAGAAGTAAGAATATTATTCTAGTCGTAGAATCTATTTCTAGAATTTTTGCTCAAATCTCTGGCGCCGGTGATTTATATTACCCACTCTTTATTTGACATTGAAAATATAGTTTTATGAAAAAGTCGTTACTCGCTTCTTTGCTTTTTGCTATTACCTTGTGGTTTGGTTTTGCCGCCGTCTTGCTCGGAAGCTATCAACCGACATGGCTACCTGAAAAATTTCTAAAACTAGCACATCCGAGCACTTGGGCTGATTTTGGTCAGGCATTTTCTGCGTTGGAGGGGTTAATCTCATCTATGGCACTAATGCTTGCGGTTCTTGCCGTTCTCATTCAGGTACGGCAAAGCTCTGACTCTAATATAATTGGGGCTTTTGGCGCCCGACTTCAATTTCTACTTGCGGAGTATGATCGACTGGACAAGCAAATTGCATCCTATATAAGCAAGAATTCCGGCCCAGGATACGATAAGAATCTTGTAGATAACATGGTGGCCAAGCGAAAAGATTATTTAGAGGAAAGCAAGAAAATTGACAATAAAATCCAAGAATTACTCTCGAAAATATAAATGGCGGTCTCAAACTTGAAGTGCAACACCTTAACCTCAGGTAATTTGCACAGATGACTTCACGATACACACACTTGTAGCCAGAAGATCGCCTGACTGTGGCTTCTCTTTTGCAGCAGGGCCATAGCCAACGATCCATCGCCCACCTGCTCGGGCGCAGCCCCAGCACCATTTGCCGTGAGCTTTCCAGCAATGGCTCGGCCTGTGATGGCTATGCCTTCAAGCCTGCCCAGGCAGCCTGTGAGGCCCGCCGCATCGCTTCTCGGCCTTTGCCCAAGCTGCACCCGCATGGCGCGCTGTGGCGTGTGGTCTGTGATCTTTTGCTGTGGCGTTGGTCGCCCCCGCAGATTGCCCGCACACTGCAGTGCATGCATCGCGATGATCCCAGCCAGCATGTATCCCATGAGACGATCTACAACGCCATCTATGCCTATCCCCGTGGAGAGTTCAAGAGCAGTTGATTGCGTGGCTGCGCCAGGGGCATAGTGGCCGCAGGCCCCGCTCGGCGGGGCAGGATCGGCGGGGCCAGATTCCCGAGATGGTCAGCATCCATGTGCGTCCTCCCGAGGTCAATGACCGGCTCATGCCTGGACACTGGGAGGGGGATTTGATCAAGGGTGCCAACAACCAGTCTGCCGTGGGTGTGCTGGTGGAGCGCAGCACGCGCTTGGTGCTGTTGTGCAAGATGCCCAACGCGACGGCCGAAAGCGCCCTGGCGGCCTTCACGGCCAAGCTCAACCAGGTGGCGCAGCCCATGCGCCAAACGCTCACCTACGACCAGGGCAAGGAGATGTCCCGTCGTCGGGAACTGGCCCAGGCCACGGGTGTGAAAGTGTACTTTTGCGATCCGCACAGCCCTTGGCAGCGGGGCAGTTGCGAAAACACCAATGGGTTGCTGCGCCAGTTCCTGCCCAAGGGGACGGACCTGAGCGTGCACGATCAGGACGCATTGGATTCCATTGCTGATCTGATGAACAACAGGCCGCGCGAAACGTTGGGCTGGAAGTCTCCATACCAAGCCTTCCAGCAGTTCATGCAGGCGATTGCACAGCGCCAGGACGCTACCATTTACTGAATCTCAAATCACTTCAATCAGGCAGTGGTGTTGCGCTTCGGATTTGAGACCGCCCTGACTGACCGCTTTTTGCCCGATAGTGCCAATTCGTGACCGAAATGCGAACGGCAGCATCCACGATAGAGCCGACGTCCACAGGCGAAAGGCGGCTCAAGGTTGGTCAGAGCCATTCGCTGATGGCCACCTGAACGCGAGCTTCAGCCGTCACCAGCCATTCGACGCAGGCCGTCGGCTACGAGACCGCTTAAGCCTCAAGGCCAGGGTGTCGCTGTCGGGTGCATGCGGCTTGGCTGCGAATGACCAGCCGTAACTTAGACGAACAAGAACTCTCGGCCCCAAGCGGTCAATCGTAAGCGCTCAATAAACCACGCCCTTGCGGCGGATCGCAAGGCCTCATCCAACTGACCTACTTGGATTCCAGATCAATGTTCCAGGGCAACAAGGCCTCGTTGTTATCCACGGTCTGCGCCAAAGGCAGACGCTTGAACAGCGCCACGAGGTAGTGATACGGTTCGATTCCGTTGGCCTTCGCTGTCTCGATCAGCGAGTACAGGTTGGCGCTGGCGTTGGCACCGCCTACGGAGTCTGCGAACAACCAGCTCCTCCGCCCCACCACGAAGGGTCGGATTGCGTTTTCCACTGGGTTGGAGTCCAACGGCCAGTTACCGTTTCCAGGATGCGAATGAGCTTGGGCCACTGCCCGTGCAGATAGTGCAGTGCCTCGCCCAGCAGGCTCGATGGCGCCACGGCGTGCAAGTGCGTGAGCAGCAGTTGCTAAATCTGTCGCACGATCCTCGCGCTGTAACGTGAGCGCAGGCGCAGCCTCCTGATCGGCGTCCAATCCTTGGCTGCACTTTCTGCCCTGCACAGCTTGCCAATGAGCCGCACGAATCGACTGGCAAGCTGATCGGGTGAGCGCGCCGCTTTCGGAATGGCTTCCTCCGCCTTAATGAAGGGGCGCCTCGCGTGGACCCAGCACCCCAGATGCGTGAGCTTGCCCGTCTTTGCAATGCCGTTGTAGACCTCGTAGCCGTCGGTGATGAGCGTGGTGCCAGTTCGGATTCCGGCATACAGCTTCTCGGCATGCACAGCGCCGCGCCCGGGTGCATAGGCGAACAATCGCACCGGCCGCCCGTCACCATTCATCTGGGCCCACATGTAGCTCTTGGTCTGAGCCTTGCGTCCAGGCTCCTTGAGCACCTGTACCGTTGTCTCGTCGCCGTAGATCAGATCCGAGTCCAGCAGGTGATCGCGCAGCAAGTTGATCACCGGCTGCACGGCTTGACCGATGCGTACGCCCCCTGCGGCCAAGGTGTTGCTTGCCAAGTCACCACCGAATTGACGCAACAAGGCCGCGGTGCGGTACAGCGGCATTCCACTCGAACCCAGTTGGTAGAACATTTGACGGCTCTATTGGAAGCCGAGGCGGACTCGTGGGACGGGCTGCATGAGCTTGCCAACCTGCTCAACAACACTGTGTGGGTCGAGGATGCATCGTCAATGTTTGACTACGACGTCGATCTTCAAGTCGACGTCACAGAGGTCAAGTTCGTCGATGCCCCTATGCGGGGCTCACTGCGAGCAATCGACTACTCGAACGACGCGCTGACCGTCATCGGCAAATTCGAGGCGACCGCTTCCGTTGAGGCGACATTTGCCTTCCTCTTGGATGGCCCCCACCTAGGCGGCTGTGTTGTCACTGAGGACAAGTCTGTGAACTTCGAAGTTCTTATTACCTTCGAAGAGCCGGGCGGTGCTGAGCTGCAAGCGGTTGAAATAGAACTCGTACGAAGAATGCACAAGCTCGACTTCGGCCACGTTGAGCCTGACTACTCCGATGAGGACCCGACGTTCGAGAGGTACTAGGCCCCAAGGCCTGCCAGCTTGCGCCGCGTCTCGGTCGCTTTCGCTCGGTCTTCCACCGTCTTGGCATAGGCGGCAAGCTCCTCGACGTCAGCGGCAAATTCGGCTGGCTCAGGCAGCGCCGGGGGCGCTTCTGCGCCACCTTCATGGGTGAACTTCGAGCTGCGCGTCATCCCGTTATAAACGGCGCTCGCATCTGTGTCGTCCACCGACACCGACTTCAGCCGTGTGGTCTCCACAGAGACCCGATAGCGTCGGACTGTGCTCTGCAAGAGCACGTCTTCGACCAACTGCTCCCAAGTGTCGCGCAAACGCCGGTAGCCGCTGCGGACCGCATCGTTGTAGCCCTCAATATTCCCATCCCTCTCCAGCAGGTTCTTGGCGTTTGTCGCCAATGCACGAAGGTCGCCGACGCGGCTCTTGAGCTTCTTGCCTTCGAACGGCAAGTCATCTGAGCACAAGCCCTTGCGCTTCATCGTCGCCGCCAAGTGGCGGTGCGCGAACTTCACGCCCTGGTCCTCAGCAAAATCGGTGAGAGCCAGCGCGAACGCGAGGTCATGCGTGAAGACGATGACTTGGCGCTTCCTTGCTTCGAGCACCAACCGCCTTGCAATTCGCTCGCGCCGAAGGTGGTCGAGAGACGAGACTGGGTCGTCGAAGATGAGGCCCGAGCGCCCTGGTTCTATGCCAATCTCCGCAAGGAAGAGGGCTAGTGCCACGACGCGTTGCTCGCCCTCGCTGAGGATGGCAGACAACTTGGCTTTCGCGAAACGAGGCATGGTTCCGAGCTTGAGTTGTTGCACCCGAGCGCCCTTCTGACCTGTCATCTCCAACGTGACTGGCTGGCCGCGGATGCCTAGCTTCTCTAGCTCAATCGCGAACGCAGCCCTTAGCTCTTCGGTTACGTGTGCGTCGTAGAGCTCGGTCGTCTTGCGTGTCACCGCGGCGGTTCCGCAGCTCTTGATGGCCTCACCAAATGCATGGTCCCGCTTGTGCCATACGATGGCCTCGGAGACCGTTGGTAGTAACGGGCCGAGCCTTTCCCTGGCGTCCAAATCAGCGAGGAGCTTGAGCTTGGCCGCTCGCTCCTCAGGGGCCATCGCCTTCTCGAGCGTATCAGCCTCCGTGGTTCTCGCTTTGACCCACGCGTCTATGGCGGCGAATGGGGCCTCCGGCAGCGCTTCTAATGGTTCGAGCTTGCGCCGAGGCGCCATCGCCTCTACCTGGGCCTTCCGGGCCTGCAGCGCTTGTGCGAATGCTTTCACCGTAGTCACGAGGCTCGGCTGCACCTCAGTGAGTTCCTCTAGCAACGCTGTGTCCGATGGGAAGGTTTCGAAGTTCAGCGTCTTGATGGCCTTGTACAGGCGTCCAGTCATTTCGCGCTGTTCTTTGAACTTCCGTTGGGCGTCGTTCTCAAGGAATTCGACGAAAGATTTCAATCGCGCAGCAGCCTCATCACCCAGTGGCTGCTGACAGAGCACGCAGTGGGCACCGTCTTCCGGCCCGGGGAACGGACTGCCGGGGTACGCCGCCTTGGCCACAAAGTCCATAGCACTGCGCAGCAATACTTCCCATGGCTCCGAGCCTGTTCCTGCGACTTGTGCTCCGCCAGCCGCCAATTTCTCTGCGGCCAGCTTCGAGGCAGCCTCGGCTGCGACCAGCGCGGCAAAGGCCTGCCTCAGCTGTTCGATAGCATTGTCCTGCAGAGGGGCCGTGCGTTCGGTGAGCTCGCCTGTCAGCGTGGACATGCGCGTGAGCAAGCGCCGGATACTGGCCGCCTGTTTGGTTGGGTCCTGGTCGCTGAATAGCTTGCGCAGGGCCACCAGGTCAAGCGCCTCTTGTTCCGAGAGCTTCGCCAACGCCTGAAATTCCTGGAGCTTGCTCTGTCTACCAATCTTGGCAATCTCACGGCCCACCACGTGTTGCCCAGCCAGGGTTGCCAGTTGGTTGCGGTCAAAGTGGTTCGCTGCCCGCTCCAACTCGAGTTGGTCTTGGGTGGTCTTCATCGCCTCGGCCAGGCCATGCATCAACTCAAGTCCACTTGGAACGAACAAGACCTTGGCTTGGCTGTCAACGAACACCCTTGCGCAATGCGCATCGAACACGGAGATTTGAGAAAGTGCCGGCGGAGACGCCTTGTTCGCCGCCCAGCCGTCGGATTTTTCAGCCCCCCCTTCCAACCAGTCGATAGTTGCGCTCGCCGCCGCGTCCCCTTGGCCCTGCGCGTACACGTTGGGAAGAATGTCCTCAACGTTCCGGGCCCGACAGGCTTTCTTGAGCGCTCGGGCGTAGCCGGACTTTCCGACGCCGTTGTAGCCATAGACAACGGTGAGCCCATCCGCCATGAAGGTCAGGCTCTGTTGGGAGTCTATGGCGTTGAGGCTCTGAGGGTCTCTGAGCGCACGAAGGCTAACGTCGACACCTTCCTGCGCCACGGCCGGAATCTGTGCGAGGTCGAGCGGGGCAGGTTGGCGGCCTTTCGGGTCTTTGAAACCATGGTGCAACTTAACCAGCGCAACCAGATCTTCCTTGTCGCCGAAGCCCAACGTTCCCCGCTGAAGCAACCTGCGTGCACAGTCGCTCAGCCACGGTGGCTGTTGTGCCAGCCAACCGCCGATGTCCTGGATGATTTGCATCCTCGCGCTCCCTGACGACGCTCTTCGCGTTTTTAGGAGATATTGCCATATGTAAGTGACGCTTGGCTGGACCTATCGCAGCAAGATGAACCGCTTCACAACCCCACCGGCTCGAGGTCGTCGTCCTCGGACTTCAAAGTCGCATGCTCGAAGCACCATTGCATCAGTAGCCTGCCAATCGCGCTAGCAACTGCTTTATGGCAGGCAGCGTGAGCTTGACGACTATTCGCCGATGACAACAAATGCGGCACACCGGTCCATCGAAACGAACCGATGCAAGGCACCCTGAGACCCAGCTTAACCCCAACCTTACGTCATAAAGCCCGGCTTCGCGCCGGGATTTATGACCTTCGACGGGCACAGCAACACTCGGAATCTGGCTACACAGTGGCTACACAACCCCAGAAAACAAAAATCCCGCTATCTTTTAAATAGCAGGATTTCCTTATGCAGCTTGGTAGGGCGTGAGGGACTTGAACCCGCGACCAGAGGATTATGAGCCCCACCCGGATGGGTCAGGTTCGCTCCCCCCAGAATGCACCTGGGCCGCGAGCATGAGATCAATGACCAAGTCCGGCCCGATGAGGTATGCCTCTGCATTCATCTAGATTGATCCAATTTGCCTACAGATTGCCTACAGGCACCCCAGAAACAAAAAAACCTTGCTACTTTTTTGGTAGCAAGGTTTCCTTGTGTACTGGAGGAGAGAGAGGGATTCGAACCCTCGATACAGCATAACTGTATATCGGATTTCGAGTCCGACGCATTCGACCACTCTGCCATCTCTCCGTGGTCCCGAAACACGCGAGGCCGGTTTGAAGGGCTTCTTGTGCCGCTCTGCGCGAGACCGCAGAGCTGAATTCTTTGACATTCGGCTTGGTGCCGTTTGTCGAGCCTCAAATTCTAGCAGGGTTTTTTGGCCCTTTTGAAAAATCTCAGCAACAACGCCCCATGCGCCCTTTGCCGCCACCGTAGCGGGCCTCCTGGCGTTCGCGGAAGAAGGCCTCGTAGCTCATCAAAGGCTCA
>Ga0209913_1000903_pt1 | contig 20370 bp, 21 predicted proteins | sample PersoiDNA2013203_FD_185805 | JGI IMG/M metagenome (GOLD analysis project Ga0209913, IMG submission 185805) | Permafrost soil microbial communities from the Arctic, to analyse light accelerated degradation of dissolved organic matter (DOM) -... | ecosystem: Environmental > Terrestrial > Soil >... | reverse complement strand
TTGCCTAAGTTATTCATTGTCTTAAGGCGAATGGCCTTATGCCGAAAGCGTGTAAGCTAAATTCTGTAACTGACCTTTGACTGATGCGTCTATCACGGTATCGCCAACAATAATTTTAATGCCACCAATAAGCTCTGAGTCTACAGAAACAATGGCTTCAATCTTTTTACCAAACTTAACTTCTAAGCGCTTAACCAGATCTTTAACTGCTGCAGCGCTAGGTTTAGCTGCGGCAATGATTTGAGCATCAAGCACACCTTCATCTTGTGCTTTTAATTCTTCAAAAGCTGATGTAATGGCTTGCAAGATGTCCATGCGATTATATTCAACCAGCACTTTAATCAGATTTTGCCCTTGTTCATTAAGCTTATCGCCACACACTTTTAAAAAGGTGTTTTGCAATTCACTGCTAACTACTTTAGGGTCTTGAATATAAGCTTGCATTTGCGCGTCACTTGCGACTGCAGCGACAAAGCTTAACATTTCAGACCACTTGGCTAGTGTATTTTGCTCTTTGCCAAGGTTGAAAGCAGCTACAGCGTAAGGCCTTGCGATGGTTGATATTTCAGCCATGTCTTATCCTTAAAGTTCTGCAGCGAGTTTAGATAACATTTCGCTGTGTGCATTTGCGTCAATTTCTTTACGCAATATTTTTTCTGCACCAGCAATTGCTAGGGCTGATACTTGCGAACGCAAACCTTCTTTTGCACGATTCACTTCTTGATCAATCTCAGCTTTAGCTCCAGCTAATATACGATCACCTTCAGTTTTAGCAGTGCTTTTAGCTTCTTCAACGATTTGTGAACCACGTTTTTCAGCTTGGCCAATGATTTCGCTCGCTTTTTGCTTGGCTTCGTTCAAAGTCACTTCTGATTTTTTAGCGGCAACTTCCAAAGCACTTTTGCCTTCTTGTGCTGCAGCTAAACCATCAGCGATTTCCTTTTGGCGTGTTTCAATCGCTGATAACAGCGGTGGCCAAACGAATTTCACTGTGAACCAAATCAACACAGCAAATGCGATTGCTTGTGCGATTAGTGTAAAGTTAATGTTCATTTTTGATCCAAATTAAATATCATTAAGGCTAAATTCACTTAAGATTAAATCGTTAAACCAGTAAGTCATTAAATAAATGTTTGAGTCGTTCAAATTGACTCAAACAAATTATTGAACAACGGGTTACTTTTTAACTAATTATTTAGCAACAACGCTTAATAATGGGTTAGCAAAGGCAAACATCATCGCTAGACCAACACCAATAATGAAAGAAGCATCGATAAGACCTAACAACAAGAATACTTTACCTTGTAATTGTGGAATCATTTCTGGCTGACGAGCAGCGCCTTCTAAGAAACTTGCACACATAATACCAATACCGATACAAGCACCAGCAGCACCTAGACCAATAATTAAACCAATACCAACGCCTGTGTAGGCTTGAATCAACGCTAATGCATCCATGTTATTACCCTCTCTTTAATTAAACTTACAACTAAAACTACTGATAAAAAATAAAACTACTTAAAAACTTAATGCGATTCGTGCGCCATTGCCAAATAAACAACGGTTAGCATCATAAAGATAAATGCTTGTAATGCTACGATTAAAATATGGAAGATTGACCAACCAGCACCTAAAATCGCACCAAAAAAAGTACCTGTAAGGCCAGTGGCAGCCCACAAACCGATAAGCAAGAAAATAACCTCACCGGCGTACATATTACCGAATAGTCGCAATGAGTGAGAAAGCGGTTTAGAAACATACTCAATGATGTTGAACGCAAAGTTAGCAACAAATAGCAATGGGCTAAGCAATAAACCAACATAACCTATCGCATTTTTTGGTTTGAAAAATTTTGCTCCGCCAAATGGCGCATAAAATAACTCGTGCACCCAGCCGCCTAGACCTTTTGCTTTAATTGAAAAGTAAATCATCAAGAACCATACTGCTAATGCTAATGCAAACGTAGTGTTGATATCAGAGGTAGGAACACTACGCCAATGCTCCAAGCCAAGTGGCGCGTAGACAAAATGATGCATAACATCTACAGGCAAAAAGTCCATGGCATTCATGGCTAATACCCATAAAAATACAGTTAATGCTGTAGGCGCAATAAAACTATGACGATTGCCATGGAAAATGTTTTTAACTTGATCATCCACAAAACTAAAAATAAGCTCAACAAATGCTTGGCCTTTGCTTGGTACGCCTGCCGTTGCACTGCGGGCTACCCACCAAATTAAGCCCATGACAACTACACCAAGCAATACTGACATAATTAAGCTATCGTAATTTAGCACCCAAAAGCTGCCATCGCCAATCGGCTTAGCATTAAAGCTCAAATGGTGCGTAATGTAGCTTGACGGGGTGAGTGCTTGTTCTGCGTTTTCTGTAGCCATAATCTAATATTTACTCTAACTAAAGTTCGACTTTACGTCGCTTAATTGATAAGAATTTTTATCACACTTTTAACTTACTCAATGCTGCGCCAGAGAACAACGCAGCAGCGGCTAAACCTGCAATCAGTGCAAACGGCACTAACTGCTTATAGACTTTAAAAACAATGACTAGCAAAATGATAATCATAAAAATTTTCACGGCTTCAGCTTTTAATAAATTAACCAAAATCGCTGTTGGATCTTCATTATTAGCACCCCGCTTAGCTATTAATGCTGCTGCGCTTGCGCCAAGCAAGACGGCAGAACCACCCAACATTGCCGAAACACTCGCATGTAAACCCGACATAAAAAACGCAACAATAGCTACCGCCAATGTTGCGATTAGCTGAATTTTAAGCATTTTGCTAAATACATCTGATGCTGACAATGTCTTAAACCCAGTTAATTTAAAAGCTTTTTTGCTTGCGAATATTATTGTTAATTAGTGCTATTTACATGCTCAATGCAGCAAAGTCCGCGATTTTGAATTATTACCGCATTTTAGTCAAGAGCTAAGTTCATGCAAAATGAAACACTTAGCGTAATATTTTCACCAACTTACCGTGAAATTTTAGTAATAATTTCATCCAACTGATCTAAATTGGCATAGCTAATTTTTAGTATTCCCGCGCCATTTTCACCTGCCTTGATGCTAACTACTGCGCCAAGCTTGTCACTCAACGCCTCTTGTAGCCTTAATACGTCAGGATTAATGTTGATTTTATGTGCTAATTTTTGTGCGGCTTTTTGCTCTGAACCTTCGGTCGAATTTCCAATCTGCTCATTGTGGTTTTTAACTAAACTTTCAGCTTCACGCACTGAATAATTATTTTGCACAACCTGTTCTGCAAGCATTACTTGCTGAGCACCACTTAGACCAATCAACGCACGCGCATGTCCCATATCGATTTTCCCGTGCATCAACATCTCTTGCACTGGCATGCATAAGTTCAACAAGCGCAATAGATTTGAAACTGCAACACGCGAACGTCCTACCGCTACAGCTGCTTTTTCGTGCGTCATGGCAAATTCGTCAATCAAACGCTTAATACCTTGCGCTTCTTCTAGCGGATTTAGATTCTCTCGTTGTATATTCTCAATCAGCGCCATGGCCAGCGCGGCTTCATCTTCTATTTCACGCACTAAGACTGGCACGTCCTCTAGGCCAGCCATTTTGCTAGCGCGCCAACGGCGTTCACCCGCGATGATTTCATAATGCTGCTCATCGGACAGCCCGCCATTCAGCGGTCGCACCAATATGGGCTGCATAATGCCTTGCGACTTAATTGAATCAGCTAGGGTTTGTAGTGCTGCATGATCCATATAGCTACGCGGCTGATATTTACCTGGGCGCAACTGCTCAATTTTGAGCATCAACAATGAATCCGCTTCGCCAACGCTTCCCATATCGCCGGCTAGCAGTGCATCCAAGCCTCGGCCCAAACCCCTATTTAAGCCTTTTAATTTAGCCATTTTTTTTCTCTTTGCTTAAGTTTTCTTTATCATTAATCTCTTGCGCTAATTCCATATAGGCCTGTGCGCCCTTTGAATTTTTATCGTAGTTAAGCACTGGCACTCCATAACTTGGCGCTTCAGCTAGACGAATATTGCGCGGAATAATTGTTTTGTAGACTTTATCGCCAAAATGGCTAATAAGCTGTGCGGATACCTGATTTGCCAGCATGTTGCGGTTATCAAACAATGTCCGCAACAAACCTTCTATCTCTAAGGTCGGGTTCAAGCGCGCGCGCACTTTTTTGATAGTATTCACCAAATCTGACAAACCTTCCAATGCGTAATATTCGCACTGCATCGGAATCATCACCGCATTGGCGGCAGTTAATGCATTTACCGTGACTAAATTGAGGGCAGGGGGGCAATCTAACAAAACCACATCGTAAGCTGTCGCACCATTAACACTCACCAACTTGGCAATAGCCACTTTAAGACGAGTTTCACGCGCAAGCTCATTAACCAAATCGACCTCAGCACCTGCCAACTCTCGATTAGAAGGCGCAATATCAAAACCGCCTTTTGCGCTCGTCACAATCACTTCACTAAGCATTTTTTCACCAATCAACACATGGTAAATACTGTGTTTAAGATGTGCTTTATCTATGCCACTACCAGTGCTGGCGTTACCTTGCGGGTCAAGATCTATCAGCAGGACTTTTTTTCCCAAGCTAGCCATGCTGGCAGCCAAGTTTACGCAGGTGGTAGTTTTACCTACGCCGCCTTTTTGATTGGTAATGGCTAATATTTTCATATTTACTTTAATTTTGATTATTTTAAAATACTTGGCTGCAAGAATACTGCACTGAATTACATAAATACATTGGGCTGCAAAAAGACTAAGTGCCGCTCAGCCTCCAAACCAGCCACTTTTAGCACTACTATTTTACTTGGTTGAATGCCAGTATTTTTAAAGTCTTGCGCTTCAAACTCATGGTTCGGCACCACGCCTTTCATCGCCAACCACTGACCACCCTCAGCTAACACATGCCTTGTGAGCTGAATAAACAAAGCAATCTCAGAAAATGCTCGTGAAATAATTACATCAAACTTATGTTCTTTTTTTAAAGATTCCACTCGCCCGGCTTCAACATGAAAATTACTCAAAGCCAACTCACCCTTTACCTGGCGCATAAAACTGGTTTTTTTTTGCACGGAATCAATCGCCGTTACTTGCAGCTCAGGCAAACAAATGGCCAGCGGAATGCTAGGCAATCCAGCTCCAGCACCTACGTCCAACAAGTTTTTAGCTGCTAATGCTTGCACATGCGGCAACACACTTAAACTATCCAACAAATGTAACGTAACCATGTCTAGGGGGTCGCGCACCGCCGTCAGATTATGCACTTTGTTCCATTTATCAATTAGTAACAAATAGGCAATTAACTTGGCTTGCTTTTCAGCGCTAACTTGCAAGCCCATCTCAAGCAGACCAGCCTCTAACTTAGCTTGTAGCGTAGTTTGCAGGGTCATGCAACTTGTTCTAATTGCTTGCTTCGTGATTTACGTTTCAGGTAAACCATTAATAACGAGATAGCCGCTGGCGTAATGCCAGAAATGCGGCTGGCCTGACCGATGGTTTCAGGCTTGTGTGCATTTAGCTTTTGTTGTGCCTCAATCGGCAAACCATGAATCTCACGATAATCTAAATCGCCTGGCAGCTTAGTTTCTTCCTGGCCACGGCTGCGTGCCACTTCATCGGTTTGTCGATCAATATAACCTTGATATTTCGCCGCGATTTCCACTTGCTCGCGCACATCTGGCGCAGCTTCACCAAGGCCATCCTCACCTAATGACAACACCGCCTCATAACTTACCTCGGGGCGACGCAACAGTTCAAACAAGCTATATTCATGCTCTAGCGGCTTGCCGAACAGCTGCGTCATTTTTTCTGCCTCCAGATTTGCGGGTTGAACAAAGGTCTTTTTTAAACGCTCTTGTTCACGCACCACCGCCTCTTGCTTACGGCTAAACGCTTCCCAACGCACATCATCAACCAAGCCTAATTTTCGCCCCATTTCTGTTAGGCGCATATCCGCATTATCTTCACGCAGTTGCAAGCGATACTCGGCACGAGAAGTAAACATGCGATACGGCTCGGTTACGCCACGCGTAATCAAGTCGTCCACCATTACGCCGATGTATGCCTCATCACGCGCAGGACACCACGATTCCTTGCCTTGCGCAAAAAGCGCCGCATTTGTGCCTGCCAGCAATCCTTGTGCTGCCGCTTCTTCATAACCTGTGGTACCGTTAATTTGGCCAGCAAAGAATAAACCTTGCACCGCTTTAGTCTCCAGCGAGCTTTTTAAACCACGCGGATCATAATAATCATATTCAATGGCATAACCTGGACGCAAAATATGAGCGTTTTCCAAACCCTTTACCGAGCGCACCAAAGCCAGCTGAATATCAAACGGCAAACTAGTGGAAATACCATTTGGATAAACTTCGTTCGTGGTTAAACCTTCCGGCTCTAAAAATATCTGGTGCGAATCTTTATCGGCAAAGCGGTGAATTTTATCTTCCACGCTTGGGCAATAACGTGGGCCAACGCCTTCAATCACACCTGTATACATAGGCGAGCGATCTAAACCGCTGCGAATAATGTCATGCGTACGCTCGTTTGTATGGGTAATCCAACAAGGTAGTTGGGCAGGGTGCTGCGCAACATTACCCAAAAAGGAGAATACTGGCACCGGGTTATCGCCTGGCTGCTCTTGCATCACAGAATAATCAATGGTGCGCCCATCAATACGTGGCGGTGTGCCAGTTTTTAAGCGTCCCGCAGGCAAACCTATTTCACGCAAACGGGCTGCTAATGAAATTGACGGAGGATCTCCCGCACGGCCTGCGCTGTAATTTTGCAAGCCCACATGCACCAAGCCGCCCAAAAATGTTCCCGCAGTAAGCACGACTGTTTTAGACGCAAACCGCAAACCAATTTGCGTGACCACGCCAGCCGCACGCGGATAATCGGAATCACCATCTAAAATAATGTCATCAACCGCTTGCTGAAATAGCCACAGGTTAGGCTGATTTTCAAGCCGATGTCGAATAGCAGCTTTATACAGAACCCGATCAGCTTGGGCGCGGGTAGCGCGTACGGCGGGGCCTTTGCTAGAATTTAGAATTCGAAACTGAATACCACCTTCGTCAGTAGCAGCCGCCATAGCGCCCCCAAGCGCGTCTATCTCTTTAACCAAATGCCCTTTGCCAATGCCACCAATGCTTGGGTTGCAGGACATTTGACCCAATGTTTCGATATTATGTGTGAGCAATAAGGTTTTTTGCCCCATTCGGGCACTTGCAAGTGCTGCCTCAGTGCCGGCATGACCACCACCAACGACAATCACATCAAAAATATCAGGGAAATTCATCATTTAACACTTATCTTTCAATAGATTGACAATTCATTTAAGATGAACTGAGCAAGGTATTAGATTTTACTGGAATTGCCACTATTAGTCATGTAAAAGCTTGTTTTGAACTTGATTCATTGCCCACTTTACATGCTAAAGTTATACTGTTAACACTCAAGACATAATTTCTTAACAAAGTTGGCATACGATCCGCTTTATTAACTACATAAAGCATTTCCTCACCTTAAAATGGAGCATTAAAATGAAAAAAATAAACATAGCATTAGTGGTACTACTTGGCCTTACTACTTTTTCAGCACAAGCTAGCGTTGCCAATGCAGAAAAACTGGCTAAAATTTATACCGATATTGCTAAAAGCGCTAACCCAGAATTTGTTCCAACAGTGGCTGATGGCAAATTATTTTTCAATAACAAAGTTAAATTAGCTAACGGCAAAGAAACTGCTTGCGCATCATGTCACACAACGAACCCTGCTGATTCAGGCAAACACACCGTTACAGGAAAAGCAATTCGCCCACTTTCTCCAGTAGTTAACACTAAACGCTTCAGTGACTTTGACAAAGTGGAAGGTCAATTCACTAAACATTGCAACGACATATTGGGTAAAGATTGCACGCCAGCTGACAAAGCCAACTATATTACTTATTTGTTGACTGAAAAAACACCAACACCAAAAAAATAACCAGCATTTAGCATTAAACAAAACCATAATGAAGCCCAATATGTTTGGGTTAAGCGCACAAGAGGCTTTCGCTGTTCATCGCGACTTCAGTAGCCTCCTGTATGCAGGGCTTCATTATGGAGTCGCTTAATCCACAGAAATACGAGCTATACGGAGGCGCATTACTTATCGCTAGTATTGTGTGGCGACTAATGAAAACCGGCCACGCCGGCTTTAACGGAAAGTTTCTCTGCAAATTACTCCATGAAATGCCAACGGCAATTCAGGTTAAATCAAAGTTGACTGGTCATCAGCTCATCAGCTTGCGCAAGCACCGCCTCACCACTAGATTGACATTCGCTACCAAGCATATGAAGTGATATAACAGCAAGGCATTTTCATATATGCAACCTTAATTAGCGCGATGATTACAGACTGCAAACACTTATCCAAAAAGGCTGAATTACAAGCGCCAAAGAATTTGCCATCTCAAACAAAAACAACCATCACGCATGTTAAGAAAATAACGATTTATTCATTCCTTCGCCCTGAGCTTGTCGTCGCGTGACTTTATCGCTACTATTTATAATAAATTTTATATGGTCAGGTAGACCCTCTACGCACGCACTTAAATTAATATTTTTTAAACCAATTGAATAGTTATTTTTTGCTAGCGACTTTATGTACCCGGTGCTATGACACTATTAACGACAAAACCAGCCTACAATTGCCTTAATTACGATCAAATCTATTTCTATCAAATAGCTTTATAATGTAGATTGAACGAGCCTTGTTACCAACTTATATATACGTGGAGCAATATATGACAAAATTAAATATCGTTTTAGCAGCATTACTTGGTTTAGCCACTTTTTCTGCACAAGCAGATGTTGCTAATGCCGAAAAGCTAGCGCATAAATATAGCTCAATTGCCAAAAGCGTCAATCCAGACTTTACAGGCCCTTCAGTAGCTGATGGTAAATTCTTTTTTAACCGTAAAATAAAATTAGCAACTGGTAAAGAAATGGCCTGTGCATCTTGCCACACCTCAAACCCAGCCGATGCAGGCAAACATGTAGTGACAGGTAAGCCCATTAGCCCATTATCACCAGCAGTTAATTTCAAACGCTTTAGTGACATCGATAAAGTTGAAACCCAATTCACACAACATTGTAACGATATTATTGGTAGTGATTGTACTGCGGCAGAAAAAGCTAACTACATTACTTATTTGTTAACAGAAAAAACACCAACACCTACAGTTAAAAAGTAAATGGTGTAAAGATAGATTTACGTAACAATAAATGCATAGCCTTTCGATTAGTTATGCCACATAAAGCACTATTAAATAAAAAAGGGTATTTCACGTGAAACACTCTTTTTTACACCCCTATCAAAAGCAACATCCCCAGAACTTCCTAAACTTTGACACAATAGACAGCAAACCAGCGGCCTTGATAACTCTCAAACAAGAAAACTCTGCACACAAGATCGTTACTTACACCTGCATTACCACAAACAACACCACTGCTTATTTCAGGATTTACCTTCCCGCCAACCAAAAATATTATTAAATGTCATTAACGCAAGCCAATAATTTACAATACCCTTAATGTAATTTTTCATTAATGTTAGCCCAATTATGGATTTTTTAGTTATAATTTACCAACAAATAAAGAATCGGCAAGGTAGGATACGCCGAATAAACACCTACTAGATTGCACGGACTTTAACTCCGCACCAAGGCTAGCGTGACTACGCACAGTAAAACAAGTCAAAATGTTTCACGTGAAACATGCAACCGCGACATTTAATAAAAATCAATAATGCTTAACATTATCATTTCTGACAACTAGTGATAATAAACAGCCACGACTAGAGCGCAGGAATAATTAAGGCAATCATCGCAGCACTTTCACCAAAATCGTTGAGGAGTGGTATTACAAATATATTTTAATTAAACACGACTGAAAGCGGACAGTATGAAAGTGAAATAGGGCGCGATAATGGCTATTATTCCCATGAAAATACACCGCTGCCCCCCCATTATTGCCACACTTCAATGCAGGCGTGGCGCTAGACTAAAAACCGTACGTATTTATCACACAGCCTAGCAACTACAAAATATAAACTTAATTACTTACCAATACAAAATTTACTAAAAATCTCACCTAGCAAGTCATCTGGCGTAAATTCGCCAGTAATACTACTCAGAAACTCTTGAGCAATTCTCAACTCCTCAGCCACCAACTCCGCGCATTTTATTTGCATACTAGCTTCATTTAAATGCATTTCAACTTGCGTTATTGCATCCAAATGTCTAGCTCGCGCCATAAAAATTCCCTCAGAATTATTTTGGTATCCCGCCAGTTTTAACAAATGACTTTTTAACAAATCTAACCCAACACCAGTTTTAGCAGAAAGATAAATATGTGTTGTGTGATCTTTTTCTTCCACAAAAGCAGGTTCGTTAGCCACATCAATTTTATTGTGCACCCAAATTTTGCCTATTTCTTGCGGCAAGCGGTCTAAAATAGATTTTTCTGTCTCAGTGATGCCATGAGCTGTATCTACCAACAATAATGCGATAGTGGCCGTTTCTGCAGCTCGCCAAGTTCGAGCAATACCGTATTTTTCAACCTCATCGTCAGTTTCTCGCAAACCAGCTGTGTCAATTATATGTAAAGGCACTCCATTTATTTGTATAGCATTTTTTATGGTATCACGCGTTGTTCCAGCAATCGGTGTAACAATTGCAATCTCTTCTCCCGCAAGTTGATTCATCAAACTAGATTTTCCAACATTGGGTTGTCCGACTAAAACAACACTAATACCTTCGCGCAATAAACTGCCTTGCTTGGCTTTTGAAAACACAGAAGATAATTCAACAATGATCGCATCAAGTTTTTCAGCAACCCGGCCTTGCGTAATGAAATCAATTTCTTCTTCAGGAAAATCCAAACAAGCTTCAACGAACATACGTAAATCAATTAGCTTGAGTAAAAGTGCATTGATGCGATTTGAAAATTCGCCAGATAATGAACGTACAGCGCTTTTTGCAGCTTCAATGGTTGCCGCATTAATCACGTCAGCCACTGCCTCAGCTTGTGCTAAGTCTATTTTATCGTTTAAGTAGGCGCGGTGTGTAAATTCACCTGGTGCTGCTTGGCGTGCGCCAAGCGCTAAACATCGAGTTAACAATATTTGCATCAAGGCAGTGCCGCCATGCGCCTGAAGTTCAAGCACATCTTCACCAGTATAGGAGTGAGGGTTGGGATAATAGATGGCAATACCCCGATCAATAAGCTCGCCATCAGCTTGCATAAAACCAAGGTAGGCAGCATGTCGTGGGGCAGGGCAGGCGCCTAAAACACCAATTGCAATTGCCTTAGCAGCGCTGCCAGACACCCGTACAATACCGATACCGCCAGCACCAGAGGCAGTGGCGATAGCAGCAATCGTATCTAGCGGATTAGTGCTTTCCACCTGATTTTTTAAGTAAGGATTCTGCGTGAATTGTCTTGTTGATGTACCACTGCTGTGTAATTGATAACACGTTATTTACTAGCCAATATAATACTAATCCAGCAGGGAAAAAGAAGAAAAATACACTGAATACTACTGGCATAATTTTCATCACTTTAGCCTGCAAAGGATCTGTAGGTGGTGGATTTAAAAAAGTTTGAATAATCATGGTTGCGCCCATGAGAATTGGCAAGATGTAATAAGGGTCAATCGCTGACAGGTCATTAATCCAGCCAAAGAACGGCGCATGACGTAGCTCGATAGTGCCTAATAGCATCCAGTAAAGCGAGATGAACACCGGGATTTGCACCAATATAGGCAAACAGCCACCCATAGGATTAATCTTCTCCGTCTTATATAGATCCATCATGGCTGCTTGCATTTTTTGCTTGTCGTCGCCAAACTTTTCTTTCATGGACTGCAAGCGTGGCGCTAACTCACGCATTTTTGCCATGCTACGATAGCTTGTAGCTGATAGTTTAAAGAAGGCCGCTTTAATTAACACGGTCAACAATATAATCGCAACACCCCAATTTTTAACAACGCTTTGAATTTTAGAAAGCATCCAGAATAATGGCGACGCAACAACCGTTAACCAACCATAATCTACCGTGTATTCCAAGCCAGGCGCTGTTGCTTTTAAATCTTTTTGCGTTTGTGGTCCAGAAAATAATCGCGCTGGTATTGTTAAACTTGCACCTGGCGCAATGCTGGTTAATGTACTTTTTGTACCTATAATATACATGTGCTCATTGAGTTTTTTAGTATAAAACTCACGCACTAAACCCTCTTTAGGAATCCAAGCACTGACAAAGTAATGCTGTAATAATCCGACCCAGCCATCGTTAGATGTTAATTTGAGTGGCTCTTTATCCATACTTGCAAATTTAAGTTTTTTGAATTTTGTTGCATCAGAATAATATGCACCACCAGTAAAGGTTGGCATCAATTTAGAGCCTTGATTTGATTCATTATCATGCACAATTTGATAATAAACAGCCGGTGTAATCGCAGCTGCTGAGCCATTCTTAAGCTCATAAGTTACATCAATTGCATAGTTATTACGATGGAATGTATAAATCTTATCAACGGCTATGCCATTTGCCGCCCAACTTAATCGCACCTCAAGTCTATCTTTACCTTCCTGCATTTGGTAGCTTGTTGCAGTTGAGGTAAACACGGCTTTATGTGATGGTAAATCAGCACCAATCAGACCAGACTGTGCAACATAGGTCATTGGCTTGCCTGAGTCATCTAATAAAATAAAGTTAGACTTATCATTTTCTGATGCACGATGTTTAAGCAACTCTAACCTACGTAAATCACCGCCTGTTGTTTCAATGTCGGCCTTAAATAAATCAGTAGTTACACTTATGCGCTGACCTACTAATAATTTATAGTCGTTATTACCTGCAATATCCGTTTTAGCGACGCTCGCTTGATTTTCAGTCTGGTTCGGCACGCTTCCATCTACGGCAGTAATACTTGTTGTTTGAGGTATTACATCAGCGGGCGCATGCTGGCGCTGCCATGCTTCCCACAACATCAAAATAGACATTGAAAAAATAACAAATAGAACTAAACGTCTTGTATCCATAATATGGTTTGGCAATCTTTTATAAAATTTTAGTTTTAAAATTTCTAGTTATTAAAGTATTACGGGATAGGATCATGTCCGCCAGCATGCCAAGGATGACAACGCGATAAACGCCGAACACTATAATATACACCAACAAAGGCACCATGCTTATTGATTGAATCTAAGGCATATTGCGAACACGTAGGATAAAAGCGACATTGCTGACCAAAATACGGGCTCAGCATTAATTGATAAGCTTTTATGATCCAAATCAGTAACCGTGCCATTATATTCATCACTAATTTATAAGAGTTAATCAATAAATTGCGTTTTAATTTGAGTAGTAACTGACACTCGCTGATTTATTTTACCAATCAAACTATCAAACTCTTGTTTTATTTGAATAAAATCAACTTTAGTAAATTTTTTTTGCACACGTACAATTAAATCAACATGGCAAATATCGTACTGTTGTGTTCTAAAAAACTCACGCAATACGCGTCTCATATAATTTCTATTCACCGCTAATTTTGCAATTTTTTTGCCTACAACTAAACCCAACCTTGCACACTGATGCAGGTTGGGCTGATAGTGTATCGCTAAATATTGCATAGAAATACGTTTGCGAAAATTAAAAACGGATGAAAAATCATCCGTTTTAATCATCTTAGCTTGCTTAACAAGCCTGTATTTTTTCACCATTATCAGTTTACAACCGCGTCAATACAACAGTAAAAACTATAATTCTGATAATTTTGTAATGTAGAAATAAAACTCTTAAAGAGCCTTAAAAATTACAGGCCCAAGCGTTTACGTCCTTTGGCACGGCGACGAGCAATCACTGCGCGACCACCTTTAGTAGCCATGCGAACTAAAAAACCATGTGTAGTGGCGCGACGTGTTTTAGAAGGTTGATATGTACGTTTCATGTAATACTCCAGCAAACTTAAAGCTATAAAGGCGGCTATTAGACCCGATAACACACCACATTGTCAATGTTTATTTAGTTTTCTAAACTTAACATTTGCCTGTGGATAAGTTACGTTAAAACAGCTAAAATGCTTAGATTGTTAGGTAAAAATAATACTGTTTCTAATTGAATGTATAGTACGTCAATTTGAAGTATTAGTGTTTAATAATCAAATAAAACATATACTTAAATTAACTATATAAGCTGTAGTGTATCTATTGCTAAGGTAAACCACCGCAGATGGAAAATTTCTGGCCTATTTGTCTCAATCGTTTTGAGAAAGAGCTTTCAACGCAACAATTTAACACTTGGATCAAACCTCTACAATCACAGATAGAAGGTAATGCTCTGCGCTTACTTGCGCCTAATCGTTTTGTAATGCAGTGGGTGAAAGACAGATTTCTTAAAAAAATTGAACAATTTGCTGATGAATTACATTTGGCAGATATTCAAATTGAGTTCGCACTTTGTAATGCGGATACAGATGTTGAAGCTAAAATCATACCAAAGAATACAAGCACTAAGGCAACAGAAAGTCCTGTCATTAATTTAATTGAATCTCGGGTTCAATCTAAAATGACATCCTTAGTTAAACCAATAAATAATAACAATAATGAAGCGTCTGGTTTAAATGGTGCTTTTAATTTTAATAATTATGTCACGGGCCGCGCTAATCAATTAGCGCGAGCTGCCGCTATACAAGTTGCTGAAAATCCTGGTAATGCATATAACCCATTATTTATTTATGGTGGGGTAGGCTTAGGTAAAACACATTTATTACAAGCAATTGGTAATGAATTAAAGCTAAATAATCCTGATGCTAAAATCAAATACTTACACGCTGAGCGATATGTATCTGATGTAGTTAAAGCATATGAACATAAAGCTTTTGATGAATTTAAGCGGAAATATCATTCATTAGATCTTTTATTGATAGATGATATTCAGTTTTTTGCAAAAAAAACAAGGACACAAGAGGAGTTCTTTTATGCGTTTAACTCTCTGATTGAAGCAAAAAAACAAATTGTTATTACATGTGATACTTATCCAAAAGAAATTATTGATGTAGATGAACGATTAAGAACACGCTTTAGCTGGGGTTTAACTGTTGCTGTTGAACCTCCTGAGCTTGAAATGCGTGTAGCGATTTTACTTAAAAAAGCTGAGGCCGTTAATTTAAACTTACCTGAAGAAGTAGCATTTTTTATCGCAAAACAGATTCGTTCTAGTGTACGAGAGCTTGAAGGTGCTTTAAATCGTATTATTGCAATGGCAAAATTTACGGGTCATGCAATTGATGTGCATTTAGCTAAAGATGCATTACGTGATTTAATTGCCGTACGTGGAAGACAAATCACTATGGAAAACATACAAAAAACAGTTGCTGATTACTACAAAATCAAAGTAGCTGAAATGTATAGCAAAAAAAGAACGCGTAATTTTGCAAGACCACGACAAATTGCTATGGCACTCTCACGAGAGCTGACTAATCATAGTTTTCCTGAAATTGGTGAAGCTTTTGGCGGTAGACATCACACTACGGTTATGCATGCTTGCGATGAAATTGATTTATTAAGACAAAATGATCCAACATTTACTAGAGATATTAGTTTTTTAGTACAGGTTATTAGAGATTAACTCACTAATAAGTTTCCATATAAAAGTTAAAATTAGTGGAGATTTTTATGTTTTAAGTTATGAATTAGTTGTGGATAAAATTAGTATAAGTATGCTTTTAATAATTTTGTAAAATTTACTCAACAAATTATCCACAGTAGATTATGGTTTAACTAAGACAGAAATGTAATATTTAACTAACTGATTTTATTAAAAAATAATCAGTTATCCACAAAAAAATGCACTATTATTATTGTTATTATTTATATATATATTATTTAGGTTATAAAGATGAATATACAAATCAACCGCGAGACCTTATTAAAACCTTTAATTTCTGTTGCTAGTATTGTAGAAAAAAGACATACATTACCAATTCTTTCTAATCTATTATTAGAAGCAAAGCAGAATAAAATTTATCTCACGGCTACAGATTTAGAAATGCAAATTTCATTGTCTGTTGATAGTGCAAGTGGTGGAGATTTTTCAACAACAATCGCAGCAAAAAAATTACTCGACATTTGTAGATCATTACCAGATAGTTCAGAAATAAACATGGCAACTAATGATAGTCGCATCACTTTAAAAGCTGGTAAAAGTCGTTTTAATTTACAAACTTTACCTGCTGCTGATTATCCAGTAATGACTAAAACACAGGGTGAAAATACCTTGGTAAGTTTAGGTCAAAGACAATTAAAAGATTTATTGAAACAAGTTGAATTTGCAATGGCGCAACAAGATATTCGCTACTATCTTAATGGCTTATTATTTGAAGTTATTGCAAATCGCTTGAATATTGTGGGTACAGACGGCCATCGATTAAGTTTTACTTCTACTGAGTTAAAACAAAACTATGAAAAACAAGAAATTATCTTGCCACGTAAAACAGTCATTGAATTAATTAAATTATTAGATGATAGTGAAGAAGATGTACAAATTGAAATGTCCAGTAATCAGGTAAATTTTAGTTTTAGTAATATCAAACTAATTTCAAAAGTAATAGATGGTAAATTTCCTGACTATAATCGTGTAATTCCTACAGGCCATCAAAATACATTTACCATTGAACGTGTGAATGTATTGTTAGCTATGCAAAGGGCATCTATTTTATCTAATGAAAAATACCGTGGTATTCGTATGGTATTGAACAATAACAACTTAAAATTAATTAGCACCAATAGCGATCAAGAAGAAGCTGAAGAAGAACTAGAACTTGATTACACCGGTGATACGTTAGATATTGGTTTTAATGTAACCTATCTAATTGATGTTTTAAATAACACTAATAGTGAGAATATTTCATTTTCATTTGCAGATGCTAATAGCAGTTGTTTAATTACAGTACCCGGTAATAATCATTACAAGTACGTAGTGATGCCAATGCGTATATAACTCTAAAAAATTACAATAATGTTCCACGTGAAACCAACAACTTATTAAGTTTAATTAAACACTAATTACTATTCATACAAAGATAAATTACATAATGACTAATGGCATGGCTGATAATAAACCGGTAACACCAGAATACGATTCATCCAGTATTAAAATTCTTGAAGGCTTAGATGCTGTACGTAAACGCCCGGGTATGTATATAGGTGATACCTCAGACGGCTCAGGTCTGCATCATATGGTGTTTGAAGTTCTAGATAATGCGATTGATGAAGCGTTAGCAGGACATTGTAATGACATTAAAGTAACTATTCATTTAGATAATTCTATTAGTGTTACAGATAATGGCCGTGGTATCCCAACTGACATTAAATACGATGATATTAAAGCGGTAAAACGTTCCGCTGCAGAAATTGTAATGACGGAGCTACATGCAGGGGGGAAATTTGACCAAAACTCATACAAGGTATCCGGTGGTTTGCATGGCGTAGGTGTCTCTGTGGTTAATGCTTTGTCTGACTGGTTGCGCTTGAAGATTTACCGTAATGGTGAAGTGCATCAAATGGAGTTTCATCGTGGTGTGGCAGTAGCCCCGTTAGTGCAAACAGGTAAAACAGATAAACGTGGTACAGAGGTACACTTTTTAGCTTCAACTGAAACCTTTGGCATCATTGAGTATCACTTTGAAATTTTAGCTAAACGTATTCGTGAATTGTCGTTTCTAAACAATGGCGTAAAAATAGAGTTGATTGACCAACGTAATAATAAAAGTGAAAATTTTGCCTATTCTGGTGGTATTAAAGGGTTTGTGGAATACATGAACCGTACAAAAACAGTTCTACACCCTAAAACGTTCTACGCTATGGGTGAAAAAGATGGTATGACCATAGAAGTGGCTATGCAATGGAACGATTCTTACTCTGAAACCGTACAATGTTTCACTAATAACATTCCACAACGTGATGGCGGAACCCACTTAACTGGTCTACGCGCCGCTATGACACGTACGCTAAATCAATACATTGAACAAACTGAAATGGCCAAAAAAGCCAAGGTAGAAACGATGGGTGACGATATGCGCGAAGGTATTTGCTGTGTATTATCAGTAAAAGTACCTGATCCAAAATTCTCATCACAAACAAAAGATAAACTAGTTTCAAGCGAAGTTCAACCTGTAGTTTCAGAAGTCGTTTCTGCAAAATTAGCTGAATTTTTACAAGAAAACCCAATAGATGCCAAAATCATAGTTGGTAAAATTGTAGATGCTGCTCGTGCCCGTGAAGCGGCACGTAAGGCACGTGAGATCACTCGTCGTAAAGGAGTAATGGACACTATGGGCTTGCCAGGCAAGCTAGCAGATTGCCAAGAGCGCGATCCTGCAAAATGTGAAATTTATTTAGTCGAAGGTGATTCTGCGGGCGGTTCAGCCAAACAAGGGCGTGACCGTAAATTCCAAGCAATTTTACCTTTAAAGGGTAAGATTTTAAACGTAGAAAAAGCCCGGTTTGATAAATTAATTGGCTCGCAAGAAATTGCCACGCTAATTACAGCGCTTGGTACCAGTATTGGCAAAGCCGACTTTAACGCAGAAAAGTTACGCTACCACCGCATAATCATTATGACCGATGCTGACGTTGATGGTGCCCATATTCGTACATTATTACTTACATTCTTCTATCGTCAAATGACAGAGCTAGTAGAACGCGGTCATATTTACATCGCACAACCGCCACTTTACAAAGTTAAACAAGGTAAAGATGAGCGCTATCTAAAAGACCAGCAAGAGTTAGATCAATATTTATTGCAATCTGCTCTTAAAGGGGCAGAGCTTATTACCAAATTTGGAGGTGAAACCATAACTGGTGCGCCGCTCACCGAAATTGCAAAACAAATGGTGCTTACAGAGGCGGTGATTCGTCGAATCTCATCTCATTATGATGAAAGTGTACTGCGTGCAATGCAGGATCTAGGTGAACTTAGCTTAGCCACCAAAGAAACAACAGAATCTGCTGCAGAGAAATTACGTCCAATATTAGGAGCAATCGGTAGTGAAGTTATTGTAGGATTTGATCAAGAAGCCAGTGCTTATCGCTTAGAAATTAATAAGTTCGTGCATGGCAATTTGCAATGCTGCGTGATTAATGCGGAATTCTTAGGTTCTGGTGATTACAGACAAATCAGCAAAATGTCCGTTATGCTCCATGGTTTATTGGGCGAGGGCGCAATAATTAAACGTGCTGAAAAAGAGAATGCGGTTACCACTTTCAAACAAGCGCTAGATTGGCTGCTAGAAGAAGCCAAACACAACCTGAATATTCAACGTTATAAAGGTTTAGGTGAGATGAATCCTTCGCAATTATGGGAAACTACCATGGATCCAACAGTGCGTCGCCTACTCAAAGTACAAATTGATGACGCGATTGCTGCAGATGAAATCTTTACTACATTAATGGGTGACAATGTGGAACCTAGGCGTGCGTTCATTGAAAATAATGCGTTAGGTGCCAATAACTTAGATATTTAAGTGTGTGTAGGTTCCAACTGATTTCTGGAATTTTCCAAAATTTCTAGATTTTCTTAATTTAACAATAAAGGCCCTTTAAGGGCTTTTATTGTTTTCATTCTAAATAAAGATTGGCCCAATTCTGTCGGTGGATAATGACTGCATTGGTTATGTAGCGATATATGACACGCACGGCGGTGGCTTTGAAGCTACTCTCAGTGCAGATGGAACGGCTTCTGGAACTCATGGTGATTCAATGAAGCATGGTACTTGGAAAGAGGTTGATGGTGCAGTTGTGATTAGTTGGAAGACTGGTTGGACTACACGTATTGCTAAGCAAGGGGACAAATACGTTAAAACCTCTTTTAAACCAGGCACAACTATTACTGACACCCCGACCGATACTTCTGAAGCAAAGAAAAAAGATTGATAGTTTATATGTTATGGGCTACAAGAAATCTAGCCTAAGCTAGGTTTTTAGGTAAAGTCCTTATACATACAAATTTTTATCGATAAGAAGGGTCCTTGCAGTGATTGCTGGGAGAATGCCAGCACTTGATGGTCAGTGGGAAGTCCAGTAGTTAGCAACTTATTTTTAATATAGGTGATTCAATGTGATTGCTTTTTTTGTAACCTAGACCTGACCAATTCAATATGACCTCTCAGTGTTGACGCGCGTTTAAAAATGACCACCTGTGCGCGTTGAATTTTGACCAGGCGTTTAATAGGTGTAGATTACTACACCACTGTGGATAAGTCGACCAAACTGACTAAGTCTTAAGCTCCTTTTTTA
>Ga0209913_1000901_pt1 | contig 20388 bp, 16 predicted proteins | sample PersoiDNA2013203_FD_185805 | JGI IMG/M metagenome (GOLD analysis project Ga0209913, IMG submission 185805) | Permafrost soil microbial communities from the Arctic, to analyse light accelerated degradation of dissolved organic matter (DOM) -... | ecosystem: Environmental > Terrestrial > Soil >... | reverse complement strand
CAGGGCGAATCGGTCTGGATGAAACCCCTGGCCTCCAGGTCTTTCATGACGCGGCTGACCATCTCGCGCGAAGCGCCCACCATCTTGGCGATGTCCTGCCGGGAAATCTTCTCGTGGATCACCATCGAGCCGTCATCGCAAGGGGCCGCATGGTCTACCAGCACCCGGCCGACGCGGCCATGGACATCCATGAGCGCCAGCGACTCGATCCTGCGATCGGCCTGCCGCAGGCGCTGTACAAGGCGGGTCATGACGGCCAGGGCGACATGCCTGTTCTCCTCCAGGCAGCGCTGAAAATCAGAGCGGCCCATCGTCAACACATCGGTGGGAATCTCTGCCAGCGCCGTGGCCGAGTGCGGCTGATCGTCGATCAGACTCATCTCATCCAGGATCTCGCCGGCGCGCAGCTTGTTCAGGACAAGCTGGCGGCCAGCTTTGTCGCTCGACACCACCCGCACCCGGCCAGCCAACAAGATGAACAGTTCATCGGCACGGTGGTGCTGCCGCACCAGGACCTCACCCCGCTTGAAGTGTCGTTTGTCAATCACGCGGGCGATGGCCTCGGCTTGAGTGGTGGTGAGCCTCGAGAACAGGGGGATGCGCCGCAAAAGGTCCAGATGGGAGACGATGGTGGTCATGTGCTTGATTCCCTGAATGTTGTATTTGCCGAGACAGGCCTCACCCGTTTCGGACGGGTGTTCGCATGCCCCGCCCCAAACTCTACACGGCAGCCGGTCAAACCGGCTCGCTCAAGGCTCATGGAACAAGAACCAGGCCACGTCCAAAGACCGCACGCACGGGCAAAGGCAGACCGGTCTCGAGCAGGGTTTTCCGCCGCAGGCGGTTGAGCTGCGCCTCCACCCGATGGAAAGCCTCATCGGCATCACCGCCCCCCAACGACGCGATCAGGGCTGATTTGCGGACCACCGAGCCCGGCGTTCGGGCCAGGCAACACATCAACTCGAGCTCACGGGTGGTCAGCGCCACCGGCTTGTTGTCGGGTGACACCAACACCGCCTCGGCCGTCCGCAAACGCCACGACCCCATGGCAGCCAGAGCGGCCGGTGCCTGGCCAGGCCGCCGCAGCAGCGAACGAATGCCAGCCACCAACTCATTGAGGTCGGTGGGTTTGACAAAGTACTGCAAGGCCTCCGACTCCAGCCCCGTGATGCGGCTGCTCAGATCGCCACGGGCCGTCAGGACCACCACGGCAATGCCTTGCCCGGCCAGCCGCTTGACCAGCGACAGGCCGTCCTCCCCCGGCAGGCCGAGATCGACCAACACAAGATCAGCCCGCTCCCGCAGCAGTGCCACATAGAAGTCTTCCGCCGATTCGACACCCCAAATCCGAAATCCGGATTTGCCCAAAAAGCGGCCGAGGTTGTTGCGGATGTTTCTGCGCGTGCTTTGCCTGCTCAATCTGGCCGCCATGCTCAGCATTCCGCTCGGGTGCTATCAGGAGGTGGCCCTGCTGGGCAGCATCAGCCCGATGCTCAGCGTTTTCGCGGGCACCTGGATTTGCAGCGCGGAGCTTCGCCAACGCGGCTGGAGCGTGGAGCGTGCCCTGCTCTTGCTGACCTGTGTCTTCCAGTCAGGCAACATCGTGCTCACACTGGCCGAATTCACCGGCACGCGCGTGGTGAAGCACGACACCGCCCTGGTCTGGCAATTCCAGTTGTTGTTGCTGCTGACCATGGCCACGGCAGGGATCGCGGCAGGCCTGTACCAACGCTTCCGGCAGGCCCACGAGGCCAGGACACAGGCACACCGGGCGCTGGCCGCCTCAGAGCGCTTGCTGGAGTCCCGGGTCGAGGAACGAACGGCAGAGCTTGGCCGGGCCCAGCAATCCCTGCAACGGGCCCTGGACCAGGAACGCCGCATGCTGCTGGAGCAGCGCCAGTTCTTCAGCATGATCAGCCATGAGTTCCGCACCCCTTTGACGATCATTGACAGTGCCGCCACCGAGCAGATGAGCTTTCCGGAGCAGGACATCGGGCGTCAGATCGAACAGGCGGCGCAGGTACGGCGCGCCTGCCGGCGCCTGAGCGCCCTGGTCGACAACAGCCTGTGCAGCGAGCGCTTTCGCGCCGGGGGGCTGCAGCTGGTCAGTGCCGAGTTCAACCTGCCCGACCTGGTGAACGAGGCCACCCAACTGGTGCACTGGTCTCCCCGGCACTGGCTTGAGCTGTGCCTGGCCCCGAATCTGGCAACCTGGACCGGTGACCCGACCTTGCTCCGCATGGCCTTGTCCAACCTGATCGCCAACGCCGTCAAGTACGTCCGCCAGGCCCAGGAATCTCCAGCTCAGCGGGTGATCCGCCATCCTGCGGGCAGCGGGTCTCTCGGCTTTTTTGATACGAGTCAATGCGGACTGCCAGGCCTGTGGCTAAGCTGCGGGCTGCTGGATGGGTCGCCAGTGGGGAGGCATGTTGCGGACCCAGCATGGCAGGAACCCGCAGGGGAATCTGGCGTCTTTTCTTTGCCAGGGTCTCTCATGAATTTTCGCAACATCGCCCGGCTGGCCTGGGTTCTCACCTGGATTGGCGCGGTGCCGTCGCTCATCCAACCGGCCTGTGCCGCCCCGCCCGATCGGCTGCAACGCATTGCCGGCAGCCACACACTGCGTGTGTGCATCTGGCCCGATTACTACGGCATCTCGTTTCGCAACCCCAAGACCCAGCAACTGACGGGCATCGACATCGACAACGCCAACGATGTGGCAACGGCCCTGGGTGCCAAGGCCCAGTTTGTCGACAGCTCGTTTGCGACGCTGATCGACGACTTGCACAACGACCGCTGCGACATCGCCATGTTTGCCATCGGCATAACGCCCCAGCGCCAGGACAAGCTGCGCTTCACCCAGCCCCACCTGGCCAGCGACATCTACGCCATCACCACCAAAAGCAACCGCCGCATTCAACGCTGGGACGACATCGACCGCCCCGGCTCGGTGGTGGCCGTGGCCAAAGGCACCCTGCATGAAAGCGTGATGAAGGAGCGCCTCAAGGCGGCCGAGCTGCGCGTGGTGGACACCCCGGCCGCGCGCGAGCAAGAGGTGCAGTCGGGTCGTGCCGATGTCTTCATGACCGACTTTCCGTTCAGCCGCCGCATGCTGGACTTCAACGACTGGGCCCGCCTGATCTCGCCCCCGGAGACCTACCACATCACCCCGTACGCCTGGGCCATGGCCCCAGGCGAAGCCGCCTTGCAGGCCCGGGTCGATCAGATCCTGTCGGCCATGAAACGGGACGGTCGCTTGATGGCGAATGCGAACCGCTATGGGCTGGGCCCCATCGTGGCCCGGTAGGTCAGCACCCGTGTCATACACACCGGGCGCCCCGCCCCTTCCGCCCTTTCCACAACCTCCATCCCCCCTGGCAGGGTCGCCAGGCCGATCGGTCTCCACCGCCGTTCGCAAGGGTTCGCTGCTGGCGGCCTTGCTGCTGATGCTGCTGTTCGGCTGGCTGGCCGCACTCGGAGGCTTTCTCTGGAAGTCGCGCAACGACGCGCTCGACAACGCCCGGCAGACCGCCGAAATCCACGCCCGCAACTTTGAAGAGCACCTGACCCAGACCCTGCAGATTGTCGATTTCAGTGCCCGCGGCCTGAACGGTCCCAGGCCGGTCGAGCCTCTCACACCCCGCCTGCTCGACCTGCTGCGGCCCTCGCCCTCGCTGCGTTCGTTGTCAGTGCTCGACGAACAGGGCCGGGTCGTGGCCAGCACCGAGGCAGCCAACCTGGGCACACTGGTCGACCTTGCCAGCTACTTCCCGTCGGCAGCGATCGATGCTGATGTACTGCGCATCGGTATGCCACAGATCGGGCGTGACCTGCACTCGGCAGAGCGTCTGGTGGCGCCCCAAGGCATCGCGCCCGATGCGCCGAGCTTTGTCCCGGCACTCAAGCGCCTGGGCACCGACCCGCAACGGCAGTGGCTGCTGGCCAGCCTGAACCCCGACTACTTTCTGAACCACGCCACCCATCTTTTGCCCGACCACCTGGGCCATGTGCAATGGCTGCGCTACGACGATGTGCTGCTGATGTCGTCCAGCCTGGACGAGCACACCGGCACCCACGAGGCCGCCGGCCGCGTGGCCGGCCTGCTCAACACCCGCGAGCAGGGCACCCTGCAGCAGACACTGCCCGGCGGGCCAGCCGTGCTGACCTCTTACCGGGCCTCCAGCCGCTACCCGGTGGTGCTGGCCGTGCACTTGCATGAGCAGGCCGTGCTGGCCGCCTGGGCCCGGCAGGCGCGCCAGGTCCTCAGTGTGGCCTTGCCCGCGCTGCTGGCCCTGCTGGGGGTGGGCGGGGCCCTGGTGTGGCGCCAGCGCCGCCTGGACCACAAGACGGCTGAGCTGGCTGAGCAGCGGCGCCTGGCCGCCAGCGTGTTCGAGAGCAGCCTGGACGCCATCATCGTCACCGACGCCCAGGCGCAGGTGCTGTCGGTCAACTCGGCTTTCGAGCGCGTCACGGGCTACAGCGCGGCCGAGATCATCGGCCACACACCGCGCCTGATGGCGTCTGGCCTGCACGACACGGCCTTTTACGCCGGGTTGTGGCATCAGGTGCTCACGGCGGGCCGCTGGCAGGGCGAGATCGTCAACCGCCACAAGTCCGGCCACCTCTACACCGCGCTGCTGCGCATCCATGCCGTGCTGGATGACGCGGGCCGCTTGTGCCACTACGCCGGCCTGATCACCGACATCAGCGAACACAAGGCCGCAGAAGAGCGCCTGCAACTGGCGGCCAGCGTGTTCACCCATGCCAACGAGGCCATCATGATCACCACCCCCGAGGCCGATCTGGTGGAGGTGAACGAAGCCTTCGAGCGCATCACCGGCTACCGCCGCGATGAAGTGCTGGGCCGCAATGCCCGCCTGCTCAACTCGGGTCATCAAGGCCCCGCCTTCTACACCCGGCTGTGGGAGTCGCTGCAGCAGGAAGGTCGCTGGACGGGCGAGATCTGGAACCGGCGCAAGTCCGGCGAGGTGTTTGCCGAGATGCTGACCATCAACGCCGTGCGCGGCCCCGACGGCCAGGTGCTGCGCTATGTGGCCCTGTTCTCAGACATCTCGACCCAGAAGCAGCACGAGATGCGGCTCGAACACATCGCCCACTACGACGCGCTCACCGGACTGCCCAATCGCGTGCTGCTGTCGGAGCGGCTCAATGCCGCCCTGCCCGAGGCCCGGCTTCAAGGCCAACCCCTGGCTCTGGTGTTTCTCGACCTCGACGGCTTCAAGGCTGTGAATGACCGCTACGGCCACGACAAGGGCGACAAACTGCTGCAGACCCTGGCGGAGCGGCTGCAGAGTGCGCTGCGCGAGGGCGACACCCTGGCCCGCCTGGGGGGCGACGAATTCGTCGCCGTGCTGGCCGGCCTGCAGCGCGAAGAAGACGCTCTTCCTGTGCTGGAGCGCCTGCGTGCCAACGCATCGCAAGCGATTCGCATCGACGGCATCGATCTGGAAGTCTCGGCCAGCCTGGGGGTGACCTTCTACCCCCAATCCAGCGAGGTCGATGCGGACCAGTTGTTGCGCCAGGCCGATCAGGCCATGTACCAGGCCAAGCTGGCCGGGCGCAACCGTTACCAGATCTTCGACGCCGAGCACGACAGCCTGATGCAAGACCAACACAAGGCGCTGGCCGCCATCCATGAAGGCCTGCAAAGCGGGGCCTTCGAGCTGTTCTACCAGCCCAAGGTCAACCTGCGCACGGGAGCCCTGGGCGGCATGGAGGCCTTGCTGCGCTGGCGCCACCCCCAGCAGGGCCTGCTGCTGCCCGGCGCCTTCCTGCAGCCGCTGCAGGGCAACCCCCTGCTGGCCCGCGTGGGCGAGTGGGTACTGGACAAGGCCCTGGCGCAACGCGAGCTCTGGCGAGCCCAGGGCCTGGACATCCCGATCAGCGTCAACATCGATGCCACCCATCTGCAACAGCCCGACTTCATGGCCCGCCTGCGCACCACCCTGGCCCGCCACAGCCCGCTGCAAGCCGGCGACCTGGAGCTGGAGATCCTGGAGACCAGTGCCCTCGACGACACCGCCACCGTCTCGCGCCTGATGCGCGAGTGCCGCGACATCGGCATCGGCTTTGCCCTCGACGACTTCGGCACCGGCTACGCTTCGCTCACCTACCTGCGGCGTCTGCCGGCCAGCCTGATCAAGATCGACCAGAGCTTTGTGCGCAACATGCTGGAAGACCCCGAAGACCTGGCCATCCTGAAAGGCGTACTGGACCTGGCCACCGCGTTCCGCCGCAAGGTGGTCGCCGAGGGGGTCGAATCCCTGGCCCACGGTCTGGCCCTGTTGGCGCTGGGCTGCGAGTGGGGCCAGGGCTTTGCGATCGCGCCCCCCATGCCCGCCGAGCAGGTGGCCGGCTGGCTGGCAAGCTGGCGGCCGGACACGCGTTGGACGGCGACCCGGCGGGAGCTTGACGAGGTGCTTGAGGCTTGAAAAACGACGGGGCTGGCGTCTTCACACCAGCCTCCACACAAAGCGGCTGCCCCGGCGACTCAGCGGCACAGGCTTTAGCCCCTGCAAACCGCCCGCCCGCTTCGGGTCAGGCCGTGTCGCTCAGGCCCAAGCACGCTCACTTGCCGAACAACTTGGCCAGATGCTGCCACGCGCGCAGCATCAGGCCGGCACGCTCCACCTCGGCCTGGGCCACCAGGGGGGCTTCGCCCACCGGCTTGCCGTTCGAGGTGGCCACCACCTTGCCGATGACAGCGCCCTTGGCCACCGGGGCCTCCAGGTCGGGCTTGATTTCCACGGCCGTCTGCACCTGCTGACCGCGCGGCACGGTCAAGGTCCAGGGGGCAGCCAAGCCCGCGGCGACCGTGTCAGCCTTGCCAAAGGCAACCTTGGCCGTGCCCACCACCGCATCCGGCTGGATCGGGGTGGCCTTCTCGAAGGTGCTGAAGCCCCAGCCCAGCATGGCGCGGGTCTGGTCGGCACGCGCCTGGGGGCTGCTGGTGTTGAGAATGACGGTGATCAGGCGCATGCCGTTGCGCTTGGACGAGGTGACCAGGCAGTAGCCAGCCTCTTCGGTGTGGCCCGTCTTCAGGCCGTCCACGGTGGGGTCGGTGTACAGCAGGGCATTGCGGTTGCCTTGCTTGATGCCGTGGTACTTGAACTCGCGCTCAGCGTAGATCGGGTAGTAATCGGCGCTGTCGCGGATGATGGCGCGTGCCAGGATGGCCAGGTCACGCGCGGACGACTTGTGATCCGGGTCAGGCAGACCCGTCGGGTTCATGAAATGGCTGTGCGTCATGCCCAGGCGCTGGGCTTCGGCGTTCATCAGCTTGGCAAAGCCCTCTTCAGAGCCGGCCATGTGCTCGGCAATCGCCTTGGAGGCGTCGTTGCCCGACTGGATGATGATGCCGCGCAGGATGTCGATCACCGTGGCCTGGCTGTTCAACGGCAGGTACATGCACGACTCGGTGCTGGAGCCCCGGCACCAGGCGTTCTGGCTGACCGAGACCAGATCGGTCTGCTTGAGCTTGCCGGAGCGCAGCGCCTGCTCGACCAGGTAGCTGGTCATCATCTTGGTGAGCGATGCCGGCGGCAGGGGCTCATCGGCATTGGCCGAGGCGAGCACCTCGCCGGAGTCAAAGTCCATCAGCAACCAGGCCTTGGCGGGCAGGGCCGGCGGGCTGCCCGCCAGGGTGGTCTGGGCGGCCAGGGGCGGCAGCGCATTGGCAGCGGCAGCGGAGGCAGCGGCCTTCTTGGGCGACGCGGCCTTGGTGGCGTGGTGTCCTGCCGCAAAAGACGCCGAGCCGGGCACCAGAGCGCCCGCCGCGATGGCGAAGATGACAGGGAGGATGGAGAAGGTCTTGGTTTGCATGGCGTTTTCAATCGGTTCGCCGATTGTCGCGAATCGGCAGAGGCGATTGTCCCCCCATCGACGTGGCTGATCGGACTGGAAGCGGGCTGGACGGGCAGAAATGTCTCAGTCCAGGCCCGATTCACAGCGCCTGCGGGCCTCGGGCCGGGGCAGATCGGGGCCTCCAGGGCCTGACCCAGCGGGCTCGGCGCCACGACCCACTGAATCGCCCCGCTGTTGATGGGGTCACCGCAATAGTTACACATGGAAGCATCTGGGCCACATCTGGCGGCACCAGAGCCTCTTGGGTGAGGCGCCCAGCCAAGCCTGACCCCGGACGAGGTGCCGCCCATGCCATCGCGCACAATTTCCATCAGCAACACCCTGTTGAGCACCCCATGAACTCACTCCAAGCCTGTTTTGAACAACTCGGTACCCGCTTCCAAGTCGAAGCACGGCACACCTTGCTGCGGGCGGGCGAGGTGGCGCAGCGCCTGTTCTGGATCGAGCAAGGTTGCGCCAGGTTGTGCGTGGTCGACCTCGAGGGGCGGGAGACCAGCACCCAGTTTTTCTTCGAAGGCGATATGGTGGGCTCATTGGAAAGCCTGCTGACAGGGCACCCCAGCGTGCAGCAACTGGTCACCATCGAGCCCTGCGTGCTGCGGGTGATGGAGGCCGGCGCGCTCCTTCGGCATGCCGGGACCCATGCGCCACTGCAAGCCGATCTGCAGGCCCTCACGCAGCGGCGGCTGGTGCATTACGTGAACCTCTATACCAGTGCCATTGCCGACACCCCCACGCAGCGCTACCTGACCCTGATGGCCACACACCCGCAACAACTGGAGCGAATTCCCTTGCACATCCTGGCGGCCTACCTGGGCGTGAGTGCGGTGCACCTGAGCCGGATCCGCCGCAAGCTCAAGAACTCAAAGACAGCACTCAGCTTCTGAACCTATGTAAATGACGCCGCCCCAGCCGCACCGGATCATGGGCCCATCGCAAATCCGATGGAGCAAAGCCCATGCACACCCTGGTCCTGTTGGCCCACCCGTACCCCAAAAGCTATTGCCACGCCTTGTATGAACGTGTGGTGCAGACCCTGGAGGCGTCTGGCCACACGGTCGATGGGCTTCACCTCGACGCAGAAGGCTTTGACCCCGTCATGCGCGGCCCAGACCTGGCCGTCTACGCCAAAGGCCAAAGCGCCGATCCGGCTGTGGCCGCCTACCAGGCCCGTATCGATGCCGCGCAGCAACTGGTGTTCATCTTCCCGATCTGGTGGGAGCTCATGCCCGCGCTGCTCAAGGGCTTCCTGGACAAGGTCCTGACCAAAGGTTGGGCCTACGAGCCGGGCCCATGGGGGGTCAAGGGCCATCTGGGTCACATTCAGCGTGCAGTGGTCGTGACCACCATGAACACCCCGAAATGGGCCTACCGCTGGTTGTACGGGAACGCAGTACAACGCTCTCTGGTGCGCGGCACTCTGCGCAAATGCGGCGTGCGCAAAGTCCAATGGGTAGCGCTCTCGCCGGTCAGCCACGCCACACAAGACAAACGCCGGGCCTGGTTGGACCAGGTTGCAGAGCTGTTCACACGCTAGCAGCCGTGTTGCGCGCCGGCCCTGCCCAGCCGGGCGAGTCAGGCCTTGGTCAGCTTCGGGCGATTAGGGTGACAGCATAAGAAAGCCCAGATGAATCCGCATGCGACTGCCGGCAGAACCCTATTTCAGCGACTCCGAGATCGAGCTTGAGACCCGGCCGTGGGTGGCAGGGCCTGACGGCCTGCCGCAGGCCGGTATGGCCTTGGGCCCCTGTTTGATCCGCGTGATGGGCACCGCCATGGCCTTGGGCATCGTGCTGGCCGTGCTGGCCTATTGGTTGGACCAGTTGGCTTGATGCCCCAGGCGCAGAAGCGCCCTTCCCATCAGGCCGCCAGCCTGGATCCAAGCGCCTGAGCGCTTGCGCCAGGCGTTCTGCGCGCCTCGGCACCCTCACCCCCATGCATCTGGCACCATGGCGAACCTTTGTTTGCCCTTGCTGCCATGACTGCTTCACCCAAACTGCTCACGCACACTGAGCAAGGCGTGCTGACCCTGACACTGAACCGCCCGGACAAGCTCAACGCCATCGACAACGAGTTGGCCGAGGCTTTGCTGCAGGCGCTGGCATCCGCACGCGACAACACGGCGGTGCGGGCGATTCGCCTGCGTGGTGAGGGGCGCGCCTTCTGCGCCGGCCGCGACGTGTCGGCCGCCCCCACCGAACAAGACCTGGTGCTGGTCCAATCGGTCTCGCAGGCCCTCGTGGGCCACCCCCGGCCCGTGCTGGCCGAAGTGCATGGGTGGACGGTGGGGGCGGGTTTCGAGTGGATGCTCAATGCCGATGTCGTCGTGGCGGCAGAGGGCACACGCTTCAAGCTGCCAGAGGCCTCCCTGGGCGTGTTCGTGACGGGGGGCCTGAGCGCCACCCTGCCGGCCATGGCCGGTCTGGCACGGGCCAAGGCCCTGACCCTGCTGGGTGATGAATTCAGCGCCGGCGAGGCCCGCGACTGGGGCCTGATCTGGCGCGTGGTGCCCGATGCAGCACTGCAAGCCAGCGGCTTGCAAATGGCCCAACGCCTGGCCGCGCTGCAGCCCCAGGTGGCCACCCAGTTCAAGCGGGTGTTCAACCAGATCGGCCTGGCCGGATTTGATCAAGCGGTGGCCGAAGAAACCCGCACCCAGCGCCTGCTGCAAGCAGGCTGACCGGGCACGGCAGGCTTTTTGCCATGAGAAATGCCGGTGCGCCGAAGTGCATCCATCGGCTTCTAGAATGCAGGCCGATGTCCGTTGAAGCACATCAGCCCATCAGCCCCGCGGCCCACGCCGCTCGACAGGCCTGAGCTCCTGAGCCAGGCCATGGACTTTGCATGAACCCGAATCAGATCCAAACCCGCACCCCCACCACTGACGCCGACCGCATCAACGCCCAGCCCTGGAGCGTGGCCCAGGTGCTGGCCCTGCTGGAGCTGCCCTTCAACGACCTGATGTACCGCGCCCAGCAGGTGCACCGCCAGCACTTCGACCCCAATGCAATCCAGTTGTCCAGCCTGCTGTCGATCAAGACCGGGGGCTGCGAAGAGGACTGCAAGTACTGCCCCCAATCGGCCCACTTCGACACCGGCCTGAAGGCCGACAAGCTGCTGCCCCTGGCCGAGGTGCTGGAGGCCGCGCGCGCTGCCAAGGCCAACGGCGCCACGCGCTTTTGCATGGGTGCGGCCTGGCGTGCGCCCAAGCCGCGCCATGTGGAGGCCATTGGCGAGATGATCAGCGAGGTCAAGGCCCTGGGCCTGGAGACCTGCCTCACCGCCGGCATGCTGGCCGACGGACAGGCCGAGCAGTTGCGCGAGGCCGGGCTGGACTACTACAACCACAACCTGGATACCTCGCCTGAGTTCTACGGCCAGATCATCACCACCCGTACCTACCAGGACCGGCTCGACACCCTGGAGCGGGTGCGCGATGTGGGCCTGAAAGTGTGCTCGGGCGGCATCGTGGGCATGGGCGAATCGCGCCGCGAGCGCGCCGGCCTGATCGTGCAACTGGCCAACCTGCAGCCCTACCCCGAGTCGGTGCCCATCAACAACCTGGTGCAGGTCGAGGGCACGCCCCTGGCCGGCACGCAGACGCTGGACCCACTGGAGTTCGTGCGCATGATCGCAGTGGCGCGCATCTGCATGCCTCGCGCCATGGTGCGCCTGTCGGCCGGGCGCGAAGAGATGCCTGAGTCGCTGCAGACGCTGTGCTTTCTGGCCGGCGCCAACAGCATGTTCTATGGCGACAAGCTGCTCACCACGAGCAACCCGCAGGCCGAAAAAGACCGCCAGTTGCTGCAACGCCTGGGCATGCATTGCGCCAGTGAAGAACAGACCAAGCTCGGCCTGGCCGCCACCGTCAACTGAAGGCTTCAGGCCTGACCCCGGGCTCAGGTCTGATACCCTGGCTGGCACACCAGCAAGCAACCGATGAAGACCACTGCACCCAAGAAAGCGGCCACCCTGCACGACGTTGCCCGTGAGGCCGGCGTCTCCCTGATCACGGCCTCGCGCGCCTTGAGCAAGCCTGAGCTGGTGTCTGACAAGACGCTGGAACGCGTGAAGCTGGCCGTGGCCGCCACCGGCTACCTGCCCAATCTGCTGGCGGGCGGTCTCAAATCGCGCAAGAGCCAGATGATCGCGGGCATTCTGCCGGCGGTGTCGGTGGCGCAGTTTCTGCCCACGCTGCAGGCCCTGACCGACACCCTGGCCCAGGCGGGCTACCAGCTCATCCTGGGGCAAAGCGGCTACAACCAGGCCCGCGAAGACGCCCTGATCAACACCATGATCAGCCGCCGCCCCGATGGCCTGTTCATGGCCGGGCTGGTGGGCTCGGCCTCGGCCCGCGAGCGGCTGGTGCAGGCCGGCATTCCGGTGGTTGAATCCTGGGATCACAGCGACCGGCCGGTCGACATGCTGGTGGGTTTCTCACACCTCAAGGTGGGCGGCGCCATTGCGGGGTATTTTCTGAGCAAGGGCTGGAAACGGGTGGGCATTGCCAGTGCCGACGACCACCGGGCCCGCCAGCGTTGCGAAGGCTTTGTGGCCACCTGGGGGCGTGAGGTGCCCACCGCCTTCGTGCCGGCGCCCAGCGGGCTGGCCCTGGGGCGCCAGGCGCTGAGCCAGTTGCTGGAGCAGGCCCCCGATCTGCAGGCGATCTACTGCAGCTCCGACCAGATGGCCCAGGGCGTGATGATCGAGGCCCAGGCCCGGGGCCTGCGCGTGCCGCAAGACCTGGCCTTGTGCGGCTTTGGCAATGCCGAGTTCTCGGCCCATGTCGAGCCGGCCCTGACCACGGTGAGCGTGGACGGGCGTCTGATCGGCGAGCTCTCGGCCCGGCTGATCCTGGAGCGCTGCGCCGGCCAGACGCCCCAGCAGCCGATCGTGGACATCGGCTTCCAGATCCTCGAGCGCGCCTCGACGGCCCAGAACCCCTGAAGACGGGGCCTGAGGCTCCACCCCTGGTGGGCTGGTCAGGGCTTGATCGCCACCTTCAACACGCCGTCACGCTGGTGCGAGAACAGATCGTAGGCGGCCACGATCTGGTCCAAGGGATAGTGGTGGGTGACCAGCACCCCCAGGTCGAGCCGGCCTGAGGCCAGCACGTTCATCAGACGGCGCATGCGCTCCTTGCCGCCCGGGCACAGGGCGGTGTTGATGCGGTGGTCGCCCAGGCCGGCGGCAAAGGCCGACAGCGGGATCGTCAGGTCGCTGGAATACACACCCAAACTCGACAAGGTGCCCCCGGGTTTGATCACGCGCAGGCCCGCCTCAAAGGTGGCCTGGGTGCCCAGAGCCTCGATGGCCGAATCGGCCCCGCGCCCACCGGTGAGTTTCAGCACCTCGGCCACCACATCGCAATCATGGAAGTTGAGGGTCACGTCGGCCCCCAGCTGCTTCGAGATGCCCAAGCGATGCGCATTGCCGTCCACCGCAATGATGGTGGTGGCGCCCAGCAGGCGGGCACCGGCGGTGGCACACAGGCCGATCGGGCCCTGGGCAAACACCACCACGGTGTCACCAATGCGGATGTTCGCGTTCTCGGCGCCCTTGAAGCCGGTGGACATGATGTCGGGGCACATCAGCACCTGCTCGTCGGTCAGGCCATCGGGGATGGGGGCCAGGTTGGCCTGGGCATCGGGCACCAGCACGTATTCAGCCTGGGTGCCATCGATCAGGTTGCCGAAGCGCCAGCCCGCCGTGGCCTTGAAGCCGTGGCAACCGCACAGGCCCTGGGGCACCAGGTAGCTGCCGTCCTGCGAGGGGGCTCCGTCCTGAGCGGCATACGAGTTGAAGTTGGGGCAGATGGCCCCTGCAATCACGCGTTGCCCCTCCTGATAGCCCTGCACGGCGCTGCCCAGTTTCTCGATCACACCCACCGGTTCATGGCCCACGGTCAGGCCCCGGGCCACCGGGTACTCGCCTTTGAGGATGTGCACATCGGTGCCACAGATGGTGGTGGTGGTGATGCGCAGCAAAGCATCGTTGGGTCCGACATCGGGGATGCGCTTGTCGACCAGTTCAATGCGGCCGGGTTCGACAAAGACGGCGGCTTTCATCAAGGTACTCATGGGCTGGCTCCTGAAGGTGGGGGTGGCGCGGGATGTCGCGCGTCTTCACTCTAGAACTGCACCGCCGCGAAACCATGACTCAGCGCAAACAGACCCGGCAAAGCGCCCCACAGACTGGCTGGGTGGCGCCCAACCCTTGAGGCGCATCAAGGTCGGACAAAACAAATTAAGCATTAATGTGAACCCAGCCACGGTTCATTTTTTGACATTTAAATGATCATGGCGATACAATTGACACATCATCAGCAAATCAACTGATATTTTTGATCCTCACAACAACTCTGGAGCACAAAATGGCAATTCCGGCTCTCAATCACCCTTGCTGGCAAAAGCTGGCATCCGGCGGGCTCAGCAAACTCCGCACGCAGCACCTGGGTACCCAGTTGCTGGCCAAGCGCATCGAGCGCAGCACCGACCCTCTGCCTGCCCGGGCCGCCGAGTTGCACGCCTTCTTCACCAAGTGGGAACGCATTCTCCCGACCGAAGTCGCCCAACTGACCACCCTCTGAGGACCGAACCATGAACCAACTGATCTCTGTGCAGGCTGCGGCCGAACTGATCCGCAAAGGCACTCCCTTGAGCCTGGCCGGCCCCGAATCCGCGCTGGACCAACTGCCCGCCGGCAACTGGATTGGCGGCACCATCCCCTACTTCATGGTGCCTACCGGTGGCGTCGTGGTGCAGGAAGGCCAGGTGTTTGCCACCGACCTGTCGCCCGTGGGCGAAGTGAGCATTGCCAGCTACGGCCCCGAGGCGCTGGGTGACATCAGCCGCAACGGCCCCGACAACGGCTTTGCCGTGACCATCATCCCCGCCGGCAGCAGCTCGCACCAGAAATTTGCCGCCGGCGCCGCCAACTTCGAAGACGCCTTCATCAAGCCCACCGTGGGTTGGATCGCCGGTGTGCACCTGTCGCAGCTCGGCAGCGCCACGCCCAAGGTCTACGATGGCCGCACCGCCACGAAATACGAAGACCGCGCCGTGGTGGCCTATGTCAAGCTGCCCGATGACAAGCTGGCTTCGATCGAAATCGTCAACCTGTTCGAGCCTGGCACGGGCGATCTGCTGCAATTTGAGCAGACCTCCTTCGAAGTGGGCCAGTGCCTGGTCAATGGCCAGCCGACCAACTTTGCCACCTATGTGCGTGAGCACGGCCTGGAAAATGGTCAGTTGCCTCTGGTGGGTGACTTTGCTGGCGCCCACGTGAACGCCTCGCTGCAGAGCGTGGGCGAAGCCGGCGGCAAGGTGGTGTTGTACGCGCCGGTCTTCCCCGGGGTGGACTACCGCTTTGCCAAGCCCGTGGGCGACTACGCTGGTGCCTTCCGCGCCAAGTTGGCTGACCAAAGCGCTGACGGCCTGGCCCTGTCGTGCAACTGCATCCTGAACTTTGTGTTCGGCGAACTCGAAGGCAAGGCCATCGGTGGCATGGCCGGCCCGATCACCTTTGGCGAAATCGCCTACCAACTGCTGAACCAGACCATGGTGAGCGTGCGCGTGCATTGAACGCCCGGGCACTGAGCCCGAAGCCCCCGATCCGATGCCACCCGCATCGGGCCGGGGGCTTTTTCAATGGGCCTGCCTCCCCAGGCTTTTACCGATTGCCAGCGCGGGCCGTGGAGGTTCAGATGCCATCTGATCTGACCAACCCAGTCGCCACCATGAACCCCTCCCTCAGCCGTCGCCAGACCTTGGGCGACATCCTGCGCCGCACCGCGCAGCGCCTGCCCCACAAAGCGGCCATCGTGTGCGGCACCACCCGCTGGACCTATGCCGAATTCGACGCCCTGGTCACCCGCCTGGCTGCCGGCCTGGCCCTGCAGGGCATCGCCCCGGGCGACAACGTGGCTCTGCTGGCGCGCAACTCGCACGCTTTTGCGGCCATGCGCTTTGCCCTGGCCCGTCTGGGTGCCGTGCTGGTGCCGATCAACTTCATGCTCAAGGCCGACGAGGTGGCCTTCATCCTGCGCCATGCCGGTGCCCGCACCCTGGCCACCGACACCGAGTTTGCGCCCGTGGCCCGCCAGGCCGCCACCCTGCAGACCCAGGTGCGCCAGTTCATCTGGCTGCCGAGCGAAGAGCCCACCGAGCCGGCGCCGGGCATGCTCGATTTCGACACCCTCGCCCGCTGTGACGCCACCCTGCAAGGCCCGGGCCCCGACAGCACCGACCTGGCCCAGATCGTCTACACCAGCGGCACCGAATCCAGCCCCAAGGGCGCCATGCTGACCCACGACGCCGTGCTGTGGCAGTACGTGAGCTGCGTGATGGATGCCGCCATTGCCCGCGACGACCTGATGCTGCACGCCCTGCCGTTGTACCACTGCGCCCAGCTCGACGTTTTCTTCGGCCCCGCCATCTATGTGGGCGCCACCAACATCATCACCGGCCGCCCGGTGGCCGAGCGCCTGCTGGACCTGATTGAAACCCACCGCATCACCAGCTTCTTTGCCCCGCCCACGGTCTGGATCGCCCTGCTGCGCTCGCCCCAGTTCAGCGAAGCGCGGCTGGCCAGCCTGGCCAAGGGCTATTACGGCGCCTCGATCATGCCGGTGGAGGTGTTGAAAGAGCTGGCCCGCCGCCTGCCCCGTGTTCAACTCTGGAACCTGTACGGCCAGACCGAGATTGCCCCCCTGGCCACCATGCTGGGCCCTGAAGACCAGCTGCGCAAACCGGGCTCCTGCGGGCGCGCCGTCACCAATGTGGAGACCCGGGTGGTCGACGACCAGATGCGCGATGTGCCCCCCGGCGAGGTGGGCGAGATCGTGCACCGCTCACCGCACCTGATGCTGGGCTATTTCCATGACGAGGAGCGCACCCGCGCCGCCTTCGAGGGCGGCTGGTTCCACAGCGGCGACCTGGCCACAGTGGACGCCGAGGGCTACATCACGGTGGTCGACCGCAAGAAGGACATGATCAAGACCGGCGGCGAGAACGTGGCCAGCCGCGAGGTCGAAGAGAGCATCTACCGCCTGCCCCAGGTCAGCGAGGTGGCGGTGGTGGGCCTGCCCGACGCCCGCTGGGTCGAGGCCGTGACCGCCGTGGTGGTGGTGAAAGCCGGCCACACCTTGAGCGAGTCCGAAGTGCTGGCCCATTGCAACACCCACCTGGCCGGCTTCAAATGCCCCAAACGCGTGGTGTTTGTGGATGCCCTGCCCAAAAACCCCAGTGGCAAATTGCTGAAGCGGCAGTTGCGCCTGGAGTTGAACGAAGCAAGCGCCAGCAGTTCGACGCACAACTGACTATGATGCGCGGCATTCCAGCACGCTGCAGCATGTCGGCATGAGATCGCAAAAACGCCTCTTCGCTTTCCTGACAACCCACTGGCTTTTGCTGGTCACCAGCCTGCTGCTGGTGGCCCCCCCTGCGCTGCAAGCCCGCACGCCAGCCGCGCCGCGGGCGGTGAGCCCGCGCGGGCCTCTTGGGGCCGAGGAGCTCAACCACATCAATGTGTTCAAGACCAGCTCGCCCTCGGTGGTGAACATCACGGCGCTGGGGCTGGAGCGGGATGTGTTCTCCCTGAATGTGCAACAGGTGCCCCAGGGCACGGGCACCGGCTTTGTGTGGGACACCCAGGGCCACATCGTGACCAATTTCCATGTGATCCAGGGGGCGGCGGCCGCCCGGGTCACGCTGGCCGACCAGAGCAGCTACCGGGCCGAGCTGGTGGGTGCCTTTGCCGACCGCGATCTGGCGGTGCTGCGCATCAACGCCCCCGCCGCCAAGTTGCGCCCCCTGCCCCTGGGCAGCAGCCGCGATTTGCAGGTGGGGCAGCAGGTGTACGCCATCGGCAACCCCTTCGGCCTGGACCAGACCCTCACGATGGGCATCGTGAGCGCGCTCAACCGCGAGATCGAATCCGTCACACGCCGCACCATCAAGGGAGCCATCCAGACCGATGCGGCCATCAACCCCGGCAACTCGGGCGGGCCGCTGCTGGATTCGGCGGGCCGCCTGATCGGCGTCAACACCTCGATCTACAGTCCCTCGGGGGCCAGCGCGGGCATCGGCTTTGCGATCCCGGTGGACGAAGTCAACCGCATCGTGCCCAGCCTGATCCGTGACGGCCGGCTGGTGCGCCCGGCCCTGGGGCTGAGCGGCGCCGGGCCCGACCTGAACCGGGCCCTGGGCCTGCCCAAGGGCGTGGCCATCGTGCGCCTGCAGCGCAATGGCCCGGCCGCCAAGGCCGGCCTGCGGGCCTTCAGCCGCAGCGAGAACGGCATCGTGGCCGGCGATGTGATCACCGCCGTGGAGGGCGAGCCCGTCGAGACCATGGACGACCTGCTCACCGCACTGGAGCGCCTGCAGCCGGGCCAGACCTGCACCCTCACGCTGTGGCGCGCCGGCAGCACACGGCGTCAGGCCGTGACACTGGCCGAGTCGGAAGATTGAAGCCCAGGCCCCGTCAGAGGGTCAGGCCGTGCCCGGCAACTCCATCCGGTAGCCCACCCCATACACCGACACGATGCCCGAGCCCTCGGGGCGCAGGCGCTCGATCTTCTTGCGCAGGTTCTTGATGTGGCTGTCGATCACGCGATCGCTCACATCGCGCAGATCGCCCTCGTGCACCTCGTCGAGCAGGCGGCTGCGCTCCAGCACCTGGCCGGGGCGCGCCAGCAGCAGGCGCAGCAGACGGAACTCCACCGCGGTCAGGCCCAGGGGCTGGCGCCGCCAGCGCACCTGCAGGGCGGGCTCGTCCACCACAAAGCCTTGCTCCGGCGGCCAGGCCGCCTGCGCCAGCCGGCCCTCGGCGCGGCGCAGCAGGGCATTCAGCCGGGCCACCACCTCACGCGGGCTGAAGGGCTTGCACACATAGTCGTCGGCGCCGGTCTCCAGGCCCTCCAATCGATCGATCTCATCGACACGGGCCGTGATCATCATCACCGGTACGTCGGAGAAGGTGCGCAGTTCGCGACACACCAGCAAGCCATCCTGATCGGGCAGCGTCAGGTCCAGCAGCACGGCCGAGGGCTGCAGCTCGCGCACGCAGGGGCCCACCTGGCGGCCCTCCGACAGCCAGACCGCCCGAAAGCCCTGCGCCCCCAGGTAGTTGCTCAGCATGTCGGCGATCTTGAAGTCGTCCTCCACCACCAGCACGGTGCGTGGCACGGCCGTGGGGTGCGGTGTCTGGATGGGCGCGAAAGGGGCAAAAGACGTTGACATGGCGAGGTTCAAAGCTCAGGCAGGTTGACGGGGTAGCTCGATGTCCATGCGCAGGCCGCCCTGCGGGCTCAGGCTGGCCGCGATTCGACCCTGGTGGGCCCTGACGATGGCCTGGGCAATGGCCAGGCCCAGGCCGCTGCCGGCCGAGCCCGGGCGCTGGCGCAGGCGGGCGCCCTCGGTGCGGAACAGGGGCTCGAACAGCCGGGGCAACTGCTCAGGCGCCACGCCGGGGGCGCTGTCCTCCACGATGAAGCGCACGCCCAGGGCGCTGGCCTCGCAACGCAGACGCACAAGACCGGGCGAATCGGTGTAGCTCAGGCTGTTATCGATCAGGTTGGCCAGCATCTGCTCGATGCGGCCCAGGTCCCAGCGCACGACAATGGGCTCGTCCAGCACCAACAGCTCCAACTGCAGGCCCTGGCGCGCGGCCTGACTATCGAATCGGCGTGCACAGCGGCGCACCAGTTCGGCCGCATCGCCATCGCGCCACACACAGTGCAGCTCGCCCATGTCCGACAGGGCCAGGGTGTGCAGATCGTTGACCAGGCGACCCAGCTTGAGCACCTCTTCACGCAGGCTGGCCAGCACCTCGGGCGTGGCCTGCCGGGCCCCGTCTTCGATGGATTCCAGCTCGCCTTGCAGCACCGACAGCGGCGTTCGCAACTCGTGCGAGACCTGGGCGATCCAGGTGCGGCGGGCGTTCTCCTGGCTGGCCAGGGTCTGACCCATCACGTTCATGTCGGCCATCAGCGCGGCGATTTCGGTGGCGCCCCGGGGTTGGAGCTGGGCCGTGAAGTCGCCCCGGGCCATGCGCCGGGCGGCGGCCTGTACTGCGCGCAGCGGTGCACTCCAGCCGCGGGCAATCAACACCGCCGCCGCCAAGGCCAGCAACACCGTGACCGCCAGAGCCCAGCCCAGGCGCCCGTACTGCTGGCGCAAAAAGGCCGAATCGGCCGAGCCCTCGGCGGGGCGCAGGTTGAGGCTGGCGTAACCGATCACCTGGCCCTGCCATTGGATGGCGTGGGTCAGCACCTCGTCACCGGGCGGTGGAGCGGCCCCGGCCAGACGGCGATGATCTTTGTCGAAGATCTGCACCCGCCCGGCCATGCTGCCCGGGGGATGCGGCAGCGGGCGTGGTAGCGGGGGCGTTGGCAGCAGCGCATCGGTGGCGGCCTGCGCGCTGCCGGGCTGGAGCAGCAGATCGACCCAGGCGGCCAGACCCGCGGGCAGCGCCGAAACGGGTCCCGGCCCCCAGCCAGGCTCA
>Ga0209913_1000898_pt1 | contig 20438 bp, 20 predicted proteins | sample PersoiDNA2013203_FD_185805 | JGI IMG/M metagenome (GOLD analysis project Ga0209913, IMG submission 185805) | Permafrost soil microbial communities from the Arctic, to analyse light accelerated degradation of dissolved organic matter (DOM) -... | ecosystem: Environmental > Terrestrial > Soil >... | reverse complement strand
ATGACAATGGTCAAGACAATCCAGTAGCCGTGCGACATATACGGCAGTGCCGATGCTATCCACAGCCCGGTCGACACCGCCAGCGCCACGCGGATGGCGAAGCGGAAGATGGGCGATTGCCAGCGCAGGTTGGCAATCAGCAAGCCGGCTTTGTACTTTTGTTGCGTCAGGAAAGGCGTCATGTCCGAACCCGGCAGGATAGGGATGGCGTCGATCGGCGTGCTCGTCGCCAGATGCAATTGTGCGATCAGTTCGATGATGTCGAGGATCTTGTTGTAGGTGACGCGCAGCACCGTGATGGCTTCATCCGGAATGTGTCCGGCGAGGCTGTCTTGCTGCAACTGCTGCAGTTCATATTGCACGGCGCGCAACTCGGCTTTGTAATTGACGGTCGGTGTGGATGCGCGCTTGCGGGTGACCGCATAGGCGATGGATTCGATATCTTCGGCCGTCTTGTTGGCGAGGTCGCGTAAAAAGATGATGACGTCGGTATCGCCGAAATGGCTGCGTAGCAGCGCATAGTCGGCATGCGTCGACAAGACCTGCTCGTAAAGCTCCAGCATGCTCAGATGGACGTGTACCAGCAAGCCGTCCTGTTTGGTGTGCATGTCGCGCAGCACCAGGTCGCGCGACGCTTGCAGCTTGTCTGCCAGCACGATTTGCTGGCGCACCAGTGTCGTGAACTGCGACTGCAGATCGCTGCGCACGTCGTAGAAATCCGCCTTGATGCGCAGATAGCGCGCCAGCTCGAACAGCGCTTCCGCCAAAACCTGCTGTTTGACGCGACGTCGTAAAAAATACGACACCGTCATCGAATACGCCAGATAACCCAAGCCGCCGGCGAGGAAGAAGCCGGCATGCAGAAAGGCCTCTTCAAACGGCACGGTGTTTTCCATCGACAGCGTCATGACCATCAGCGCTGCGAATTGCAGCGGCAGTGTCTTCTTGCCGTACACCACCATCATGCTGGCGAGGAAGCTGACAACCACCATCGCCACGCTGACCAGCCAGTGGATCGGCGCACACAGACTGATCACGAGCATTACCAGCGTGCAGAGCAGGACGCCTGCCAGCATTTCATTGAATTTGTGTCGCAGCGGACTCGGCAAGTCCATCAGGCTGGTGCAAAGCGCGCCGAGGAAGACCGTCATGGTGGTCTGCATGTCGGCCATGTTGAAGACCAGCATGGTGAGCCCGACGACACCCGTGGCGATGCGCAGGCCGGTATAGAAATAATGGCTGAAGAGGAAAGTGCGTATATCCAGGGCGTAATGCATGTAGGCAGTCGGCGTAAATTTCTATAGACGCCATTCTGACCCTTCTATCTGTAATAGACAACAGATTCGCCACCCGACGTCTGCTGAAAGCGCTGTCGGACGATGTCGCTATTCGTCCGACGTGTGATTAGCTTAGGGCAGCGGAAAGACCAGGCAGGTTGTTGTTGCATGCGCATAAATTTTGCCGTCAACGTCAACAATGCGGCCTTCGGCGATGCCGACACGATTACCGACCTGAATGACCTTGCCTTCGGCGCGCACCGGGCCGGTCTTGGCCGTCAACGCGCGAATCAGGTTGACCTTCAATTCCAGTGTCGTATAACCCACGCCTTGCGGCAACACGGAGTGCACCGCACAAGCGACGGCGGAGTCGAGCAGAGTGCAGAAGTAGCCGCCGTGCACGCTGCCGAGCGGATTGTAGTGCTGCTTTCCTGGTGTGCCCTGAAAGACAATGCGGCCGGGTTCGCCTTCAATGGGGACGAAGTCCATCGTTTCGCCGATCGGCACCGAAGGCAGTTCGCCGTCCCAGATGCGCTGCAAGAACTCCATGCCTGTGCCTGCTTTCAGGTCGTCCATCGAGGCGACGCCGGGTGCGGCGAGTTTGGCGCGGACTTCGGCTTCGCGGGTTTGCCATTGCTTGAGTGTCTCTTCTCTGCTGGTCATGTTTTTCCTTGTCTTTATGAATGAGGGGGATGCGGTAAAGAGGTGAATCGTTGGTCGATAGAGCGTTACTTTTATGATGAAAGAATGGTGCCATTATGCCTTGCACGTTTTCATTTGCGTGATGGAAGGCGTGAAGTTGATGGTTAAAACGGCGATTTTTCATGATGCAAAAACAGTGTTTCATAATGTGAAAAATGCGATTGCACAGCATCATGGATTTATTTCATTTTCAGAAATTTCATTTCGTATCGCAAAATCGTTCAATTAACTAATTGAATAATAAGGAAAATAATTTATTGATATGTCTTATATAAGACATTGTTGCTGCGCACCTAAAGGCCTACTATGAAGTCATGGAATTCGCTTTTTGACCTCCATTTTTGACTACCTGATTAACCTTAAGGAGATTGACCATGGCAACACGTGAACAGCAAATCCAGGCATTGGCAAAAGACTGGGCAGAAAATCCACGCTGGAAGGGCGTCAAGCGTAACTACACCGCTGACGACGTGGTGCGCCTGCGCGGTTCGGTGCAAATCGAACATACGCTGGCCAAGCGCGGCGCTGAAAAACTGTGGAATCTGGTCAATAACGAACCGTTCGTCAACGCACTGGGCGCACTGACCGGCAATCAGGCGATGCAGCAAGTCAAGGCCGGCCTGAAGGCGATCTACCTGTCCGGTTGGCAAGTTGCCGGCGACGCCAACCTGGCCGGCGAAATGTATCCTGACCAATCGCTGTATCCGGCCAACTCGGTGCCGATGGTGGTCAAGCGCATCAACAACACTTTCCAGCGCGCAGACCAGATCCAATGGTCGGAGGGCAAGAACGATATCGACTTCTTCGCGCCGATCGTGGCTGATGCAGAAGCTGGTTTCGGCGGCGTGTTGAACGCCTATGAACTGATGAAGTCGATGATCGATGCAGGCGCCGCCGGCGTTCACTTCGAAGATCAACTTGCATCGGTAAAGAAGTGCGGCCACATGGGCGGCAAGGTGCTGGTGCCGACACGCGAAGCAGTTGAAAAGCTCAACGCAGCGCGCCTGGCGGCTGACGTCTCCGGCACGAGCACATTGGTGATCGCCCGTACCGACGCGGAAGCAGCCGACTTGTTGACATCCGACGTGGACGACAACGACAAGCCTTTCCTGACCGGCGAACGTACTGTTGAAGGCTTCTTCAAGACCCGTCCTGGTATTGAGCAGGCAATCTCGCGCGGTCTGGCTTACGCCGACTATGCCGATCTGGTCTGGTGTGAAACCGGCAAGCCGGATCTGGCTTTCGCGAAGAAGTTCGCCGAAGCCATCCATGCCAAGTTCCCAGGCAAGATGCTGTCGTATAACTGCTCGCCATCGTTCAACTGGAAGAAGAATCTGGATGATGCCACCATCGCCAAATTCCAGAAGGAACTGGGCGCGATGGGCTACAAGTTCCAGTTCATCACGCTGGCTGGTTTCCATGCGCTGAACTACTCAATGTTCAATCTGGCGCACGGCTACGCACGCAACCAGATGTCGGCCTTCGTCGAGTTGCAGGAAGCCGAATTCGCCGCAGCAGACAAGGGTTTCACGGCAGTCAAACATCAGCGCGAAGTCGGCACCGGCTATTTCGATGCAGTGACACAAGCAATCCAGCAAGGCCAGTCGTCGACGACTGCGCTGCACGGTTCGACCGAAGATGAGCAATTCTTCGACGGCAAAGAAAAGAAAGTCGCCTGAAGCTGAGTCTCAATCATAGAGAACGGTATCAGGCTGGAGAGAATGTCTGAGGAGACTAGGGCGTTATAGCGCCGACGACGGGAAAGCCGCACTTCACAAGAGTGCGGCTTTTTTTATTTATGCTTGTTTGTGCTGTCTGATCGTGCCGTCGCGCACCTCAAAGACGGCATCGCCAAGTACGTCGACGTCGGCGGGATCATGCGTGATGATCAGCATCGGCACGCGCAATTGTTGCTGCAATTCACTCAGCTCGTGGCGCATGCGTTCACGCAGGGACAGATCAAGCGCTGAGAAAGGCTCGTCCAGCAGCAAAATATCAGGTTGTGCCACTAGCGCGCGAGCCAAGGCAACACGCTGGCGTTGGCCTCCGGAAATCTGCGATGGATAGCTGCCCGCGGTGGCTTCCAGTCCGAATGCCTGCAACCATTTCATCACCGTCGGATGCGCTGCCGGGCGACGCAGGTTGAAGCAGCCGCGCTGCAAACCGAAGGCGATATTCTGCGCCACGGTCAGATGCGGGAACAGAGCGTAATCCTGAAAAAGATATGCGACGTTGCGCTGCTGCGGGCGGACGTTGATCTCATGCGCTGCATCAAACAATGTCCGCTGATTGAGATTGATCTTGCCTTCGTCCGGCGTCATCAGTCCTGCGATGGCTTTGAGCGTCAGGCTCTTGCCTGCGCCGGACGGTCCATACAGCACGATGCGGTCGCTATCGGACGAGAAAGCGATATTCAGATCGAACACGCGATCATTGGCGCGCAGTTCTTTGCGGATATGGACGTCGACGCTCATGACAGATCTGCCCGGCGTGCATGTTCCGGCACCAGTCGTCCGGCGATCAGCAAGACCGCGATGCACGTGACTGAAGTAATGACGACCAGTAAGGTCGCGGTGGAATCGTCACCAGCTTGTACTGCTTCGTAGATGGCGACCGACAAGGTTTGCGTCCGCCCCGGCAGATTACCTGCAATCATCAGTGTCGCGCCAAATTCGCCCAGTGCCCGCGCGAACGCCAGCAAGACGCCGGCAGCAATGCCGCGCGCGGCCAATGGGAGGCTGACGCGGAAGAATACGCCGGCTTCAGAGACGCCCAGTACGCGGGCGGCATTTTCCAGTTGCTTGTCGACGTTTTCAAAGGCGGCGCGAGCCGATTTCAAGACGAGCGGGAAGGCAACAATCGTTGATGCAATCACGGCACCTTGCCAGGTGAATACCAGCTCGATGCCGATGTCGGCCAGCCAGGCGCCGAAGACACCACGTTTGCCGAGCAGCACCAGCAGGTAATAACCAAGCACGGTCGGCGGCAGCACCAGCGGCAGTGTCAGAATGGAGTCGATCAGGTCGCGCAAGGGCGAGCGCCAGCGCGACAGGCCGTAGGCCGCCGCGACACCAAAGAAGAGATTAAGCACCGTTGCCCATCCCGCGACTTTCAGCGAGAGGAGCAACGGCGTCCAGACTGAACCCATAAAGAAAACGCCTGAGTGAGTAAGAGTTGAAGTTAAATCAGCCCGCAGGGTATCAGGGTTTCAGGAAGCCGTAACGGGCCAGAACGGCCTGACCGGCAGCCGATTGCACGTAGGTGAGGTATTTGTTTGCCAATTCCGCTTGTGCGGTGTTGGTGGTGACGGCGATCGGATAGGTTGCAGGCGTGTCGGATGGGATACGGATCGCCACCTTGACCTTGTCCGGCATCACGGCGGCATCGGTTGCGAACACGAAACCGGCTTCGACTTCCCCACGGGCGACATAGTCCAGGCTCTGGCGCACGTTTTGCGCCATCACGCCTTTGGCGAGCACGGCATCCCACAGCCCGGCATGTTCCAGCGCGGCTTTGGTGTAGCGGCCGAATGGCACCGACGCTGGATTGCCGAGGGCGACTTTCTTGACGCTGGCTTGGGTCAGATCCTTCAGATTGGTCAGTGGCAGGGTGCTGTCGTTCGGCACGATCAGGACGATCTGGTTGGCGGCGAAGTTCTTTCGGGTAGCCGGCTGTACAGCCTTCTCGGCGACGGCTTTGTCCATGGCGGTTTGGTCGGCGGAAGCAAATACGTCAGCCGGGGCGCCGCGCACGATTTGTTGCATCAGGATGTCGGACGCGCCGAAGTTATTGATGACCTTGACGCCCGGGTTTTGCTGTTCGAACGCCGTACCCAGATCCTTGAATGCGTTGGTCAGGCTGGCGGCAGCGGACACCACCAGGTCAGTGGCGTGTGCAGTTATCGCCGCGAAGGGCAGCGCCAGCAAGACGAAAGAGGCGGACGCGGCGAGTCGGCGCATGGTTTGTGCGGTAGAGGGCGTGAACATGGAGGTTCCTGATTTTTTCAATGGGAGGGCGAATCTGATCGGAATATACGTAAGGATATAGCGATAGTCAATTCGCTGCCGGATATACATATAATTTGAGCGAGGCCCTTGCTACAATCTCGTCCATGACAAATTCCAAAACCGTACGACTGCGCGTGATGCAAGGCGAGACGATTGCCTTCGGCCCCGGAAAAGCCGCGCTGCTGCTGGCGATAGAACGCACCGGCTCGATTTCCGGCGCAGCACGGGAGATGGAAATGTCCTATCGCCGTGCCTGGTTGCTGGTGGAAGAAATGAACCGCTGCTTCACCAAGCCGCTGGTGGAAACCGCAACCGGTGGTGCCAAAGGCGGCGGCGCCAGCATCACCGAGGTGGCGCGCGAGGTCATTTCTTGCTATCAACGGATGCAAAAGAAGGCGGATGCCGCAGTTGAAAAAGACATGCAGTATTTGCGGTCGCTGATTGTCGATGCCGACAAAGACTGAAGACATTGTCGATGCGCACCAGTCTCCTTAAATTTCGCTTTCGCCTGCAAAAACTTTTCCGCATGTCGGAAAGCCACGCCATGCTGCTGTGGGCGGCCATCATCGGCTTCGTCGGCGCGCTGGCGACCATTTTTTTTCGCGAATGCATCGGTTGGGTGCAATACCTGCTGACCGGCCATAGCGGCAGCTTCGTGGAAATCGCCAAGGGCCTGCCTTGGCATATGCGTGTGCTGCTGCCGACATGCGGCGGTGTGGTGGCCGGACTGATCCTGATCTGGGCCAAACGCATGCCCGCTGGTGCAACCTCTGACTATATGGAGGCGGTTGCCATCGGTGACGGCCGCATTCCGATCCGACATACTTTATTGCGCAGCTTGTCGTCGCTGGCGACTGTCGGCTCGGGCGGCTCGATCGGGCGGGAAGGGCCCATGGTCCAACTGGCGGCTTTGTGCGCATCGCTGGTGGGGCGGTTTGCGCACTTTCCGGCGTCACGCATGCGGCTATTGGTGGCTTGTGGCGCAGCGGCGGGGATTACGTCGGCCTACAACGCGCCCATTGCCGGCGCTTTCTTCGTGACGGAGATCGTGCTTGGTGCGCTGGTGATGGAAAGCTTCGGCCCCGTCGTCGTGGCGTCGGTGGTGGCCAACATCACCATGCGCGAATTGCCGGGCTATGCACCTGCCTACGAAATGCCGTACTTCCCGGAAGTCGGCGGTGTTGAAATCATCCTTTTTGTCGTGCTTGGCATCATCGCCGGTTTGCTGGCGCCGCAGTTTCTGCGTTTGCTGGATATCAGCAAGCAGCTGTTCCAGAAAACCCGCTTGCCGCTGCCGTTGCGTCTGGGTGTCGGGGGCTTGCTGGTCGGCCTGCTGTCAATCCAGGTGCCGGAAGTCTGGGGCAACGGCTACAGCGTCGTCAATTCGTTGCTGCACACCAACTGGCTCTGGTCGACCGTGCTGGTCGTCATGATCTACAAAATTGTCGCGACCGCGCTGACCACCGGCTCCGGCGCGGTGGGCGGTATCTTTACGCCGACCTTGTTCGTGGGCGCCGCCATCGGGTTCCTGTTCGGCGATGTGGCGCACGCGCTGTGGCCGCATGCGATCTCGCAGCCGTTTGCCTATGCCATGGTCGGCATGGGCGCCTTTCTGGCGGCGGCCACCAATGCCCCGTTGATGGCAATCCTGATGATCTTTGAAATGACGCTGAGCTATCAGGTGGTGCTGCCGCTGATGTTGTCGTGTGTGGTGGCGTATTTCATTGCGCGCAGCCTCGACGGCAATTCGATGTACGAGATCACCCTCAAACGCCACCGCGATGCAGCGGAGCGTATCCGCCTGCGTGGCACGCACATGAGCGAACTGATCAAGCCGGCAGAAACCGTCTTGCAGAGGGACGCGCCGTTTTCGGAGGTGACACGGATTTTCCTGCAATATCCTGTGAAGTACATCTACATTACCGATCAGGACAACCGTTATCTGGGTGTCGTCGCTTTGCAGGACGTGACATCGTTGCTGCTCGACAAGAACGACACCGACACGGATACCAAACGCGCCGGGGATTTCATGCGCACGCATTTTCTGCATGAAGTGACGCCGGACATGTCGCTGGGCGAGGCTTTGCAACTGTTTCTCGATCACCAGGGTGAGCGTTTGCCGGTGATCGCCAGTGTTGAGAATCCACAGTTGCTGGGCGTTGTCTTCAAGACATCATTGCTGGATGCTTATTTCCGACTGGATCGTTCTGGCGAGTAGGTTGCAAAAATGTGTTGGCAGGTTTGTAACAAACGAGAGCAGGGACGACTATTGAGGGGGCAACCTTGTTAGAATGCGAGATTATTTGTGAGAAAGTACCAAATTGCATCGTTTTTTGATCGCAAGAGTGCTTCCACAGCTGGCCGTTGACGCCATTAACATATCAGGGATTCGAACGATTTTATGCTGAGTTATCGCCATGGCTTTCATGCTGGCAATCATGCTGATGTGCTCAAGCACATGGTTACGATCCAACTACTACGTTATTTAGGCCAGAAAGAAACTCCGTACATGGTGATCGATACCCATGCCGGTGCGGGTGTTTATGCGCTGGACGGGAATTACGCCAGCAAGAATGCCGAATACGAAACCGGCATCGCGCCATTGTGGGATCGTACCGATTTGCCTGAAGCCCTTGCCGACTACGTGCAACTGGTGAAAGACCTTAATCCCAGCGGCAAGATGCGTTATTACCCGGGTTCGCCTTATTGCGCCAACCAGGTGATGCGCGAGCAGGATCGTCTGCGTCTGTTTGAACTTCATCCTACTGAAAGCAAAGTGCTGGCGGATAACTTCCGCAAGCTTGATGCGCATGCCGCCGAGCAGGGCAAGCGTCCGTCCGGCCGTGGCCGTCGTGTGCTGGTCGAACGCGGTGATGGTTTTCTGGCGCTCAAGGCGTTGCTGCCGCCGCCATCGCGCCGCGCTTTGGTGCTGATCGATCCTCCTTATGAAGACAAGCGCGACTATCAGCGCGTAAAAGAATCGCTGCAGGACGCATTGGTGCGCTTCCCCACCGGGACTTACGCGGTCTGGTATCCCGTATTGCAACGGATAGAATCCAAACAATTCTCGGATCGGCTTAAACGCCTTGGCGCCAAGAGCTGGCTGAATGTGACGCTGTCGATCTGCTCGCCGTCGCCGGACGGTTTTGGCTTGCATACGAGCGGCATGTTCTTGCTCAATCCGCCATGGACGCTGGAAGCCACTCTCAAGGAAGTCATGCCCTATCTGGTCAAGGTATTGGGACGCGACAGCGGTGCAGGCTTCTTGCTGGAATCGGGAGAAGCCTAGGATGGTTCTTTCTGACGAGATTGGCGCCGATGTCGGGCTAGGGCTGCATTGCCGTCTCACCTGTGAAATGTTTTCTGGTATTCATGACGCATCACGGCATACAATAGAAAGTCATGCCGAAGATACATTGTCTGCCGAAAGTGCTGGGGTTATTTACAACAAGAAATCATGACTGAACCGTCTTCTGATCACGTCACCCCGGCGCAAGTGCAACAACACGCCCACGACTTTTTTCTGGCACGACAGCCGATCCTGAATCGCGAACAGGAATTGATCGGCTACGAGCTGCTATTCCGCAGTGCCGCCTTTGGCCCCGCCAATGTCAACGATGACGTGTCCGCGACCGCATCGGTGATCGCGCATGCGTCCGAACTGGGCCTCAACAACGTCATCGGCAGTTTGCACGGCTTCATCAATGTTGATGCCACCGTGCTGATGAGCGACTTCATCAATTTCCTGCCGTCTGATAAGGTCGTGCTAGAAATTCTCGAGACCGTCAAAGTCACTCCTGAGCTGGTCAAGCGCGTGACCGAATTGTCCCGTGCAGGCTATGTGTTTGCACTCGACGATGTGATCGCAGAGTCTGAAGACATCGCTCAGTTGCTGCCGCTGGTAAAAATCATCAAGATCGACGTCATGGAGCTCGACGCCAGCAAGCTGCTCAAGCTGAGTGTGCACTTCAAGCGCGCCCAGAAGATGCTGTTGGCCGAAAAGGTTGAGACGGTTGAGCAATTCCGCGATTGCGTGACCTTCGGTTTCGATTACTTTCAAGGCTATTACTTTGCCAAACCGGTGATCCTGCAAGGTAAAAAACTGGAAGCGTCGAAGATCGTCATCATGCATATTCTGACGCTGCTGGTGCGCAACGTCGATAACGGTGAAATCGTCCGCTACATCAAGCGTGACGTGGCATTGAGCCTGACGCTGCTGCGTCTCGTCAATACACCTGTATACGGTTTCATGAAGCACATCGATTCGCTTGGTCAGGCGTTGATCGTGCTGGGACGCCGCCAATTGAAGCGCTGGCTGCAGATTCTCTTATTTGCCAATACCGAAAAAGAGAAGCATTCGCTGTCGCCGCTGCTGATCCTGGCCGCGACGCGCGGCAAGATACTGGAACTGATCACGGAAAAAGTGCGGCCTGGTCGCCGCAAGATGTCTGAAATCGCCTTTACCGTCGGCATCATGTCTTTGGTTGACGCCTTGTTCGGCATCCGGATGGAGGCGATTCTGACTCAGATTACGGTCAGTGAAGAGATCCGCGATGCTTTGCTGTTCCGCACCGGTTTTTATGGCGAGATCCTGCAATTGGCGGAGTGGACTGAAAAGGCCGACAAAACCGTAGCAGAGATGAATGATTTGCTGACCGGCCTGCAGTTGTCCGTAGAAGAGTTCTACGCTCTGGAGACGGAAGCCTTTGAGTGGGGCAACAATATCTCCACCAATATGGGTCACACACCAGCGAAGAAGACGGAAGACGCGGATACCAGCAGCGTCTCCGAGTGAATTTATAAGCGTGCATAAGCATGCATAAGCGATCTTGACCGGTGGAGCAGGTTTGCTAAATTTCCTGCGCCGGTCTTGCGCAATAACTTGGAGCGACTTAGTTATCCACCCCGATCACGCCGCCTTGCGGCGTGTTTTTTTATCAGGCGCATCAGGCGGTTACTCTGGCCCTTGCTGTTAAACCATCGCGCCTTGAAGCCTGTCCACCAGTTGCGACGCATCGCGGTGAAGGCTGCCATTCCGGCTTCGACTTGTTGCCATGCCTGCGTAGCGCGCAGCTGGGCAATCATCTTGTCCTTGAATCTCAATACGGCGTCGCGGCATCGCACAAACCATGGCAGGGTCAGCAATGCTTTTTGCGTCAATGCGTACAAGCGTGCGACCAACGCGGTCCCGAGTACCTTGGCGGTGATGATGATAACGAGTCCAAGCGTAGGGTGACCATGGGCGATGGAGAGCAGGGCGAGAATCTTGACCGGCAGCAGTAAGAGGCTGGGCAGCACGAAAATTGCCAGTGCAGCATAAGGTGAGAAATTACCGATCCAGGCTTCGAGGCGGGCGATGAACGGGATGAGCGGCAAACGTGCAAACAGCCGCTTGCTGGCATTCCACAACCATTCTTCGAACAGCAGGAGAATCGCCGCGGTATAGATGAAAGGCGCAAGCAGGTATTTTCTGATCTTGTGCGACAAGGATTGATCCTTATGGATGCGGAGAGCTTGCAATACATATGTTGGGCAAGCGTCGGAAATACAAGCTGTTCCGCATCAGGCAACGCCTTGGTGATCGTGGATCGTCTTTAGTCTGCCAGACTTTAGCCCACCTGACGCTGCTTGATCAGGCTCAGCCAGCGATCTCCCCATTTTTCATCACTCATGCACGATGCATAGTCGGTGACGGTACGGGCGGCACGTTCCAGCAACTGGATGTCTGCTTCATGCTGGCGGGCAACGTGTGGATCTTCCAGGAATAATACCCGGCGGCATTCGTGTTCCAGGATCAACTCGGCAATCTGCGCATCGCCGCCAAGCGGACCGCTGAGAAACGGTTTGACCCAGTTGCGTCCGGCTTCGCCTTTGATTTTCATCGCCAGTTCGTTAAGCAAGCCGCCGGTGGTGCCGGTGGCACAGCGGAAGGCAAAGCTATCGAGCACTTCAAAATGACGCTCGGCCAGCGCCAGCATGCGCGATTTCATTGAATCATGGGCAATCAGTGCGATGCCTTCCTTGCTGAGATCGAAATAAGGATCCAGCTTTGGGTCGGGGGCAGCGCCGCTGGCGATTGCTTCCAGCTCAAACCATTCGCGCGCGCCGGCCATCGTTGATAAAAAAGGTTTGCCGTGGATGACGCATTGGCGTTTGAGCGCAACTGCTTCCGGAAACGTAGAGGATGGATCAACCGGATCGATCAGATAAATGATTGCATCCAGTTTGCGCGCCGGATCGCTGTCGACCACACGCGACACCAGCTTCATCAGTCCACCCTGGCGGCCATAAGGAAAACGCTCAATATGCGGATAGTTTGGCAGCAGGCCGAGATGACCGATGGCGTCGAGTGTTCTGCCGACGACGACCAGTTCCGGTTGCAAGGCTTCGATGCGTGCGCGTGAGCCTTGCAGCAGCTGAACCAATGCAGAGTTCGGGGCGTCTTGATGGGCGCGGTTGGCGGCCAGGCCGATGCGATAGCGAGTAGTGGTGGACATGGAGGTGACTGATGGAAGCGTTGTGGAAGCGTGGTTTTTTAGGGCTTGAATGCAGTATTGGTGCTGCCGCGTGAATATGAGTTATCAGCGAAAAGCGTTCTCGGCGACTTTAACATACCGCTACAATGATGGACATACCGGCCGGTCTGCACCAAGTGAAATATGCAAGTGAGAACATGAATAAAGCATTCGTAAAAGAATCCGATGGCGACGATGACGACGAACTGGCGTTACCAGCGATTCCGCCTGGGTCAAAGAATTACATGACGCCTGAAGGACACAAGCGGATCAAGGACGAGCTGCTGCATCTGATCGATGTCGATCGTCCGGAAGTCGTGCGTATTGTCCACTGGGCTGCTTCGAATGGCGACCGCTCCGAAAACGGCGACTACATTTACGGTAAGCGCCGCCTGCGCGAAATCGACCGGCGTATCCGCTTTCTAACCAAGCGTCTGGATATCGCTGAGGTAGTGGATCCGACTATCCATCACGGCAATGATCAGATTTTTTTCGGTGCCACCGTGACCTATGAAAATCAGGAGGGCGTCGAACACACCGTCACCATCGTCGGCATCGATGAACTCGATCCGCTCAACGGCAAGATTAGTTGGGTGTCTCCGGTGGCGCGCACCCTGACCAAGGCGCGCGAGGGTGATGAAGTGACTTTGCAGACGCCGGCCGGCGTCGAGCAATTGACCATTCTTGAAGTGAGCTATCCGGCCCCGCAAGCCTGAGCGCGCCGTCCCAATCGAGATCACTCGCGTGAAGCGTCTGCGCAGGATGCGCCTGTCGACGCGGACTTGTTGCAGGCTGTATGCAGAGTGAACGCGTGGAACGAATCCTGCTTCGCTGTGTTGGTGGCGCGTCATCATCCCGGTGTCATATTCAGGGCTTACTGTTCAGATCCCACTGTGCTTGCAACCGAATTCTGTTTTTGATTGAAAAGGTAAGTTCATGTCCATCGTGTACGCCAATCTGAATCATCCGCAGCGCGTTGCACTGGCCGCAGAAGTGCACTCCCGACCATTTTTGCACCTCAAGGCGCCCGAGAGTCTGACGCATCTGGCCGTGTATGTGCGCGACCAGGCGGCTGACGCCAGTCGCCATGCTGTATTCCAGCACGCCTTGCTGACGGACTTGTGCGTCCATTTTGGTGTGACTGCGCCAGGCGTTGATGCCAAGCATTTCTTCCATGACTTCGGACGCTTTCGTCTGAAGTGGGAGTGCCATACCGAGTTCGCCACTTATACCTTTGCGCAGCATCACGAGTCGGAACTGACTATCGATGAAGCATTTATCGAAGCGCCGCTCAAGCATGTGCCGCAGCAATGGTTGTTGGCGTTGCAAGGCAAGATTATGGTGGCTGCACATGTAGTGCTGGAGCGCGTGTCGAACGAGGACCAGGAAAACGGTGGCTGCGTCTCCAGCATGCAACGGCTGTTCGAAGGCAAACTGCTGTCGTCGAGCAAGGTGCTGCAAGGCGGTGAGATCTGGACAGACTTCCTGATCCAGGCGGATGGCTTTAGTCGCTTTGTGGTGCGGGATATCGATCTGCGCGACATGCAGGGTGGCCGCCTGGCGCAGCGCATTCTGGAAATTGAGACTTACCGCATGATGGCCTCGCTGGGCCTGCCGCATGCGCAGCAGGCTGCGCCGGTGTTGAGCGCAATTGAAAGCGATCTGGCAACCCTGACGGCAACGATGGTCGATATGGATCACAGCAGCGGCAATCCCGAGCAGACGCAGGCTGAGGATGAGCGGATTCTGCGCAAGATCACCGGACTGGCCGCTCGCATCGAGAAGATGTCGCTGGAAAACAGCTATCGCTTTTCGGCCTCGCAGGCATATTTTAGGCTGGTCAAAGCGCGCATCGAAGAGTTGCGCGAGAGCCGCGTGGAAGGCGTGCCTACCATCGGCGAGTTCATGGAGAGGCGTCTGGCCCCGGCGATGGATACGTGTACCTCGGTAGCGCGTCGGCAGGAAGCGCTGGCCGAGCGTATCGCTCACACCAACGATTTGTTGCGCACGCGTGTGGGGATCGTGCAGGAGCAGCAAAACCGTCAGATCCTGGAGTCCATGAACGCACGCGCCGCGCAGCAATTGCGGCTGCAACAAGCGGTGGAGGGCTTGTCGGTGGCGGCAATTTCTTACTACATGGTTGGCTTGTTCGGTTATGCAGGCAAAGCCTTGAAGGCGGCGGGATTACCCATCAATCCGGATATTGCGACCGGCGTAATGGTGCCGGTGTTTGCGGCGGGCGTGTGGTTGGGGCTAAGACGATTGCACAAGACCATGCACGATGCTTGAGTGAACCTGCTGCGGCGGCAGTTTGCCCGCACAAAGCGAAAAACAAAAACACAAAAAGCCGGATCTTATGGATCCGGCTTTTCTATTGCCGAGACAAAGATCAGACGCTGGCGCTGATTTGTTCCTGAGCTTGAGCGATGGCTTGCTTGGCCTTTTCTTCGCCCTTCGACACACCTTCGGCGATCACCAGCTCGACGTCGGTGATGCCGAGGAAACCCAGCACGCCACGGATATACGTGCCTTGGAATTCCAGCCCTTGCGCAGGACCTTCCGAATAGATGCCGCCACGCGACAGAATCACGATAGCGCGCTTGCCGGTCAACAGGCCGACAGGGCCGTTTTCGCCGTATTTGAAGGTGCGGCCGACACGGCTGATATGGTCAATCCATGCCTTGAAAGATGAGGGTGGCGCGAAGTTATACATCGGAACACCGATCACCAGAATGTCGGCGGCGAACAGTTCATCCACCAGCTTGTCGGATTCGGTAATGATGGCCTGTTGTTCCGGGCTGCGTTGGTCGGCTGGCGTGAAGTACGCGCCGATCATGGCTTCGCTGATATGTGGCAGGGCCTGGGTCGCCAGATCGCGACGGACTACTGTGCCGCCGGCGTTCTTGGCTTGCCACTGCTCAACGTAAGCCGCGCTCAGTTGGCGGGTGATGGAGCCGGTGAAGCGGGCGCTGGAGTCGATGTGAAGAAGAGTGCTCATGCTTGTTCCTTGGAAAGTTGCCTTGGATGAATATTGCGTCAATGTCGCGGCAAGTAGCGATGGATGGAATATAAAGGCTTTTCAATAACATCAATAGATGGGAGAATTTGATTTCACTAATCCATTTATGGAATGAATCATGTTGGATCTGAACGATATTGCCGTCTTTGTCCATGTTGTGCGCGCCGGCAGTTTTGCCGCCGCCGGCCGCCGTCTCGGGATGCCGTCCAACACCATCAGCCGGCGTTTGCAGCTGTTGGAAGAGAGTCTGGGAGTGCGCCTGCTGCAGCGCTCGACGCGGCAATTGAACATGACGGCGGCGGGGCGTGAGTTTTTCGACCGTTGTGCGCCGGGGATTGAAGATATCCAGCAAGCGGGAGCAACACTGTCGGAAGGCAATCGAGAGCCCAGCGGTGTGCTGCGTGTCGCTGCGCCGGCCGATTTTTTCGATAACTTCGCCATGGAGTGGGTGGGTGAATTTATGCAGCGCCATCCCAAGGTGCAGCTGGAATTTGTCCTCAGCGACGAGCGTGTCGATTTGATCGCCGAAGGCATTGATCTGGCGTTTCGCGCCGGCCAATTGCCTGATTCCAGTCTGGTGGCTCGCAAGCTCGGCGAAAGCTATCGCGGCTTGCTGGCGAGTCCCGCCTATTTGAAAAAACATGGCATGCCTGCCTCATTGGAAGAATTGGCTGAGCACGATTGCCTTGCTGCCGCCAACACTGCACAGGCCGCCCTATGGCGTCTGGAAGGCCCCGCCGGAGTCGAAAGCATACGGATAGCTCCACGCCTGTGTGTCAACACGGCGCAGGGCTTGTTGCGCGCTACGCGTGCCGGTTTGGGGATCACTTTGCTGCCGGTGATGGTGGCCGCGGAGGATTTGCGGCGTGGCAGTCTGGTGGCCATCCTGCCGCAGTATCAACGCGATCTGACCGGCATGTATGCTGTCTATCCCAATCGGAGGCAGTTGTCGCTGGCAGTAAGCGCCTTGATTGAGTACGTTGCGGAGAAGGTCAAGCACGGTGCTTGTGACGGCACTCACGGGGAGATGCGTTTTGCGGTTCCGGAGGTACAAGAACAGCAAGAATTGCAGGAGTCGCAAGAACAAGAGGAAGCGCCGCAAACGCAGACAGCGGCATAGCGGCTAATGAAAGGTCAAATCGAGGTATGACTTAGAAATATTCAGGACGCAAGCTGCAGGGATCAACAAGGCGGAACGCGTTCGCGCCGCCTTGAACCAACGGCTTAGTTGCGTTCGCGCAGGATACGGGTCACGCTGTCGATGCTGCGGATGCCGCGCATAGTGCGGGCCAGATGCACGCGGTCTTCGACCTGAATGGTGAAGCGCAGATGCTTCATCGCCGGATCGCCGTCGTCGTCCATGCTCACGGAAACGATATGCGCGTCGGCTTCGCCGATTTCGGCGGCAATGCGCGCCAGTGTACCTTTCTGATTATGCGCCAGAATGGTGATGCGGCATTCAAAGCGGCGGTTCAGCTCGCCGGCCCAGGTCACTTCAATCCAGCGATCCGGTTCTTTTTCGCGATGCCGCTTGGCGGTTTCGCAATCTTCGACGTGGACGATCAATGCCTGGTCGTGCTTCAGATGGCCAATCAGCTTGTCGCCCGGTATGGGCAGACAACAGGCGGCGAGTTGCACAGTCGAGCCTTCGTTGCCGGTAATGACGACCGGATCCGGCTTGCTCGGCAGGACGTGGCCTTCGACGTCAAGCTGAGGAATCGAGCCGCCGCCTTCGGTCATGCCCATGATGTGACGCGCCACCAGCGGCGCCATGCGAGTGCCGATTCCGATATCGGCATAGAGCTCATCCATGGTCTTGGCGCTGGATTCGTTGAGCAGGCGCTCAATGATTGCCGACGGCAAGTCGGGCTCCAGACCGAGAGTATTCAGTGCGTTGGTCAACAGGCGTTTGCCCAGTGCCTGAGACTCGGCCAGATTGACCGTACGCAGACGATGGCGAATCGCCGAGCGGGCCTTGCCGGTGCGGACATAGCCGAGCCAGTTCGGGCTCGGGCGCGACGACGGCGAGGTAATGATTTCGACGATATCGCCGTTATGCAATTCTGTGCGCAATGGTGCAGGTTCGTGATTGATCACGACCGATGTCGTCTGGTCACCGATGTCGGTATGGATGTTGTAGGCAAAATCCAGTGCCGTCGCACCACGAGGCAGGGCGATGATCTTCGACTTCGGCGTGAACACATAAACGGAATCCGGGAACAGGTCGACCTTGACGTGCTCGAGGAATTCGGCCGAATCGCCGGTTTGTTTCTGGATGTCCAGCAGCGATTGCAGCCAGGCGTGCGTACGCTGCTGCAAATCCGTCAGGCTGCCTTCGTCGTCTTTGTACAGCCAATGCGCAGCCACGCCGGACTCAGCGACGCGGTGCATGTCTTGCGTGCGAATCTGAAACTCTACCGGCGTGCCGTAGGGGCCGATCAGCGTGGTATGCAGCGATTGGTAGCCGTTGAGCTTGGGAATCGCGATGTAATCCTTGAACTTGCCCGGCATCGGTTTGAACAGCGAATGCAGCGTGCCCAGCGCAACATAGCAATTGGCAAAGCTGTCGACCACCACGCGGAATCCATAGACGTCCAGCACCTGCGAGAACGACAGATGCTTGTTGCGCATTTTGCGGTAGATACCGAACAGTGTCTTTTCGCGGCCATCGACTTGCGCCGGGATGCCGGCGGCGATCAGCGTGCTGGTGACCGATTCAAGGATCTTGGTCACGACTTCGCGGCGATTGCCGCGTGCAGCCTTGACCGCCTTGAGTAAGGTGCGATGACGCAGGGGGTAGAGATGCGAGAACGACAGCTCTTGCAACTCGCGATAAATATTATTGAGACCGAGGCGGTGCGCGATCGGCACATAGACTTCCATGGTCTCGCGGGAGATGCGGCGCTTCTTGTCCGGCGGCATCGAGCCCAGCGTACGCATGTTGTGCAGACGGTCGGCCAGTTTGACCAGAATGACGCGCACGTCGCGCGCCATCGCCAGCAGCATCTTGCGGAAATTCTCCGCCTGCGCTTCGATCTGGCTTTGGAATTCGATCTTGTCCAGCTTGGACAGGCCGTCGACCAGCGACGCGACTTGCGCGCCAAAGCGTTCAATCAGCTCGTCCTTCTTGACTCCCTGATCTTCCATCACGTCGTGCAGCAGGGCGGCCATCATGGCCTGAGCATCGAGCTTCCAGTCGGCGCAAATTTCAGCGACCGCGAGGGGATGCGAGATGTAAGGTTCGCCTGATTTGCGCATCTGACCCAGGTGCATCTCGTCCGAGAAGCGATACGCTTCCTTGACCTTCTTCAGTTCGGAAGGAGTGAGATATTCCTCGAGCTTGAGCGTCAGATGGGTAAACGTCGCCACGCCGCTGTGCAACGCGGGAGCAGGGTCTGCAGGGGGATTTTGCGAATTTTTCTTTGACGCCGAGCGTCCGGAAGACGCTCGGGTGGTATTGCTAGTAGTACTAGATGCTGATGACGGAGAACCGAGGGTTGAATCTGTTGGTGTCAGGCTCATACGTTGGTGTTGTCAGCAGCATGGACGTGGGTCAAACTCAGGCAGGCACTTTTTTCAGCATCTCGATACCGACCTTGCCGGCTGCGATTTCGCGCAGTGCGGTCACGGTTGGCTTGTCCTTGGCGTCCACTTTTGGTGTGTGACCTTGCAGCAGTTGACGTGCGCGATAAGTCGCAGCCAGAGTCAGCTGAAAGCGGTTAGGGATTTGCTTGAGGCAATCTTCAATCGTGATACGGGCCATAAATACTCCTGATTACTTGGTTCTTACATGGTTCTGGTTCAGCTTAAATCAAGCCCGATCCAGCGCGGTGGCGGCAATAAAGCTTGCTGCTGCCTAGCTGCTGGCATGGATGCCCAGCTGAGTGAATAAGAAGGTGTTGCGCGCGGCTTGTTGCGGGAAGCGGCAACGAGCCGCTTTGACAATTGCGGTTAATTCCGACAAAGCGACTGCAAACTCTTGATTAATAATAACATATTCGAACTCCGGAGAGTGAGCGATTTCGCCGCCGGCTGCCAGAATGCGGCGTGTAATGACATGCGGCTCGTCCTGTCCGCGCTTTTTCAGGCGCTCTTCCAGTGCAGCAATCGAGGGCGGCAAAATGAAAATCCCGATTGCATTCGAAAACTGTTTCTTGACCTGCTGCGCGCCTTGCCAGTCGATTTCCAGCAGCACGTCCGTGCCGTTGGAGATCTGGTCGGCAATCATCAGGCGCGACGTGCCGTAATAGTTGCCGTGGACTTCAGCCCATTCCAGGAATTCGCCTTCCGCCTGGCGCTTCAGGAAGTCGTCGGTGGTGGTGAAATAGTATTCGCGGCCGTGTTCCTCTCCCGGGCGCGGTGGGCGTGTGGTGTAAGAGATTGACAGCTTGATTTCAGGCTCTTGCTTGAGCAGGGCATTGACCAAGGTCGATTTGCCGGCGCCGGAAGGCGCTACGACCATGAACAGGCTGCCGGAGGTAGGATTTTTTGCGGGCATGGAATGCTCTCTCGTCGTTCGGATTGAATGTCTTTTAAATATAGATGCTTATTTCAGCATTTACTCGAGGTTCTGCACCTGTTCACGCATTTGGTCGATCAGCAATTTCAATTCCATCGACGCATCGGCGAGTTCTTTCATGGCGGCTTTTGAGCCGACCGTATTGGCTTCGCGGTTGAGCTCCTGCATCATGAAATCCAGGCGCTTGCCGACCTGGCCGCCTTTTTTCAGGATATGGCGGGTCTCGGTCAGATGGGCCGACAGGCGCGCGAGTTCTTCGGCGATGTCGATGCGGATGCCGTACAGCGTGACTTCCTGGCGAATGCGTTCCAGTACTTCTTCGCGCGGCAACGACGCTGTCGCGCCGTCCTTGGTCACGAGTCCAAGCGCTTCCTGCATGCGTTCGGTGGCTTTTTGCTG
>Ga0209913_1000897_pt1 | contig 20440 bp, 22 predicted proteins | sample PersoiDNA2013203_FD_185805 | JGI IMG/M metagenome (GOLD analysis project Ga0209913, IMG submission 185805) | Permafrost soil microbial communities from the Arctic, to analyse light accelerated degradation of dissolved organic matter (DOM) -... | ecosystem: Environmental > Terrestrial > Soil >... | reverse complement strand
GCGACTCGCGGGCATATTCTGCCATCAAACCAAACGGGCCATAGTAATAATACATTTGCGGCGCCCAGCGAGTACGCTGTCCGTCCGCATAAGCCGCCTGCCCAGCCGTTGTGGTGTAGCTGAAAAAGTTGAGCTGGCTGAATGACTTGAATGACGGCAACTGCGATGTGCTGCTATTGGTATTGGCGCCGCGCTGATTGATGCTGGTGCCTGCCAAACCAACGCCCAGTCCTGCCAGCGCGCTGCCATTGCCCTTAAACGGCTGCGCGAATACTCGCGCGGTAAACTCTTTGTCGTTATTGCTATCCAGCGCAACAGACTGATCGCCACCGTCAATCACGCCATTAGAGTAACCCACGGCATAGCTCAATTTGCCATCCAGCACATCACCAAACAGTGACGCGCCAACATCGCGCTGCGGCAGCAGATTAGCTGTCACAAAACTTTGTTCGAGGAATTTGCCATCCACGTCAGACTGCAAGCGTGCCAGACCGACAAACGGCTTGAACTTACCCACACGCAGTTTCAACCACGGCTTGAATTTGGCATCAAAGTAAGCATCTATAACTTCTGGCGTGCCTAGTGTAGTCGAACCGTTTACTGTAGAAGTGCCGGTTGAAACAGTCGCCACATTGCTGGTGGTAGTTGCAAATTCCGGCGTGAGCTTGTAATCGATCCAGCCGAACAATGTCCCTTCTATCCATGGCCGCGCCTTGCGTATCATCCAGCCATTCGTCACAGTCGTATTTGCCGTTGCAAGATTCACCGTGTCGGCATGCACATCGCGATAATCTGCTTGCACCAAACCGTGCAGCTTGATGGTAAAGTCAGTATCACTAGATTTTAGGCCCATGCCGTCTTTTTCACTGGTGACTACTGTCGGCTTTTGCTGCAGGGCTTTAAGCTCTTCTGCCATCGCTTTCATCTGCCATTGCTGTTCCTGCATTTGTTTTTGCTGCTCTTGCAGCATTTTCTGTAATTGACCTATCTTGTCGTTGCTATCGTCTTCCGCGTAGGCGTTACTGACACATAAAGCCAGCAGCACGCCGCACTTTAACTTCCAGCCCTGATTCATTTGCGACAATCCCATTTCATACCCCTTTTTTTTAAATAAAAACGCAATAAAGTAAACTACATAACGATAGGCAAAAACGACCATTAAAAGCATCGTTTAATCACACAATAATTTAATCAGTAACGCCCATAATGACGCTACTGGCCTTGAATACTGCGCAAACCACGGCGCCTTCAGTTAACTCCAAACTCGTCACACTGTCATTGGTGATCACCACACAAACCGTGTTGCCGCCATCTAATTGCAGCACCACTTCAGCATTCACATTGCCAGGTCTAATGCGTGACACCTTGCCAATCAGCTGATTTCGTGCGCTGACTTTGCTTGCAGCATCAGGGATGGTGAGAATAATCCAGCTTGACTTGATTAGCGCCCATGCATCGCTACCGATTTTCAGACCAAGATTATCTAACCCATCATGGGTGATGACAGAATGGATTTTATCGCCGCCAGTGAGCGTCAGTTCTACCTCCACATTGACTGGGCCGAGCTTGATGGCACTGACTTTACCGAAAAATTGATTACGGGCGCTGGTTTTCACGGATAACTTCCTGATCATTTGATAAACATTGTTGAAATCTTCAATACCTGCACTGGCTGCTTCCATAAAGCGTTGGTGTTCGCGTTGCAAAGCCCGGTAAGCATCGACGATACTGATGCCGGTCACTGTAAGTTGTGTTCCACCACCGCCTTTGCCGCCGGTCATGGTAGCTACCAGCGGTTCCCCGAACATGCCGTTCATGACATCCACCGCATCCCAAGCGCCTTTGTAGCTCAAGCCAACGCCTTTGGCTGCCTGTGTGATAGAGCCGCACTCACCTATTTTTTCCAGCAAGGCGATGCGCTTGTCACTCAATTGGTTTTGCGCATCGCGACCCATCGATAGGGAGCCACCAATTTTAAATTCCTTATGTCCAGTCACAGTTCCAGCCATTTCAACTTATCCCATTGTCGTAATATAAACAATTATATATCGATATGCAGAACTAAGCAGATTTCATGCCATAGAACGTAACACCAATAAATACAAGCAATTGCAAATATCAGCAGTACAAGGCAAATATCACAGTGGATAGCTTTGTCGCATTTACGACAAAGCTATCAGCCTTGTAATTCACTCAATGTATCTATATGGCACCAAATATTCACCGCATAGACTTAATTAGAGCGACTAATTTAGTTTTCATAAAAACAGTGCGAACGTGTTTAGCGCTACACGCCAGCCCGGCTAGACCACTTGGACTATAAATGAGTTAAACCACATTGCATTATTGTCATACAGTTGCACTAAAGTTACCTCATTCAAATAGACATCATATTTTAATTGCTTCAGCTTGATGCCTCTTTACAACACTTAATAAATTTTGGAGTTTTATGATGACGGTAAAAAAATATATTAGAGCTGCCTTTTCTGCGGCGCTTTCACTCACAGCTTTCAGTACTTTAGCCGCAAACAATTCTGCGATGCTCACTATCAGCCAAGCTGACGGTACCGTATGGCAAGAAAATATGAGTGGCTTATTAGTGGTAGATGCACAAAACAATTTCAGTATGGTACAAGGTTCTACAACGACAGGCCTATTTCAAAATGGGACTTTTGTTAGTGCTATCAATAACGCAGCACATCCCGACTTTTGGCAATGGAGCGTTGATGCGGCGACCAGTGTCGGCAGCTGGAACTGGCATAGTTCTCAGACAGTGAGTGGTGGTAGCACCTCTACAAGCAACCCATGGATGTCAGCACTTTCTCTAAGCAACATTAGTGGCCATGGTGATCCGGATTTATCCTACGCTTTTTCCGCAGTCAACAACAATCTGACGAGTCAGACTTACACTTTCGCTGTCGGCGAAGCCATCTTACCTACAGTAGGCACGGCTAATAATGTCTATGCAGATGTAGCCGGTGGACTGACAGGCAAAGGTGGGAGTACCGCAGCAATTTCTCCATTTGGCATGAATACAGCGATACAACAGTTCCAGCTTTCAGCTGACATGGGAAATAGCTTTGTGAATGCAGGTGTGGATGTTGGCCCAGCTACATCGGCAGTAGGTACAGGCACTTATGGTACTTTTGCCAGCAATACTATCGCCGGTCCTACTGGTCAGACTTGGAATTATATGCAACTTACCAGCAAGTTTACTTTAAGTGCCAACAGCAGAGCTAGCTTGGTTGGATTTGCTTCTGTCACGCCGGTACCAGAACCAGAAAGCTATGCCCTGTTTCTGGCAGGTCTTGGTCTAATGGGCTTCATGGCTCGTCGTCGTAAATTAGCTGGCGACTTACATATTTAAGCGCTTTAGTTTAGGCGCTTTAGCAATCTTCAATTGGAAGTATGACCAAAGTTCTCCGCGCAAAGTTACGATACCAGCAAAAATAGCCCTGGTGTACTTTCGCGGAAAACCCTGAGCCACATCAGCGTCGCAGGTACCAGTGAGCGTACACCGAACCATAAAGCATCTCGCTCAGCGCTACCGGTTAACTTCAATTGCACACCTAGTATCGACCAGCCGTTCCAATCAATTTCCACCATCTGCCGCTTGATGTCGTCAGGTACGTTGGCGGCGGTTTCCGCCATCACGCACATTTGCCGCAGGACTTCCTGCTGAGTCAGTCGACCAGCAAAAAACTCCTCTGGTTCCAGTCCTTCCGTCAGCGTAAGTATCGCCGTTCCGGCTTCATCAAGTATTCCCAGCAAGGCCGCTGATAGTACCGTCATGCTGCTGCACCAACAGCATAAGCCTCAATCACGGAAGCGCCGACCGAGTCATGTGGGTCGATTTCGCGCAACTTGGCGAGAATCAATGAAGCATCTTCAGCCCTGAGTTGGCGCAGACGAATGAAGGCCAAAGCTTTAAGGCTAAACAGATAAAAATGCTGTGGCGCATCTATCTTGCTCCAATCGCAGGAAGTGATGTTCAGTAAGTGCCAGTCAGAAGGAATATGCGCCAAACGCGCGGCAACATCCAGCGCTAAGCCAGCAGCACGCTCCGCATCACCATAGCGCTGATGCCGGAAATATAATTTGTATAGCGTGTAGTAGATATGCAAGCAGTCAGGATCAGCTGCCTGTGCCCGCCACAGCAGGGATTCAGCTTCGCGCCAGTCGCTTGTGACGGCTGCCGCGGCGGATAGATAACCTGCCACACGCGGTGGCAGGTCGTCAGTAGCGACTATGCCTTTCGATGTTATAGAGTTCATACTAAATACCTATTAGACATGTTTTATATAAGGGCACCTCTATTAATTCAATTTCCGTCGCGATACTGCGTTGCTCATAAAAAATTATTCCTTACATATCGTGCATATGCTGCGTCACAATTTTTTACTCGCGCCTTGTCTGGCTTAGTAACTTAAATTAATAGAGGTGCCCATAACTACTTACCAGACACTATCTGGAACTTTTAACCGTTCGACCACGTTACCGTCTATCAAATGCTCATTGATGATAGTGGTGACATCCGCTTTAGTCACGCCGCCGTACATCACACTTTCAGGATAAACCAGCACATTAGGACCACTATCACATGGACCAAGACAACCTGAGTAAGTCACGGAAAACTTATCCCATAGGTTACGCGCCTGTAATTGTTGCCAGAATTCCTGTAGCAGATCATTGCCGCCTTTGGATTGGCAGGAGCCACGCGGATGGTTAGGTGGTCTGGCTTGGTTGCATACAAATACGTGCTTGGCTGGTTTTGGCATGATGCCTCCTTAAAGATGAAGTTTTGAATGATTTATTAAGCTGGTTTAATCGTTACATCGCCTAACACCATTACCTGACAAGCCAGGCGGTTGTTAGGTTTGGCAAATTTCTGTTTGAGCAGTTCGGTTTCTAATGCGGACGGAATCGAAAGATTGCCTGCACCTTCCAGCACTTCAATCATGCAGTCTCCACAGTCGTTTTCTTTGCAGCCAAACGGAATGCTAGCTCCCACTTTTTCAGCCACTTCCACAATGCGGGTACCGCGTGGAACGGAAACCGTGGCGCCAATATCGGCAAATGTAATGTTGTATTTGGACATGATATTTTCCTTACAAAGGGGCGACGACAACGTCACCGAACACTTGCGTTTGGCAGGCTAAACGGCAGTGCTTGCCGATGAAATTTTCGCGCTGCATTTTTTCCTTCAAAACGTCTAAGTCTTTAGTGGCGCGCCAGCCATCCATAATTTCCTGAAAACGCACCAGAATCACGCTGGCTTCCTCCTTGGAAACTGGTGACAGGTTTTCCTGACCTTTAATTACCTCGAACAAGCACACGCCGCAATCTCCTTCGCGACAGTTGTAGGCAATATAAGAACCAACCGCTTCCGATAACTCGATGATGCGTGTGCCAACTGGTACATTCACCGTTACGTTGACATCGGAAAATGTTACTTTTGCTTTAGCCATCTTTCACTTCCTAAATTAATTGCATTAAGTTAATACTTGTTGTCTGGAGGCAAGTAAATCTGCCATGTCCAGCACACGCGGTGCATTCACGCCCATCAGATGCTCGCCTGCTTCCTGACCGTAGCATCGGCACTCCTCAAGCTCTTCTGACGACGGAATCAATTTAATGCGCACACCGGATTGCGGCAGGCGCATTTTTAATCCACGGAGCCTATCTTCGAGCATACGCACCGCTTCACCAGACCAGCCGTAAGAGCCAAATGCGCCAGCCAGCTTGCCGCGCACATTTATTTTGGCGAAGGATGAAACCAGATCCCATGCCGGTTTAACTGCATCACCATTAATGGTGGGCGAACCGATCAAAATACCGTCCGCATCTTCTACCAGGTCCACAAACAAATCGGCATCGCCACCTTCCATGTCATATAGCGAGGCGCGCACCCCTGGCACTTGCTCTGCACCATCGCGTATCATCTGGGCCATTTGCGTAGTGCTGCCGTAAGCGCTGATATAAAAAATCACCAAAGTCTTCTCATCGGCATTCACTTCACTTTGCAAACGCTGACCGCTTAATTCGCGATAGCGCTGCATATAACGTTTGGGCTGATCACGTAGTATCGGACCATGGGTAGGCGCAATAATGTTCATGCGCAGCGGCTCAAGCAGCGCTAATGCATCCAGCACATGCTCGCGGAACGGCCGCATGATGTGGGCGTAGTAATACTCAAACGCAAAGCGAAAATCACCGACTTTGTCATTGAATAGCCGCTCATCACAAAAGTGGCAGCCGAACACATCGCCTGAAAACAACATGTACTCTTCTTCAAGATAAGTGCATTGCGTGTCTGGCCAGTGCAAATAAGGCGTATGAAAAAACTTGAGTGTGCGGTCACCTAAACTGACTGTGTCGCCTGTGCCTACTGGCGTGTAATCAATATCTTGCTGATTCAGCAGCGCTTTTAACATGAGCTGCGCTGACTTGGAAATATAGAGCTTGGCCTGCGGTGCCCTGCGCATGAGTTCCGGCAACGCACCTGTATGGTCTGGCTCAAGGTGATTCAATACAATCACCGTAATTTCATCGTAACGGGCGACGGCTTCCAAGCGTGCAAAAAACTGATCTGCACATTCTTCTTTCACGGTATCAATCACCGCTACACCTTCACTGCCTCGCACCGCATAAGCGTTGTAGGTGGTGCCGTTTGGCGTTTTAAGAATAATGTCAAAGCTACGCATGGCAGGGTCTAAAGCCCCTATCCATTGCACACGCTCTGATAGCCAGACTGGTTGCGTCATGGCTTAACGGCCGAAACCGTGACTACCGGAATTATGGTCATCAAAATCATGTAAAAAAACGTAGCTGATACAGCTGGTTTGGCTGCGCACTGAGCGCAGGTTTCGAAAGGTACGCAGTTGTACATGGTGTAGACGGCTATGCTGTTTTGACTCAGACTCAAACTGATGCAAGCGATGTGAAACAGCCAGGCGGTGACCAAAGTCAGCACTACGTAAACCCAGAATCGCTAGCACTATATTTTTTAGCATGATTTAGCCGAACCTTAATTAGCCTGACTTATTGTCCAAACTTGGATTAACCGAACTTTAAAATTAACCGAACCTTAATTAACCAAATTTGAACAGAATGCCGTAACCACCTCTTGGATACTCCCAAGCTACATTTTGATGTTCGTCGCAAATGATGCGGCAAGTACCACATTCCAAACAGCCATCACTAATCACAGTGACCTGGCCGTTACCTTCCATTGTCCAGCAAGCAGCTGGACAGCACACGGTACAGGCCTGCTCATCACAATGATTGCGACATTTGTCTTCATCAATGATGCTGATATGCGGGCGTCCAGAATCAACCTTGTAGCGGTTCTGAAAAAGCTTTTCTTCAACCTTGATACTCATTCCAATGCCCTCCATAACTTGAACGCATCGCCCATCAAGCCAAATAATGAGCGACGTTGACGGAAACTTTTACGAATTTCACGTTCTTTGGTTTTTTTATCCACTCCATCCACCGTAAGCATGGTGCGAGCGGCTTGTGAGAGTAGATCCGGGTAGTCATTAAAGAACTGTGGATTAGTGTGGAACACCTCTGGCATGTTCTTGTACTTTTTCATGTCTTTCATGACAAAGCTTTCATCCAAGCGCGCTTTGTAGCGTTTTAGGTTCGCTTTTGAAAACTCTTTGCCTTCGGCTTTCAGCTCAATCAAAGTATCAGCCGCGTGCATGCCTGTGGTCATAGCGAGGTTAGAACCTTCACGGTGTACCGCATTAACAAACATGCCAGCATCACCCACAATCATCCAGCCATCACCATATAAATCCGGCATGGCATTGAAGCCACCTTCTGGAATCAAGTGCGCGGTGTACTCTTTCATCTCGCCACCTGCCAGCATAGGCTGAATAGATGGGTGCTGTTTCATTTGCTCCAGCAACTCGTAAGGCGTGACTTTTTGCTTTTTAAAGTCGGACAGCATGCAACCAACGCCAATAGTGACGGACTCACGGTTGGTGTATAAAAAGCCAGTACCCATCATGCCTTTGGTGATTTTTCCTACCATCTCAATCACCACGCCCTCATCGCCCTTCACACCAAAGCGTTGCTCAATGACTTCTTGCGGCATAAAGTGAATTTCTTTGACAGCTAATGCGACATTTTTAGGCTTTATCTCAGGGTGAAAGCCTGCTTTTTTAGCCAGTAGCGAGTTAACACCATCAGCCAGAATCACGGCATCAGCGTAGATTTCACCGCCTTGGCGATCTGTCATCACACCAATCACGCGCTGGCCATCTAGCAACAGATGGGAAACAGTCGTTTCGCAAATCAGCAATGCGCCAGCCTTTTGTACGCGCTCTGAAAACCACTTATCAAACTGAGAGCGAATCATGGTGTAGCGGTTGTACGGCTCTTTGTTAAAGCTATCTGAACGATAGTGTGTGCCGACGAATGAATCATCATCAAGCACCCACATACGTTGCTCGATAATATGCCGCTCTAATGGCGCATCATCACGAAAGTCAGGGATTAACTTTTCCAGCGCGTCAGAGTAAAGAATCGCGCCTTGCACGTTCTTAGAACCTGGTGATTCACCACGCTCGATCTGCAACACGCTTAATCCGGCTTCAGCCAGCTTAAGTGCGGCGGCATTACCAGAAGGACCAGCCCCGACTACGATTACATCAAATTTTTCACTCATCATTAACCTGCCTTTCTTGCAGTTGCGAGATGTGCTTTAAACGCTTCGGTTAAAGCTGGAAGTATCGTCATTGCGTTTCCCACAATGCCGTAATGTGCAAAGTCAAAAATCGGTGCGTTAGCATCACTGTTGATAGCAATAATCACATCCGAAGCATCCATACCCACTCGATGCTGAATGGCGCCAGAAATACCCACCGCGATATAAAGTTTAGGGCGCACGGTTTTACCTGACTGCCCCACTTGGCGCTCCAAATCTACCCAACCAGCTTGCACAACAGGTCTGGTAGCCCCAACTTCTGCACCTAATACCGCAGCGAGATCCCAAATCAATTTGAAATTTTCCGGCTTTTTCATGCCACGTCCGCCAGACACAATAATGTCGGCAAACGGTAATTGCGGTTTGTCCTGCATCGCGTCAGGAATAAACTCCAACACCTTGGTGATGATGTCTTTTTCAAACATGCCTAGCTTATCTTCAACAATGCGGCCAGTACGTGATGCGTCTTTCTCTGGCATAGGCATGACGCGTGGTCGCACGGTTGCCATTTGCGGACGATAATTCAGCGTTTGAATCGTGCACAGCAAGCTGCCGCCAAAAGTTGGACGTGTGGCTAACAGACTGCGCGCCTCCAAATCCACATTCAACTCAGTACAATCAGCCGTGAGGCCTGTTTTTAGCGTAGTAGCGACACTACCCGCCAAGTCGCGGCCTAGCGTAGTGGCGCCTAAAAGCAGAATCTCAGGCTGATATTTATTGACTAAATCGGTCAGGCCTTTGGTAAATGGCTCATTACGGTAATCCGTGAGCAGTTCGTCTTCCATCAGATAGCATAAGTCTGCGCCATGGAAAAAGGCCTCATTACAAAAGCTACGTGTAGTTTCGTTTGGCACGCCCATCACCACGCCGGCCAACTCCACGCCCAAGTTATCTGCCAGCTTGCGGCCTTCGCCCAGTAACTCTAGCGAAACAGGATGAATCTTGCCGCGTTCATGCTCAATGAACACCCAAATGCCTTTGTAGGCTTTTAGTCTGTCATCAAGCTCTATGCGCTTTTTACCAAGCGGCTTTTTAGCTGCGGGGGCTTCACTCATGGGATAGTCCTTTCTTTTATTCAAACTACTGTCTTTTGCAGATCAAGTCTTGACCCGACCTACAAAAGCACAAAATTTATACTGCGATTTTTGTGATTTCTTTTTCTAACTTAGGATACTTAGCGAATACCTTTGCCAGCAAAGTGACGCTTAAATCCTTAGGATCATTGCTTTCGCACTGAATAATTTCGGCCTTCACCGCACGAGGCGTAGGTGCAAACACCTTGGAAACCACTGTTGGAGAGCCTTTCAAGCCTACGGTAGCCACATCTTCAATACCAGCCTGCTCACGATTCCAAACTTTGACTGGGTAACGTGAGGCTCTGAACATATTTGCCATGGTGGCAAAGCGCATTTCATTCGTACCTTCCAGCACGGTAATCAGGCTAGGGGTGCTGGTGTTGAGCAACTGCACGCCACCTTCCGAGCGGCGCTCCACGACGACTTCATGTTTTTCCAAATCCACTGAGCGCACTTTGGTTACATAGGTCAGCAACTGCATATTTAAGCGTTTAGCAATGCCAGGTCCCACTTGTGCTGTGTCGCCATCAATCGTCTGTTTGCCGGTAAACACCAAATCAATCGGCATATCTTTATGTATTTGCGTAATCGCAGAAGCCAGCGCGCAGCTGGTAGCTAAAGTGTCTGAACCAGCAAAGGCACGGTCTGTTACCAGCACCGCATCATCAGCACCGTAGGAAATAGCTTTGCGTAATGCGGCTTCTGCCATCGGCGGCCCCATCGTTAGCACCGTCACGCGCGCACCGTATTGATCCTTAAGCCGTAATGCTTCTTCCAGCGCAAAAAGATCATACGGATTAACAATGGCAGGCACGCCTTGACGCATGATAGTGTTGGTTACCGGATGCACGCGAATTTGCGCGCTATCTGGTACTTGCTTGATACAGACTACGATATGCATTTGATTGAACTCCATTAACTTGCTCTACTACGTTTTAGTACTACTTGGCTTTAGTACTACTTCCCTTGCAACCTCTGTGCCAAGTCTTAAATAATTTAACTAATTACTTAATAATCAATTAGTTAATAGATATATCTCAACACACTGACAATTGTTGCAAACCAGACAAATACTTATGTGCGACGTTCATCGAGTGTCTGTTTCAGCTTACTCACACTCACCGTCTGCACACCAGCCTTATCCTGAAATACTTTGAAAACCTTTTCCGTAACCGCATCTGACTGCACAAAATCACCATAGGCGCTTACTAGTCGTTCTTTATAGGCTGCGCGCTCTTCGGATTCAGGCAAACCTTCCGCTACCGGGTCACGCCCAAGGTATTGCTGAAAGCGTTTCATGATGTGCAAACGATTGACGTGTACTATCTGCGGCGAATAGTCCACGCCCAGAAAATCGAGGAATTCCTCTGCTGCGGAAAAGTTCTGCATCGTGCTTAGTAAGTTGCTCATGGTGGCTCCAGTTTTAAAATTAAGGTTTTTAATACAGGTTTAAAATTCAAATCGGATAATTCCGATTTGATCATTCAGCGTTAAAATTAATCAGCTTAAAATTTCAAGTTTAAATTTCAGGTTTAAATCAATGTATGGTGACTGCTTTATTCGGTTTGGCAGGCGTCCCCGCCTCTACCATATCTTGTCCAGCATCAGCTTGTTCCCACTTCAGCATCACCAGTTGCGCTTCCAAATCATCAATACGCAATAGCAAAGCCGTTACTGCCCGGCCCACAGGATCAGGCATCAAATGATGGTCAAGGTCTATACCTTGCTGCACCTGCCGCCGCTGTGCGTCTGGCAGTACTACTCGGCCAGGGATGCCGACGACGGTCATATCTTCAGGAATATCGTGTACCACAACTGAGTTGGCACCCACGCGCGCACGGAGGCCAACTGTCACTGGCCCTAGTATCTTGGCACCGGCGCCGACCATTACGCCATCACACAATGTAGGATGCCGTTTACCGGCATTCCATGAAACACCGCCTAGCGTCACGCCGTGATAAAGCGTCACATCATTGCCAATTTCAGCTGTCTCACCTATGACCACTCCACAGCCATGGTCAATAAAAAAACGGTGGCCGATGGTCGCGCCTGGATGAATATCAATCTGGGTAAACATGCGCGTAAAATAACTTAACCAACGTGCAGTAAAGCGAAAGTTTCGTTTCCAAAGACCATGAGCGATACGATGCCCGATGATGGCGTGCAAACCGGGATAAGTCAGCAACACTTCCAGCCGGTTGCGTGCAGCAGGATCACGCTCGAATACACATTCAAGATCATCTTTAAGCTGTTGTAATAAAACGAATTTAAAGCCAACTTTCAGACTAATTTTTCTGCCCGTCACTTTTATATTCACAGCATCTCTCCTATTGTTCTGCTTGCCTATTTCTCAGCCCGCCTATTGCCCAGGTTGAGTTTCTAGCAAAGTTTCCAGATACATTCGCCACAGGTCATCAACCTGGGGAGTACGCTTGGTTGAGTTGGCAAACTGGCGAATTTGCGCCAGTAGTTGAGGAGCTTCATCTTTCTGCAAGCTGATTCCTAGCTGGGCATAAGCGTGCTTAACGCTATGACTGCCAGAATGCTTGCCCAGCACCAATTGACGGGTACGGCCAACCTGCGCCGGATCAAAATTTTCATAAGTGGCAGGATCTTTCAACATACCATCAACATGCAGACCTGATTCGTGAGTAAATACCGCCTCACCCACGATACTTTTGTTCGCAGCTACCACTTTTCCTGAAGCCTCTGCCACTAATTTCGAGATCGCGGGAAAGCGCTGCATATCCACACCCATATCAATATTGTGGACACGCCACAGCGCCATCACCACCTCTTCCAACGGCGCATTACCTGCACGCTCACCAAGACCATTCACCGTAGTATTCACATGGCTGGCGCCAGCCATTACCGCAACAAGGGAATTGGCCGTAGCCAAGCCAAGATCATCATGTGCATGCATCTCGATTTCCAGATCTAGCGCTCCGACAAGCTTGGAAATTCGTTCGTAGGTAGAAAAAGGGTCCAGCACACCCAGCGTATCGGCATAGCGAAAACGGCTAGCACCGGCAAATTGTGCAAGATCAGCCACCTGCAACACAAAGCCTTGGTCGGCACGCGAGGCATCTTCTGCGCCCACTGAAACCCGCAAACCAAGATCACAGGCCTTACTGACAAAATGAGATACCTGTGCCAGTACCCAGTTACGGTCGCGCCCCAGCTTGCGCTCAATGTGCAGGTCAGATACCGGTATCGACAAATTAACCATCTTTACGCCAGACCTGACGCATGCGGCAAGATCAGTCTCGGTCATACGTCCCCATACCATGAGGCGGCTAGGTAAACCCAATGCTGCGATAGCCTGAATATCTTCAATCTCAGCATCACCCATGGCCGGAATGCCAATCTCAAGCTCTGGAATGCCCGCACTTGACAGCGCATAAGCAATCGCCAGTTTTTCGGCGCGTGTAAATGCTACGCCCGCAGTTTGCTCACCGTCACGCAGTGTAGTGTCATTCACAACAGGAGTAATAGCTTGCACGGTAGGTTCCAGTAGTTGCTCATACTGACTAAAGCATTAGCCGTGCCAACAAGAAATGTCAATTATTAACAATAACTTACATTAAACAGAACAACTTCAAGCTGTGTATGGTTTAGGACATTTACGACAAAACTGAAGGTATCTGTGATGTAGTTAATTTAGGACTACCCTTGTGGTACGAAAGCGGGAATGACCTAATTTTAGTGATGGCTATTTTTTATCATAAAAGCAGGTGTATGATTTAAAAAAGACAAAAACTCACAATGCTAATGAATCAAACCTATCAAGCCTTAATCCAGTTTACAAGCGCCCTCTCAATCGCGCTAAAAGAACGTGACGCTTACACGCGGCTGCATAGCGACCGCGTGATGAATCTCTCCACAGAAATCGCTGAGTACATCGGCTTACCATCAAAAGACCTAATGCTATTAAAAACCGCTGCCGCCCTGCATGACATTGGCAAAATAGGCATTCCAGATGAAGTACTACTTAAAGCAGGTAGCCTTAATGATGATGAACTATCCATCATGTATCGACACAGTGAACGTGGCGAAAAAATCGTCTTAACCTTAGAGCAAGATGGCGCAGATATTGTTGCTCAAGCCATAAGACACCACCATGAATTTTTTGATGGGCTAGGCTACCCAGATCGTTTGGTCGGTGAGGACATTCCGATTTTTTCAAGAATTATCTCCATCGCAGACAACTACGACGCAATGGCCTCCAGACGAGTCTACCAAGATGCAAAATGCCACACTGCGGTGATGGATGTCATGTCCGACGAGCTTGGACGCAAACACGACCCAGTAATTTTTGCAGCGTTTACTAAGCTGATTGAGAAATCGGAGTTTAGGGTGCGTTAAGCCGTGGTTGTTTGAGTTTGAGGTGAGAAAATAGCGATGAGGAAATAGCTCAAATTGCTCGCTTCCTTTAGTACAAACTCATTTAAAACATGAAACCTCACACTCTCGTCATTCCCGTTTTCACGGGAATGACGGATGGCACTAAATGTAGGGTGAAAAAGCCGGTTCTGAGCGTAGTCGATGAGTGCAACACATTCCGCCGCATGGGCTATTTCATATGGCGGATAACGCTACGCTCATCCGCCCTACGTAAACTTTAAATGACTGAGAATATCTATGACACAGCAACGCTACAAATCCGCCATCGCAGCTTTTGACAAAGCCAATACGGAAGACCCGAACCTTGAAGTATCTAACGGTAAGGAATATCCGAAAGAATTGCTCTACGCGCAACGCATGACCAAGATGCAAGAAATCTATGCGCCAGAAGCATCCGAAGCGGTGAAACTGGCTGTGCGTGCGCAACACATTCAGCGCTGGAAAAGCCCACGCAGCGACTTTTCTATGGATAGGCAAGGTTATCTACAATGGCGTACAGGCTTGTATAAGTTTCATGCCGAAACCGCTGGAAATTTAATGAAGTCAGAGGGCTATGATGATGCAGTCATTGAACGTGTACAAGCGATCATCGGCAAAAAAGGCATGAAAGTTAACCCGGAAACACAGTTGACGGAAGACGTGGCGAGTTTGGTATTTATCCAATATTACATGCTTGGATTCGCCGCCAGTCACCCTGAGTATGACGAAGATAAATGGATACAAATCATCAAAAAAACATGGCAAAAGATGTCGCCCCGTGCGCATGAGTTTGCCTTGGCCGGAAAAATACAACTACCAGAAGCATTGATACCGCTAATACTTAAGGCGATTCAGCCCGTCTAGCTTCAAGCGTAGGGTGAGCAAATGTTTTTATTTGCCCACCATTGCAATGCCATACCAATGAATCACCTGTAATTATTTGCGCTTATTGAAAGTGTGCAAGAAACTCACGTGCACACACTACACTTGCTGGATATAATCAAATTGGCGCACCATTGGCCAATGGACTCCATCAAAAATCATACTTAGGTCTTGAATCTTTCCTAAATCAGTTGAACGAATATTTCGATCATTCCGCGGATTAGAGAAATCAGGGTATATTGATCCAGTGTAAATGCCAAATAATCGTATCTGATCATTTCTCTCGACAAAAACGGGCCCTCCAGACATTCCAGGTGCACCTATACTGTCTAACAATGTTGGCGACCCTGATTGAAAAAATTCTGACGTCGCTATAAATCTAGTTAAAGCAATTGCTGTGGGTTTTTCTAATCCTGAAGAGCTGTATCCATATGGAAATCCAACAACATACACTTTTTTGCCGACGCTAATTAAAGGGTCAGGCCCTGTTATCAAAACTGATTGATCCTCTCTAATGACTTGCATTGATGATAATGAGATATCAGAAGGTAATTCCAATTTGATGACATCATATTTCTTGGGAACACGTATATTTATTTCATTAAGTTCAAAACATTCAGTTTCAGTAATTTCTTGATGCCAAATAGGGACTGGTGGGGAGAAATCAAAATCATAAAGAGGCAAAGTAATAGTTTGACTACCACCTAATCGCCCCAAACCTATATGGTCAATATCATAATTTTGCATTAGAACTTTTACATATTGCCTATCTGGTAAAGAGTTACCAGTTTGAATATTTTTGGGGTCGAATCCAGTGACTACATGCCAACATGTATATAAATAAGCTTTTTCATTCTCAACTCGAATAAAGCCACTAGCAGTGCATCCAGCAATTTCCTGACAGTCTTTGTCCAAACACTGTATTAATACAGCCGTCAAAGGTAGAAACATGCGCCTCAACGGTAGAGAGTTTGTGTTTTGTGCGACCATATAAGTTTATAAAAAGATCTGACCTTAACTTATTTTATTTGGATAGTCTATTGATGTTACGTTAAATCGTAAAGTTGGTTTTTTGAGCCGAGCTCCAAAACAACTAGCATCTACCGCCAAACACTGGCACACCTAATGCTTACCCTGTTGCTACCGATTCATTTTGTCGGCAATGCAACATTGTTCGGAAAGCAACCCCATGAAATTTCACATGACGCCCGGTTCATGCTCAACCGGCATTCACATTCTGCTCGAAACGCTGGAACTGCCATTTGAGGTGTATCTGGTCAACCTGATGGCTGGTGACCAGTTCAAACCTGAATATCTTTCAATCAACCCAAAATCTACCATTCCCACACTGGTCAGAGATGATGGCACGTCCATCACCGAGTTTCAGGCCATTGCCTGGTGGCTGGCGCGGCGTTACCCAAAAGCCAAACTGCTGCCGGATGATATTGATGGCGAAGCGCGTGTGCTGGAAACCATGGATTACGTTGTCGGAACCATACACGGGCAAGGCTACACGCGCATTTTCACTACCACCAATTACAGTACCAATGACAGTGCTGGCGAGGCTGACCATGCGGCGATTCAGGCACGTGGGCGCGAGATTGTCGAACAAGGTTTTGCTGTGATGAACGAAGTGCTGGCGGGGAAGGATTATGTGGTCGGCAATTTCAGCATTGCCGATGCCGCCTTGTTTTACGTTGAATTCTGGGCAGACAAGATCAAGCTGGCGCTGCCGCCCAACTGTCAGGCGCATTACCAGCGCATGCTGCAACGGCCTGTAGTGCGGCAGGTATTGCTGGAAGAAGGTTATAGGGTTTAATAACAAAAGCCTGAGCATGAATATTGCTTATTTACTACAAACAACCATAAACCGTACATTTCACGACAAACGAGACAATCCATGAGCATGATCGCAATCGCCTGGCGCGCACATCCTGATTTCCCCCTGATATTGCTGATGAACCATGACGGGGCGCATGACCGACTCGCTGCTCCAGCCGCATGGTGGCCTGATGCGCCGTATTGCTTTGCTGGGCGCGATGAGGCGCGGGGCGGCTCGTGGCTGGGCGTGACGCGTGAAGGTCGCTTTGCTGCGGTAACTCCATATCGTGACGGTGAGCCAGTGGATGCTAACCTGCCCTCACGCGGACAGCTCACGCTGGATTTTCTGGCGTCTGAGGATGCTCCCGTGGCGCATGTACGGCAGTTCATGCGCAACCGCAGTAGTCATCCACCGTTCAACCTGATTGTCGGCTCGACACGCCATGTGTATTACGCCGGAACCAATACGCGCTTGCCACTGGCGCTCACGCAGGGAATACATACCTTATCAAATGGCCTGCTGGACGAACCTTGGCCGAAATGCGCGCAACTGGATGGCCTGCTAGGCGCTTACCTGCAGACGAACGGCGGGTTCAGCATTCTGCTGGCGGCGTATCCCAAGCTGTCGGCATCGGCAGCGCGCGGTGCAGATGCCCTACCAAAGCCTGCTACTGGCGAACTGAGCCCTGACGACATTAGCGCCGCAGGCTTCGCCATGCTGGCCGACCGTACTACTTATTCCAGTAATTTGCCTGATACCGGCATCGACGAAGATGAGGAAGAACGCCTTTCAGCTTGTTTCGTACTAGGAGCAAAAGATGGCACCCGCTCTAGTTCCGTCCTCATAATGGCGCGCGATGGCCGGGTGCGCTTTGAAGAGCGTTGCTATGATGCTGCTGGCAATGAAGCTAATCGCGTAGTGGAAAATTGGAACATGGATCCGTCGGTATTTTCTGCCGATAGTGATTAAGGCGCTGTCACGGGTATGTTTTTTGCTAGATTTCATTGAGTACGCATTAAACACGTATTTAATGCGTATTTTTTGTTGCATTACCGACAAATTGTATTGGGGTAAAGAATGAAACTTCAGATCGAGCGGCCTTATGTAGAAGCCATCGTAGATGAGTTCCCGGCGCTAGCGGTGCTGATGGAGCAGTTACGTTTCGGTAATCACATCGAAATTGCGGTGAGTCAACTGGCCAAGCCGGAGCTGGATTTTCTGGTTGGCCTGTACAAACTGGCTGGACCAGAAATGCATGGGCGCGCAGCGCAGTTGCTTACTTTACAGCGCGCACTGAACGATGATGGCGTGCGCTTCAATGCCGAGGATCTGGAAGCGGTTGTACCGGCGATTGCACGCTATCTACTTGTAGATGCCATTCGCGGCTGGCTGTTTAACGTGAATGCGGCAGGCAAGCCGCTGGCCTATGTAGTGACACGGCTGGATTACACGCCGCAGTCCAACGACGAAACCGGCAAGGTGTATATCGAACTCAAAGCCAACGCCAAAGCGGCGCTGGCGAATGTTACCCTCAGAATATCCGCCGCTGACATTGTTGGCAAAACCGTGAGCGAGATTTTTGCAGAAAAAGGCTACCTCAAGGAAACGGCTGAGTTAATCGCCACCTATGATGCCACCATAGAGCACTATTTTGACTGGCGTGCGCAATACGGCGCCCAGTTTTCCGCCAGCGGCACCGGCTTTTATGCCGAAGACCCAAGCTCTAGCCATCGCAGCACAGACTGGGCGCGCAAAGATGTTGTTGTGCTGTCAGCCAATGGCACTGCTGCACGGCTGGTAAATGACGAAAGCATCATTGCTAACCGTGCTACCGCGCTGGATACGACAGGCGACATTCTCGGCCAGTACTTAAGCAAAGCCGCCAAGAGCAATAAATACGACGCTGAAAACGAAGTTAAGCAATCGCAAGCCGCAATACCCAAAGGCATGTTCACGCAGTTGCCGGTGCATGGCTACATTTTGATGTTCCACCTTGATCTGCACCACTACCTATGGGTACACGTGGACGACATGCAGCCTTACGAATACAAGCCTACGCTCAAGCAAAAACTCATATTGCCGCCCGAGCAGACTGATCTGATCGACATACTCACAGCCGAGATGGACGTACTGATGGATGACATTGTCGCGGGTAAATCAGGCGGCACCACAGTGCTATGCGCCGGGCCAGCTGGCGTAGGTAAGACACTAACCGCTGAAGTGTATTCTGAAATCATCCGCAGGCCTTTATACCGCGTGCATTCCGGCCAATTGGGGCTGAACGTGGCGGCAATGGAAACCGCGCTCAAAGACGTGCTGACCCGCGCCCAGCGCTGGGGTGCAGTCATGCTGATTGACGAGGCCGACGTGTATATCAAACGCCGTGATGACGACATGACCATGAATGCCGTGGTCGGCGTATTTTTGCGCGTGCTGGAATATTTCAACGGCCTGCTATTCCTCACGACTAATCGTGTAGATGATATTGATGAGGCCATCGTTTCGCGCTGCATTGCCATGATCAAGTTCTATCCGCCAGATGCCGAAGCCCGCGCCAAAATCTGGCGCGTGATGACGGAGCAATTTGGCCTGAATGTGGATGATGTGTTGATTACAGAACTTGCCGCGGCCTTCCCGCAAGCCAGCGGACGCGACATCAAAGGGCTAGCCAAACTCACCGCCAAATTTTGCAGTCATAAATCTGTGCCACCGACGATAGAAGCGTTCAAGCGCTGCTCGGTGTTTCGCGGCATGGATCTGGAGCGCACAGCTTGAGTTCACTGGACCATAGCCCAGACAGTAGCCCAGACCATAGCCAAAATAATGGCCCACTGGCATTTTTTGGCGCCATGCACAGCGCATTCACCAACGTGATTTCGCAGCGGCATGGTCAGCGGAATTTGGTCGAGGGTCTGTTATCAATGACATTCAGTAGTTTTGACGGCAATGTGGAAATACAGACCGAGAGCCAGCCAAAAATAGATTGTAGCCAAGGCTGCGCAGCCTGCTGCCGCTTGCGCGTAGTTGCCAGCGCGCCAGAAGTGCTGCTGATTGCCAAGTTCGTCCGTGCCAAAGCGCCAAGTTTCCGCGAGCGCGGCCTTGATCTGGGGCAACGCATAGCCGAGGCAGATGCCGACACGCGTGGCTTAAGTGAGGCTGAACGTGCTCAGCGTAAACGGCGCTGTCCCTTCATATTCAAAGGTGCATGCACTATTTATCCAGTGCGCACGCTAGCTTGTCGAGGCCATGCCTCTCACGACAGACGGGCATGTGCCGGTGCTATTGCTGGCGACGATACCGTCATCCCCATTTCACAACCGCATCTGATGGTGCGCAGTATCGTGCAGAATGCCATGCAGTCAGCACTGCTTGATCATGGCTACGCGTGGGGACTGTATGAACTAAACCACGCACTACATCTGGCCTTGACTGATGACAGCACTACTGATGATGGTATCGAAGCACGCTGGCTCAATGGCGAAGATGTGTTTTCACCAGCCATGATCAGCGAAGTGCCTTGGCAGGAAATGGCAAATACCTTCGACGCGATTAAGGCCAGGC
>Ga0209913_1000894_pt1 | contig 20478 bp, 23 predicted proteins | sample PersoiDNA2013203_FD_185805 | JGI IMG/M metagenome (GOLD analysis project Ga0209913, IMG submission 185805) | Permafrost soil microbial communities from the Arctic, to analyse light accelerated degradation of dissolved organic matter (DOM) -... | ecosystem: Environmental > Terrestrial > Soil >... | reverse complement strand
AGATAAAACTAAAAAATATCATGGCAAAACATTAAGAAAAAAATGGGCCTCTAGCTCATGTTGGTTAGAGCAGCGGACTCATAATCCGTTGGTACCGTGTTCGACTCACGGGAGGCCCACCAGAATTTTAGTAATTGAATCAAGCCCTTACGAGAAATCGTCAGGGCTTTTTTCATTTCTGTGCCCCCTAAAATCGTTCAAAAACTGGCCTTTGCCGGAATTCTGCCGGAATGAAAAAATCCAGACCAAGCAATTTTTTAATTTCTGGAGAACTTGAAATGGCATACATTAAACAACGCGGCGAATACTGGAGGGCAGAAGTTCGTCGTAAAGGATACAAAGCAACCTATCGCACGTTCGATACGCAGAAACAGGCGCAACAGTGGGCCAGGCGGGTCGAGTCTGAAATGGACTCAGGTTTGTACATCGATCGCACTGAAGCTGAGCGAACTACCTTGCGTGAAGCACTAGAGCGTTATAAACGAGAGATCGTGCCAACGAAGCGACATCCAGCTCAAGAGAATGGCAGGATCGATAGATGGCTAAAAAATGATCTTTGTTTTCGAACTTTGGCAAACCTTAAGGGCGCAGACTTTGCGCGTTACCGGGATGCCAGACGTGAACAGGGGAGGGCAGAAAATACCATTCGTCTTGAATTGCAATTGATTAACCACCTGTACGAAATTGCACGCAAAGAGTGGGGCATGGAAGGCTTGCCCAACCCATTAAACAATATTCGTAAGCCAAGCGGTAGTAATGCCCGCGATAGACGTTTACTTGATGGTGAGTACGAAATAATTCACGCAAAATTGTCAGCAAGCGGTAATCGTTACGCTGCTTATGCATTTGATTTGGCGATAGAAACGAGTCTGCGCAAGGCAACTCTTTTTAGTTTGAAATGGGAGTGGATTGATTTGCAAGCGAGAATGATCAAATTTCCCTTTGATCCGCGAGCACCAGAAAACAAAGGTGTTCCGTTAATGTTGCCGCTATCAACGCGCGCGGTTTCGGTTTTTAAATCGATTCAAATTAAGGAAGCTAGCGGATGTTTGCCAGTATCTTCAACTGGCTTAGTTTTGAATACGACGCCAAATGCCGTACTTTGTATTTGGAAGTTGGCGATGAAAAGTCTAAGTATTGAAAATCTTAGATGGCACGATTTACGGCATGAGGCTACATCGCGCCTATTTGAAAAGGGCATGCATCCGATGGAGGTTGCTAGTATTACCGGGCATAAAAGTATGCAGATGCTTAAGCGATATACGCACCTCAAGCCAGAAAGCCTACTCGATAAATTGGGCTAGTTAGATTCTTTTTTCTTTAGACGGATGTTATGGCTAAAGATTGATTTTTTTAAAGCGCGAAATAAGTACGAAAATTTTTGTACCATGAATCAGAAAAGTAGAAGTAGTATCTTATTCATGGCTACGTTTTATTCAATGTATTTTGAGATTATTGCTGAGTCAAAATTAACACTCACTCGATGATCAATAACACATAAAAACGCTATTAAATCAACCAACTAGCGTTTGCATTACGTGTCGATACCATACAAAATACCATGTTAAGAAAACCTGGAAACTGCACAGATCGCGACGCCCGACGTACAATGCACAACGTTTTTCGACTGACAGTTTGCGCTCTATTTCGGACATTTGGGCTTAATTACCTTAAAGGAAGCCAGACCGAATCACCTGTCGCTGTAGTTGCATAAATTGGGCTACGTCAAATCGTCAAACTCTCCGCTCTACACGGACACGTAACGCAGCGAGATCAGGTCACCCTCTATGTACCGTAATCCAAATAATGTGCATACGTTGCTTCGTGTTGGTAGGCAATCGGATGAAACTTCGCGAAATAGTCTTTCAAAGGCGAGGATGACAGCAGCGACTGGCCTGGGCTTAAGAATGAAAATTCCTGCCTTTTAACTCGAAATTTTTTGTGGAGTAACTGGAAAGCATCGGGGGCAAGCTCTCCACAGAATTGGTAGTGTCGGTCAAATGCAAGATAGAAAACTTGATGCTCAAGCTGGTATTCGAGGATGCAATAAACATAATGCGGGCCGACCTCCTGTACTTTATCATTCGAGCCAATACCTTTCCAGTATTCGGTTTCCCGGTGGCAGGGTAGGTAAGCTTTTCCAGACACGCCGTGGCATCCATGATCGTAGATGTGGACATCTTCTGCAGTATATTGAACTCGAAGGTATTCGCGCTTATCGCTACCAAAGGCAAGTGTGACCGCTTCTTTCGTATTGGACGCGGGAACCTCAAATTCGCAACTAAGTTCCTCGTAGTCAGCAGTACCGCCATAAAGATTCTCGCTGCCAATCAACATCTTCCGAGATTTTGTAAACCAACATGCCTTGACGTGAAGTTCTGGCACTAGGTAGACGACGTAGAGCGGGAAACGCCTTACAAACTGGGTCGCAGCTTCCTCCTTATTCTTGGCTATTTGCAGGATCGAAAAGGGCATCAACTTTTCAAAAGAAATAAAAGCGTAAGCATTGAAGCTGTAGGTAGAAAGTATTACTCGACCATCGGTTTCGCGAGAATATTCGGAGAAATACGCCTCATACGATAAATTGCGGTGAATTCTTATCTTTTCTGTTATGGCAATGTCTAACACCTGCGCTATTTTTTGCATTGAACTGATTCCTGTCCTGTCTGAATGGTTAATGAACTAATTTCGACTAAAAAAAGCTAAGAAAGCGAGACACATCCAACTGGAATCAGCCACGCGGCCACCTGTCGTTCGATTAGATCAGTCTGCTACAGATCAATGGTTCCGCCGCGCGACAATCCAATCCAAAAACGGGTCTATGTCATCGACAATCTGACCTGCGGCTTCGTAGTGATCGAGCTCTACACTAAAATGAACAAGTAGTTCATGTGTAAGCGCCGTCAGACTTGATCTGCTCGCGCGCATGTCAGTGGCAAGGGTCGATAATGTTCCATGAAGCAGCCGCGATCGGTCACTGACCAAACTTTTTGAAAATTGCTTAACCGTGATGAGGGAGTCTGGCGCTAGAAACTGATCTGGCTCTAGACCATAAAAAGTTCTAATTGCTTGATTTATGCGCGTTTCGCTGCCTTTAGAATTTACCGCACGAAGTAAGACTTCGATTGCAGTTTCAAGCTTCGGCACTGCCAGCGTGTCCAGGGGCTCAGCAATTCCCTCGTGGAACCAATAAGCCGCATCGCTCCAGCTCTCGTTCAGTCTGGGTAAGGTAATATGCCCGCTCAAGAAGGCGTTAACTCGGTTGCTAAGAGATTCTATAATATCTTTGTTGGCTTTGAGAATGTCGGCAAATGCCTCACCTGAAATTGTCCGTCCTGGTTGCTGATTTCTCGAACCACTAGTTACGTTCCCCTGCGTTAGCGAAACGGATATGTTGATTGAAGGAGTTCGTCTCGCATTTAAACGTCCCACACGACTGTAATTATCACTGGGTAATATTAATTGGAGTACAGCGAGCGCAAGATCGACAGTCAAATTACCGATTTCATCCGCTCTCTTCTGTGAGCAATCTACTATCTCCAGTTCGGCGATCCAACACACTGCATGCTGTGCCATTGCCTCGAGCATTTGATGAAGCATGAAAGCGAAAGGAATTCTTTCTTTAATGCTCTGTACGAAATCGTCCACATGGGTAAAACTAACTGGTCCTATCGCAAACGACGATACGTAATATGGAGTAATGTCGCAAGGGATAAACGGGCGGGTGGTTGTGGTGGATGTGTTAAACCACGAGTCGATTCTGCCATCAATTGACGCCACCGTATTTGCATCAATATTAGCAGGTGATTGGTCAAAGAACTCCATCACAACATCGAAGAGTGCATCGGACATTTCTTTAAACGTGCACCCCTTTCTGTACTTAGGCGTTTGCTTATCTGTGTAAATTAGATCTGCCAGGTCATGCAAGGCACTAGCGGCTTCACGCTTGACTCCATATGTATAGCCATTTTCTATGTTGAGTTTACCTCGCGCCAGAGGTGAGCTGTTCATGTATTTTTGGTCGGCAATGCCATTAGCTGGCGGGGGGTAACTACCGAAGCTCCCAAAGATCTTCTTCAAGCACTTGAGTTTCGACATTTAATTTGTGACCTTATTTGAGGTTGCCGACATCGTGCGCCCATACTGCTCGAACGAAAAGAATTTTCTTATCTAAAATGACTTACGATGAAAGCTAGTAGCTTGGTTTACCTGCCTTCAACTCAAGATAAATCAAGTACGACCGAGTAGCACCTGTCTTCAAATCGGCATGTCCGTTATTGGTCGAAAGCGGACACCGATGGCATCAACACAAGCGCTGCAATGCACCCGGCTGTCGATACCATGGCGTTTTCCGATATGGTCACATGGTATTTGCTACATCCTCAATTTAGAGTCCGCACCATACCATGAAAAATACCATATATGCATGACCAAAGAGTAAGACACTATCGTAAGCTGTCGCAAAGTCGGTCCTCAGCCATACGGTTCCAAAGTGGGGCAAGCGCTTCACCGATCAACACCAGTTCTGAATGGGGAAACTCTTGAGCATCCCGCAATACAGCGCCCAATGAGCGCAGACTCATGTCAAGCCATGTCGGATTGCTCAAAGCGACTGGGCCGCGCAGAATAACTTTGGATATTTCCGCAGACAAGTCCCCATCGCTGAGCTGGAGGTTTCCCCGAATGTAATGTTCGTCTGGCGCTTTGATAAAAGGTAGCAGCCGAATCAACAAACTGAGGATGCTCGTAATTGCTTCGTCCCGGACATGCGCAGCACGTCGATAGACATGGAAGAATGACTGGAGTATCTCCGTATACTCAACCAATGCAGCTAAAGTGACTGTTCCACTCGACATGAAACGGATGGGCATATTTTGAAGCGAGAAGATATGTGGAGATAAGTCCACCTCGGAACGCCGACGAGGAATAAACCTCCTCAAAATACTACGAGAATTGTGCTCTTCTTCCTGTTTTCGTTCAAGCCATTTCTTCACCTCGGGAACAAGTTCACTGAAAATCCATTCGTGAGTATACTCAGCATCCCAAGCCAAGCGTGGGTGCATTTCAACTGGTTCATCGGATATTGATGTAAGTGGCGCCCACCCCAGTACGATGGAATCTTCGTGCGGAAGTACTATTCCACCCTCCTGATACCCGTACATAATCAAGTGATAACCACGCTCAAGCCTCTCAGTAGTGGTTTCAACGTAAACCTTGAGAACGCCTGGTGCCCCATCAAAAATACACCAATCTGATTTGCCGTGGCTGCAATCATGCTCTCGGGCAAACGCGAGAATTGTTCGCCACATTTGACGGCTAACTTTTGCTAGTGCAAATGTTCTTTTTTGGGCTTCCTCTATAGGATTAAACCGTAAAACGCGCCATTTTACCTCAATGTCTTTGGCCGCCTGGAGATAGGCCAACCATGCATTTTTAAAAATCCAATGTATATGTCCTAGCTCGATGTCGTCTAAAATCAGTCGAACATCGGGTGCGCAAAAAACATGACGTCCTTCAAACCCAGGCGACTGCAACGCATAAGGTGGTTTGGACAAGTCCCGAGCATGGCCGATCCACTGTAGCCAATCAACGAGGGGAGAACTAGGAATTGTAAATGTTATGCCACTCAGGTCCGCACGTGCAAATGACAACGAAGCAGACACGCGAGGCCTTCGATCATCAGGCACAAATATATCGAGCCGCGCTGTTTCGTTCTCGAAGACGAAGTAATTTTCGTTTTGAGATTTAAATTCGCGTCGATAACGCTCCGGGTAGCGATCGGGTGCCGGAGGAATTGCGCAAAAACTCGATACATATCGATCCCCAAAAAATTCTGCAATCAGCCCCGGTTGGTCCCGAAGCATCGATTGAAGGCGGCTTAAGCTCCATAGCTCGGCATTGATGCCTTTGCTGTGAAGTAACTGCTCCTGCGCACTCCATTCTTCGACAAGATTGGTATCATTTTCAACCTGACAAGTAACACAAAGAATATAGTGATCCGCATCTTCACATTTTCTGTCAGATAAAAATTTGTAAATCCATTTACGTAGCTCCCCGCGCTTAACCTTCCCGACATTTTTGCATTGCAAGACAGTTTGTTTGCTTGAACCAGATTTCAATGCAACAACATCAATACCGTACTGGGCTTGACCAGTCCCACCATAATTGAACGCTTGTATAATTTTGCCGCCCGATACGGCCTCAAGTAGTCGCGCACTTAGCTTTTCGAAGCTTTGCCAAGGAACTTGATCGAAGGGAAGCGAACCTAGTTTCGGTTCATAGACGAGATAATCCAATAGTTCCGGGGATTCCAGCAACTTATTTGGATCGAGTTCGCGAGGGGTTTCAGAATAATTGCTCATTAGGGTTGTATACAATAATTGGATTTCTACACTTTTTGGCGTGAAAATCAAAAAACGCGACCATTTACACACTGGTATTCAGGTAAAAATCTGAATGTTCGTAAAAATGGCCTTCTGACATCTACACCCGCGTCCATTTTGCCTGCAACGCTAAAACAACGCGGGCTGCGGCTTGTGCTCCTTGCCTGAGCTCTTGGCTATGACCGTCTCGATTGGACTGCCTAACAGTAGAAAGTCGGGAATACTAAGCGGGGGTACCGTTTTCAGTGTGCCATCTACATCTTCCTTGAGCTTCTCCCGCAATTCCATCAGGAGCCGACCCAGGACGTTCTGTCCGATCAATGTATTACCGGTCTCATCCGTCGTTTTTGCACCCCAATAGTCATCCTTGAGCGACTGCTCAACGATCGACCTATTATGCGTGGCGAGAAGAAGCCGGCCAAACTCCTCGTAGTTCTGCGCCAGCTTAACGCGGAGGCACCAACGCATGACCTTGTACCGGACTTTATCCCAATCCCGCCTAGAGTCCTTGCGATGCGGCTTGCTCTTCATCTTGGCGGTCATCGGGCTATGTTGTCCGATGATTTTCTGCTGGAGCTCTGGCATGTGGGGAAAACGACAGGCCTGATAAAGGGCCTCAGTCGTCAGAATGCGGACGCCATTGATCTCCAGCGGGTACCCCGATGCCATGTTAGATAGTCCACCAAACTCCTCCTTCGTCTTGTAGACCACGACGACCTCGCCTCGAGCATAGGTTCTCAGGAGGCTGTTAGTAGGATGGATGCTAAAGTGTGAGGTCATCAAAGACATTCCTTGCGGAGGAATAACCCTCACGCTGTAGCAGCGGATACCAATGCAGAGCGCCCGAATTTACTTCAGGATCGCCCCACCACAATGCAAGCGGACAGTTGTTCGGGCAATTTCGGTAAGTGGATATCATCGAGCCGAAGCCTACGCCGAACGGGCTGAAGCCGAGAGGACGCATGGACTGTTTCGGGCTCTCGCTCATTGCCCTGATCTTCGCTCCTGCGATAAGGAACTCATTCTCTAAGACCTGGCGGCCCGCTTCCGATGAGAATGGCTCGATCGTTGCTGTACTTGATTGCCGAGGTTCGAAGGGGAAATTTGCCGGCAGAGCCATGTATGCCTGAACCTCGGGCACGTTCGGCACGGCCGTAGGCCAAAGTACTCCCGAACTGTTCTTGTACCACTTGCGATTCTCAATCTCGAGGGCACGCCAATACTTGATGGCGATCTTCTTCCCCGACTGCTCGACTACGCTCTTGAGCCTCTTATCGACTAAGTACGAGCCGCCTGAGTGAAGGGCGGCAACAACTACGTGGATCTTAGCCGACTGCGGCGCATAGTTAACTATCCACCCCTCAAGGTCATTACCTACACGGTTGCCGCTAAACATTACGTCGTCGAGATAGATGAAGTCACCGCCCTCATCCCCGCATTCATTCAGGTCAAGGCCGCATTCGTCTTTGAGACATTTCGAGAATAGATTCAGCATTTCCTTTTGACTCTGCCCGTTCTGCTGGATGCTCAAGAAGTTCGCCGAAGTCCAATACGCGGCAGGGTCAGCACCAGCCAGCTTTGCGTTGTTCACGAGAGTGCGGAGAAAGTCCTTCACGTTCTTTTGCGTGATGAAGGTCTGCTTAATGACATGCTCAAACTCGCGTAGGAACGGCAACTGCTGGGCGGCGGTGAACTGATGTAGCCAACGGTCAACGTGCTCCGCCGTAGGCTCTGGAAGGTCCCCTTTTCGATAGGTTCTTATCTCGTGCGCAACGGAAACGAGAAGGTCATCACGTTCACTCATTTATTCCCCTGTATTCAACTGCCAGACGTGGCACTGTTCCTGCAAATACATTAAAAGCATCATAAAACCGCGGCCTTAGGGTTAAGTCATCCAGAGAATGCCGTAGAAAAATAATTCCCATATATGACTCTACGATTACCAAGCCTTTACTTTGAAGAGCCTTCCCTGCTCCCCCTCATCGTGTAATGTAATCACAACTTCTTCCGATGAGAACACCTGCTCATCATCGGAAGCACGCGCTGGCAAATCCGAATCGATGAGTGTAATGATTGGCTGCAGCCCCAGCTCGGCATACCGACGAATGATCGCCAGCAGATTCTCCTTTTTGCGATCATCCAGGGACTCGAACACGCCGTCGTGATAAACGAAGCGCGGAAATTTATCGTCCAAGTGGGCACGCAAAATAGCCAAGTCAAAGGCAATACACAGCAGTTTTCTATACGTGTGCCCAAGGTCGGCGCTAGTTGCATTGCCTGACTCGTCAAGAATTTCCGCCCTGAACTCCAGATGCCCCATTTGGTTCGGTGATACGCTAAGCAGCGCCTTGCGGTCGATCACCTCTTCGACAATCTCGCTGAAGAACACGCGGATAGCCGAGAACAAGCTGTTCTGATCAGAGTTTTGCTTCTCGACGTCCGCCTCGATCTGGGTCTGTAGATGTCCACGCTCTTCGGTCAACGCCCTAATCTCGGTCCGTAGCTCCTGCAGACGATGCAGGAAACCGCGTTGACGCTCCAGCGAAGTAATGTCGGCACGTAGCGTCACCATCTCGTCCGAGACCTGCTTGTACTTGCCAAAGATATCGGTTTCACTCAGGAATGAAAGAACCTCTGAGCGCTTCTTGCCCAGAGTATTTAGTTCTGCATTGATGCGTTTCAGCTCAGCTTCGACTTCTGCGCGTTCTTCCTGCAGATAGCCACGGCGCTCATCGGTAATCGCCCGATTGAAGGCAATCAACTGTTGGAAGTCCTTCTTGATCTGCCCCTTGAACAGAACGCCAGCTTCCTCGAACAGGCGCTGCGCCTCGTCCGGGTTGAAAAGGATCTGATCCTCTTCCAGCGAGGTGATGATCTTCTTTTTATTCTGGGTAAGCGAGTAGCGTTCAGCGTTGAGCGACGCTATGCGTTCGTCGATATCATCGACCAGCTGCTTGGTGCTGTCCTTGTCCTGGGCGCGGAAGTCGAACGCATCGAGAAGCTTCTGCTTCTTCTCAGCTTCTTTTTGCTTGAGCAACAGGATGCCTTCAATCTTGCTAATGTCCTCGATGGATCCGCCCAGCTCATTCTTGATGGTCTGCGCGGTGGACTGCTTATTCGCGAGCTGCTCTTCCTTCTCGTAGTGCTGCGCCACGAGTTGAGCGTCAAAGCCGAGAACGTGAGCCAGAAAAGGCTTCCAATCCGAATGCGCAGCCGCGAACTTGCGCAGATGAAACACGTCACGGAAATCGTCCTGGGAGCGTAGCAGGTAGCCCAAGCCTTTGCGAAACGCCCATGGCTTGAGTGTGCGCCAGTCAAGCAATCCATCCAACAGGTCACGCGCCCGCTCGAAGGGCATGTCCTGATGGTCCCACTCCGCTAGCGGTAGCCCAGACAAGTCCTGATGCCCGGCCTCGTGGCGCTTGAAGCTAACCTTGGTGGCCTCTTCCACGCCGCGCCGGATCGTCACGAACGAAGCATCTTCCAGTTCGATCTCCAGGAAGAAGATGAAGTCCTGGAACAGTTCAGCATGCTTGAAAAGAAAGAACTTGGGATCGCGCTTGGCAAGGAAGCCAAAGTCGAGCAAGCGCCCAAGTGTGGTCTTGCCGAGGTTGTGAGTATCCTTGTTTCGGTTCTCCGGTAGGCGAATTTCAGCCATGACCACGTTCAAGCCCTGGACGAACTCCACGGGCTCGAATAAGTCAGGCTTGCTGGAATAAAGTCTAGACAGTTTCATTTGGCCCCATGTACTCCACGGCATCGGTCTTGGGGCGATATTCAATCAAGCCCATGAGATACAGAAAATTCAGTGCCGGCAAGAACAGCACATCCCCGCCGACGACACTTTTTTTTGCAAATTTGCGCAATACGTCGTACTCATCTACGCGCCGGACCTTCAAGCGAGCCAAAAGCAGCAACGAGACGTTGATGACAGTGCGATCAGGATGAGAGTGCTTAGTCGGCCGCAGCATCGCCCACCTCCCCGATATCACAGTTCCAATACATGTAGAAAAGCACGGCACGCGTCAAGCGCTTGTGAGCGTGCTGTCTCAATACGGGATCGCGGCTGAACAACAGGTCCACCAGATACTCCATAACCTCGTCGAATGTCTGGTAGTCCTTGCGCTTGGCGATAATCTTGAGTTGGAACTCATCAACTACAGACTCGTACATGCGCAGTAGATCGAGGTTTTCCGGCGCAGCAAGGAAAGCCCGGATTTGAGCTGTCTCCTTGAGGTATTTTCGCCGCAGCACCTTGGCGTAATCGGCACTCATGTTGTTTAGTGAGTTCTTCTGCTCGTAGGTCACGCGCGCTGTCGGTGGATCGTCAAGCAGTGCGACTACGCCATCTTTCTGTCGGGCCAGTGCTTGCACTACTTCAGCCAGATCATCGGGGCTGACGATCAACGGAGAATCGACAGGGTCAAGGTCAGCTTCTTTCGCAACCTCGGGGAATCGCTTAAGCCAAATTTCCAGCTGCTCCAGCCCGCAGAGATAAATCGACGAGGCAGGAACGGCGCACTGAGACGCGATGTACTCGCGTATCTCAGTTTCGGCATTGCCCGCCAGCCGACGGTTGGCGAACAGCATGTAGTGATCGAGCTGCTTGGCCTCACGCAGTTTTTTAATACGGGGAATTTCTTTTCCCAGCACAGTGTTCGCGGCCGTCGTGCTAAAGAAGTCGGATTCGGAGAAGTTACGGTTACAACCGTTGGTGTGCTTGGCTTGGACGATGGTTGTACCGACCCATGGAGCCGACTTGCTTGGATGTAGTTCCGCTGTACCAATGAACTTGGCATCGCGCCCACCATCAGGCCCTTTTGCGAAGCCCTGAACGGCGGCGCCAAGCAAACGCTGACATAAAAGAACAATTAAGGTCTCGAATTGACCATCGCTAATGTCTTCGTATGCGAACTTCATTGGGATCCCATTCCTCTTAGCTAGCTAACACCGCAGTGCTTGTAGATTGTCGTTCGTGACACCCCGTAATCGCGCGCCAAGTCGGTAACACTGGTCTTCGGGTCATTCAGCAACGCTTTAATTTGCCTGATCTGCTTGGCGTCCAACTTGGGCTTCCTGCCGCCCAGGCGACCACGCGCACGTGCTGCGGTTAGACCAGCCTTGGTACGCTCCCGGATCAGATTTCGTTCAAACTCAGCCAGCGCGGCAAAGAGATGAAACATCAGCTTGCCTGATGCGTTCGTTGTTTCGATCTTCTCGGTCAGCGACTCAAAGCCGACCCCGCGCTCAACCAACTCAGTCACGATACGCACAAGGTCAGGCAGGCTTCGCCCAAGCCGATCCAGGCGCCAAACGACTAGGGTGTCGCCCTCGCGCAAGTTGGCCAAGCACTCCTCTAACTGTGGGCGGGCAACACAAGACTTGCCACTCGCTGTGTCCTGATAGACGCGATGGCACCCCGCTCGCCGCAAAGCATCCGCCTGCAGTGCGGTAGTTTGATCGTCGGTCGATATGCGGGCATAGCCCAAACGCAACTTTCCCATACGTTTTCACACCATAGAAAAACGAACGAGAATTTTAACACTTCGAGAAGGCATCGGCAAGCTATACAGGTCACACTTGGAATCGTCCGAAAAACGACCGTTTGATGAACAACCAGCTCAAATGTTGGTGGCGTGCACTACCGGCAGACCAAACAAAGCACTCCACGCATCCAGCGCCTGACCTTGTATCGTCGGAATATTTGTTTCGCGCGCCCACCAGTTATTTGCCGCACCGACGATCAAATCGGGGTTGTGCGTCATGCTGACTAGGAGCGGGAACACTAGCAGCTCTTCGGCAGTCTCATCGAACACGTGATTGATGGCCGTGGCCTGAGTCAGTATTGCCACAGCCGATTCCATCTTGATTTGGTTTCGCATTTTCCATTCTCCAAGTCTGTTAAGTTGCGTGTTTATGGTTTGCCGGTTTCAGATTCAACCCAGTCAAGTTCATCGTTAGATTCCTGGGGTGGGATTTCCTCATTTAATTCATCCAAATTCGTCGCAATAAGCGATTTGCGTTTTCGGCTGCTGTACGACTTGTGAAGGTCAGCCATAAAGGCAGCCTTGCGCCTATTTCCAATTACTGCCGCCGCTTCGCGGTCGATTACCTCTGGTGTCGCGCTAAATAAGAACGTCGCTATCTGATCAAAAAGTGCAATCAGCAACTGCACATCATCCCCCGCCTGATACACTGCTTTGGCAACCCTTCGACCAAGTTTGTCGACTTCATCCTGGGTTTTGACAATGGACGCCGCCAATCGAGTTTCTACCCCGTCCAATTCGCACCCCAGCTTTTGATCCTTGATATAGAGGTCGCACGCAGTGCGCACAACACCGGCAACTGGCATGTTCTTGGATTCGGACAGTCCTTCAAGCTGAGCCATTGTTTCCCCGTCAAAGCGAACGGTAACGCGGTCTTGTTTGATGGCCATACGCGGCGCTCCTTTGAAAATTTTGCGGCAGCTCTAAAGCGGCCATTTTTGTTTTTTCGCTCATCGTTGGCAGACATTCGAAGCGTTGTCAGACGACGCAAAATCACCCAAAAAACTCATGCGCGGCAGCCACTCTTTATGTTCCACTAGGGTTCATATCTGTGAGGCTTGCAACACGTTTCCGGGGCAACAATCCCTTCACACACCTGTACGCCAGAAATACATCAAAGTTGCAGCACTTTTAGATCACTCCTACACCAGAAGTACGCCAAAGCACTGCACTTTCACTACTGCTGCACTACAAAAGCATTCAGCTTTACTACATTTACACTGCACCTTCACTACACCTTCATTGCATTGATACTGCACAACGGCTGCAAACGGCCTAAAAAATTGGGGTCCGCGGCCGTTCAGCCAGCCTGCGGATTGTGTCTAGAATCCGCTTATTCCCTCCGGGTCGAATTGGCTTCGGCACGGCAACGCTGCCAACGTTTGTAGTTGAAATGACCATGCAGCTGGCCAACGATACGAAAACTTTCTTGCGTAATTCTTTATGAAGCATTTTATTTCTCCAGTTTGAAGTGATAGGTTTATACCCGTGTTGAACACTTTCCTAAATTCGATTGAGTGCGTGTACACGCATTCAATTTCGAGATTTCCCGTTTTTGGGTGAATCACGTACTCCCATTGTTCGCCTTACTTGAGCTAATGCTTCTCTGGCGATATTGCGATCAATCGTTTGGTGGGGTGGCGGAGTTGCCGCTTTTGCCAATTCCTGCTCGTTTTCAATACTTTTCCTACGTTCTGCAATTCGAACACCTCCGACGGGGAAAAATGTTCCGGATTTTTGTTTTCCTACAAGTGAATGAAACCAACGCAACGGGTTTGTTTTAATGGTTTTGTATTCAAGCGCATCAGCAAGCTCATCGAGTAATGCTTGCGCATTTGAGGAGTTCACGTCATAGAGCAAACTCTGTACTGCATGTTTTTCTGCCGGTGATAACTGTCGTGGGAAATGTAGTGGTTGTTGTTCAGATTCCTTTGGTGGTTCTAGGGGTGACACAGCTATGTCACCCACGGGGGTGACAACTGATGTCACCCCCGTCCCCGACAATTTGTCACCCTTATCTTCAACAGCACTTGGCAGGGGTGACAATTTGTCGGGGCTAACCAGACTATCCAGACGCAATCGATATCCATTCGATGTTTGCCGACCAGCAGTTGTGTATCTTGGTGTCACCATCATTAATCCGGTATTAACGAACTGCTGGAGTACGCGCTGTACAGTGCGCTCAGAGACACTGCATTTATCTGCAATAAACGCAACTCCAGGCCAACATTCATCCAGATCGTTTGCTGAGTCGGCCAATGCCATCAGGATTAGCTTAGGGGTAGGGGGCAACTTTTGACCCCAAGCCCAATTCATAGCTCGAATACTCATGCGCCTCAATCCACAGAAAAGCGTGGTCGTCCGGTCTTCTGCGGCTCATGTTGTGATGCCGCTGCTGTACTTGGGAGGCGATTACCTGCTTTTTCATCGAGCCAGCGGCGAATGTCTGCGACAAACCAGCAGGCCCGGCGTTTTTCTGGGAAAGCTTTTTCTGGTAATTCTTCACGATAGGCCATCTGCGATACAGCTCCCTCGGTCGTGCTAAGGAGTGCTGCGAGTTCTGCTCGGGAGATGATTGCTTGTGGGGCCATTTTCCCAAACGCTTGCCTAAAGTCTGTCTCGATTTTTGCCATTTGAAATCACCAGTGATTTGCTGTTAACATGTCGGTAGACTATGGCGTTATGAAATTTCGCAAAAGGGCCAGTTTTTGAATTGAAAGGATTTCGATGAATAAAGGTCCAAACAGAGGTTTTAGGCTGAACAAAGCCTTGTCTCGGTTTTCCGCGATGCTGATTGAAGAGGCGCGAGATCTGACGGGGCTAACATTTGAACAATTAGCAGAGCAACTGGATTTATCGTTTGACGATACAAAACGTTATGCACGTCATCCATGGATAAAAGGGAGTAGAGCGCCGAAAGCTGTTGATATTCAAGATTTAGAGAATCGTGTTGCCAAGCTTTTAAAGCGTTCAGCACATATTATCGTTGTTGAAAATAATGCGAAAATTTCTCTCGAAAATCTTCACTTGATAGCTGATATTGTCGAAGGTAAGCCGAGTGACTGCCTCAATTTGCGCGACTTCGACTCAACTGATTTTCAGCTGGGCTATGAGGACGATTGGCCTACATACCGAAGACTGAAGTACTACTCCAAGTCGTGGGCAGATACGCAAACGCCAATATACAAACTTGTCCAGCGTGCCGCGCACGACAAATGGCCGGAGATGCTGAAGTTGTATGCCTGGCAGTGGGGTATTCTGTGGGATAAAGGCTTGCCTTGGTTATCGAAGGATGCGTTGCGTATTGATCCAAGTGATTCGATCGAGACATTCTTGCCGATACTGACAAACAGAGCAAAGCGAGAGCGCTCGCTAATACCGTTTCTTCAGAAAACGAATTTTGGCCGTACGCTAGATTCCGTATGGCAATATGCAATGCTTAGTGGATGTGATGTTAGCCTTGTCGATCGAATTTATGAAAATGTTATGTTCGTTGCTGAGTCTACAAAAAAGCTTTTTGAATTTCACGGCCCAGTAGTCCTTGCAGAGTTGCAGTCAGACTTTAACTTATTGAGTGGTAACCCATCAGAACCAGACGTAAATCCAGCTGATTAATTTATTAGAATTTTTTATTATTTCGATATTTTCCAATAATTTGAAAAGAATACCCAAGAAATCTCTAATTGAACAATCAAGACAGATTCTTTTTTTCAACCTTGCGTTCAGCCTAGAAGAAAGCGAAATGCACGTACTATCACGATTAGTTTTGAAGGAACGGAAAAAGTTGGCGGCAGTGAAGCCTTCAGTCAATATTTTGGTATTGACTGGTATTGAATTATTTTCAATGGAAGGCGCGCCGCTCTGCTGGGAGGGCATTAATTAAGAATTGCTTCGTGCCAGGGGTAAGCACGCCGTTGAGCAAGGGCTGACGATGTGCGAGCACATGTTGGCAAAATGAGATTATCACGATTTTTCTAGTAATTACCTCAAGAATCTCAGTCGTTTTCCAAGATTCATTTTGATGAAGTTCAGTAATTTAGTAATTAATCATGTAATACTTGTTTGTAATTAAGTTCATTCGGTCTTCCCTCCCCCTTAACCCATTTACGTAAAAGTTCAAAGTGAAAAATTTGTTTTTCTCGGTCATTTGGATGAATAGGGATACCACTACTCTGATGTAAGTAGTAAAAATCGAAGGGAAGTGTGCTTCGTATTACTTCATCCAAGATATGGGGTGTCTGCAAAACACGGTGATAATTAGCGTCAAGAATTGTTTCATAGAAAAATGGCACAACTCGCTTCGTCAGTGTTTTTCCTAAAGCCTTTGCCTCCTTCGCTCGCATGGACCGTAAGCAGTCTGGACGTGAAGTCGATTTTAACCATTGCCAAAAAGCTTCCATGTTTTGGAATTTACCAAAATATGGATGTTCAAATTCGCATTGATAAAAGTTTGACATCATCTTGCCACATTGCGTTTTACCATGAAAATTGACGCAGATATGGTTAATTCCATCCATCAAAGGTTCTGCAGGAATAAGATGACCATCTGGAGCTCTGGGGTGCGTGATTAGATCGTCTTTGGTAAAACTTTTGAAATTTCTTTTAGTTGTATTTATTGCAGATGGTGAGCCAATCGTATCTAGTGCTGGATTGAAAATGATTGAGTGCAGCCCGTCATTTGTTGCTGAATTTGTAGCATTGGCTTTTGTTAAGTTGTTGATTCTTGAGATCATATCTTTAAAGTGTGAATGTAATCCACTCATAATAAATTCCTTTAACTTAGATGTACGAATATCGTTTTTGAACGGCAAGAGCATTGCGAAAAGCCGATAAATTGCTCGATATAACTTGTAATAATTGTTTATTTAGTTTTCCCAAGGCATTGGTTTATTTTCTGGTGCCGCCATCTCAAGCCAGCGTTTTAAGTCATCAAGTAAAATCTCGCGCTGTTCAACCTCACCCATTGAGATAATATTAATAAGTAGATCACGCAAATTTTTAGGGATGCAATGTGCGTTTAAACGGAATGAAGCTGCTACGATTGAACGATTTAATTCCTCTTTATTACCATTTCCCAAAATTCCGCCAATACCAGGCTGACCATCGTCTGTCAGAAGTCGTGTTGTCCGTTTTTCTTCAAATGTATAATGCTTTGCTGCTGGCGGCACCTGCTCTAGGTAGTTTTCTAAACCGTATTTCAAATACTGAGTGCAGAGAGAATTGAAGGAAATGTCAGTCATTCTTGAACGTGTTAGTAGTTGCTCCTTAAATTGGCAGTCAATTCGTAGCGTCGTAGTAACTGGAACATTTTTTTTCTGCGTATCATTTAAAAGGCCAGCGAGATTTTCCGTAAAACTAGCGGATGAATTCGGGAAGTTTGTATTAAGCCATTTTTTAGCTTCCTCAAGCGTAGTGGGTACAACTTCATCGTGTAGGCGGAAATCTCGTATGGATGGAATCCACGTGCGTTTTTGTCTATACACAAAAAACATATGACCAAACTTAGTGCGATACAACTGCTCAAACGCATGCATAGGTGCTGCTTCACTAGCTTGTTTAGATAGCAATTCGGTCATGGCACTATGAGTTTCCAAGCAAGTTGACGTTGAGGTGTTATATGCAACGCCGCCAATAATTTTCTTAATGTCAGGAAAGGAGGGGATTATTTTCATTTTGTTTGCCTATAAGTTAATATTATTTCAGTGTTCACTTGAATTATCAAGTGACGTCATTTAAGTTGTTAGTTGAATGCTATTCTCATTACTTTCTCTTGTCAAGCTTTCTCTGATCGCATGGTCATTGCAGACCGGGGCTATCTTAAGAACACCGAATTCCCTACTTGCGATAATGCCAATATTAAAGATTTGTTCGTCAAAAGCATGACGTCAGGCGCGATAGTGGTTGGACGATTTGGTAGTGATGAATTTATCCATGATGCCACTAATGATGTCTATCGCTGTCCTGCAGATCAAATGCTCACAAGGTCCGTGACTATGATTGATAGAGGGAACATGATGTATGCATAATGGTCACTGGGCTGAAAAGCATGTCCTTTGAAAAACGAGTGCACGTGAGAAAACTGGAGACGTGTCACACGCCAGGAAAATGAAGTAGTGCTCGATGAGATAAGAAAAAGCTCGATAAATTTTCGACGGCAATTCAAATCAGACCGTAAACAGAAGATCATACTTATGGCACGATTAAATCCGGGATCGGCATGCAATACTTCCAGATTAAATCGCTCAAACACGTTGATATAGAAATGTGCTTGCATGTGCTGGCATATAGCGTGAACCGATAGATGAAAAAATTCTTGGCGTCATTCCGTTGATGAAAGCAATGAAGGCGTGAGGGTGCTTATATTGCATTTCGTCTTAAAGTGTTTTCTACGAAATGCCGTTCTCCTTCGCTAACTCCGAAACATATCTGTTCTCTGGCGGCATCATCTGCTTCAGTATGGCTTCCTTGCGTTCTGCCGAGATATGTTTCACTGCATGTTTATGCTCCGCTCCTGCGTTTGATAAATATGAATTAAATGACGCGACATCTATCTAGACAGAGGGGGGAAGATAGATTTAATGGGCATTGGACTACTTTGGTAAAGTACCAAGCATCAGCTCCGGTACGACAGCGTAGGTAAATCGTTGGGAGCTGTCGTTAATGGATTTTTTAATTACCATGCGGTGCCGGGAAATATGCAGCGATTGTAAAGATTTATCGGCGAGGTGCGCCGTGCTTGGCGGCACACACTGCTACGTAGAAGTCAGAGGCAACGACTGGTAAGAAAGTATCTGCCACCTCGCCAGGCTTTACATTCTGTTCCAACTGAACATTTCGACGTTACTACCTTTGGCAGGAGCCGTATGCGGTAGTGTCTCAAGTACGGATTTGTGCGGGGGCGATGGGTAAACATCGTCCCTATCTCGACCCAAAGCAATCGACCTTTTACCGAAGATCAGGTATCGCTGGTTGAACAATGCCCATTACGTCGTTTTAACGAACCGTAAGAGTAAAATTACAGGTCAGAACGTGCCATCGACTTGTCTGATCCCGAATCCTTTGTGTTTCTTTCGACGTCATGCTTTATTTGCGCACGGTTAGCTTCATTCATCAATTCCTTTTTCTCTTCAAATTCGCTCTGAAGGTGGATAATTAAATCTCTCAGGCATTCTGGAATTGTTCTAATTTCGGCAATATTTAATTCACCAGAAATAAATTTCGTAGATCTTTCAATCTCATCCGTAGGCCAATCTTCGCCAAGTATGTGAAAGAACATAAATGGCAACTTGAATGTAACGTAATATCTGTGTGGATCATCAAAAAAACGCATTTCTTGTCCGCCAATTCCACGCTCGAGAATATACGTTAACGACTTATCCAATTCATAGTACGGGGGAGGTCCATAAAATGGAGTGAAGAAAATTGTAGTTTTACACTCATTATTTCGGATTTGATTTTTTGCAGACGCCAAAAACTCTTCAAGTTTTAGATTATCAATATCAAGGCGAGAATTAGCCCGACCTTTGGTAGTCAAGATTGCTCGCCAAAAGACCGAAAGAACTGCGACGCGCATTGTGTCCGTAACTTTTATTTTTGATGCCTGCTGACGGTAATTTGCTATTTTTTTGAAGAGTTGCTCCGCAAGTTCTTTTTCCATGACAGCTAGCTTACCCTCGCAAACTCCGCAAAGGAGATGCTCTTTAGGGCCATCTTGAATCCGACAATTGACATCCTCGAAGCTCCTTAAGTAGGGCGTGCTTGCAGTGTCTTTTATCCATTTGTAAGCAAATTTGGGGATGCTGTGTGATTCCTTCAACGATACGTTAGCCATATCACACAAAGCGCACGTTCCGATCGTTTCACTTCTGGCTTCAACTTCACTGGTAAGAGAGACTGGTACCACTACAATTTTTTTTGTCATATCCAAATCAACAAGTAATCAATGACAAACACAATATCATTCTACGGATCGAGCTACAATTCATTATTCACTTAGCTGTACCTAGCTTTAATTTATTTGTGGATATTGATTTTGTCCTTTCCTAGCTAGTTGCTGCCGGAATTTTGCCGGAATGACTCATTAAAACCGAGTGATTTCAGGTGATTTGGAGTGATCAAATTTCTTGTAATTACCAGTGATGGCGGGTAAACTTGGCCCTGCTTGGTTCGACTCATAATCCGTTGGTACCGTGTTCGACTCACGGGAGGCCCACCAGAATTGAGTAATAAAATCAAGGAGTTGCATTAATTTGCGACTCCTTTTTTTTATTCAAAATTTGGCAGTGTCCATTATTTGTCCATCTTTCTCTAGAGAGAAAGTAGTTATCTGTTAAGTAGGCCTGTTAACCGCCGTCAAAATATTCTGTAAAAAGATGCGGAAGAAGAAAAAGTTTCTGAGCGGGACGGCCGATGTATTTTCAGGAATGCTTAGAATTTTTTCCATGTCGCGAAGCTTCCTTTTTTGTGTTTTGCATTCGTCACGCTGCTGACTGTTGTTCCTATCAAAGCACCAAGACTGGCTCCCCAGGCTAACATGGTTCATGCATGTT
>Ga0209913_1000891_pt1 | contig 20510 bp, 15 predicted proteins | sample PersoiDNA2013203_FD_185805 | JGI IMG/M metagenome (GOLD analysis project Ga0209913, IMG submission 185805) | Permafrost soil microbial communities from the Arctic, to analyse light accelerated degradation of dissolved organic matter (DOM) -... | ecosystem: Environmental > Terrestrial > Soil >... | reverse complement strand
AAGCCGCTACCGAAGGGATTTTTTGCCTTTGGCGAGGTTGGCCTGGCCGGTGAAGTGCGGCCAGCGCCGCGCGGTCAGGAAAGATTGAAGGAAGCCGCCAAGCTGGGCTTTAGCGTGGCGCTGGTGCCCAAGGCCAATGCACCGAAAAAGCCGATTGAAGGCTTGACCATCCACGCCGTGGAGCGCGTCGAGCAGGCGATGGAGGTGGTGCGGGGGTTGTAATCGTGCACGTTCCAAGGGTGCCTTTGCGGGCTTCTATCCGACAATTCACTGGCGCACGATGCTGTTGCCGGAGTTCCTGACCGCATCGCCGGTCCTGAAGCCGGGGTTTTGCTCGAAGCTGAAGCTGCGCTTGCGGCCGTCCTGGTACTGCACGTGAACCGTCCACACCTTGTGCGTCCTGACGTTTTCTTCAATTCTTTTGCCCGCATACGCACCGCCCGCTGCACCGGCGACCGTGGCCAGGTCCTTGCCCATGCCGCCGCCCACCTGATGGCCCAATATGGCGCCAGTGACGCCGCCAGCAATCAGGCCAACGGCACTGCCTTCGCCTTTTTTGTCGCGCACGTTGACGGCGATCACCCGGGCGCAATCAGGGCAGACCGCCGTGGCATTCTGCCGTGACGTGGAAGCTGGTGTCTGGGCTGCCAGTTGCGCCCTGGCCGCCGCGATGGTTTTGTCGTACTCGCTCTTGGCGTCGCGGCGGCATTGCAGGCGCGCCGTGGACGAGGACTCGTCATTGCAGAGTTTTTTATCGGCGGCGTAGCGCACCTGCGCCTGCTTGCTATCGGCCGTGTACTGGGCCTTTGGCGACAGGGTTGTTTGGGCCAGCGCGGTCGCAGCCAGGCTCGAAAAAACAAGACCGCAAGTCATTGTCCACACAGTTTTCTTCATGATTGGATCCTGGAATATGAGAGAAAAGTTATCGCCCCGTTGGGGACGGACCACGCAAGCATAGCGCTTGCGTGTGTCCAAGCAATCGCCAGCGCCTTAAGACTTGCTTAATCTGTGACTTCTACGATGGCCGCTTCTTGGAGATCGGATGCAAATTTCTGACACGGCTAAAGAAAAAAGCCAAATCCTGGTGTGGGACGCACCGGTTCGGGTGTTTCACTGGCTGCTGGCACTGAGCTTTGCCGGGGCCTATGTGAGCGCTGAAAGTGATCGCTGGCTGGGGGTGCATGTCACCCTGGGCTACACCATGGCCGGGCTGGTGGCGTTTCGGATTTTGTGGGGCCTGCTGGGCACACGCTACGCCCGCTTTGGCAGCTTTGTGCGTGGCCCGCTAACGCTCGTGCGCTACGGGCGTGCCATGCTGGCGGGTCGGCCAGAGCATCATGTCGGGCACAACCCGGCGGGTGCGGTGGCGATTGTGTTGTTGCTGTCGTTGAGCATCGCTATCGTTGCTACCGGCTGCTTGTTCTACAGCGTGCCGGGGGCCAGGTGGCTCAAAGAGTTGCACGAAGGGGCGGCGGGCTTCATGCTGGCGGTCGTCGGCCTGCACATTGGCGGCGCCGTGCTGACCAGCCTCATGCACCGTGAAAACCTGGTGCGTGCCATGGTCAACGGGAAAAAAGAAGGCGCTCCCAACCAAGGCATTCGCTGGGCCTGGCGGCCATTGGCGCTGCTGATGGTGGCAGCGGTGCTGGGCTTTTGGTACTTGCAATGGCAAAGTCCAGCCACGCTCGGCTTTAGCGGCAAGGGCTTGACGTCACAAGACGCGAAAATACCGTTCGCACACGCATGACGATGATTGATGTGGTGTGTTGTGTTGTGTTGTGTTGTGCTGTGCCGGCTGGCACACGGCTTGCCGGGCCGACCGGGCTTTGAAAAATTTTTGGAGTTGATCAATGCGAATTTTGCTGGCGGAAGACGATTCGATGTTGGGCGATGGGCTGCGCGCTGGCTTGCGTCAGCTGGGGTTTCAGGTGGACTGGGTGCGCGACGGCGTGGCGGCCGAGCGCGAGCTGGCCTCAGGCGACTACGCGGCCGCCGTCCTGGATCTCGGCTTGCCCTTGAAAGACGGCATGGATGTGCTGCAAGCTGTGCGGGCAAGCAAGATCACCACCCCGGTGCTGGTGCTCACGGCACGCGACGCTGTACCGGATCGGATCCGCGGCCTGGACCAGGGGGCCGATGACTATGTGGTCAAGCCGGTTGATTTGCATGAACTCGGCGCTCGCCTGCGCTCACTGGTACGTCGCGCCCATGGTCAGATGCAGGACGTGCTGCGGTGCGGCGCGGTGCTGCTCGAACCCTCGGCCCGGCGCGTCAGTCTGAACGGCGAGTGCGTGACGCTGTCCACCCGTGAATTCGATTTGTTGCACGTGCTGATGCTCAATGCCGACCGCGTCATGTCGCGTGAGCAGCTGGAGCAGCAACTCTACAGCTGGGGCTATGAAGTGGAAAGCAATGCGATCGAGGTCCACATCCACCATCTGCGCCGCAAATTGCAGCCGGACTTGATCCAGACCGTGCGCGGCATTGGGTACACCGTGCAACGGACGTCGGCGCCAACATGAGGACCGCTCGCCGCCTGAAGTCCTTGCAGGCCCGCTTGCTGGCACCCCTGCTGGGGCTGCTGACCGTGGTTTGGCTGGGCGCCGCCGTCATGACCTGGTTTGACGCCAGCCATGAACTCGATGAATTGCTTGACGGCCATCTGGCGCAGGCCGCCGCGTTGCTGATCATGCAGCAGGGCCACACGCATGAGGAGGACAGCGTGGAAGACGCGCCCTCATTGCACAAGTACGCACCCAAGGTGGTGTTTCAGGTGTTTCACGAAGGGCGCCTGGTGTTGCGCTCGGCCAATGCCGGCACCGCGCCGATTGCCGGCAACGCGCAGGGATTTTCAACCGTGCGTTTGACCGATGACGCCGAGTGGCGGGTGTTTGCGACCCGTGGGGCCGAGCACGATGTGCAGGTCTATGTCGGCGAGCAGACCGAGTCGCGCAGCTCCATTCTTTGGGCGGTGCTGCAAGGCGTGCTGTTGCCGTTGGTCATTGCGCTGCCGCTGCTGGCACTGGTCGGTTGGTGGGCGGTGCGCCAGGGCTTGGCGCCCCTGCGCCACCTCAGTCAGGTGCTGGCACGGCGCCGCCCGCAGGCCATGGAGCCGCTGCTGATCCCTGACTTGAGCACGGAAATGGTGCCCATGGTGCAGGCCATGAACGGCCTGTTTGAACGCATTGAGCAGATGCTGGTGTCGGAGCGGCGCTTCACGGCCGACGCCGCGCATGAGCTGCGCACCCCGATTGCCGCCATCCGTGCCCAGGCGCAGGTGGCGCTGGGCGCCGGTAACGATGCCGCGCAGCGCGATCACGCCCTGCAGTTCACCCTGGCTGGCTGCGATCGGGCCACTCACTTGGTCGAGCAATTGCTCACGCTGGCGCGACTGGAGGCAGCGCCTGCCAGTGCCGCTGATGCGGTTGCCAAGGCGGACTTGAGCGCACTGGCACGTCGTGTGGCGGCCGACCTGGCACCCACTGCGCTGGCGCGCGGGCAAACCTTGGAGCTCGAGGCGCTTGCCGCCTGTCAGGTGGCCGGCGATGAGACCCTGATTGGGGTGCTGGTGCGCAACCTGATTGACAACGCCCTGCGCTACAGCCCGAACAATGCGCAGGTGGTGGTCAGCGTGGCGATCGAGTCCGGGCAAGCCGTGTTGCGCGTGCAAGACAGCGGCGCGGGCATGACCGAGCCCGAGATAGCACGCCTGGGCGAGCGGTTTTACCGCGTACTGGGTAGCGACCAGCCCGGCAGCGGCCTGGGCTGGTCGATTGTCAAGAGAATCGCGACTGTATTTGGCGCTCAGGCGCATGTGAGTCGTTCTGAGCGCCTGGGCGGTCTGGCGGTGGCGGTGCGCTGGCCGCGCTGACAGCACAACCCAACTGCCTCAAGTGAAGGACGAAAGATGACGCAAAATGGCGCCTCCCTTTGCAAAGCAAGAACGAGGCACCATGAGCAAACTGTCGTTACTGGATCTCGGGTTTTTTATTGCCGAGACGCAGGCCAGTCCCAAGCATGTGGCGGGCTTGCTGATTTGCAAGCGGCCGCCCAAATCGACGCTTGCCTTTGCTAAAAATCTGTACCGTGAACTGCTGACGTTTACCGACGTCAAAGCACCGTTCAATCGCGTGATCAAGTTTTCATTGAGGGCCATGCCGCACTGGCAGTACAGCAAGGCGGTCGATCTGAAGCAGCACATTTTTTATCACAAGCTCGCCAGCGGCTGCAATGATCGGCAAGCGCTGTACGACTTTGTATCGAAGCTGCACCAGCCCATGCTTGATCGTTCGCGCCCCTTGTGGGAGGTGCATGTGATTGACGGCCTGGAGATTGATCAAAAAAAGGGCTACTTTGCGCTGTATCAAAAAATGCACCATGCGTGCGCCGACGGCATCACGATGTCGCGCTGGACCTCTGAAAGCATGGCGCAGACGCCTGATGATCTCGAACTGACGCCGGTGTGGACCCAAAAACACGGTGGCCATGGCGATCGGCATAAACAAGCCATGCAGGAATTGATGCAGTCCTTGTGGAAAGATGTCGGCGGCACCACGCTGCGTTTTTTAGGCATCGCCCGCCTGGCCACCATGCTGCTGTTGGAGAGCGTCAAGCTCACTAAAAATGCCATCGCCTTGCCCTTCGTCTCAAGCGCCAAGACGCCTTTGACCGGGCAGGTGACAGCGGGCCGTCAGTTCACCACCGTTGGCGTTTCGTTGGCGCGGGTCAACCAGATTCGCGAACGGACCCGCTCCACCATCAATCACGTGGCACTGACTTGTCTGGATGGCGCCTTGCGGCGTTACCTCAAGGATCAGGGGGTTGAGCTCAAGCGACCGATCACGATTCAAATGCCGGTGAACCTGCGCAAAGAGGGCGAGAAAACGGCAGGCAACAAGATTGGCATTATTCAGGTGGAACTGTCGGCGCCCACCGACGACCCTTATGTGCGGCTGCGCAACATCGGGTTTTCGTTGCGCAATGTGCGCACCATGATCGACAGCGTGGCGCCCGAGGCGATCGAGTCTTACACCATCATCACCGGGCTGGTGGCGCAGATCGCAGAATTGCTCCTGCTCAGCAACACGCTGCCCCCCATGGGCAACACCCTGGTCTCCAACGTGCCGGGGCCCAAAGAGTACTTGTACATCAAAGGTGCCAAGATGGAAGAGATGCACCCCATCAGCACCTTGCCGCCCAGCAATCTGCTCAACATCACCCTGTTCAGCTACGCCGGGGAGCTGTTCTTTGGCCTGATCGCGACCGACGAGCTACCTAATTTACAGCGTTTGGGTGACTATGTGCGAGAGGCATTTACCGAGCTGGAAAGCGCGGTACGCGATGCCCATGCAGCGTGAACGCAGGGTACCTGCCGCAGCCTCGTAAAATCAATTTTTTTGCAATATTTGCAAGTCCCACACCCGAGGAAATACTTATGAGCCCTGTACCCCCTTCCATGTCCGACCGCGACGGCAAAATCTGGATGGACGGCCAGATGGTCGACTGGCGCGACGCCAAAATCCACGTGCTCACGCATACCCTGCATTACGGCTGTGGCGTTTTTGAGGGTGTGCGCGCTTACAACGCAGTCGGCGGCACTGCAATTTTCCGGCTCGAAGATCACACCGAGCGCCTTTTTAACAGCGCCAAGATTCTGCGCATGAAGATCCCTTTCAGCATGGAAGACGTGCTGGCGGCGCAAAAAGCCGTGGTGCGCGAAAACAAGCTGGAGGGCGGTTACATCCGCCCCTTGAGCTGGATTGGCGACAAGAAGTTGGGCGTGAGCCCCAAAGGCAACACCATTCATCTGATGGTGGCAGCCTGGCCTTGGGGCGCCTACCTGGGCGAAGAAGGCATGAAATGCGGCATTCGGGTCAAGACCAGCAGCTTTACCCGTCACCACGTCAACATCACCATGACGCAAGCCAAGGCGGTGAGCAACTACACCAACTCGATTCTGGCCAACCTGGAAGTGACCGACGAGGGTTATGACGAGGCGCTGCTGCTCGATTGCTCGGGCTTTGTGGCAGAAGGCCCGGGCGAAAATATCTTTGTCGTCAAAGACGGCGTGGTTTACACGCCGGATCTGTCGTCGGGCGCACTCAACGGCATCACCCGCAACACCATCTTCCACATTGCGAAAGACCTGGGGTTGGAAGTGATCCAAAAGCGCATCACCCGTGACGAGGTTTATATCTGTGATGAAGCCTTCTTCACCGGCACGGCGGCTGAAGTAACCCCGATTCGCGAACTCGACCGCATTGAACTGGGCAAGGGCGACTATGTGGGTAGCCGCGGCCCGATCACCGAAAAAATCCAGAGCGCGTACTTTGACATCGTCAATGGCCGCAACCCCAAATACGCCCATTGGCTCAGCAAAGTCTGAAAGAAAATACCATGAACACATCTGTTGTCGAACTCCTGGCCGAAGACCTCAACCACGAAGGTTGCGTGTACTGCCCCAGCCCCAAGGCTGACATGAAAATCTGGAACAGCCACCCCAAGGTCTATCTGGACGTGGCCCACAGCGGTGAGGCCAAGTGCCCTTACTGCGGCACGGTTTACAAACTCAAGGCGGGTGAGCACTTCGCCGGGCACTAAAGAATTGGGGTCTCTTTCGTATTCTTCCCATTCTTTGATCATCGCACCCCAGTGGATTGGGGATGCGGTGATGACCGAACCGCTGATGCGCCGCCTGCAGGCGCGCGGCGAACGCCTCACGGTCGGTGCGTTGCCGTGGGTGGCGCCGGTGTACCGACTGATGCCACAGGTGGCGGAGGTGATTGAATTGCCATTCGCCCACGGTGGCCTGCAACTCAAGGCCCGGCGCAGCCTGGCCCGGCAACTGACAGGCCGGTTTGATGTGGCCTATGTTTGCCCCAACTCTCTGAAAAGCGCCTTGCTGCCGCTGCTGGCGGGTATTCCGAAGCGGGTAGGGTATCTGGGCGAGGCGCGGGTGGGGTTGCTGACGCACCGTTTAAAAAACCCGCCCAAGGCCCAGCGCCCGCCCATGGTGGCGTTTTACTCGGCACTCGGTGGTGCGGCGGACCCAAGCAACGACCGACCGCAACTGCAGATGAATCCGGTTGAGGTTGACACCGCCCTGGCGGCACTGGATTTGCAACGTGGTGCTTATGACGTGTTTGCTCCTGGGGCTGAATACGGCCCGGCCAAACGCTGGCCGACCCGTCATTTTGCCGAGTTGGCCCGCCGTCTTGAGCTGCCGGTCGTGTTACTGGGTTCCGCCAAAGAACGTGACTTGTGCAATGAGATTGCAGACCTGGTCAACGCCGACCAGCCGGGCAAATGCCGCAATCTTGCCGGCGAAACCTCGCTCGCCCAGGCGTTCAGTGTCATTGCAGCTGCAAAATGCCTGGTCAGCAACGACTCCGGCCTGATGCATGTGGGAGCCGCCTTGGGTGTGCGTCAAGTGGCCCTGTTCGGCTCCAGCAGCCCGCTGCACACGCCGCCCCTCAATGACAGAGCGACCGTGCTGTGGCTCAAAAACGATGCAAGTTACCAGCCGCCGCTTGATTGCGCGCCGTGTTTTGAGCGCGAATGTCCGCTTGGGCACACGCGCTGCCTGGTGGATATCTCGGCTACCCGTGTGCTACTAAATATATAGCTATACAGGAAATAGTGACGGGGGCTAGAGGCTCGTTTTATATAAAAAAAACCACCCGAAGGTGGTTGTAAAAAAGTTCCCGAAGGAACCTCGTTGGATTCTTTGAAGGTCTGAGCGCCCGTCTATGACTGACTGGACTCCCACGCTTGAGCACTGTGACAGCAGTTGGGGACACTTTACCGAGCATTCGTGTAATGTGCCATCCCCCATTTGGGGGATATGGCGGGGTTTTTTGGCAGAAAAATGTCGCTTTTTGCGACTTTTATACTTTGTCGACCGGCGAAAGCGGCAGCCGGACGATAAAACAGGCGCCGCCGTCGGGGCGATTCTCGCAAGACACCGTGCCACCATGGCGCAGGGCGATGGATTTCACCAGGGCCAGCCCCAAGCCGACGCCGCCATCGCGCTCGGTAGCGCCTGGCAAGCGGTAAAAGGGCTCAAAAATCCGTTCTCGTAGCTCGGGTGGAACGCCTGGGCCGCGGTCACAGACACTGATGACGGCCTGACTGTCGGTCTTGCGCAGTGTCACCGTGATTTCGCCCGCCGCATGGCGCCGCGCATTCTCCAGCAGGTTGCGCATCGCGCGGCGCAGCAACTTGGTGACACCTTGCACCGGCAAGTCGGATGGTCCTGCAGGCTCGGCCTGCGTGGCTGATGGGTCGCTGGCCAGCTGCACATCGAGCTCGGCGTTGACCCGAGCGCATTCTTCCGCTGCCAGACCAATCAGGTCAACCGACTCAATCGTGCCCATGTCGGCTTCGCGGGCATCCAGGCGGCTGGCCAGCAAAATCTCTTCAATCAACTGGTCCAACTCATTGATGTTGCGGGAGATCTCGTTCTTGAACGCCGGGGACGCCGGCGAACCCATCAACTCCAGTCCCATGCGAATGCGGGTCAGTGGCGAGCGCAGCTCATGCGAGGCGTTGGCCAGCAATGATTTTTGCGATGCCAGCAGCGATTCATGCGACTTCACCAGGGTCTCGATGCGCTCGGCCGCATGGTTGAAACGCGCTGCCAGAAAGGTCACCTCGTCGGCGCCGGCCTCCGGCACCCGGATCGAAAGGTCGCCTTCGCCCCACTTCTCCACCCCGTTTTGCAGCAACTCCAGACGGCGCGTGAGTTTGCGAATGATCGGATACGTGGCAAGCGCCACCGCGATGCCGACCAGCGACAGGGTCCAGAAAAACCCAAAGGGCGGGCGGCTCCAGGGTGACTGCGGCGGGCGTGGAAATTGCAGGTGCACGATTTGTCCATCGAACATGACCACCACAAACTCCGGGTCATTGCCATACTGGCTGTAGGGCCCGAGCCAGCGATCCTGCGCATCTGGCGCCCTGTCGCTGTTCTCCCCAAACCCGATGTCCGGCGGCCGTCGCATGCGGGAATGCCCATTGCCAATGATTCTTCCGGTCTCGTTGCGGATGACCACATTGCGCAGCGGGGGTTCGGCCGTCAGGCGCCAGGCCCAACCGACCAGCAAGGTCAGTACTGCCACCGCCAGCACCACGGCCAGCCAGATCCGCACATACAGTTTCTTGAAGAACATGCTCAGTCTTGCTGGCGGGCGAATACATAGCCGACGCCGCGTACCGTGAGGATGCGCTTGGGATCCTTGGCATCGAGTTCAATGGCCGCGCGGATGCGGCCCATGTGCACGTCAATCGAGCGGTCAAAGGCGTCGAGTTCACGCCCGCGCACGGCTTCCATGATCTGGTCACGCGTGAGCACCCGCCCGGCGCGCTCGGCCAGCGCCACCAGCAGATCAAACTGATAAGAGGTCAAGTCGCAGAGCTCGCCCGCCACACTGACGGAGCGGGCGTCGCGGTCGATTTCCAGTGTGCCAAAACGCAGTTGTGTTTGAACTGGGTGCGCGCCCTCCACATGGCGGCGCAACACAGCGCGAATGCGGGCCAGCAGCTCGCGTGGCTCAAACGGCTTGGGCAGGTAGTCATCGGCACCGATTTCCAGCCCGATGATGCGGTCCATCGGGTCGCCCTTGGCGGTCAACATCAGCACCGGTATTTGCGCCAGGGTGCCGGGCAGCGATCGGATGCGCCGACACACCTCCAGCCCGTCCATGTCAGGCAGCATCAGGTCCAGGATGACCAGATCAGGCGGGTCGGACTGCAGATCGGCCAGCCCAGTTTGGCCGTCGCCAGCATGGCTCACCACAAAACCTGATTGCGCCAGGTACTCACTCACCATCTGGGCCAGGCGCTTGTCATCTTCGATCATCAAAAGGTGTTGACTCATGGAAATAGTCTAGGGCCGGGCAGGTGAAAGCGCTTGAGGTGACTGTAAAGTTTCGGTAAATGGAGCTGTTACTGGAGCGGCGCCACGCCCCAGATATCGGTGGCGTATTCACGAATCGTGCGGTCGGAAGAAAAAGGCCCCATGCCGGCAACATTCAGAATCGCGCTGCGCGTCCATGCGCCGGGGCGCCGATAGAGATCGTCCACCTTGTACTGGCAGGCACAATAATCGCCATAGTCGGCCAACAACTGGTAGTAGTCAGACTCCAGCAGCACATTGACCACATCGCGGTAGCGCTCGGGCTCCTCGGGCGAAAAACCACCTTGAGCCAGGCGGTCAATGGCAAACTTCAGATCAAAATTGCCCTCGTAGTAGCTGCGCGGCTGATAGCCGTAACCCCGCAGCTCAGCCACTTTTTCGGCGTGGTTGCCGAACACGAAAATATTGTCCAAGCCGACGTTCTCGGCAATTTCGATGTTGGCACCATCCCAGGTGCCAATAGTGAGGGCGCCATTGAGGGCAAATTTCATGTTGCCGGTGCCCGAGGCTTCGGTGCCAGCGGTTGAAATCTGCTCCGACAAATTGGCCGCTGGAATGATGATTTCTGCCAGGGAGACCCGGTAATTGGGGATGAACACGACGCGCAGCAGCGATCCGATCAGGGGGTCGTTGTTGATCACGCGTGCTACGTCGTTGATCAGCCGGATGATGAGTTTGGCCATGAAATAGGCGGAGGCTGCCTTGCCGGCAAAGATCACGGTGCGTGGCACCCAGTTGGCATGCGGTTGGGCCCGTATGCGGTGGTAGCGCGTGATGACATGCAGCACATTGAGCAGTTGGCGCTTGTATTCGTGCATGCGCTTGACCTGGATGTCAAACAGACTGTGCGGGTCCACGATGATGCCTGGGCAGTGCGCCATCAGGTCCGTCAGACGGCGCTTGTTTTGCTGCTTGGCCAGCCGGAAGGCATTTTGAAACTCCGGCTCGTCGGCCAGGTCGCGCAACTGGACCAACTGATCCAGATCTCGCCGCCAGTCGGGGCCGATGCGGCTGTCGATCAAGGTCGACAGCGAAGGGTTGGCCAGCGACAGCCAGCGGCGCGGGGTAATGCCGTTGGTTTTATTGCAGAAGCGCTCCGGATACATCCGCACAAAATCGGAAAAAATCGTGTCCACCATCAATTGACTGTGCAGGGCCGAGACACCATTGACCTTATGACTGGCCAACACCGACAGATGGGCCATGCGCACACGGCGCACGCCGCGCTCTTCGATCAGTGAGATACGGCGCAACAAGGCATGGTCATCCCGGAAACGGGTATGAACTTCAGCCAGAAAACGGGCATTGATGTCGAAGATCAGACCCATGTGCCGGGGCAGCACGCGGCTTAGCAGGTCCACCGGCCAGGTTTCCAGGGCTTCTTCCATCAGGGTGTGATTGGTGTACGAGAAGATGCGCGTGCACAGGCCCCAGGCGGTTTCCCAGTCCAACTGGTGCTCGTCCATCAGGAGTCGCATCAACTCGGGTACCGCCAGCGCCGGATGGGTGTCGTTGAGGTGAATGGCCACCTTGTCGGCCAGTTGCTCAAAGCCGCTGTGGTTTTTGAGGTGACGCCGCAAAATATCCTGCAGCGAGGCACTGACAAAAAAGTATTCCTGGCGCAGGCGCAATTCATGCCCGTGCTCGGTGCGATCATCCGGGTAGAGTACCCGCGAGACGTTTTCTGACTGGTTTTTGGCCTCCACCGCCTGGATGTAATCGCCCCGGTTAAAGGCGTCCAGGTTGACGCCGCCGCTGGCATGTGCCGACCAGAGCCGCATGGTGACCACGCTGCGCATCTGGTGGCCAGGCACGCCGCTGTCGTACGCGGTGGCAATCACATTTTCGGTATCGAGCCAGAGCGATTGGCCGTTTTGCGGTACCAGACGTCCGCCATAACGGACGGTGTAGCTGAGTTCGGGGCGCATGAACTCCCACGGATAGCCGTTGACCAGCCAGTAGTCGGGCTCTTCCACTTGCTGTCCATGTTCAATACGCTGGGCAAACATGCCGAATTCGTAGCGGATGCCATAACCCATGCCGGGCAGGCCCAAGGTGGCCATCGAGTCCAGAAAGCAGGCCGCCAGGCGACCCAAACCGCCGTTGCCCAGGCCGGCATCGGGCTCCAGGTCAATCAGGGCATCAAAATCGGCGCCCAGCAGGGCGCAGGCCTGTTTGACGGGTTCATAAATGTCAGTCGCCAGCATCGCATTGGTCAGTGCCCGTCCGGTGAGAAATTCCAGCGACAGGTAATGCACGCGCTTGGCATCCTGGTCTTCGACCTGGGCCAGCGACTCACGCCAGCCGTCCATGATGCGGTCGCGCACGGCATGACACACGGCAAACAGCCAGTCACGCTGGGTGGCAGAGTGCAGGTCTTTGCCGACCTGGTAAACCAGCCGGTTCGAGATTGACCGGCGCAGCGCTTCAACGCTGTTGGTGGGTTTGTCAAATTGAAAAATAGCGGTGGCGGGCATGGTCAATGGCTCCGGAAAATATACAGATAAATTATTTTGCACTCGGCCGCAATGATTGGTACATGGCCAGGTAGTGCTGCGCAGAAGCGAGCCAGTCAAAGCGCAGCCTCATGCCCCGTTGTTGCACTGCCGACCAATCATCGGGGCGTCGAAACAAGACAAAGGCCCGGCGCACGGCGCTGAGCAAGCCTGCGGGGCTCAATTCGTCGAACACAAAACCGGTAGCACTGCCTTCGTCCAGATTTTCCAGCGTGCAATCGACTACTGTATCGGCCAGACCGCCGACCCGGCGTACCAAAGGCAAGGTGCCGTAGCGCAAGCCATAAAGCTGCGTCAGGCCGCAAGGCTCAAACTCAGAGGGAACCAGGATCACATCGGCACCGGCAATGACCGCGTGGGCGGTGACCTCGTCGTAGCCAATGCGTACACCGACCTGGCCGGGGTAGCGGATGGCGGCATCCACAAAGGCCCGCTCCAGCGCCACGTCACCCTGGCCCAGCAAGGCCAGTTGACCACCACGCTGAACCATGTCCGCCAACACTTGGGGCAGAAGGTGCAGCCCCTTTTGCTCCGTCAAGCGACTGACGACGCCAAATACCAGGGCGTTGGCACGCGGCTCCAGCCCAAATTTGATTTGAAGTGCGCGCTTGGCGAGAGTTTTGCCCTGCAACTTATGCTCATCGTAGGGGGCAGGCAGCAAGGCATCGGTGGCCGGGTTCCATATCAGGTCATCCACCCCATTGAGAATTCCCGAGAGTGAGTTGGCACGCTCGCGCAGCAGGCCATCGAGCCCGCAGCCTTGCGCGTCGGAGCTTATTTCACGGGCATAGGTCGGGCTGACCGTGGTGATGCGGTCAGCATACCGAAGTGCCGCCTTCATGAAGGAGACCTTCCCAAAAAACTCAATGCCATTGATATCAAACCAGGACTTGGGCAGGCCCAGTTGGGCAAATTCAGCTGCTGCAAACAAGCCCTGATACGCCAGGTTGTGAATGGTGAAAACTGTTGCTGGTGTGGCTTGTTTGGCCGTGGCAAAGGCCCGCACATAAGCCGGGGTCAGGCCGCTATGCCAGTCGTGGCAGTGAATGACATCGGGTAGCCAGTCCGGGTCAAGCCCCTGCCCCAGAGTCGCCCCAGCCCATCCCAGCGCCGCGAAGCGAATGGCGTTGTCGCTCCAGTCCTTGCCGTCCGGCCCGAGGTAGGGGTTGCCAGGACGGTCAAACAAAGCCGGGGCTTGAACCAGATAAACCGGCAGTTCCAGCCCGGGCAGAGTGGCCAGCGTCAGGCTGGCAGGGGGCAGGACGGGGGCCGAGCCCCAGGGCATGGGCCCTGCCGGCAAACTGGCAATAGGCCGCGTTGAGAGGGCCTGGGTGGCAATGGCCGGGAAGGCCGGCAGCAGCAAGCGCACCTCGCAGCCCACAGCCTGCAGTGCCGGGGCCAGACCGGCGCTGACATCGGCCAGCCCCCCGGTCTTGAGAAACGGAAACAGTTCAGTGCAAACATACAAAACCTTCATGTCTGAATCACCCGCAACGCCTCCAGCATGGCCACTGTGACCAGGACCACACCGTCGGCGCTGACATGGAAACGCCGTGCGTCGTCCTCAGCGTCAAAGCCGATCGTCATGCCCGCAGGAATACGGCAGCCTTCGTCAACCACCACCTTGCGTAACCGGCAGTGCCGTCCGACATCAGCCTCCGGCAGAAGGACCGACTCTTCCACGCTGCTGTAAGAGTGAAGGTGAACCCCGGTGAACAGCACGGATCGCCGCACCAGCGCACCCGACACAATGCAGCCCCCGGATACCAGCGAGTCGACCGCCATACCGCGGCGCCCGTCGTCATCAAAGACAAACTTGGCCGGCGGCGAGGTCGGCTGGTAAGTCCAGATCGGCCAATCGTCGTCGTAAAGATCGAGCTGGGGAATGGTGGCGGTCAAGTCGATATTGGCGGCCCAGTAGGCATCGACCGTGCCGACATCGCGCCAGTAAGAAGGACTCTCCGGGCTGGTTTTGACGCAAGACAGGTCAAACGGATGGGCCATGGCTTCGCCGCGTGACACCATGGCCGGGATCAAATCCTTGCCAAAGTCGTGGTGAGAGGCGGCATCTTCAATGTCGGTTTGCAACGCCGCAAACAGATAGTCGGCGTCAAATACATACACTCCCATGCTCGCCAGCGCTTGTCCCGGCCGGTCCAGCATCGGTTGCGGGTGCGCCGGTTTTTCATCAAACCGGGTGATGTGGCGCGTGGCATCCACCGTCATGACACCGAAGGCGCTTGCTTCTGCCAGCGGCACCTCGACGCAGGCCACCGTGCAGGGCGCACCCAGGGCCACGTGGTCTTCAATCAGGTTGGCGTAATTCATTTTGTATACATGGTCGCCCGCCAGCACCAAAATATATTTGGGATCGTGTTCGCGCAGGATATCGATATTTTGATAAACCGCATCGGCCGTGCCCCGGTACCACGAGGCCTCGTCAACGCGCTGCTGGGCAGGCAGCAAATCAATGAACTCATTGACTTCGTTGCGCAAAAAAGACCAGCCATGCTGCAAATGGCGCAGCAGGCTGTGCGACTTGTACTGTGTCAGCACGCCGATGCGGTGTAGCCCGGAGTTCACACAATTGGAGAGCACAAAATCGATGATCCGGAACTTGCCGCCAAAGGGGACGGCCGGTTTGGCACAATTTTCAGTCAGGTCCTGCAACCGGGAACCGCGCCCCCCCGCCAGAACAAGGGAAATGGTTCGACGGACCGGGCGGTGATGGGCACCATCTTTCATGAGAAACCTCCTGGAAAAACTATCAATAATCAGGCTAGCCAAGCAGATTGCGGCCGTGGGCGTGGGTCATGTCTGCCAGGCGCCGGGCCGGTGCATCGCCGACCTGGCGCCAGACAAAACGCCATTGCCAGCAACCCTGAGCCACACCGGGCGTGTTCATGCGGTGCAAGCCGTCCAGTCCCAAAACATCCTGGAGCGGAAATATGACCGTGTTCGCTTTTGACTGCGAGAGCGATTGCATCATGGCCCAGTGAATCTCGAAGTCGGCCAGGGGGCCAAGATAGGCGCGGGCGATGTGCCGCTGCCCTGCGCCCGCCGTCTGCCACCAGCCTAAGGTGGTGTCGTTGTCATGCGTGCCGGTGTAGGCCACCGTTTGTACGTCAAAGTTGTGCGGCAGGTAAGGGTTGGCAGGGGTGTCGCCAAAAGCAAACTGCATCACGCGCATGCCGGGAAAGCCGCAGTTCTGGCGCAAATCGGTGACAGCCTGGGTGATGATGCCGAGGTCTTCCGCAATGATCGGCAGGAAGCCGCTGGCCCCTTGCTGTAGCCGGGCTTGGGCCAATGCGTCAAACAAGGCTTGGCCTGGCCCCTGGCGCCAACAACCCGCAACTGCCGTGGGCTCGGTGGCCGGAACCTCCCAATACGACTCGAAACCGCGAAAGTGATCCAGCCGGATCACATCCACCAGCTCAAGCAGGTGGCTGAGCCGGTCTTTCCACCAGGCAAAACCCTGTTCTGCCATCACGTCCCAGCGGTACAAGGGGTTGCCCCAGCGCTGACCGGTCACACTGAAATAATCGGGCGGCACACCGGCCACCACCGTCGGTTCGCCCAACGCATCCAGCAGGAACAAGTCGGTGTTGAGCCACACATCGGCACTGTGATGCGCGACAAAAATAGGTGCATCGCCCACAATCACGATGCCGTGTGCGTGGGCATAGTCGCGCAAACGCTGCCACTGCACCATAAAGCGCCACTGGATGAAGCTGAAGAACCCGAGCTCGTCTGCCATCGATTCGCCCACTGCGGCCAGCGCCGCCAGGTCAGCTTGTGCCAGCCCCGCGGGCCATTGGGTCCAGGGTTTGCCATGGCGTGTCTCCAGCGCCATGAAAAACGCATACCCCTCCAGCCAGTGCGCTTGCTGCACCCGAAAGCGCTCGAATTCAGCCCAGTCGCTGGCTTGCGTGTTCTCCAAGAAACCCCGCCACGCTTCACGCAAACGTTGCATGCGGTACGGCGCCACGCGCTCAAAGTCACAGCGCCCTACTTCAAACACGGGCGGCTCCTGGGCGCACAGCCAGCCGTTTCGCACCAGTTCATCCAGGTCCACCAGCAGCGGGTTGCCGGCAAAAGTGGAGGGACTGTGATAGGGCGAGTTGCCCGGCCCCACCGGCGAGAGCGGCAGTATTTGCCAGAGCCGCTGTCCGGCCGACACCAGCCAGTCCACAAAATGGTAAGCCTCAGCCCCCAAGTCGCCTGAGCCATAGGGGCCCGGTAGTGAGGTCAGGTGCAGCAGCACACCGCTGCTGCGCTGCGAAAAAATGGCCGCCGTGGCCGCTTGCGCCGGGCTCATGCTTGAGCCTCAAGATGCAACACGGGATTCGTCACTTGCTGGACCAGTCCGAGCATCGTGCGTGGTGCGGCAGTGATAGCCTGCGTGCAGGCGGGCGCAGCGCTCCATTGGGCATCCGGCAACACCCAGCCTGCGGCGCTGTCCAGCACGGTGTGCCAACGCCCCGGGGGCAGCGCAAAAATTTGGGGCTCATCGCTCGCATGCACCAGCAGCAACCAGCGCAGCGGCGGTACTTCAGCCGTATCAGTTACTTCGATCAGGCCGGCAAAACTGCGCGATTGGGAATCGTCCCAGTCAGGTGCAGCCATGGCCGCTCCGTCCGGCCTGCGCCAGGCGATGTCTGCTGCCGTGGCCCCAGCCGTGGCGCGACCCGTGAACCAGCGCGCATGGCGCAGTGCCGCGTGGGTTTGACGCAGGTGGATAAGGCCTGCGACAAAATCGGTCAGTTCAGGGCGTGCGCCCGGCCAATCGAGCCAGCTGGTCTCATTGTCCTGGCAGTAGGCGTTGTTGTTTCCCTGCTGGGACTGGCCCAGTTCATCGCCTGCCAGCAACTGTGGCAGTCCCTGCGAACAAAACAGCGTGGCCAGCAAGGCGCGCTGCCATTGCCCGCGCACGGACTGCACCGTAGCGTCGTCCGTGGGGCCTTCCACCCCCGCGTTGGCGCTGAGGTTATGGTGCTGTCCGTCGCGGTTGCCTTCGCCATTGGGCAGGTTGTGCTTGTGGCGGTACGAGGTCAGATCCGCCAGTGTCATGCCGTCATGGGCGGTCAACAGGTTGATACCGGCCAGGGGACTGCGGCCGTCATGGTCAAAGTAATCGCTGGAACCCGTGAGCCGACGCGCCAGCTCGCCCCGCGTGCTGTGGTGGCCCAACCAGAAGGCGCGGCTGGTATCGCGAAAACGGTCATTCCATTCATGCCAGCGAGCGGGAAGTTGCCCGAGTTGGTAGCCATTCGGCCCAACGTCCCACGGCTCGGCAATCAGCTTGATGCCAGCCAATACCGGGTCTTGTGCCAGGGCCGTCAGCAGGCCAGACATCGGGTGAAAATCGTGATGAAGAATCGGGTCGCGCCCCAGCGCTGTGGCGAGGTCAAAGCGAAACCCGTCCACCCCAAACGCCTGCACCCACCAGCGCAGGCTGTCCATGACCAGCTGTACGGCGCAGGGCTGCGCCAGATTGAAGCTGTTGCCACAACCACTGAAGTTAAGGTACTGGCCCGCCGGGTCCAGTGCGTACCAACTGGCGTTGTCCAGGCCGCGCCAGCTCAAGGTAGGGCCAAAGGTGTCACTCTCGGCGCTGTGGTTGAACACCACATCCAGCACCACCTCCAGTCCGTGCTGGTGCAGCTGGTCCACCATGTGCCGGAATTCGGTACGGTCATCGGCAAATTGGCCACTGGCGTAACCCGGCTCAGGGATGAAATAAGCCAAGGTGTTATAGCCCCAGTAGTTACGCAAACCTTTTTTCAGCAGATGCGCTTCGGTCACAAACAGTTGCACCGGCAACAAACACAGCGTGGTGATGCCCAAACGTTGGTAATGCGCCAGCATGGGTGCACAGGCCAAGCCGGCATAGGTGCCGCGCAAGGCGACAGGCACGTCGGGGTGACGCTGCGTCAGCCCTTTGACATGCGCCTCGTACAGCACGGTGTGGGCCAGTGGCACAGCAGGACTGGGGGTGATGGCCGCCCCCGCCTGTAACTCGGCCGCCAGGTCCACCACTTGGGCCTTGGGCATGCGCGGCGCGTTGTCGTGCGGGTCGGGCGCGGCATTCAGCACGGTTGCGTCTGCAGCCGGTTGCCCCAGGTAGTCGCGCTCCAGCGACAGGTACTGCGTGGACCCTTTGAGCGCGCGCGCAAAAGGATCAAGCAGCAATTTGGCCGGGTTGAAACGCTGGCCGTGCGCAGGCTGATACGGCCCATGCGCACGCAGCCCGTACAGCTGTCCGGCCTGCAAGCCGCGCACAAAGCCGTGCCAGACACCGTCGCTGTGCGCGGGCAACCGGATGCGAGCGGTCTCCTGCGCACCGTGTTCTTCAAACAGACACAGCTCAATCGCCTCGGCGTGGCGGGAATAGATAGCAAAGTTGACACCGCTCTGGCCGTCAAGCGTCATGCATGTGGCGCCCAGCGGCCAGGACTGCCCGGCTCTACACGGCAAGCCGGTCGCGCTAGTTGGCCTTGCAATGGCTACTGGCTTGTCGAAATGAGGCAGTGGCATGGATGAAACTGGCAGCAGTTTTGTCAATTTAGGGGTGTCGCGCCCGGGATGCCAGCCAGACCAGCAACAACACGGGCAGGCCCAGCAGGGAAGTCCCAATAAAGAAATTCTGGTAACCAAACGCATCCACATACCGGCCCGAATAGCCAGCCAGAAATTTAGGGGCGAGTAGCATCATAGAACTGAACAACGCGTATTGGGTGGCCGAGTAGTTGATATTTGTCAGACTGGACAGGTAGGCAATGAAGGCTGCCGAGGCAATGCCGCTGGCCAGGTTGTCAGCCGAGATCACAAAAATAAGTGCCGTTACATCATGCCCCCGTGTACTCAAGGCCGCAAACAGCAAATTGGTGGCAGCACTCAACACCGCGCCCAGCATCAGCACCCGCATCACACCGAATCGTATCGACAGCACGCCGCCCACAAAAGCGCCGACCAGCGTCATGATGACGCCGTAAATCTTGGTCACGGCTGCCACCTCGTCCTTGGTGTAGCCCATGTCCACATAAAACGGATTGGCCATGATGCCCATCACCACGTCGCTGATGCGGTAGATGGAAATCAAGGCCAGAATCAGCAGCGCCTGTTTGCCATAGCGATGCAAAAAGTCGGCAAAGGGCTCGATCAACGCGCCGCGCAACCATTCGCGAACATTTTTGGCGGATGGCATGGCGCGGCGAAGCGGCTCGGGCGACAGCAGCACCGTCAGCACACCCGGCAACATACTGGCCGCCATCACCAGGTAAGCGGTTTGCCAGGCACCATGCTGATAGCCGACCACGCCGACCACTTCGGCCCGCGCCGCCACCCACAGCACCCCGGCCCCGGCCCAGATCATGGCCAGCCGGTAGCCGGTTTGGTAAGCCGCTGCCAGCGCCGCCTGGCGATCGATATTGGCCGATTCAATGCGAAATGCATCCAGTGCAATATCTTGCGTCGCCGAGCCAAAGGCCACCGCCAGGGCACCCCACACCACGGGCTGCAGCGCAACCTGAGGGTTATTAAAGGACATCGCGACCAGCCCACCCATGACGGCCAATTGCGCCAGCAAGAGCCAACTTCGCCTGCGGCCCATCCAGCGTGTCAGTAGCGGAATGGGCATCCGGTCCACCAGTGGCGCCCATACCCACTTGAAAGCGTAGGCCAGGCCGACCCAACTCAAATAACCAATGGTGGTGCGGTCAAGGCCGGCCTCGCGCAACCAAAAACTCAAGGTGCCCAGCACCAGCAGCAAGGGCAGGCCAGCCGAAAACCCCAGCAGCAGCATGCGCACCGTGGGTGGCTCCAGATAAACTTTGAAAGTGTCGATCCAGGCGGGCTTGATTTGGGGGGTGTTAGAGGCACTTGATGTCATGCGGGAATAATACGCGGAGCCCTGTCGTTCCTTGAAACCTTTTGTGAATAACCCATACCACTGCCCACTGTGTCTATCGCGCCGCCTAGCGCTGCAAGGCATGGCCCTGACGCTGGTTCTGCCGGGCGCCACATTGCCGATCGCGCTGGCACGTGAGGGCGTCGATGTCGGCGGCAACTCGGTCTTC
>Ga0209913_1000890_pt1 | contig 20510 bp, 14 predicted proteins | sample PersoiDNA2013203_FD_185805 | JGI IMG/M metagenome (GOLD analysis project Ga0209913, IMG submission 185805) | Permafrost soil microbial communities from the Arctic, to analyse light accelerated degradation of dissolved organic matter (DOM) -... | ecosystem: Environmental > Terrestrial > Soil >... | reverse complement strand
GATTGCTTGAATGGCGCCGATGGCCATGTCATCGTTATGCGCATACAGCACATTGATTTTCTTGCCCTCGGCCTTGAGGAAGGCTTCCATGACTTCCTTGCCCTTGGCGCGGGTAAAGTCGCCGGTTTGCGAACGGATGACCTTCAGATTGGGATTGGACTTGATCACTTCTGCGAAGCCAGCCTTGCGGTCAATCGCCGGCGCTGAACCGACGGTGCCCTGCAACTCGACGATATTGATGTCGCCCGCCGGCATGGTCTTGGCGCGCTCGAGCAACCAGCGTCCGGCGCGACGACCTTCTTCAACGAAGTCGGAACCGATGAAGGTGACATACAGCGACTTGTCCGCCACATTGACGGCACGGTCCGTCAGAATCACCGGAATATTGGCCGCCTTGGCTTCCATCAACACGGTATCCCAGCCGGATTCCACTACCGGCGAAAAGGCGATTACATCAACCTTTTGCGCGATGAAGGAACGGATCGCCTTGACCTGGTTTTCCTGCTTTTGCTGCGCATCGGCGAACTTCAGATTGACGCCGGCCTTCTTCGCGGCATCCTTGATCGAAACAGTATTGGCAGTGCGCCATTCGCTTTCTGCTCCGACTTGCGAGAAGCCCATCGTCAGCGGTTTTTCGGCCAGCGCCGAGGACATTGCGCCCCAGCCCAGTCCCAAGGATATGGCTGCGCCCAAAAGCGTTCTGCGATTCATTTTCATGCTTGTCTCCGTTATGTTTATGGTCACACTATTGTTATTTGCGCACTGCCAGAACGCCTTTTTTGGACGCGGTTGCGGCGCTATTTGCGATTTCGCCAGACGATTGCACGCCGGGAACTGCCGAACAATATTAGGAGAGCAAGAAATATCTATCCAATGAATTTTTCGCACTTGCTGATACCGATTCGGGCATGCATAGCAGACTGACAACACTGACAACTAAGCAATCGATTTTGATATCGATCTTTATTATTTTTTCATTATTCCGCATCGGTAGCGGGTGTTAGGATCGCTCTTGCTTTTTTCAAGCGACACAGATCGCTTTGTTTTTCTTCATCATAATACCGAGACGCCATCAACGCCATGAGCATTTTATCTGCCCCGCAGCGTACGCCGCGCGATCCGCTCGATGCACGCAAAACGCCTGTCACGCATACGCCGCTGACGCTGCAACACGGGCGCCAGCGACTACAGCTATTGCCGACTCTGGGTGCGGCCGTGGCGACTTGGGAGTATCAGTCACAAGACCGCTGGACGCCACTGATGCGGCCTTGGGCCGGTGCCAGCGATCTCTACACGACTGCCTGCTTTGCACTGGTGCCCTGGTCGAATCGCATTACCGAAGGTGGCTTCATGCATCGCGGTCAGCATTATCCGGTACTGCAAAACCGCGCCGATGAAACCTATCCCATCCATGGCGATGGCTGGTTGCAGCAATGGCAAGTCGCCGCGCAGGAAGCCGACCGCATCGAACTGGTGCTGAACTCCGACCAATACGATGGCAACCCGTACACCTACCGCGCCACGCAACGCTTCACCTTGCACGACGACGCACTGGAAATCGACCTCAGTGTGACCAATACCGGCACCGAAGAATTGCCGTTCGGCCTCGGTCTGCATCCCTATTTTTTGCACAATGCGGCGACCCGACTGCAAACCCGTGCCGATGGCGTCTGGCTGTGCGGTGCCGATCCGATTCCAACCGGCTACACGCAGCAATTGCCGCCAGGCTGGGATTTCAACCAGCCCGCCGCGCTGGCCGGCGACCTGATCGACAACTGTTTCAGCGGCTGGGACGGCGTCGCCTGCATCGACTATCCTGATCATGGCCTGCGCATTGAGATGCGCATGGACAATTGCAACGGCTACAGCCTGATGTACCGCCCGCCCGCGCTCGATTATTTTTGCCTGGAACCGATCACCCATCCTATCGATGCCTTCCATATGCCCGACCAGCCTGGCCTGGTCAATCTGGCACCGGCGGCATCGATGCGCCTGGTGACGCGTTTCAAGATAAGTAAACTGTGACCATGACCTTGCCAACAACCTCTGCGACCACCGGCGACCGGACCACCTTGATTGCGCTCGACTGGGGCACCTCGTCATTGCGCGCCTACCGCTTTGGTGCGCACGGCAAACTGCTCGACAAACGCGCCTTGCCCTGGGGCATCATGAATTTGCCGCCATTACCGGATGGCAGCAATGAGACCGGCCAAGGTTTCCGCCTGGCCTTGCTGGCGGCTTGCGGCGACTGGCTGCAAGCAGCACCCGGCACGGCCCTGATTGCTGCCGGCATGATCGGCAGCAAGCAAGGCTGGCGCGAAGCGCCCTATCTGGACACCCCGCAAGCGCTCAATGCGATTGGCAACACACTGACACTGGTGGACGCCGCCGAGACCGGTCTTGGCGTGCCCTTGCATATCGTGCCCGGCCTGCTGCAACAGGGTGCACTGCCCAACGTGATGCGCGGCGAAGAAACCCAGGTGGCCGGCATTCTCGATCAATTGCAGGTCGATGACTTGCTGGTCGGCCTGCCCGGCACGCATTCCAAGTGGGTCCATGTACACGACAAGTACATCACGCATTTCGACACCTTCATGACCGGGGAAATGTATGCCGCACTGTGCAAGCACACCATTCTCGGCCGCACCATGCAACAGGATGGCAACGCCGATGATGCGGCCTTCCTGCGCGGTGCGGCCGTGGCCAACAGCGCCGACGGCCGCGCCGGCCTGCTGTCAAACATCTTCAGCAGCCGCACGCTGGGCCTGACCGGTGCGCTATCGCCGCGTGGTCAAACCGACTACTTGTCGGGCCTGCTGATCGGCCATGAAATTGCCGCACTGCTGACACTGGCCAAAGATGGTCTGCAACAGCCGATTGCCTTGATCGGTGACGACAGCTTGTGCCAGCGTTACCAGCAGGTACTCGCCCTGTATGGCGCCACCGATGTCAATATCGCGGCGGCCGCGACCGAGCACGGCCTTTGGCAACTGGCAGTCCATGCCGGCCTGGCCTCCTAATTCCCTGACGAAAGTTCAAGCATGCAGAACAATTCCTTCCAAAACGCCTTGCAGCACTGCGGCCTGATTGCCATTTTGCGCGGGGTACGTCCCGATGAAGTTGAAGCGATCGGCAAACAGCTGTATGACGCTGGTTTCCGCATTATCGAAGTGCCGCTCAATTCGCCCGCACCGCTGCAAAGCATCTCGCTGCTGCGCGCCAGCCTGCCCAACGATTGCGTGGTCGGTGCCGGCACCGTGCTCAGTGTTGAACAAGTCGCGCAGGTCAAGGGCGCTGGCGGCGAACTGATCGTCATGCCGCATAGCGATGCCCAGATCATCGCTGCCGCCAAGCAAGCCGGCTTGTGGAGTGCGCCTGGCGTAGCTACCGTCACCGAAGCCTTTGCCGCGCTGGCCGCTGGTGCCGATGTCTTGAAAATGTTCCCGGCCGAGCAACTCGGCGCGCAAGTCGTCAAAGCCTGGCGTGCCGTCATTCCGATGAGCGTGGCCTTGGTGCCGGTGGGCGGCATCATGCCCAGCAGTGTCGCCGTATTCACCAGCGCCGGCGCCTCCGGCTTCGGTCTGGGGTCCGCGCTGTACAAGCCTGGCATGAGCGCCGCCACCGTCGGCGAAAACGCCAAAGCCTTCGTCAGTGCCTGGCAAACCCGTGCGGCCGACAGTGTCATGTCCTAGCCGACGCTTCATTCCCGTAACAGCGGCGGCACTACTGCCCGACCCGAGCGCATCGTCTTTAACCTTCCCGGCCACACGCCGAGACTTTTTCAGAAACGGACATTTTCCTAATGAAAATCACAAAACTGACCACCTTCATCGTTCCACCGCGCTGGTGTTTCCTCAAGATAGAAACCGATGAAGGCATCGTTGGCTGGGGCGAGCCAGTGGTCGAAGGCCGCGCACACAGCGTCGCTGCCGCCGTCGAAGAACTGGCCGATTATTTGATTGGCAAGGATCCGCGCAACATCGAAGATCACTGGACTGTCTTGTATCGCGGCGGCTTCTATCGCGGCGGTGCCATCCACATGAGCGCACTGGCCGGTATCGATCAAGCCCTGTGGGATATCAAGGGCAAGGCACTGGGCGTACCGGTCAATCAATTGCTGGGCGGCCCAGTGCGCGACAGCATCCGGGTCTACTCCTGGATCGGCGGCGACCGCCCGGCCGACACCGCCAAGGCTGCCAAGGATGCCGTGGCGCGCGGATTCACTGCCGTCAAGATGAACGGCACCGAAGAGCTGCAATTCATCGACAGCCATGACAAGATCGAACTCACACTGGCCAATGTTGCTGCCGTGCGCGAAGCAGTCGGCCCCAATATCGGCATTGGCGTCGACTTCCATGGCCGCGTGCACAAGCCGATGGCCAAGGTCTTGGTCAAGGAACTGGAACCGTACAAACTGATGTTCATCGAAGAACCGGTGCTGAGCGAAAACTACGAAGCACTCAAAGAGATCGCCCATCTGACCGCCACGCCGATTGCACTGGGCGAGCGCCTGTATTCACGCTGGGATTTCAAACGTATTCTCAGCGAAGGCTATGTCGACATCATTCAGCCCGACGTCTCGCATGCCGGTGGCATTACCGAAACCCGCAAGATCGCTACCATGGCCGAGGCCTACGATGTCGCCGTGGCACTGCATTGCCCGCTGGGTCCGATTGCGCTAGCCGCTTGCCTGCAAGTCGATGCTGTGTCGTATAACGCCTTCATCCAGGAACAAAGTCTGGGCATTCATTACAACGAAAGCAACGACTTGCTCGACTATGTGACCAAGGCCGATGTGTTCAGCTACGAAGAAGGCTATGTGAAGATCCCGCAAGGACCTGGACTCGGTATCGAGATCAACGAAGAGTACGTCAAGCAGCGTGCCACCGTTGGACATCGCTGGCGCAATCCGATTTGGCGGCATAAGGACGGCAGCTTCGCCGAATGGTAAAACCTGCGTGTGATCTTACTGCGAGGTCATGATCCGATACCGTCCAGTGCTCGGCTGATGACCTCTCGCTACAGATCAAACGCAGGTTTTGTCTTGCCATACATTGCGTCGGCATTGGGTACTGATTAATTGGGTACTGATTATTGCGAGGCCTTGATCCGGAGCCGTGCAGTGACCAGGAAAACCAGCCTTCTTGAATATATTTCATCTTTGCGGCCCGTACTTGCTCCTGCAAGCCGGGCCGCAGCCACGTAAAATAGCGTTTTCTCACCGCAACTCTCCTCAGGATTCCCCCGCATGAACTGGCCTCTCTTCGCCCTTGCCGTCGCCGCTTTTGGCATTGGCACCACTGAATTTGTCATCATGGGGCTACTGCCCGACGTGGCGCGGGACCTCGGTGTTTCGGCTCCGGCAGCGGGGATGCTGGTATCCGGCTATGCCATGGGAGTTGCCGCCGGTGCGCCAATACTAGCGATCCTGACGGCCAAATGGCAACGCAAGCGCGCACTGGTCGGGTTGATGATGCTGTTCATTCTAGGCAACGTGCTGTGCGCATTGGCGCCCAATTACGAATTCCTGATGGCGGCACGGGTGGTGACCGCCTTCTGTCATGCCGCCTTTTTCGGTATCGGTGCAGTGGTCGCCGCTGAACTGGTGCCGCGTGAAAAACGTGCACAGGCCGTGGCGCTGATGTTTACCGGACTCACCGTCGCCAACATTCTGGGCGTGCCGTTCGGTACCGCGCTCGGTCATGCAACGGGCTGGCGCTCTACCTTCGGCGTCATCACCCTGATCGGCCTGCTGGCTGTCATCATGCTGTGGCGCTGCCTGCCCTCCAAAATTGCGATGCAGGGCGGCAGCATTCTCAAGGAGTTCCGGTCCATCATCCATCCGCAAGTGCAACTGGCCTTGCTGACCAGCACGCTGGCGTCGGTCAGCATGTTCAGCGTGTTGACCTATATTGCCTACATTCTGCTCGACATCACCGGTTTCACTGCACATCAGGAAAGCTGGGTGCTGCTCCTGTTCGGCGCCGGCATCACTGCCGGTGGCCTGATCGGCGGCCGTCTCGCTGACTGGCGATTGATGCCGGTGCTGTTCTCGATGTTTGCCTGTCTGGCGCTGGTGCTGTTGCAGTTTTCATGGAGCAGCCACCATCAGATCCCGACCCTGATTACCATGTTTGTCTGGGGTGCCTTTGCCTTTGCCGTGGTACCGGCCGCGCAAGTGCGCGTACTCGACAAGGCCAAGGATGCACCGAATCTGGCATCGACCTTGAATCAGGGTGCCTTCAACGTCGGCAATGCCGTTGGTGCATGGCTCGGTGGACTGGCTATTTCGGCTGGTTTGCCACTGACCGATTTGCCATTGCTGGGTGCCGCGGTGGCGGTGCTGGCATTGTTGGTGGTGTTGCTGTCGGCGCTGCTGGACCGGCGTGCAGCGCGTCTGCGGACCTATACCGTCGGGTCCAGGTAAAAATGCAAAGTGCCCCGAAACCGGGGCACAGATGGCATGTTTTTTATGTCGATTGCGCATGCTTGCGCGTTCCGCTCCGTCCTTCTATACGTTGCAACAACTCATTATGCAGCAGGAGGGCGCTATCCTGGTTGCCCATCTGAGTACGATCGCGCGGTTTATCGCCGCCGTCAAGACGCCGAGACATCGGTTTCAATTCATCGGTTTTCCGTTGTGATACCGGTGCCGTTGGAGAAGAAGCTGGTTCTTTCATCCGTGCTTCGAACGTCGTACGAATCTCTTTCACCGATAATTGTTTTTCGCTAGTGACTCTGCCGCCATCGACCATCGATAAATCTGTCGCGGACATTTCCGGAATGCGTGCAGTCCTGGTACTGGCGGCACTCAAACTTGATGATCGTAGCGGCACCGGAGGGGGTGTCAACGAGCGCCCCGGCACACTGGCCTGCGACGCATTGTCTGGATTTGCCGTCACGTGAGGCCCATTCAACCCATTTTTCTTGGCAAAATCAATGGTGGCATAAATCAGCTCAGCGCTGTGGGCGGCCGTAGGCGGGGAGCCAACTGTAGCGTAATCATCATCGGGCGACAGCTCCGGTGCCCTCCAATATTGACCATTCAGAATCAACGATTTGCCGTCCCACTTACCTAAACCATTGCTCGCGTCATCGTCGAACGAGTCCGTGTCATCTTCAAGCACTGAACAAAACGACACACCGGATGACGGCCGCGTAAACACATAGTCCTCGACTGTCGAATCGTAGTGTTTGTCATACTTCACCAGCATCTTGATCGAGTCATCGTCTTTGCCCTCTTCCAACCCATCCGGCATTCCGCGCGCATGAGTATGGATGTCTGCTTTATGAATGCCGAACATGCGACAAAAACATGATTTAAAGCGTGATGCGATACTTAACTTGGGACGAACTGGATCAGAATCCATCCGCCCGGCGTCACAATGCTCCTTTAGCAAGTGCACCGACCTATTGGGGGCCACCTGTGGTGTCTTATTAGACTCCAAAACATTGCGCACCCAATTCCCCACCGCAAAGCGCCTTCCCCTGCGATTGGTAATCTCTGCGGTGCTGGTCGCGTTGGCACCTCTATTTTCCGGCCCGAGGCCGTATTGTGACGCAAAGGTCGGCTCGATTGGATCAAGCGAGTAGCAGACAGAACGCTCCACGCCATTGACAAGACATTTATCAAAAAAGTGTGTCTTTATGTCACTTAGCTTGCCTTGCTTGTCGAATTCTACATGTGTGCTGCATCCCGATAAGAACTCCACCTGCGTTGTCGCAGCTGAGGATGTGATATTCATTGGAACCCTTCATTTCAAGGTGTTGAGAAACGACGGATTCTAATAAGTATGTGGAGTTGGACGCTATCAAATTTCATACCTCATCAATTTTTCTTGTGGTTTTTCGAGTAAGTCCGAAAACGAAACAGCATTGGCATGATCGATATGGAATTCGACGGAGACACCGCACCGGCCGCTAATGCGACAACCCTCCAGAAAATGCCAAAAGCACTTTGCATATTGGCATTTTTGATCCAGCGCAGGCTCAGCAAACGCTGGTCACTGGCACGATGTTAGAAGCGAGTCTTTAGCTGCTGGTCGTTGCCCTCGACAGGAAATGATTCACCGACAGTCGCTTGCCGTGTCGCGGGTCGCCAGTCCTTCGGCACGATTGGCGGTGCCGGTGCCACCCCCGTCTTGACACGCGGCTGTCGCTGCACGTCCTGCGCCATCACATCCCGCAGCGTCGCACTGGTACGTGAGCGAGTACCGCTGTGTACTGCCGGCACCATAGTGCCGCCAATGTAGCCACCGGTCTTCCAACGACGGCCAACTGTCGTCTGCAAATCACGCCTGATTTGTAGGTCAAGTGATTCTTTCGGTGCTATTGCAGTACCAACTGACGCAGTTGTGGGCAAAGAGATGTTATGCACTTCAACGACCTTGCTGCCCGGCATCCACCGCGATATCGTCTTCAGCATGCTGCGCCAGAATCCCGGCTTGGGCACGTCAAGGTGTTCAGCAGACTGAGTTGATTGCCCATTGTTGAGCATGACCGGTTTAGGCAACCAAGCCATCCCCGATGTGTCAGTCAACGCAGCATCGGCCTCCCACTGGAGCGCCGTGATTGCATCCAGATTGGTGGCGATCGCCTGCGTTTCACCCCAACAGGAGATGGGTGGGGCGCCGCGTCGGGCGGCCATATCCGACAAGGTTTGAGCATAGCGATCTTGCATCAGATTGTGCAGCGAGTGGCCGCCACCGACACCAAGCGACTCTGCTGGCAACGATACGTTCTGCGGCGATCTCGCGCTCCCGGTTACCTTGGATGATTGCAGAATGCTTTTATATTTTCCTTCCACGCTGGGGTGCACATTGGCAGACGTGTTCGCACCACTCTCCTCGACGCGCACAGGATAAGGCTGATGCGCATTTTCTATGCCGCCAGCTTTTCCGTTTTTGCCATCAATCTGGAAGAACTCACTATCATCGGACTCGTAACCACTTGAATCACCGTGAGCCTGCAAATCATGTGCATTGCCTTTGCCAACGTCGACAGAGAGACAGCGTGTCGTACTACTGACCTCACTGATGCGCCCACCGATGTGCCCATCGCGGCGCGCTTTATCCAGCACGGCGTCTACCTTGTTTGATCCCACTGTTGCCGCATTCCCAGAGGATGCAAGCCTGCGCACGGAGGGGTTTCCAACGGTCAACATTGTGCGTACCCGAGCACAACTTTCTGATGCCCAGGAACGTCGCCAGCCTGATCTGAGCGACCTGAACAGACGCTGATGCCAAGTTGCATTCTAGGGATGGATTGAAATAGGGATACGATAGTTGTTGGTAGACTCACGACTACACCTCAATTGCAGGTCAATAAAAAGTGCGGAGTATATGGTCACCTGTTGATATTCGATAGCAATTTTCGGACATTCATACGTTGACAGAACACCACTAAACAGGCTGAGCGCCTCGCTGCTTTCGCCGTGAACCTGCTGCGAGCCAGATACATGCTATTGCAGCACTAGCAATGGACAGCAGCATGCCTACACATGACGAGAACCAGACATCGGATCCCCTGGTTCAACAGTAACCGGGAAAGCCAAGCAAAAAACATGCAAAAACGCCCTGCGCATTCATTGCCGCAGGGCGTTTTTTTCTGAGTCGCTGGCGCTCAGGCAATACGCAATTCCGAGGTCGGGTCGAACAACAATGCCTTGGTCAGATCAAATGCCAGTTTCAACGGCTGCTTCGGCGTGGCAGCCGCACGCGGATGCGTACGGCAAGTCACTGGCGCATCGTTAAAGCGCGCCACCACCAGGGTGTCCGGGCCGGTCGGCTCGGTCAATTCCACCATGCAGTCCACTTCGGTCGGACGGTAAGCGCCATGTTCGCTGTTGCCACTGCTATTGTGGGCACTCATTGCATCTGTTACATGCTCCGGGCGAATGCCCAGCACGACGTCGCGACCGATCCATCGCGACACTGCTTCAGCATTGCCATTCAGGGGCAGGCTCAGCAAACTCTTTTGGCCAGCATGGTCAAGTTCAAACGCGGCACCGTTGCCGTCGGGGATCAATTTCCCGCGCAGGAAATTCATCGACGGGGAGCCGATGAAACCGGCCACGAACAGATTGCTCGGCTGGTCGTAAATTTCCTGCGGACTACCGAACTGTTGCACCACGCCATCCTTCATCACGGCGATACGGTCACCCAGGGTCATCGCCTCGATCTGATCGTGCGTCACATAGACGATGGTGCTACCGAGGCGCTGATGCATACGCTTGATTTCGGCGCGCATCTCGACACGCAGCTTGGCATCCAGATTCGACAGTGGTTCATCGAACAGAAACAGCGACGGATCGCGCGCAATTGCGCGGCCCATCGCCACCCGTTGGCGCTGGCCGCCTGACAGCAAGGCTGGCTTGCGGTCCAGCAGATGGGTGATTTGCAAGATGTTGGCCACGCGCTCAACGATCTCTTTCTGTTCGGCTTTGGGGATCTTGCGAATACCCAGACCGAAGGAAATGTTTTCACGCACTGTCATGGTCGGATACAGGGCATACGACTGGAATACCATGGCAATGTCGCGCTCTTTCGGCGCGACATTGTTGACTACCCGGTCACCGATCATGATCTCGCCTTCGGACACGCTTTCCAGTCCGGCGATCATATTGAGCAGCGTCGACTTGCCGCAACCGGAGCCACCGACCAGAATCAGGAACTGCCCGTCTTCGATTTCCAGATCGATTCCCTTGAGCACTTCATTACCGTTCGGGTAGACCTTGCGTACGTTGCGAATTGATAAGCTTGCCATTTCTTTTACATCTCCATGAATTCTTTTCAAAGTTCCCGCCCCAGCGGCCACCAATGCGGCCGCTGCCAGGCAAACACATCAACCCTTGACGGCTCCAGCCGTCAGGCCACGCACGAAATATTTACCGGCCAGCACATACACCAGCAAGGTCGGTAAAGCGGCAATGATGGCGGCCGCCATATTGACGTTGTACTCAGTCACACCAGTGGAGGTATTGACCAGATTATTGAGCGCCACTGTCACCGGTTTGGCATCGGAACCGCCAAACACTACACCGAACAGGAAGTCGTTCCAGATTTGCGTGAACTGCCAGATGAAGCACACCATGAAAATCGGCAACGACAACGGAAAAATGATCTTGCGGTAGGTCATGAAAAAACCGGCCCCATCAATGCGCGCGGCCTTGACCAACTCTTCCGGCACGGTCACATAGTAGTTGCGGAAAAATAGCGTGGTGAAGGCAATGCCGTAGACGATGTGCACAAAGATCAGGCCGACCGTGGTATTGGCCAGATCGAACAACCCCAGCAAACGTGCCATCGGCAGAATCACTACCTGAAAGGGAATGAAACATCCCACCATCAGGCCGGCGAACAAGACTTCCGAACCGCGGAAGCGCCAGTGCGCCAGGATGTAGCCATTGAGCGAACCGATCAAGGTCGAAATGAGCACCGCCGGAATCGTCATCTTCAGCGAATTCCAGAAATACGGTGCCAGCCCACCGCAATCGACGCCGGTGCAAGCACTGTCCCAAGCCTTGCCCCAGGCGGCGATGGTTGGTGCATGCGGCAACGCCAACAGATTGCTGGTGCGTATTTCATCGAGCGACTTCAGCGATGTAGTGATCATCACATACAGCGGTGCCAGGTAATACAGCGCCACCAGCACCAACAGCACATAGATGGCAACACGGCCAAAGGTCAGCGGCTTGCGCTCCTGATTGGCTCCCGGCTTGGGAGCGAAGGTATCAACGGCCATTGCGGGTTCCTTTCGTTTCCAGATACATCAAAGGCACCAGCACAGCCAGTACCGTGGCCAGCATCATGACTGCGGATGCCGCGCCCAGGCCAAGCTGGCCGCGCGTGAACGAAAACTGATACATGAAGATGGCAGGCAAATCGGATGAGTTACCGGGGCCACCCGCCGTCAGCGCCATGACCAAGTCGAAGCTCTTGATGGCGATGTGACCGAGCACTAGCAATACGCTGAAAAACACCGGCCGCAAGGCCGGAATCACAATGCGGCGATAGATTGTCGGCAGACTGGCACCATCCACCATCGCGGCCTTGATGATAGAGTCGTCAATGCCACGCAGCCCCGCCAGGAACAAAGCCATTACAAATCCCGAGGATTGCCAGACGCCGGCAATCACCACGGTATAGATCGCCATGTCGGAGTTGACCAACCAGTCAAATGTGAAATGGGCAAAGCCGAAATCGTGCATCATCTTTTCCAGGCCCAGGCCAGGATTGAGAATCCATTTCCAGGCAGCGCCGGTGACGATGAAGGACAAGGCCATTGGATACAGATAGATGGCGCGCAAGGCACCTTCGGCACGAATCTTTTGATCCAGCAGGATCGCCATGAACAAGCCGATGGCCAGACACAGCGCGATGAACAGACCACCGAAAATACCCAGGTTGGCCGCCGCCGTCCACCAGCGGTCAAGACCAAACAGCACCGTGTACTGATGGAAGCCGGCGAAGTCGTAATTGGGCATCAAGCGCGAATTGGTCAGCGACAGATACCCGGTCAAGCCGATGAAGCCGTAGACAAAGACCAGCGACAAAATGATGGTCGGTGATAACACCAGACGCGGCAGCCAGGTATCGGCCAGCGCGGCAAATTTCCCGCCACGCCGGCGTGCTGCCTGGCCGGCTGCGCCGGCGGTGGCCGACGGCAGGGAAAGTGAAGAATTGGACATGCATGTCTCCTGAACCAAGGGCAGTGTCGTCAAGCCAGCAAGGCCTTACGCGACGGCGGCACCATCCATCGGTGCCGGCCCCGTAAATGATCCGCGCCAGCGTCCGGCCATAGAACATAGCCGGACATGGAACGGATCGTCGTTAATTGTTACCTGATATACAAACTGCTTATTGTGTCTTCGCTGCCGCAGCCAATGCCTGCACCGCTGCTTGCGAAGTCATGGTCGAGTTCATGAACTTGGAGATCACGTCGAACATCGCACCTTGCACTGCCGAGCTGACTGCCATGCCGTGTGCCATGCTTGGCTCCAGCGTGTTGGCCTTGCTCGATGCAGTAAAGTCATCCATCGACTTGATTGCACAGCTATCGAACTTGGTGCGTGGAATATCAGGACGGACCGGGATCGAACCCTTGTTCAGGTTGAACACTTCCTGGAACTGCGGGCTCATGATCGCGGTAGCCAAGGTCAACTGGGCTTTTTGCGATTCAGGATTCTTGACCTTGAACATGGCGATCGAGTCGATGTTGAAGGTGTAAGACTTGTCGGTACCCGGAGCAGCTACGCACAGGTAATCCTTGCCTGGCACCTTGCCTGCGGCACTGAACTCGCCCTTGGCCCAGTCACCCATGAACTGCATGCCAGCCTTGCCATTGATCACCATGGCAGTGGCCAGATTCCAGTCGCGACCTGCGGCGTCCTTGTCGATGTAGGTCTTGATCTTGGCCAGTGTGTCAAATGTCTTGACCATGTTGGCACTAGTGAGTGCACCTTGATCGAGCTTGACCAACGCTTTCTGATAGAAGTCAGCGCCGCCGACACCCAACGCCACGGTTTCAAACACGGTAGCGTCCTGCCATGGTTGACCACCATGCGCGACCGCGATCATGCCGGCCTTCTTGATTTTGTCTGCGGCATCAAAGAACTCAGCCCAGTTAGTCGGCGTCTTGGCGCCAGCCTTTTTCAGCACTTCCGGGTTGACCCACAGCCAGTTCACACGGTGCACATTGACCGGTGCGGCAACGTAGTGGCCTTGATATTTCATGACACTCGACACCGACTTTGGCAGCAGCGAATCCCACTTGCCTTCGATTGCGGCCGCATCAATGTTGGCCAGCACGCCTTCTTGACCCCACTCCTGAATCGCAGGTCCCTTGATCTGTGCCGCTGTCGGTGGGCTACCGGCGATGACGCGGGCTTTCAATGCGGTCGTGGCGTTCTCACCGGCGCCGCCAGCAACGGCGAAATCCTTCCAGGTAACACCCTTGGCTTCCATGATCTTCTTCAGTTCGGCAACCGATTTGGCTTCGCCGCCCGAAGTCCAATAGTGCAACACCTCTACTTCAGCCGCTTGCGCCACCAGGGCGACAGTCGATGCCGCTACCAGCGTAGTGGCAATCAGCGTGGTTTTGAGGGCGTGGGTCATTGAATGCTTCAACATGATTTTTTTATCTCCTGTGTTTTAAAAATTGTCTGCGGTTTGCACCGCAGCAAGATCTGCGTTCTGCTGGCCTGATATCGACTCATGATAGTAGCGATATGCAAACCTGATCGACGGTGCCTTGTCGACACATTTTGATGATGCAATGCGCGAATTGACACTCTTACCTACGTAGGACTTTAGTAAAACTACAAAATATTACCGCAATTTCTGGTTGCTTGCTTGTAATTGTAGTAATGCTACAGTAACATTGCAATATAAGTTTTGTTTAATTACATAAGAAATCGCATGCAAGAAGAGACGATGTTCAATTTCGTGCTGTTTGGCGCGACTGGGGATTTGGCCATGCGCAAAATCCTGCCTGCGCTATTTTCAGCCCATCTTGACGGCAAATTGCATCCAGCTGGACGTATTGTGTGCGTTTCCAATCTGGCGCTGAATCAGCAAACCTATCTGGATTGGGTCAACGCCCAGGTGCGTCCTTATGCCAGCAGCGATCAGGCAGCACCAAGTGCATCCGGCTGGAACAGTTTTCTGGCGCGCATGACTTATGTTTGCCTCGATGCAACCCACGCCGATGACTACGCCGCCTTAGGTCAGCAACTGCAGCAAGAGGCGGTGACGGTGTTCTATCTGGCCACCTCACCCAAGCTGTTCGAACCGATCTGCAATCATCTGGCTGCCAGTGGCATGCCACTCGACCATGCACGCGTGGTCCTCGAAAAACCGCTGGGCCACGACCTGCGTTCATCACAGGCAATCAACGATGCCGTCGCCAAGGTGTTTGCCGAAGACCAGATTTACCGCATCGATCATTATCTCGGCAAGGAATCGGTACAAAATCTGCTGGCGCTACGCTTTGCCAACAGCCTGTTTGAGCCCCTGTGGCGGCGCGAATCGATTGAGCATGTACAACTGACCATTGCCGAACAACTGGGCGTGGAAGGTCGCGGCGAATTCTATGACAGTACCGGCGCCTTGCGCGACATGGTGCAAAACCACTTGCTGCAATTGTTATGCATGGTGGCGATGGAACCGCCGACATCGCTCGATGCCAATGCCATCCGCGACGAGAAGGTACGAGTACTGCGCGCACTCAAGCCGTTCAGCAGCGACGATCTGGAAAGTCGCGCCATTCGCGGCCAGTACGCCGCCGGTGCAGTGCGCGGTCAACCGGTGGTGGCCTATCACCAGGAAGCCGGTATCCCGCCGCAATCGAGCACCGAAAGCTTCATCGCCCTGCATACCGAAATCAACAACTGGCGCTGGGCTGGCGTACCGTTCTTTTTACGCACCGGCAAGCGCCTGGCCGAACGCACTGCAGAAATCGTCATCACCTTCCGGCCGATTCCGCACGCCATCCTGCCCATGCCCAGCGGCAGCGGCGGCAGCAATCGCCTGGTGATCCGCCTGCAACCGGAAGAATCGATCCAACTGCACTGCTTCGCCAAGCAGCCCGGTGACAGCATGACGATCCAGCCGGTGGCGCTGGATCTGTCGTTCGACCAGGCATTCAAACAAAAGCGCGCAGACGCCTATGAGCGTCTGCTGCTCGATGTCATTCGCGGCAACCTGTCACTGTTCGTGCGCCGCGATGAGCAGGAAGCGGCCTGGCGCTGGGTCGAACCGCTGCTGCACCACTGGCAGCACAGCAGCACCAAACCCAAGTCCTATCTGGCTGGCAGTTGGGGACCAAGCGCATCGTCGGCAATGATGTCGCGCGCCGATGCACACTGGCCGGAAGACCGGTGAGATAAAAAGAGCGGCCAGCAGAATCGCGCAATGGCTGCCATACTTTGACAACGAATTTGCGCAAAGCGAGCTACACTACGCCACCAATAAATGAGCGCTAGTGCAAATCATCAAAACGCATAACTGCACCTTTTCGGAAAGTTTTTCTACATGTCTTCAGCATCGCTCATACATGGCAGTCATAACCCGTCGAACATCTTTCTGGATGGACCGCGTTTATTGGCTGACATCGGCGGCACCAATGCGCGCTTTGCGCTGGAACGTGCGCCGGGACAAATAGACACGATCCAGACACTGCGCTGCGCCGACTATACGGAATTCTCCCTGGCCGTCAAAGCCTATCTGGAGAGCAACGGCAAGCCCGGGATTCATCACGCGGCCATTGCCATTGCCAATCCGGTGCAAGGCGACCAGATCAAGATGACCAATCACCACTGGGCCTTCTCGATCGAAGAGACCCGCAACCTGCTCGGTCTTGATACGCTGCTGGTGGTCAACGATTTCACCGCGCTGTCGATGGCGCTACCGCATCTGGAACAGTCGCATTGCATCCAGATTGGTGGCGGCCAGGCGTTGCAGGGCGGCGTGATCGGCCTGGTCGGTGCCGGTACCGGCCTCGGCGTTGGCGGCTTGATTCCCAGCGAAAATCGCTGGATTGCGCTCGGCAGCGAAGGCGGCCACGTGGCTTTTTCGCCGGGCAATGCGCGTGAAGCGGCCATCCTGCAATACTGCTGGCGCACCTATCAGCACGTCTCAGCCGAACGCCTCATCTCCGGTCCCGGACTGGAAACCATCTACAACGCCCTGTGCGAAATTGACCAGGTCAAGCAGCCGCAAGCATTGAGCGCGCCGCAAATCGTCGAACGTGCACTACACCATCAAGACCCGCTGTGCCTGGAAGTAATTGACTGCTTCTGCGGCATGCTCGGCACACTAGCATCCAACGTCGCCGTCACGCTCGGCACGCTCGGTGGCATCTATATTGGCGGTGGCGTGGTACCGCATCTGGGCGATTACTTTGCCAACTCGACATTTCGTGCCCGCTTCGAAAGCAAGGGGCGTTTCGACGCCTACATGCAAAAGATTCCCACCTTCGTCATCACCGCGCCCTATCCTGCCTTCGTCGGCGTTGCCGCGATTCTGGCGGAACGGCTCGGCGGCGGCAATGCGGTGCCGTTCCTGGAACGCATCCGCAAGGCCCGCTCCCAATTCTCGCCCGCCGAAGAACGCGTTGCCGGCCTGATCCTGACCCATCCGCGCGCCGTCATGAGCGAACCGATTTCAGAAATTGCGCGCCGTGCCAAGGTCAGCCAACCCACTGTGATCCGCTTTTGCCGCACCATGGGCTGCCAGGGCCTGGCTGACTTCAAGCTCAAGCTGGCCTCGGGCGTGACGGGTAATGTACCGGTGGCGCACAGCCAGGTGCATGTCGGTGATTCTTCGCTCGACGTTGGCGTCAAGGTGGTCGACAACACCATTGCTGCGATGATGGAAGTGCGTGACAGTTTAAATTCCGACACGCTGAGCAAGGTCATCGATGCGCTCAGCCGTGCCACGCGCGTCGAATTCTACGGCTTCGGTAGCTGCGGCCTGGTGGCCGAAGATGCCCAGCAAAAATTCTTCCGCCTCGGCATTCCGTCATCGGCCTACACCGATCCGCAATTGCAGGAAGTATCGGCAACGCTGCTCAAGAACAGCGATGTCGCCGTCATCATCTCCAATTCCGGCCGCCTGCGCCATCTGGCCACGACTGTCGAAGTCGCCGTCAATTCTGGAGCCACCATCATTGCACTGGCGCCGAGCAATTCGCAACTGGCCAAACGCGCCGACTACACGTTGGCAGTCGAGCACGACGAAGGCAGCACCATGCATATCCCGATGGTGTCGCGCATTTTGATGTTGCTACTCATTGACGTGCTGGCCGTTGGCGTATCGCTGAACCGCTCCAGCCCGTTCGCCGAATTGCAACGGCAAGCCAAGCGCGGCATTCTGGCGCATATTGCCGCGACCGATGATGCCATCAGCGATAAGATGGCCGCCGCCGACGAACATGACGGCCCCCAGAGCAGCCTGATTTCACATACCAAGTAAACCGAGCGGTGGAGACCTGAGAAGCACAAACATGCTTCCAGTAAAAGCAAAGAAAAAACGGCAAGGCCTGTATGGCTTGCCGTTTTTTCGTCTGTCACGATGGCAGACCAGCTCAATGCCGTGTTGCGCTCTGTGCAAACATATCCACTAACTTGCCACGCAACCAGCCAATGCCAGCGTCATTGGTAAACCGCCTGTGGCTATGCACCTGCACCGGTATCGACGGCAACTCAAACGGCAATGCCAACAGCCGATAATTGCGGCCACGATTGATGTGTTGCGCAATACTGCGCGGCAAGATCAAGGCCAGATCGGTACTGCCGATGATTTGTGGTGCCACGGTGAAGTGCGGCAGCTTCAAGGCGATATCGCGGTGGATGCCTGCCTTCAGAAAGAAATCCTCGGCCATGCGATGGCCGGTGGTGTTGGTGGTGGCGTACACATAGCGCAATTGCGCCAGGTCGGTCAACGTCAACTTGCGTTTCTGCAAGGGATGACCGGCGCGCAGCAGGCAGATGAACTCATCTTCGAGCACGGTCTGGCCATCGCATTCGGCACTCAGTCCTGGCAAATAGCCGAGCGCGACATCCACATCGCCACTGCGCAAGGCAGCGCTGAGCACATCAATGGGCATCTGCTGGATATCCAGACGAATCTGCGGCGCGCTCTGCGCTAGCATTTCCATCAATGATGGCAGCACATAAGACTCCGCCATGTCCGACATGACCAGACGAAACGTGCGCACTGCCGTGCCGGGATCAAATTGCGCATGCCGTTGCAGCGCGCCATGGATGATCGCCAAGGCGTCGGCGATCGGTTCGTGCAGGCGGATTGCCGCATCGGTGGGCACCATCGCCGCCGGGCTACGCACGAACAACGGGTCGTCAAATATCTCGCGCAGACGGCGCAGCGCGTGACTGACCGCTGGCTGGCTCAGGTGCAAGCGATCCGCAGCCGCCGTCAGGCTGCGCAATTCCCAGATGGCAAGAAAGGTCTTGAGCAGGTTCAAGTCCACTGCCGCCATATTCATTTGATTCATATTGATCATTCCAGACAATCATTTGACCGCTACGGGAGTGGGCCACTATCTTGCTTCTCCAGGGCCTGCTCAAGCATTCCTGCAATTTCCGCAATTCCACCTGGGCTACTGCAAGCAATCGGCATGCCCGTGCGGTGCATTGCATCCTTCGCCACCTTGGCATCCACCTGAAGCTACGTTTTTTACTGAGGAGTACTGATGAGTGCCACCCCTGCCATTGCCGGCGACCTGCCGGTAGCGCCGCCGTCGTCCGCAACTGCCCCCTATACGGTATCGCGCTCGCAATTGCGCAAGACCGTCATTACCTCGTTGATCGGCCAGATTCTGGAGTGGTACGACTTCTTTCTGTATGGCACCGCAGCCGCACTCGTCTTCGGCAAACTGTTCTTCCCGATCGGCAGCGACCCGCTCATCGGCACCATCGCGGCCTTCGGCGGCTTTGCCGTCGGCTTCATCGCACGCCCCATCGGCGGCGTGCTGTGCGGCCATCTGGGCGACCGCTACGGACGCAAATCGGTGCTGCTGATCACGCTGCTGGTGATGGGCTTTGCCACGCTGTGCATGGGCTTGCTGCCAACCTATGGACAGATTGGCATCGCCGCGCCGATACTGCTGGTCGGCTTGCGTGTTTTGCAAGGCCTGGCCGCAGGTGGCGAATGGAGCGGCAGCATCTTGATGATCAATGAGAGTGCACCGGCGCACCGCCGTGGATTCTTTTCGGCATTCAGTCCGGCCGGTGCCTGCCTGGGTTTTGTATTGTCGAGCAGCGCTTTCCTGGTGGCACAGAACCTGCCAAACGAGGATTTCCTGCGTTATGGCTGGCGTATTCCGTTTCTGCTGAGCATCGTGCTGGTGATCGTCGGTTTCTATATCCGTGCCCGCATTCCCGAAACAGCCGACTTCGCCCACACCGAACAACGCCAGGAAAAATCGCGCGCACCAATCCTCGACGTGCTGCGCCACAACCCCTTGCAAGTGCTGCAAGTGTTCGGCCTGCGCTTTGGCGAAGGCGGTGCGTCTTACCTGTTTTTCGCGTTCTCGCTCACTTATGGCAAGTTTATCGGCCTGTCCAATTCACTGTTGTTGAGTGGCCTGACGATTTCCATGCTGCTGCTGATACCCTCATCGCTGTTCTTTGGCTACCTGTCCGACCTGATCGGCCGCAAACCAATTTACATTGCCGGGGCGCTGGGCATGACGGCACTGGCCTTTCCCTTCTTCTGGATGCTCAACAGCGGTCAGGGCTGGCAGGTGCTGCTGGCGCTGATCCTGGCCAATAGTGTCGTACTGGGCACGCTGGAAGGTGCGCAACCGGCCTATATGTGTGAGCTATTCCCCACCAAGGTGCGCTTTTCCGGCCTAGGCCTGGGCCGCGAACTGTCATCCGTGCTCGGTGGCGGTCTGTCGCCGGTGATTGCCGCCAGTCTGCTGGCGCATTACCGCAGCCACGTTCCGGTTGCGCTTTACCTGGCTGGACTGGGCATCGTCACGTTGATTTT